>Ga0172377_10000781_pt1 | contig 31046 bp, 25 predicted proteins | sample Pumphouse3metaG_FD_119749 | JGI IMG/M metagenome (GOLD analysis project Ga0172377, IMG submission 119749) | Leachate microbial communities from a municipal landfill in Southern Ontario, Canada - Pumphouse #3 metaG | ecosystem: Engineered > Solid waste > Landfill > Unclassified | place: Canada... | reverse complement strand
ATCGTAAGGCGATTCACTGACTTCTTTGTATAATGCAGGAAAAATTTGATTGAACTCATAGACTGCTTTAATCCTTGCATTTTGTATATTTAAGCCATGAGAAGCCAGTTGCATATCGTAAATACCTAATAATTCGTCTCTTTTATCTTTGATTGCTTGATTCCTTTGTTTTAAAACATTTTTATACTTTCTCAAATCATCAAAAAACAAAGAATCATACATACTCATGGTCTGATCAAAAAAATGTCTTCTTTGTTCTGGTTCCCCTGTAACAAACCATATATCATCATGGCTAAAGACAATACAAGGGATGTTATATATTAATTCTTTTCTATCAATGATCATTCGTTGGTCTAGTCTGATAGTCCTTTTATTATCCTTGAATAAAAACTCAAGCTCATGATCCAATCCTTCGTTGTCTTGATAAATACCTGTTATTTTGAAATCTTTGTATTTTTGATTTATCAATTCCTTAATGTTTGAAGTACGAAAAGAGGATCCATAACATAAGGTATAGATTGCCTCAAGTAAGTTGGTTTTTCCTTGCCCATTCTCCCCAATAAGTAATACCTGTTTTTGTCCAACAGGTATTATTACTTGTTCAAAATTTCTAAACTGGGCTATTTTAATTTGTGAAAAATACATTAACTATTAGGCTGCATAGGCATTATCAAGTGATAATAATCGCATTCCCCTTCGGGGTATACAAGAAGCGCTTTCGTAGGTTCGATAAAATTAATAATGAAATTATCACTTTTCATAACTTTCAATGGAGTAAGAAGATAAAGATAATTAAGGCAAATAGTACAATCTTCATTGTCATAATGACAGGTAATTTTTTCATTTGCCTCACTGTTTTCATTTTCTTCACTATACAGCATGATTTCATCATGAGAAAGTTGCAGATATATCCTATAGGCTTTACTCTCAATAGAAACAGACACCCGCTTGATAGCGTTTATCATGTCTTGGGTTTTAATAATACATGTCTTGGGAAGATTTTGAGGAATGATTCTTCTATAGTCGGGAAATTGTCCTTTTATTAACGTTGAATAAAAAAATCTATTCCCTACTTTTGCAAAGATAAGGTTTTCTTTGATACAAAGACCTAGGGTCCCTTCGCCTGTGGAAAGCTTTTTCAATTCAACAAAAAATTTAGTCGGGATGATGACCGACTTAAAGTCAGGGATTGGTTCTTCGAACTTTCGTTCAACAATGCTCAATCTTCTTCCATCTGTTCCCACTAATGTGAGACCTGTAGGATTTTTCTCAAGAAGCAATCCACAAAGATAATACCTTGTCTCATCGGTACTCACAGAGAATATCGTTTGGTCGGACATGTCATTGAATGAGCTTTGACTAATATTGAAAAAATTAGTATTAGATGCATCTTCTAATTGCGGGTATTCGTTGCCATCGATGACCCTGATACTGGAATTGAAGATTATGGAAGAATTTTCAGGTTTGATGCTCATGACCTTGTCTTTTGTTTCAAAGAGAATCTTTGTATCTGGCAAAAGACGTAAAATTTCTAAAAATTTCTCACAATAGACAGTTGTGTTTCCCTCTTCCAGGGTTTCTACAGCAATCTGGGTTGAGAAACCAATGTTAGTATCAGTAGCTTTGATGATGAGGATATTATTTTGAGTTTCAAGATAGACATTGCTCATGATGGATAATGCATTTCTTTGTTGGGTGAAATCCATGGAATACATTATTTCTGTTAAAAGACTTTGTTGGGTGCAGTAAAATTTCATAGGGATATACTCCTATAAGGTTATTAAATTCATTAGTAATAGTAATAATAGCACAAAAAATTGTGCATATCTACGCAATTCATTACTGAATCATCTATTATTTCATTCCTTTCCTGTGCATAACCCTGTGGAATTCTTTGAGAAAAAAAGAGAAAAATGATTTTATGAACAATTAATTTTACTTATCCACAAGGAAAACATAGGTTGTCCACAGGTTGTTATTTTGAGTTTTTTATTTCTCTTTTCAGCTTCTCTATGAGAGTTTTGGTATCAGCATTGACAGACATCAATGAATTGATACGCTCACAAGCATGCATTACTGTCGTATGGTCACGATTCCCAAATTCAGAACCGATTTCCGTCAAGGAGAAGCTGGTCATGTCCTTTGAAAGATACATTGCAATTTGTCTCGGTTGGATTAGTGACTTGTTTTTTTTCTTGCTTTTCAAATCAGTTAGACTGACATTGAAATAGTTACATATGGTTTTGATTATACTTTGTATTGACAATCCCTCTTCCACACTTCCCGACTTAACGAAAGGCATGACTGAAAGGAGTTCTTTCGCTTTACTTAGGGTGAGTTCCTGATTGAGTAATTCACTATATGCTATAAGCTTTGTTAGGGAAGCTTCCAAGTCACGGACATTTGAGCTTACGTTTTGGGCAATATAATCAATGATGTCACTATTCATTGATTTGTTATGCATTTTACACTTATTCCTTAAAATTGCTACCCTTGTTTCATAGCTTGGTGGTTGTAAGTCAACATTCAATCCACGTTCAAATCTGCTGATTAAACGATCAGTCATTCCCTTAAGTTCATTGATAGGTCTATCGCAGGTAAACACCATTTGTTTTTTTGCTTCATACAGGTCGTTGAAAGTATGGAATATTTCTTCCTGTGTCTGGTCCTTATTCTGGAGGAAGTGGATGTCGTCAATAAGTAATACGTCCACTTTTCTGAATTTGTTCTTGAATTGCTGGGTTTTTTTAGAACCTAATGCTTCAATGAACTCATTGGTAAATGCTTCTGCGGTGATGTAGACGACTTTCAAATCCTTTTGGTTTTCCAAGATATAATTTCCGATAGCATTTATCAGGTGGGTCTTGCCTAATCCAACCCCTCCATAAATCAAACAGGGGTTCAAGCTGGTGCCAGGGTTCTTTGCAATCGCAAGGGAGGCGTTATAAGCGAAGGTACTGTTCTCCCCAATGATGAAATTGGAGAATTGGTAATCCGGATTGATGTTGGCGTTCTCCCTTGCCTTATTCAGGGAATTTGATTCAAATTGTTGCTGCGTTTGCTCTGGGACGGGATTTTCGTTTTTTACATCTTTGGTTTGTTGTTCCGAGAGTTTCTTTACAATGAATTGGACTTTTATCTCTTCACCTGCGAGTTCGCTGAGGGTATTGACAATCATCACCTTGTATAATTTGGTGACTTTGTCACAAATAAATTGGCTGGGGACGGCAAGAATAACCTGTTGCGGTTCAGAAGCGTAATAAGAAATACGACTAAACCATGTATTATATTCATTTTCGGGACTATTGTTTTTTATGTTTTCGTAAGTGGCTTTCCAAAATTCATGGTAATCAAATTTGATATCGTTCATAACGACTAATTCTACATTTGAAAGGGTCTCAGTGCAAGGGTGAAATTGGACACCTGTTGAGATATATTTAATTCTTTTTCCAATAAAAAAATAAAAAACAACTTTTTTTAGAGTCTTTGCTTGCATTTTATGCAGTTTTTTTGATATAATATCTAAGAATTGGCGTGGCCTTTTTGTATTTCACATAAGGAATAAAATGAATGAATGAAGGAAGTAAAATCAACGAGTCTTTGACTCCCTCTTTGCAGCAAGGCGGAGGTTTGAAAGGCGATGCTGATAAAGCCTATGGTGCGAGTTCCATTCAGGTGCTCAAGGGCCTGGAAGCGGTTCGTCTTAGGCCTGGCATGTATATTGGAACGACTGGTATTGATGGCTTGCATCACCTTGTGTACGAGGTGGTGGACAATAGTATCGATGAGGCTATGGCTGGGTATTGCAATGACATCCAGATTTTTTTGGATATCAACGGCGAGGGCCGTGAAATTTGTACGGTAGAGGATAATGGACGTGGTATTCCTGTGGACATGCATCCAACGGAAAACAAAAGCACCTTGGAGGTCGTCCTTTCCCAGCTTCATGCTGGTGGTAAGTTTAATAAAAATTCCTACAAGGTCTCGGGTGGATTACACGGGGTGGGTGTTTCTTGCGTTGTTGCTCTTTCTGATTGGTTTGAGGTGACTGTATACAGGACCACTGGAGGATATCCTCTTGAGGATCCTGAGCATCCCGGTGGTATATTCCGCCAAACCTTCTCCAAAGGTATTCCTCAAGGTGATGTAGTGAAGGTGGGTGAATCGGATTGCACAGGGACCGTTATCAGTTTTTCACCTGATTTCTCCATTATGGAAAACAATCCCTTTGATTACGATGTGCTTTGCAATCGTTTCAGGGAGCTTTCTTTTTTGAACAAAGGTGTTTCCATCTCGCTTGTTGATCGCAGGGGTGAGAACGAAAAGAAAGTCATATTTAAGAGCGATGGTGGCATCACACACTTTGTAAGTTATCTTAACGAATACAAACATGTTCTTTTTGACCCTCCTATTTCCGTTGAGGGAGAAAAGGATAGTACCAAAATTGAGATCTCCCTTCAGTATAATGATAAATATGATGAGAAGATCTTGTCTTTTGTGAACAATATTAATACCAGGGAAGGAGGGACCCATCTGAGTGGCTTCAGGAGTGGTCTTTCCAGGGCGATCAATGCCCAGTTGCAGAAAAATCCCAAGTTGCTGAAGAAATTTGATGACAAGTTCGAACCAAGTGATATTAGCGAGGGGCTGACCGCTGTTATTTCTGTGAAAATTCCAAATCCGCAGTTTGAGGGTCAGACAAAGATGAAGCTTGGTAACAGCAGTGTGGCTGGTCTGGTTTCTTCGATGGTGTATGAGAAGCTGGGGAATTACCTTGATGAGTTCCCTGCTATCACTGAGATTATTCTTTCAAAGATTATCAATGCGGCGCTTGGAAGAATAGCCGCTCGTAAGGCGCGGGAGCAGATTAGAAAGAAAAGCGAAAGCGGCGGGCTTCCTGGGAAACTGGCTGATTGTTCTGAGAAGGATCCAAGTAAATGTGAAGTCTTTATTGTCGAGGGAGATTCCGCTGGTGGTTCCGCGAAACAGGGGCGTGATCGCCAATTCCAAGCTATTCTGCCCTTGTGGGGGAAGATGCTTAATGTTGAAAAAGCCCCTGAGTTCAGGGTGCTGGGTAATGATAAGTTGCAACCTGTCATTTCCACCATTGGTGCTGGTCTTACAAGATATAACAACATGATTGACAATTCTGATTCAGATTTTTCAACTACGTTTGATATTACCAAGGCACGATATCACAAAATCATCATTATGGCTGATGCTGATGTCGATGGATCCCATATTAGGACATTGTTATTGACTTTCTTTTTTAGATATATGAGACCTCTTGTCGAGGCGGGGTACGTTTATTTTGCGATGCCTCCCCTTTACAAGATCACTATTGGGAAAAATATTGAGTATGCCTATGACGAAGAGGCGCGTGCGCAGATTCTTAATAAGTATGCTATTACTGATTCATCAAAGGTTCCAATCCAGCGGTATAAAGGTCTTGGTGAGATGAATCCGGAACAACTATGGGAGACTACCATGAATCCGGAGACAAGGAGAATCAGTAAGATTCATCTTGGTGATGCCGAGGAAGCTGATAGGAATTTTTCCATGTTGATGGGTGAAGAAGTTGAGCCTCGCAAGGAATTCATCGATGCCAATGCGGTCTATGTAACAAATTTGGATGCGTAAAAGGAACTGATTGTGGACGAACCAATTAAAGAAAATATTATTACGGTGGATGTGTCTCATGAGATGCGCACCTCTTATCTCAATTATGCAATGAGTGTGATTGTCAGCCGTGCACTTCCCGATGTTCGTGATGGTTTGAAACCTGTTCATCGAAGAATTTTGTACGATATGTATGAGATGGGTCTTCGTTCTACCGGCGGATACAAAAAAAGCGCCCGTATCGTTGGAGATGTGCTTGGCAAGTACCATCCCCACGGGGATGCTTCCGTATATGACGCCTTGGTGCGCTTGGCCCAGACTTTCTCTCTTAGATATCCTGCCGTAGCTCCTCAGGGAAACTTCGGGAGTGTTGATGGCGACCCACCTGCCGCTATGCGTTATACCGAAGCCAAGATGAGCCGAATTGGCGAGAGCATGCTGGATGATATTCAGAAGGAAACAGTGGATTTTGGTCCGAACTATGATGATTCTTTGGAGGAGCCGACCATCCTTCCTTCTGTTTTCCCCTTTCTTCTTGCCAATGGATCAAGTGGTATCGCTGTAGGTATGGCAACCAACATGCCTCCTCATAATTTGCAAGAGATTTGTGATGCCATTTGTGCTCAGATTGAGAATCCCGATATCACTCTTGATGAGTTGATGAATTATATTAAAGGGCCTGACTTTCCTACTGGTGGTATTATTTGTGGATTCCAGGGCATCAAAGATGCTTTTTCCACAGGCAGAGGTAAAATTGTCATTCGCAGCCGGTATGAAATTGAGACTCATGAGAAAGGCCATGATTTACTGGTTTTTACCGAAATTCCTTATCAAGTGAACAAGGCGGAGCTAGTAAAAAAGATTGATGACTTGCGCAAGGATGGGGTCATTCCCTCAATTGCTACTGTAAGAGATGAATCAGACCGAAAGGGTATTCGCGTGGTGGTTGAGCTGAAGATTGGTTCTGCTCCTTTGGTGACCTTGAACCAACTATTCATGCGAACTGCATTGCAAAGTAATTTCAATGTAAACAACTTGGCGCTTGTCAATGGCAAACCTGAATTGCTTTCTTTGAAGAAGATGATTTCCTGTTATATCAAGCATAGAGAGGAAGTCATAACCCGAAGGACCCGTTTTGATTTGCGCAAGGCGCAGGAGAGGGCGCATATTCTTGAAGGTCTGCAGATTGGCCTGAAAAATATTGATGAGGTCATCCGTATTATAAAAGCTGCTGCTGATAACGATATTGCTTGCCAGCAGATGATAGCTCGATTTGGCTTGGATATGATTCAGGCCCAAGCGATCATTGATATGAAGCTTGGCAGGCTTTCCCATCTTGAGACTGATAAGATTCTCACAGAATTGGCTGACCTTGAGCAGAAGATTTCTTATTACAAGGAACTCTTGGCTAATGAGAAGGGAATCCTGGATGTTGTCGCAAGTGAGGTTAGGGGGCTTCCCTCGGCCTTGGCTCCCAAGGATCATCGTATGACCGAAATCATACGTGAGGAGATTGGGGATTCCAAAGATGAGGATTTCATCAAGAAGGAAGATGTTGTTGTTCTTATCAGTAACAAGGGTTTCGCCAAACGTATTCCTGTGGAAGAATACAAGGCTCAAGCTCGTGCAGGCAAGGGAACAAAAACAGCCAAGTTGCAAGATGAGGACTTTGTTGAGCATATGTTCGTTGCCTCATCTCATGATTATGTTATGTATGTCACCAATCTGGGGAAGGCTTACTATACCAAGGTCCATGAGATTCCAGAAGCGAGCAAATACGCCAAGGGTTCCAGCATCAAGAATTTCTTACAGTTGGAATCTGGTGAGAAGATCACCACTATTATCAATTTTGCTGATTTCAGTGAGAATGTATACTTGATGATGGCCACCAGGCATGGTGTGGTGAAGAAGGTTACTTTGTCCAATTTCATTAATGCAAAGGCCAGAGGAATCAGAGGTATTTTCCTGGATGAGGGTGATGAATTGCTTCAAACTGAGTTTGTCGGGGACAAGGATGAAGTCATGCTGATTACTCGTAATGGCCTTGGCCTTCGTTTCAGGGCTGATGATGTTCGTGCAATGGGTCGTGCTTCGCATGGGGTTCGCGGCATCAGGTTGCATGAGGGTGATGAGGTTGCAGGCTTATTGAAAATTGATGAGAGCAAAAGAATCCTCATGGTTACTGAGAACGGACAGGGAAAACAGGTCGAGTATAATAGTTTTATGAGTCATGGAAGAGGAACGCAGGGCCAGAAGATCTATCGTTTAGGAGGAAAAGCTAATTTTATTGTTGGGGCTCTTTCAGTAAACGATGGGAATGATGTGGTCTGTGTAACGCTGCAGGGCCAGACGGTGCGTGTTCACGTGAAAGACATCTCAATCCAAGGAAGAAACGCCACAGGGGTAAAAGTTGTTTCCATGAAATATAAGACCGATAGTGTTGTGGCTCTTGCTTCTGCGGAATACGCAGAAGAGGAAGAGGTTCAGATTCCAGAACAACTTGATCCAAATGAGGCTGTTGTCGCTGATGAGGAGTCAAATACCGAGGTTCTTGATGTTTCTGATGATGAGAAGGAATGATTAAAGTACACTTAATAAATGTTTAGTTATCTTAGGTTGTCTGGTTATTCAGGCAACCTTTTTTTTGTCTTTTTTCTTCCCATTTTAACACACGTTTTTTTGTTATTAATTCACATTAATCTGTAATTATATATAGAAACAAAAGACAAAAAACCCTGGATTCAAGCACTCATATGCAGTTTTTTCTTCCGTTTGAGAAATCAAAAAAAATATTAGTGAAAAACCAACCAGAAATAATACACAGGACAAAAAGGAGGCAATTGTTTCACGTGAAACATAGCCTTTGGAATAAAAAAGCCCCACAAGATTTTCTGTGGGGCTTTTGAGATTTCATTGGTAATTGTCAGTCTATACTGTTTTCTACCGTGATATCTTGGCTGACAACTTTCTTTAGGTATCTCTCAACACCATTTTTCAAGGTCATCTGGCTCATGGGACAACCGGCACAGGCTCCGACGAGACGGACGGTAACAACAGTTCCGACCATACTTATGAACTCAATATCACCACCATCATTCTGAAGTGATGGTCTGATAGCTTCAATTGCTTCTTTTACTTTATCTTCCATAGGGTCCCTCCGACAATTGAAGATTACAATACCCAATCATTAGGGTCAAGGAGTTGCCCTTTTTTGATGACATTTAATGAATATTCTTCTATTATTATATTATGAATGCAAAGAAAATTATTTTTCTTAATCAGAAAGGTGGTGTGGGCAAAACTACTACTGCTGTTAACCTGGGTTCGGCTCTTGCTCAAAAAGGGGCAAGGATATTGCTAGTTGATCTTGATTCTCAAGGCAACTTGACCAGTTCTGTTTCTGCAGATGCAAGGTTGCCAGGTACTTATGAGGTGTTAACAGGGCAATCCAAACCTTCTGATTCTTGTCAACCTACTGCATTCAACAACTTATTTATTCTTGCAAGCAACATCAATATGGCCGGGCTGAATATTGAGCTTGTCGAACAGGAAAAGCGTGAATTCTTTCTTAAGAATGCTTTGTCACCTCTTGATGATAAATTTGATTATATTCTTGCTGATTGCCCTCCTTCCCTTGGCCTGGTGACTGTTAATGCAATGGTTTGGGCTCAATATGTAATTATTCCAATGCAATGTGAGTACTTTGCTATGGAGGGCCTGAATCTTTTGATGAGGACTATCTCCAATGTGAAGAAAAACCTGAATCCCGATTTGAAGATTCTTGGTATTTTGTTTACTATGTATAATAAGCGTCAGAAACTTGCAAACGATGTGGTTGAGGATGTTTCCTCTTTCTTTAGTGATTTGGTGTTTAAAACCATCATTCCAAGAAATGTCCGGTTGTCTGAAGCCCCATCTCACGGTCTTCCTATCAACGTGTATGATGCAAGTAGTTCCGGGGCTAAATCGTATAACAAATTGTCGGAGGAGGTGGCTGACCGTGTCGTTAAAGCAAAATAATAAAAAGTATGGGTTAGGTAAAGGCATTGGCAGCTTGCTTGATGACTATAGCTTGGATATTGTTGGGCATTCTTTAGGAGTGGAATCTTCAAGTGAAGCCAAGGATGTATCGCCTGGAGAACAAGTGAGAGAGGTGCGGTTGGATGATATCCGTCCCAATCCCAATCAACCCAGAAAGAACTTCGACGAGAAGGATCTTAAAGAGTTGGCAATTTCAATTAAGAATCAGGGGATCCTTCAACCGATACTTGTTGAGGAAATTTCGACGGGACAATATAGCATCATTGCTGGTGAGCGTCGATATAGGGCTGCCAAAATTGCTGGATTGGAAACAGTACCGATTTTGGTGAGGAAATTCTCTGATATACAGCGAATGGAAGTCTCGTTAGTTGAAAACATTCAAAGAGAGAACCTCAATCCTATTGAAGAGGCTAAAGCTTATGCCTATCTCATCAATGAGGCCGGGATTACCCAGGAAGAATTATCCCGGAAGATGGGTAAGGATCGTTCCACAATTTCCAATAGCATAAGATTGCTGCAGTTAAATCCTGAGATGCAAAAGGATCTTCTCGGAGGAAAGTTTTCTGCTGGGCAAGCAAGGGCTATCCTTTCAGTAGTCAATCCGGCAGATAGGGAGATCCTTTACCATAAGGTTTTGGAAAAAGAGCTATCGGTTCGTGCCACGGAACAACTTGCTGCTGAATTCAATAAAGGAAAGCGTGTTGCCTACCAAAAAAAGAAAAGAACTGCAAAAATGCTTAGCAAGTCACCCGATGTGCTTTCAGTTGAGGATCGCTTTCTTCATGCTGTTGGTACTCAGGTAGAGCTTAAAGGTTCCCTGGACAAGGGAAAGTTAGAGATTTCTTTTGATAGTTGCGAGGAGCTAGAGAGAATCTACCAGCTGTTTGCTCCAAAAGAAGAATTATTTGATATTTAATTTAGGATGTAACTGAAATGGATAAAATGAAACTCGCTGATGGTTTATATGCCATCATGCACACGTCGAAAGGTGATATCACCTTGACTTTGGAATATAAAAAGATTCCAATGACCGTTGCCAATTTTGTTGGTTTGTGTGAAGGTTCCTTGAATATCAACAATCCAGGCAAACCTTTTTACGATGGGCTTACCTTTCATAGGGTCATTAAAGATTTTATGATTCAGGGAGGATGCCCAAAGGGAAATGGGACTGGAGGGCCAGGATATGCCTTCCCTGATGAGTTTGATGATTCTTTAAAGCATGACAGACCGGGGGTTCTTTCCATGGCCAATGCGGGACCACGGACCAACGGTAGTCAATTCTTCATTACCCATGTGCCTACTCCCTGGTTGAACGGTAAGCATACAATCTTTGGGTATGTTCTTGAGGGGCAGGATGTTGTTAATTTAGTTGAGCAAGGAGATATCATCAATACTATTGATATCGTTCGTGTAGGTAAGGATGCGGAATCTTTCCTTGTTTCACGTGAAACATTTGCAAAATTGGTTGAGGCGTCAGAAAAAAAGGATATTGAGAAAGAATCGGTGGAAAAAAAGAAAATTGATGGAGAGATTGCGAACCGTTGGCCCAATGCCATCCGGACTTCAAGCGGATTGCGCTATGTGGTGGTAAAAGAAGGTGATGGTGGGAAAAAACCAAAGTGGGGGCAGTCCGTAACGGTTCATTATACCGGTACTTTGATGGATGGTCGAATATTTGACAGTTCTGTAAATCGTGGGGAACCCGCCTCCTTTTCGATTGGAGAAGTCATTGAAGGATGGAATGAAGCCTTGCAGTTTATGACAAAGGGAGAAAAAGTCACTTTGATTATTCCTCCTGAACTTGGATATGGTACCATGGGGTATCCAGGAGTTATCCCTCCTAATTCATATTTGATTTTTGATGTTGAGTTAATTAAGTTCTAACTTATTGAGATACAAGGAGATACAAGTGAAAGATAAGGCCCTGCAATATGTTTGCAGCCAATGTGGGCATGTTGAGGCAAAATGGCTAGGGCGATGTCCTGAATGCGGGAACTGGAATACCTTTGAGGAAGAGGCTGTTCCCGTAGCAACCAATGACACTAGGAAAAGTGTGATAATTGATTCCAGTGGGAAGGTTCAAGCATTGAACGAGGTTGTTGTTGAGCCAGGATATCGCTTCTCCACAGGTATCTCCGAACTTGATCGCGTTCTGGGAGGAAGTCTTATGAGAGGTTCGTCCATCCTTTTAGGTGGCGAGCCCGGTATTGGTAAATCCACCTTGATGCTCCAAATGATAGCGAAATGTGCTCAGGAGCGTTCTGTCTTATATGTTTCAGGGGAGGAGTCAGCTGGACAAGTAAAGCTTCGCGCGGAGCGATTGTCTCTGAATCTCAAGGGTATCTCGATAATTTGTGATACTCGCATTGAGATTTTGGAGACTTTATTGGGGCAGCTCAAGCCTCAGATTGTGGTTATTGATTCCTTGCAGACCCTGGTTTGCTCTGATATCCCCTCTCCTGCAGGGTCGATTAATCAAATACGGGCTTGCTCGACAGCCCTTGTTGGGGTTTCCAAGCAATTGGGCATCTCTCTTTTCCTTGTCGGGCATATCACCAAGGAAGGAATTCTTGCCGGTCCCAAGGTGATTGAGCATCTGGTCGATACAGTCCTTTCCTTTGAGGAGAGTGGAAGCGGAGTCCGTATGATTCGGGCTCTTAAGAACCGTTTTGGTTCTGTGGATGAGATTGGTATTTTCTTGATGACTGAGAAAGGATTGGAAGTGGTTAAGGAGCCCTCTCTGTTTTTTATGGGACAGAGGGAGAAGAAAACCCTTCCTCCGGGTATTGCCTATACCGCCATTGTGGAAGGTAGCAGGACTTTCCTTGTGGAAATCCAGGCACTTACCATTCCTGCAAAAAGTGGATTTAGCAGGGTCTATTCAGACCGTATTGATGCGCCTCGAGTACTACGGGTGAGCGCCATTTTGGAGCGTCATACGTCCCTCGCCCTTAATGATCAGGATATCTATGTCAATGTGGCAGGTGGGATCAAGCTCAGTGAGGTTTCCATTGAATTGCCCTTGGCCTTGGCTTTGTGGTCTGCCTATAAAAACGTCTCTCTTCCTTCCCAGCTAGTCAGTTTTGGCGAATTGAGTTTGGCAGGAGAAGTGAGGCCTGTGGGATTTAGCGATAAGCGGGTGAAAGCATCACTGGAAATGGGTTTTGATAGGCTTCTTGTTGCAAAAGGAACTAAGTTAGGGAAACTAATAAATGCTTCAGCTGTAAGTAATATTAAAGAAGCACTCTCATTATTAAACTAGACAATGCAAAGAGATAAAGTTAGTAATGATAGCTAATCAAGTAGTTTTTACGAACTTTATCTGCTTACATTGTGATAACTGCTGTCCGTGGTTTTTTCAGACTTCCTTTTTGGTGTTGTTTTCCAGAAATTCGTCAAGAAGAGGAATCTCCGACAAGTCTCCCGTTTGTAGCTTTCCGCTTTTGATATCACCGACCTCTCCATATTGGTAAAGCTGATCAAGGTATTCAATAATGGTGCGGATTCTTGTCCTTAGGAGAAATCCATGACTTGCTATGGCTTCAAAGAGCGTTTCCTTTGTCACGGGTGGTTGCCATTCATATGCTTTTCCATAAAGGGTAATTATTTTTCCTGTGATTTCCTTGATATCCGTATCGGTGAGACTTGGAAGTCGTCTGGCTTTGAGGATAGTATCGATGACGTCAGGGATGACCGTATCATCACCTTCCTGCAGAAAATACCGTTTAATTTCTTCTGCTTCATTGCGCTCTTGGATGATGTCCTCTTGGTAGGAATCACTGAAAGCAAACAGAGTGAGGGTATGTTCGAAGTTGTTTTCAGGATTAAGGAAAGCCGCCATGTTTCGGTACGCTTTTGCTCTGGTCTTTCTTCCAAGCCGTCCGATTAACTCTGCTTCGTCAAAGAGGATGACCCAGCCTGCATACCCCATCTGAAGGAACAGATGGCTAAGAAAGGCAAAGTAGTCCTTTGTGTGTTTTGACTTTGTGAAGTTCACCTTGAAATTGGCTTTCTCATGCATCACTTGGAAATACTGCTGTCGCAAAAGTCCGTTGGTCATGAAGTCACCTTCAAGGTCAGCCATCATTTGGTAACGTGCATCCTCATCTTCACTATTCAGGTAAAGCCGAAACAAGTAGTATAGTTTGTCTGTTTCCAGCCGTTGCAATGCAAAAAGTTGCATCTCCTTGGCCAAATTACTTCCCGGTGAACAATCAAGCAGTTTATGCATCACTCCTGGTTGGTCATGTTTGGGAAGAAAGGTGTTTGCCAACAGTTTTTGATAGAGCAGATACAACTTGTCAAATGGTGCTTCTTTGCTTAGTGGAAGAATGGAGACCACCATGTTTTTTTCTTCCGAAAGGCTTGCCATAGTCTCAAGGAGGTGGGTTTTCCCTTCACCATATTTGCCAGTGAAAACAATTCCCTTTGAATGGCCGGTCGTTTTTACGTTGTCCATCTCAGTATCCAGTTCTTTAAGAAATGGCGCACGTGCTTCGGTGAAACATCTTCCAACCTCCCGTGAGGGGATACCAGAACGAAGAGCTTCAATCATATGGCGAGAGGCGTAATCATACATGGTCGACCTCCTGTAACTTGTCCTGTAATTTGCCAAGTGTCGCCTGGTTGACCAGACGGGGGATGGATATATCGCCGTTGTCCGCTTTTGCTAAAAGTGTTTTTGCTGTTTCCAAATCGATGGCAAGCGCTTTGGTATCCATGTCATGGAGGACTGCCACCAGACGCTGGGATATCTCCACAAGGATCTCAGGAGTGAATGTTTGACGTTCTACCTTGTCCAAATCGATAATATCTGAAAACCCATTTATCCTGTCGCTGACGACTTCGTTTTGGATACGCATCCAAAGCGCCTGATAACTCCTAATTCCGTGATCCTCGTCATCGAACAAAACTTTTCGACCTGCAAAGACAAACATCACATGATGGAAGGAATCGATGTCGTCAATTAGTTCCCTTATGCTTTCGAAGGTGTCATCACGACGCATTTTTGTGTAGTGGATGGGTGTCATGCTGGAAGAGCCAAGCACTGACTCAAGGTCGTCGACTGTGATGAAAAGGCCTGAATATCCTGCAAAGACAATCATCTCGATGAGGGAACGGAGCATGTGCCTGGCATTGTATTTTGTAATTCGGTAAGGGGACATGCCCAATCCTCTGAGTTGGTTGAGTTTAATGGTGGTATCCCCCTCGAGCCAACCAAGGATGATGGCTTTGCTTTTGTCATCCAATTGTGGGTATCCGAGATAGGCCCCAGTCAACATGCTTATCACCTGGGCGAAGTTATTATCCATGTGAGGATTGTCGAGAAAGGCTTTTCTTAATTCCGTCCTGAGCTGGCGGAGTGTAAGGGAATCTCCTTCGTTTTTATTACAGAGATAATCCATGAACGTTGTCTCGTTTTCGACATCCTTGGGATTAAAGCCGAGGGTCTTTATGATTTTCTCACCGCACCTGGTGACGAGATCCTGCAGATTAATGCAATGATAAATGGCTTTGAACCATTCCTGGAACGTGTAGAGAGCAGTGTCTCCCGCATTCAATCTTGCCACAAGATATCCATTACGTTTGGCAGTTTCAATGGCAAGCATCAAAGTATGGGTCTTGCCACAACCAGCTCTCCCTGTAAGGAACTTAATCTTGCTTCCTCCATCTTTGATAAAAGAGGAAAGATACTGTTTCTCCCAGAAATTAAGGACAAAAGATGAACGTGGGGAAAGTCTGGTGAGAATACTGGCATCTTCCGGGGCTTTTCCGTTTGAGAGCAGAAAAAGAGGATTTTGTGGTTCCATAGTGCGTTCACTCCAAAATAAAGGCGATAGTTCCGAGATACTGCTCCTGTCCATTGGAATCAAGGATTCTGATGAGTTTACTGGCCTTGCGGTCCGACCCAAAGCTAAAACTCCTTCCCCCGCTTGTCTTCAAGTCCCTGTGGGTATAAAGCCGGGCAAGATCGAATGCAAATGCCTGGGCATTGTAATCCTTCTTGAAGCGGCTCATGGGGACAAGCATTTTGTAGATATTGGTCAGCAGGATACCAGAGCCAGCTTCAACTTTATTCTTCATTACAAGCAAGTCATAGGCATTGGAAAGCTCATCAAGGAACTGCTGGGTGTTAAATGATGTGCTGTCAAGGCGATCCTTGTTTTTCTTCACCATCTCAACGAATGCTTTTGGTCGTAAGCAGGGGAACTTTTTTTTGTCAAGGGAAATATCGTGGGTTTCTGCATCCAACTTGACCTTGTAGGGGAACATCTCATACACCGGATACTCTCCGATGACATCAACGCCGTACTCCTTGCAGTAGGCAATCATCTGCTGGGCGTAATCTCCTGTGGAAAAATATTCTGTAGAAGGAAAACCCTTGAGTTGCAACGAAGTGCTTTCAATTGTTTCCTTGAGTTTGCTAGTGAGCTCGGAAAAAGCCTCAAAACTTGTTGTTGCGGCCTTCAAGTCGCCGAAGGACATGGCTTTTGCAATGTTCTTTTGAAGCTTGACGGTAGCTACGGAAAAATCTTTTAGAAGTTTTTCGTTTTCGAGATAGTCCTGGTAAAACTGCTCATAATCCATATCAAATTTCCTTTTTCGTGGTATTATAACTGAATTCTTTGGGATTTACAATTTCTATAAGGAGTGGTTTCATGCAATATACTCTTTTCCCTTGGCAGCAAGCTTGTATTGATGCTTGGTTAGGTTCTGGAGCCCGGGGGATTGCCAAAGTAGTGACAGGTGCGGGGAAGACACGAATGGCCCTTCATGCGGCAAAAATTCTTGAGAAGCGTATAGGGAAACCACTTAAGGTGCGTATCCTGGTTCCAAAGGTGTTTCTTGCCCAACAATGGCAGAATGCAGTGTTGCAGGAGGTTGATTTTCTTGAGGTTGGGACAAAGAGAATAGGACAATGGAATGGAAACAGGAAAGACAAGCCCATCCGGGATTGGATGGTCTACGTGGTCAATTCTGCCCGGTATGTTATTTCTCGACAAATACTGGAAGATTTCTCGCAAGGATCAGCCGTTCTTTTCATCATAGATGAATGTCATCATTTTGCAAGTGAGGAAAACAAGCATGTTTTTGATTTTCTGCAGTACAGGGAAAAGGGTGATGATTATTATGCGCTTGGTCTTTCAGCAACTCCGGAGACAGCCATGTTTGAGACCGTTTCAGTGCCGACCATTGGACCTGTTGTCTTCACCTATGGTTTTTCTCATGCATTAGCGGAAGGGATTATCAATCCTTTTGTGATGTTTCATCTTGGTCTGTACCTCGATGAGAAGCGGCAAGAACGATATGAGGCATTATCCTTGAAGATTACCAAGCAGATTGCAACTATGTATCGATTATACCCATTGCTTTGCAAGTTGAATGATGCCCGTTTCTTCATAGTTCTTCACCACTTGGCACAGAGTAATGAAGGTCTTGTTTCTGAAAAGGCTTCAATACTACTTGCTTCCATTTTGGCGAGAAGGGCACTTGTTTCTCTTGCTCCAATACGGATGGAGGCCGCCCAAAGTCTTGTCGAGCGTTTGGGCCCAAACAAGAAAATCTTGGTTTATGGAGAACGTATTGAACAATGCGAGGTTCTCCACCAACAATTTCTAGCGTTGGGCTACAGCGTCGCCCACTACCATAGCAAGATGGGGAGGATTGCGAAAGAAGAAAACTTGAGAAGGTTTCGGGACGGGGAGGCAAGAATTCTTGTCTGTTGCAAAGCCTTGGACGAGGGTTTCGATATACCTTCCGTTGATGTGGGCATTGTGCTTTCCTGTACTTCGGAAGAGAGGCAACGGGTACAGAGGCTCGGACGCATCCTTCGTAAAAGGGAAGGAAAGGGATATTCTGCTCTTTATTACCTTCACGTGGAAGGGACTGTGGAAAGGACAACGATGCTTGAATCTTCAGAAGGGACTGGGGATATCTGTTTCATGACGTATACTGGTGGTGCGTTTTTCCATCCGGCATATGATGAGTTGTCCCAAAGGGTGTTGCTGATGTGCAGACAAAGAACAAATGACAGCAAGCAGCTTGCTACGCTTGACGAATGTCTTGAGCAGGGGCAACTCAGACCTGATTGGCTGTTACCGATGAAAATGCTTCAAGACCATGTGAAGACTGCAAAGGATTTTGAGGAGCACAACTACTGGATAGCCATGTTGTTGATGAGGCAAGAGAAAGACAAAGAGGATGAGAGCAGGTAATTGTGGAACGGATCTGTCTTGAAATTCTCTTTGTTTCCCATCCCCTTTGGTCTCAAAAATCCTGAGCTTGGGACGTTATAGGATTCTTTCCGTGGTAAGTGTTTTCTTGTCATCCTGCGGGATTGCAACATTCATCTCAATAGACTTATCAGCACAGGAAACCCTACAAAAGTTCCGATAGTGCTTCCAATTGAACAAAGCAGGAAAACCCAAAGCGCATGGAGAATCCTATTCTTGTACCATTTTCGCAAATGAGTCGCATCCTCATTGAGATTCTCAAAATCCTTTACCTTTGGTTTGTGGAATTCAGCTTCGAGTATTCCACTGATGATACCCACCCCTATTGTGGGATTGAGACTGGTGAAAGGAGAGGCAACCATGCTGACAAGGATGTTTAATGGATGTGCCCAGGATACTATGGCGAATATCCCTGTGAAAACTGCATTGACCGCGACCCAATAACCAAACATCTTGATTCCTTGGTCCCATCCCGCATTGATAAAACCAAAGGCGATAAGGGCGATGATTGCTGCAGGAATAAGGAAAGTGAAGAATTTGCCAACACCTGAGGGGGGGGGAACGACCGCGATATCACTCAAGTCCGTGCTGATTTTCCCTTCTTCCAAAAGTTGCAGGGTCTTGATGATTCCTTCCTGATGTCCGGCACCAATGACTGCCAGCAGGCAATTTCCTTTGCTTTGATAAATGCTGGTCGCCAGATATCGGTCTCTCTCATCTATCAATACGGTCTTGACCGCAGGAAGCTCCTTGGCCATCTCGGACATGAGGTTTTGCATGACGTCAGCTTTTTTAAGTTCTTCCAGTTCCTCTGGCTTAATCTCTTCCTTGCTGAACACTGAGGAGATAAGACTGCCGATGAGTTTTGCCTTGTTCCAAAGGTTTGATTTTCGCCAAGCTCTTTTTAGGGTTACTTGTATCTCCCTGTCACAGAGAGAAAAAGGAATATCCTTTTCTTTTGCCACCTGGGCGGCGCTAAGGATTTCTTGGCCTGGAGCCGAACCGGTCTGGTCTCCCATTCTTTTTTGAAAGGAGGCAAGGGCCATGTTGGCTATCATCAGGAACCCCTTGTTTTCCTTAAACACTTTCTTGATGTCCATATCGGACCATTTGCTCTCGTCTGTTTTGCTTTTGAATCGGCCATCGTCCAATTCCAAGCAAATTCTGTCAGGGTGCTCGCCGTCAATGGTCTTGCGAACATCATCAACACTTTCCTTGGATACGTGTGCGGTTCCGACAAGGGTTATCTTTCTTCCGTCATTAAAAGTCAGGCGATGTATGTTCTCGCCAAGTTTTTCATTAATCATTATGCATTGATGATACCTAACAGTTACTCGATTGACAAGAAGAACTAGTTTTCTTACAGTTCTTTCGTGAATACTTTCCTTTATCTCATAAAGATTTTCGGCATGCTGGCCTTGGGCATGTTGTTTTCAAAAATAATCGGGCCGGAGAAGTTCCGCAGACAGACAAGCTTTCTGCAAATGCTTTTAGTGTGTTTCTTGTTGTTTTTCATGGGGGTGAATACTGGTTCCCTCACAGGTGTGCTGGATAAGTTGGGAACCATTGGAAGCACAGCCTTGCTTTGTACCCTCTTTGCAGTATTAGGGACCATTGTTGTTTCATTTTTTGCCTCATTGTTGTTCTCCAAACGCAAAGAGAGACCCTTATCAATAGATATCGCTAAACGGAAAGAAGGAAGTACTCTTAGACTTGTATATGATATTTTGAAGGAACCTTTGTTCTTTGTCGGGATTGTGGCACTTGGTATGACGCTACGCTTGACGACTAACTTGTTTTACTGGTTTCAAAGCTCCTACGTGACAATCCTTCTCATGGGTATGGTGTTCTTTGTGGGAATGGGAATGGAACAGCAACAAGTAGGGTTCAAGCAGATAATGGCTCACAAGGAATTGGTCCTGCTTCCTCTCTATACCATAGGGGGAAGTTTTCTCGGGTCTCTTTTCATTCCCCTCTGTACTGGTTTCACTCTTAAAGAGGCTTTGGGGATGACCAGCGGTTTTGGGTGGTATTCTTTGTCTGGAGTCCTTATTTCCGATTTAGGGTATCCTTTATTGGGATCAATTTCGTTCTTGAGTAATCTGCTCAGGGAGACTTTCTCCTTCTTCCTTATTCCCTTGTTTGGGCGTATGGGAAAACGGTATTACTACAGTGCGGTCTGCACTGCGGGAGCAACCAGCATGGATGTGACCTTGGCTCTTCTTGTCTCCAATTTCGGTTCTGAGACTATCGTGAGCAATATCTACCATGGGGTCGTCATGTCCCTTGTTGTTCCTTTGCTGATACCTTTGTTCTTCACCTAGGAGCGCCAGATTAGTTGGATGACTAATTCCATTGCATTCTCTTTGATCATTCTGATATACAGGTTGTTTTTGCTTTGGGAAGCGATATAACAGGAAAGTTCCGCCTCTATCTCCCCCTCGTTGGGGATTGTTTGCAATTGTACAAGCTGGTAGTCCCCTTGAGATATGATAAAATCATGAGGCTTGTCCTTTTGTGGCAGGAGCTTTTTCACCAAAATCCTATCTTCCTCATCTGAGGGGTTTTGATATCCACATTGCAAAGGTTTTAACCTGGGGTCCACCACCAGACAGGCTTCAGACCCTGTTTGTGCATTCTCAATGAACGAAAGCACTGCCAGATATGCTTCTGGCAACTTTGTCTCGGAGAGTCCCAGGCTGATATATGGAATTTGCTGAAACAAATGAAGTATCATGGTTCCAACATAATGAAAATTCTTGGCAAAGTACAGTCTTTTTCTTATACGATAACTTACCGTCGTAATGCTCGGATGATAACCTTGCATTGCAATGTTCATGACCAGATTTGTGTGAGTGCCCCTTATTTTACCTCAAAGAGGGAGATTGAGCAGGTTGTGCTGAGGTATGCTGTGAGGCTGAAAGAAAAACAGGCAAAAGCCAGAAGCTGGGAAGCCGGGGTATGTCTTTATATTGCAGGAGACAAAGTGAGCTTGCAGTTTTCCGAGGTGAAAGACGTGACATACAAGGATGGAAATCTTTACTTGCCTCGTGAAAAGTGTATTGATGAATATCATGTTTATAAAATGGTACGTGAATTCTATCGTGGTCTGACTATGGAAAGAGTCACTCCTCTGATTAAATCCTGGTGCAGACGGCTCAATCTTGTGGTGTACAAGGTGAGCATCCACGATAGCCATCGGGTTTGGGCCAGTTGCTCAAGGGTGGGGAATCTTAATTTCTCTCTTCGTTGCGGGGCTTTGGACGATGAGGATTTATCCTATTTGGTACTTCATGAATTGGATCACAGGGTGAACTTCAATCATGGACCCGCCTTTCACTCCTACTTGGATGAGCATATGCCCCAGTGGCGGCAATGCGAGAAGCATTTGAAGCTTATGCAACCACTTTGTGATATTTCCTATTGTCACAACGGCTGAATTGGGTCACCATTAATCTATGGATTTTCAAGTTTTGATTCTCCGGCTTTCTCCTTTCAGGGATATTGTAAAATCAACACCCCATCAATTCCTTTATGGTGAATGTGCCCGTCTTTTACCTGACAGCCAGATTGATTTCGCCTTTTTACCTATGGAACGGGAACGGAAGAAAGAAGGTCTTGAATTGGTTGGGATTAGGAGCCATCGCAGGGCCGCTGATTTCGATTTGATACTTATTTCCAATAGTTATGCTGTTGAACTGATCAACCTTCCCTATATGCTGAGGCTTGCCAACATTCCTTATAGTACAGACGAAAGGGTCCTCCAACACACGAAACCTCTTTTGGTGATGGGAGGATCCAATGCCTTGGCAAGCCAAGGTATTCTTTATGCCTCCGACAATGCTCTGGTGGATGCTCTTTATTTGGGAGAAGGGGAGAATAACACAACAGCCTTGGTGAAGGCCCTGATGGACATTCCTTTGGAGGGAAGGAGGGCAAAACTCATTGGATTACAAGGAGTGATTCCAGGCCTGAAAGTGTTTGGAGCACCTTGGCAGAAAATTATTAAGGCCATTTATGCGGATACCGAGGTGGAACTTCTTGCAACAAGTAAACAAGCCTTGTTCGATAGCAGCGAGGCGACCACCGCAAGGTTGCAGATTGCCTATGGATGTCCAGGTTTTTGTACGTTCTGCTTCGAAGGCTGGGAACGGAAGCCTTATAGGGAAGTCCCTTTTGAGGCGTTGTTACGAGCTGCTCATTCACTTCGCAAAGAGACAGGAGCCGATACGCTTGAAATAACAGCATTCAACTTTAATACCCATACAGAGGTGGTTCGTCTAATCAAGGAACTTAACAGGTTGTTCTTCAGAGTGAACTTCATGAGTCAAAGAGCGGACATCCTGGCAAGGAATCCCTCCTTGGTCCATTACGAGGTCTCTTCGGACAAAAGACAATATACCATAGGGGTGGAAGGTATCAGCCAGAAGATGCGTTCCTATTTTCATAAGGACTTGGACAAGGCCACCCTCTTGCATGTTATCAAACTGTTGTTGGCGGAGCAAATTCGAGAGATAAAACTGTTTTTTATTCTTTCCGGATTGGAAACTGATAATGATATCTTGGATTTTAAGGGTCTTCTGGATTCCATAGAGAAAATGAAGATACAAAGCAATCGAGGAGTGAGGATTCTTTGTTCATTTGGTTTGTTGGTTCGTATGCCTTTCACCCCTTTGCGATATGAGAGATTGCTTCTGACCGAACAAGAATGGGAGGACGTTGTGTCGAAGGTCAGGCAGACGGTCCAAAGTAGTGGCTATGAATTCAGGCTCACCTATCCTTATGAGGAGTATTTTCTATCTCAGGCATTAGTGATGACAAACCAGTTTATCGCACCTACTTTGGAGAAGATGGCACGAAAAGGTCTCGTGTACGACCAGTCCCTACCTTCTGGTGCATGGAAGTTCTTCTGTACTGAAGTGAAGTGGAATTCTTCCTTCATCAAGGAGAAGACAGAAGACTATCCCTTTGCCTATGATTTCGTTGATTGTCGTATTCCTTCCTCTTTTCTTTACCAAAGATTTCTTTCCGCCAAGGCAGGCTTGGAGGCAGGATCATGTTTAGGTGATGTCTGCAAGGGCTGTTCGTCCTGCAACAGGGAGCAAAGGTCCTTTCTTGCTAACCATACCATTAGTATGCCGACTCAAAGGGATTGTGAGGAAATCTCCCTTATTATGAAGGAAAAGGCCCAGGCAAGACCTTTGTTTATCAAAGTGGACATCCCCAAGGAGTATGCAGGTGCGCGAAGGGAGACGAAAGCCGCTTTTATAATTAAACAATTGGTGAACAAGATTGAAGCAGGTACTGAAGCTGTCATGACGGTTCGAGATGTCTTGTTTGATGGGGATTCCTTCGAAGGGAAGATGATTTCCTGGTATGGACAGAGTGTTTATGCGGTCTATCCTTTCTCCAATGGGCAACGTGATTCTTTGGCTTGTGCCCTTTCGCAAAACGGGTATCTTGTCGGGCAAGAGCCTTTATCCATCAAAAAGATAGGGATACGGATTGAAAATGCTTTGGTTCAGGACGGCCAGCAACTGGAAAAGATCGCTTCACAGTTGCTGAAAGACATGTATATGCCATATATCCTTTCGAGAAAAGGAGCTGTCACCAATTTCACCATAGTCCCGAAAGCATTAAAGAAACATGTGGTACAATCCTGCAAAATAATGGATAAAATGATATTATTGGAATGTCAGTCAAAATTTGACTTATCCTCAATAAGGGACAAGGGATATATCGCGCAGCTTCTTATTGAGTAGGAAGGAGAACTCTATGGAACCGGATTTGTTATGTGAGGGAGTGTACAGGGTCTCTGCCAAGATCGGCAACAGAGATTTATTTGAGGGTATCTGGCCTATCCCCAACGGGGTCATGCTTAATTCATATGTCCTTAAAGGGAAGAATATGAATGTGCTTGTTGATCTGGTTAAGGATTGGGATGGTGCCTATGACGCTATTGAGGCTCAGATGTCTGTTCTCAATCTGAAAATCAATGATATTGATGTATTGGTGATTAATCATATGGAACCTGACCATACTGGTACCCTTGCTTCTTTTGTAGAGAAAAATCCCGATGTGAAAATCTATTGTTCAGAAAAGGCGGTCCCTCTTATCAGAACCTTCTATGGGGTAACCAAAAATGTCCATGCCATCACCGATGGTGAGAAGCTGGATATCGGAGAGAAGACCCTTCAGTTTTTTCTCACCCCAAATATTCATTGGCCAGAAACCATGATGACTTATGATATCGAGGATCACATCCTGTTCAGTTGTGATGCTTTTGGAGCCTATGGTAGATATGATCACTGTTTTGAAGATGAGCTTACCTCAGAACAAAGAGCCTCTCTGCATACTGAGACAGAGCGATATTATGCCAACATTGTTTCCTCTTTCAGTTCCTTTGCACAACGTGGCATTAAGAAATTGCTTGATGCGAATTTGGGGATTAAGATCATCGCTCCAAGTCATGGTGTCGTCTGGCGTAAGAATCCAATGGAAGCGATTAATTGGCTTTTGAAACTTGCCAGCTATAGCGCAGGTCCTCAGGAAAAAGAGATTACCTTGGTGTGGTCGAGCATGTATGGCAATACCAAGGCTCTTGTGGATGTTATCACGAAAGCTATTGAAAGCGAAGGGGTGAAACTGTATGTCCTGCAAGTACCTCAGACCCACGAGTCTTTTGTCCTGGAGAAAGCCTGGCGTTCTTCCGCTCTTATCTTTGGTATGCCTACCTATGAATACAAGATGTTTCCTCCTATGTATCATGTGCTGGATATCCTGGAGCGCAGCCATGTCACGGGCCGTAAGGTTATGCGGTTTGGTTCGTTTGGTTGGTCGGGTGGTGCTCAGAAGCAATTTGATGAATTTGTGACTTCCATGAAACTTGAGAATATAGGGGCTGTGGAATATCAGGGTTATCCCACAGATGCTGATAAGAAGAAGGCTTATGATATGGCAAAAGCCCTGGCCAGAGAGGTAAGACTGGCTTAGGCGGATAGATAAGCTTTGGGATATGCTGTCTCAAGAGGGTATAAAACTTTTGAGGCAGTTTTTTTATGAAGTAAAATACTTTAAATAATCATTGACAGCTGATTTTTACAGATGTAACATACTAGTATACTAGTAATTTGAAAGTTATTTTTACATTACTTTCACTAATGGAGGAAGAAAATGAAAAAAATGAATAAGGTGGTGTTTGTACTTGTTCTTTCAGCGCTTGTCCTCTCTCCTGTGTTTGCTCAGGGTGAAAAAGAGAAAGCCTCTGCGAGTAACAATACGTATCGTTTAAAACTCTCAACAGTACTTACTGATACTGATCCAATCGTGGTTGGCATGCAGTCGATGGCAAAGAATGTTGCCTCTGCGACCAACGGAGCGGTTTCTATTGAGGTTTATCCTTCCAGTCAGCTTGGGGATACTGCTGATGTGTTGGAGCAGGCAAAGAGTGGTGCAAACGTCGGTGTCATCATCGATACAGGCATGCTTGCCGATTATGTACATGATATGGCAATTTACTCAGGCCCATATGTATTCAATAGTCTCGCAAACGCAAGAAAGTTCATCGAGACAGATACCTTTCGGGCTTGGGATACCGAGCTTGCTACCCATGGCCTTCGTGATCTTGGTTGCAACTGGTACCAAGGTGCCAGAAATTTCTGGACTAACAAGAAAGTCACGACTCCGGCTGACCTGAAAGGCCTGAGAGTAAGGACCATGGGTTCATCAGTTGCCCAGGAGAGCATGAAAGCCCTCGGAGCGACTCCAACTTCTCTTGCCTGGTCTGAGGCCTATAGTGGCTTGCAAAGCAAGGTTATCGACTCTGTTGAAGCCCAGACAACCGCTGTTTATGGCTCTTCCCTCTATGAAGTGACAAAGTATTGCGCAAAAACTGAACATTTTTTCCTGTATACAGGATTGGTAATCAGTGAGAAATGGTATCAGACACTTCCTGTCGAATATCAGAAAATTGTCATGGCTGAGGCTATCAAAGCAGGTGATTATGCGACGGAATTGACACTCAAGAAGGAAAAAGAATTTAACGAAGAGATGGCAAAGAAAGGCATAGTTTTTGTAGAAGTTGATAAAAAACCATTTATTGAAGCTTCTGCTTCGGTATATGAAAAAATGGGTTGGTCTTCCTTGAAAAAGCAGATTGATGCCCAGCTTGGTCAATAAGATTTATGTTTCTTGAGATGGCGGGCACAATCTTGCCCGCCTGTTTCTCAGTTCTATCTTAAGAGGATTTTAAATGCTAAAAAAGATTAATGGGGTCATCGGGAAGATGGAATATAACGTGGGGACGGTAATGCTTATTGGGATAGTTGTCCTTGTATTTGCCTCTGCGCTTCTTCGTGTTTTCGATCATCCCATCGTATGGAGTGTGGATGCTTCCCAGTTGTTGTTTGTATGGATTAGCATGTTTGGTGCTGATTTGGCACTAAAGAAGAAAGCACATATGGGTGTTGATCTTCTAGTTAAGAAATTTCCACAGCGGGTACAGAGCTTGATTGCGTTTGTAGGATATCTTCTTTGTGCTGGTTTTTGTTGTTTTATGACATATTGGGGCATTATTCTTTGTGTCCAGAATTACCTGAGAAAATACCAGACATTAAAAATTAGCTACAGTTTTGCAACTGCAGCCGTGCCTGTCGTTTCGATATTTCTTTTGCTTACCATCATTGAACAGGTTTTGGATTTGGTTAAGCATTGGGATAAAAAGGAAGGAGAGGCGTAATATGGGGATGGTTGCTATTCTTTTTTTTGTATTCTTGGCATTCAATGTACCTTTGGCTTTTACCATCGGTATTGCTTCTTTGGCATTTTTCCTCGTTACCCCAGATGTTTCGTGGATTATCCCCGTACAGAAAATGGTCGCCAGTACCCAGAGTTTCCCTCTGTTGGCCGTTCCTTTCTTTGTTCTTGCGGGTAATCTGATGAACGAGACTGGTATTACCAAACGCCTTATCAAATTTGCGACAGTCCTTACCGGACATCTTGCGGGTGGCCTTGCATTGGTCTCGTGTGTTCTTTCAACTCTTATGGGAGGGATTTCTGGTTCTGCTTGTGCTGATGCCGCTATGGAAACAAGAATTCTTGGACCGGCGATGTTGGATCGTGGTTATTCAAAGGGATATGCCTGTTCTGTTAATTCAATTACTTCATTGATAACTGCCACAATCCCTCCTGGTGTCGGCCTGATTCTCTATGGAGTGACAGGAGAGGTCTCGATTGGGAAACTGTTTCTTGCAGGAATTATTCCAGGATGTATCATGTGTGCGATTCTCATGGTTACTTCCTGGGGTATCGCAAAAAAGCGTAACTATCCTGTGGAGAATGAAAACCCCCCTAAGGCGAGTGAGGTCTGGCAATCTTTGAAAGAGAGTATTTGGGCACTTCTCTTCCCTTTAATTCTTATTGTTGGCATTCGTTTTGGTTTGTTCACCGCTTCAGAAGCTGGCGCTTTTGCAGTTGTGTATGCTTTTATAATTGGTAAGTTTGTATATAAAGAATTGACGTGGAAGGGGCTCTGGGAAGTTACCAAGACCACTTTGGGTGATAATGGGGTCATTCTTTTTATCATTATGACCAGTGCAATTCTCGGATATGGCATAATATATGACAAGGTGCCACAAACAATGGCCTTGGTCATTTCAGGTATCAGTGATAACAAGTACATCATTATGCTTATCGTATGCGGCTTTGTATTTATCGCTGGAATGTTTATGGAAGGGACTGTGAACACCTTGCTTCTTACTCCTATTTTCCTTCCTATACTTAAAGGACTTGGAGTGGATCCTGTACATTTTGGTATTGTGTTCATGACTACAGTCACTTTGGGTGGCATGACACCTCCTGTTGGAACCGCAATGTATTCTTCTTGTGCAATTTTAAAGTGTCCTATTGATGAATATACTAAGGAATGTATTCCTTTTTTTGCAGTTATCCTTCTTGAGATAGTACTTCTAATTTTCTGCCCATTTATTTTCATGTGGCTTCCCAATCTGGTATTCGGTTAAAGGTCGCATCATGAAAATGATTCTTCGTTGGTTCCCCTATGGGGATGATAGTGTGACGCTTTCTCAAATTCGGCAGATTCCCGGAGTCAGCGGTGTCGCTACTTGTCTGCCCAAGATACCTGTGGGCGAGGTCTGGCCAAAGGACGAGGTAATTGCGCTTCGCGATACCATAGCAGCTTTTGGTCTTGAGATGGAAGTGATTGAGAGTGTGAATATCCATGAGGATATTAAGAAAGGGCTGGCTTCTCGTGACAAGTATATTGATGCTTATATCAAGACGCTCTCGTCCTTGCACGAAGCTGGGGTAAAATGTCTTTGTTATAACTTTATGCCAGTAATGGATTGGATTCGTAGTGATCTTGCTTCTCCTCTTTCAGATGGAAGTTTTTCAATGAGTTATCGCGATGAAGAGGTAGTGAAGATGAATCCCCGTTCAATTTCTGAAAGCATGGGAGGAAAATCTCGAGGATACAGTCTTCCTGGGTGGGAAAAAGAACGGATTGAGCAGATGGCTCAGGACATTGAGTTTTACCAAGACTTTTCCGAAGCGGAATACTGGAAGAATCTCAAGTACTTTCTCGATGCAGTGGTCCCGTATGCTGAGAAATTTGATATCAAACTTGCAATTCATCCTGATGATCCCCCTTGGCCCTTATTTGGTCTTCCAAAAGTTATTACCAACAAGGAAAATATCCGCACCTTTCTTTCCTTGTTTGAAAGCCCAAACAATTCATTGACATTTTGTACAGGAAGTCTTGGAAGCAATCTTCAGAATGACCTTGTGGCGATGGCACGGGAGTTTGCCTCAGAAGGAAAAATTGGATTTGCCCATTTAAGAAATGTGAAACACCAAGGAGAAAAAGATTTCTCGGAATGTGCCCATCTTTCCTCCTGTGGGGACTTTGATATGTTTGAGATTGTGCGTGCCCTTTATGAAAATGGATTCGACGGATATATCCGGCCGGATCATGGAAGGATGATCTGGGGGGAGGAAGCCCGTCCTGGGTACGGATTATATGATCGGGCATTGGGTACCCAGTATCTTCTTGGCATTTGGGAATCCCTTGCAAAAATAGGAAGAAACAATGCAGAATAAATGCATGTCATTGCAAATTTTGGAACGTGATAGTAAAGAGACAGCGCGGGATTATGCATTTAGGACGTTACGATATAACATTGTGACATTAACGCTTGTTCCTGGTAGCATGTTAAGTGAGAACGAGATTGCAAGTGAGCTTGGACTTTCCCGTACCCCTGTACGAGAAGCACTTATTGACCTTTCCCGTGCTCTCATTGTAGATATTATCCCCCAGTGTGGAAGCCGGATATCTTTAATTGATTATAAACTGGTTGAAGAATCGTGCTTTTTACGTCGGGTGCTGGAGAATGCGATAGTTGATTATGCAGCATCCATCGCCTCTACCTTGGATTTTTCAAAGCTTGAGGAAAACTTGCATCTTCAATCCTTTTATTTGGAGAATCCCAAGGATAATATGCTTTTGAAGCTTGATAATGAATTTCACGAACTTTTATTTTCTGTCTGTGACAAGAGCGTTTGCTACGATTGGCTTAAAAAAGGCCTTACCGTACATTTTGATCGGGTTCGATCGATGAGCTTGATGACTGTGAAAGACATTAAAATCGTCGAAGATCATAAAGCCATCCTTTCTGCAATAAAAGCAGGAAATTCCCAAGAAGCGGTGAATCTTATGACGAAACACCTCTCTCGATACAAAATCGACGAGGTGGCTATTCGTGCCCAGTATCCGGGGTATTTCAAGGATTGATTAGCAGGCGCTCTTGATGAAGGCCTGCCACAAGGCGAACATACTGGAGGAGGCCATCATCATGGCCTCAGGATGCCATTGTATTCCCATAAGAAAAGGGCCTTCAGTACTTTCAATTGCCTCAATTCCTCCATCATAGGCACAACTGGCAACTTTGCGTAAACCCTCTCCCAATTCATGTATTTGCTGATGATGCAGGCTATTCACATTTATTTTATCACAACCGAAAATTTCCTTAAGTCTTGAAGTGCTCTCAATGATTACCTCATGACAGGGCTCACAGGCATTCTCATAATGGTTATGGATAAAACTATCCTTGCTCCGTAGTTTGTAATCCTGGAACAAAGAACCGCCACATGCCACGTTGATAATCTGGCACCCCTTGCATATTCCCAGGATTGGTTTTCCTTTCTCTCTTGCTTCTTTTATCAAGGCAAGTTGGAAAACGTCAGTAAGGGTATCATATGGACCGCAGAGGGCATCTTGTTCCTGATGATACAAAGAAGGGGTGATGTCAGGACCTCCGGGGATAAGCAATGCATCAGCATTTGCAAGCTGGTAGGGAACAAGGGAAAGATCACTGACAACAGGAAGCATTATAGGAACACCCCCAGCCTTGACAATACTGGAGGTGTAGGCGTAATTAGTGGAATCCCGTTTCCAACCTTTGAAGGGGGTGTTCTCAGGAGCGTTGCCTAACGTTCCCGAGATGGCTATCACTGGTCTTTTCATTCGATTATTGAGAGCAAGTGTTTGGTGAAACCCAACATACGCTCACAGGAAGAGATACAAAGATGCTCATCCACCGAATGGATGTCATGCATCTGAGGACCGAATGAAACACTATCCATACCCTCGATCTTGCTATTAATAATGCCGCATTCCAAACCAGCATGGATGGCGGTGATTTCCATTTTCTTTCCCGTATACTCCTCATAGGCCTTTGCGCAGAAACCAGCCAAAGGTGATTTGGGATTGGGAGTCCAGGAAGGATATGCTCCTACATAACTGACACTCATACCGCAACTTCTGAGAGCTTCCCCCATCATTTTGGCAACCAAATCCCTGGCTGAGGGTACAGAACTCCGATGGCTGGTAGTGATTAGGAACTGGCCTTTCTCTATTGTCGCAATAGCAAGGTTAGAGGAGGTCTCCACTATACCTGTGATGGTCTGGCTCATTGAATAGACACCATGGGGTGCAATAAAAAGAGAACGGATAAATGATTCGCTCTGCTTTGCGGATGCCGCTTCTTTTACAACTTTGCATGTTTCCAGACTTATCTTGATGTTACTGTCATTCAAGGCATACTCATTCTTCACCTTTTGGGAAAGCTCTCTAAGGAT
>Ga0172377_10000780_pt1 | contig 31074 bp, 27 predicted proteins | sample Pumphouse3metaG_FD_119749 | JGI IMG/M metagenome (GOLD analysis project Ga0172377, IMG submission 119749) | Leachate microbial communities from a municipal landfill in Southern Ontario, Canada - Pumphouse #3 metaG | ecosystem: Engineered > Solid waste > Landfill > Unclassified | place: Canada... | reverse complement strand
CCGGAGAGGGCGTTGGACGACCGAGTGGGCATGGTCCACGAGGGCACGGGCCCTCGTGGGAACGAGGTCGTCCGTCGAGCGAAGATTTCCTCGCCGGGGAAATCGAGCGTCCCTCGCAGGGAATGCCAGACCCTTGTATCATCGTGTTGTAGTCTTTTTTGGACACCATTACAATTATTCTTGACAAAAGCGGAGAGGGGTTGTAACATATAGACAGTTATCTATGTATCGATATGTTAAGAGTGTTAGAATAACGAGGTGCTGATATGATGAATGATAAATTAACGGTCAAAACGCAGGAAGCTATACGAGATGCTTTACGTGATGCCGTTGAAAGGGGGCATCAGAAGGTTCTTACTGAGCATCTTTTGTTTGTCCTTCTTTCAGACAAGGAGGGCATATGTTCATCGATACTCAAAAAAATGGGTGTTGATATATTGTCTTTGAGGTCGAAAATAGATGATGATCTGTCGTCAAGGCCAAGGGTAACAGGGGACGCGCTGCAGCCTTATCTTTCACGGGAACTCAATAAAGTGATATCCAGAGCGGGAAAGGAAGCGGCGGCTCTGAAGGACGAATACGTGAGCGTGGAACATCTCCTGCTTGCTATGGCGCATGAGAGTTCGGGGGCGTTAAAGGATATGCTCAAAGGCGCTGGCATAACCCCTGAAGGTGTTTTGAAGTCAATGAGTCAGGTGAGAGGTACCCACCGCGTTACAGATGAGGATCCCGAGGGGAAGATTCAGGCGCTTCATAAATACGGAAGGGATCTTGTTGAAATGGCGGATATGGGGAAATTGGATCCCGTTATAGGGCGTGATGAAGAGATAAGAAGGCTTATACATGTCTTGTCCCGCAGAACAAAGAACAATCCGGTTTTGATAGGGGATCCCGGTACGGGAAAGACAGCTGTTGTGGAAGGGCTTGCGCAAAGGATATCTTCAGGCGATGTTCCGAGCAGATTGAAGGACAAAAGGCTCATATCGCTTGATCTGGGAGCCCTTGTCGCGGGGGCTAAGTTCAGGGGTGAGTTCGAGGATCGTCTCAAAGCGGTGTTAAGGGAAATAAAGGAAAAGGACGGAGGTGTAATACTTTTTATAGACGAACTTCACACCATTGTGGGCGCCGGGGCGGCCGAGGGTTCTGTTGACGCTTCGAATCTGCTTAAACCGGCTCTTGCCCGGGGAGAACTGAGGTGTATAGGGGCCACGACTCTGGATGAGTACAGGAAATACATAGAAAAAGATAAGGCTCTTGAGAGGAGGTTCCAGCAGATATTCATAGGTGAACCTACTGTGGAAAATACCATAACTATTTTGCGCGGGCTTAAAGAGAAATATGAGGTACATCACGGGGTAAGGATATCGGATTCGGCAATAATAGCGGCCGCTACATTGTCGGACAGGTATATTACGGCCAGGTTCCTTCCCGATAAGGCCATAGACCTCATAGACGAGGCGGCGTCAAAACTTCGCATGGAAATAGACAGTGTTCCCACGGGGATAGACCGCGTGCAGAGAAAGATCATGCAGCTTGAAATAGAAAAGCAGGCTCTTAAAAAGGAAAAGGACGCTTCTTCCGGGAACGTAAAGTTGAAAGAGGTAGACGTAGAGCTGGAAAAGCTGAGGGACGATCTTAAGGCCATGAAAAAACACTGGGAAAAAGAAAAGGACATCATATCCAGGATACAGATGGTTAAAGAAAAGATAGATAAGGCGCGTATAGAAGAGGCCAATCTGGAAAAAGAAGGAGATCTGGCCAGGGTTTCCGAAATAAGATACGGCAAGATAGTCGATCTTAAAAAAGAGCTGGATAAATTTACCGCGGAACTTGGCAATATTCAGAGTTCCGACAAGATGCTGAAGGAAGAGGTTGATGACGAAGATGTAGCCAGGATAGTATCGCAGTGGACCGGGATCCCCATGACAAAACTGGTAGAATCGGAAATAGAAAAACTTATTATGATGGAGGACGTCTTAAGAACAAGGATAGCGGGTCAGGATGAAGCTGTTCAGAAAATATCCGATGCTGTCAGGAGATCAAGAAGCGGTATGGCCGACCCGAACCGGCCCATGGGGTCTTTTCTTTTTCTCGGCCCCACGGGAGTGGGAAAGACGCATATGGCCAGGACCGCGGCATGGTTTCTCTTTAACGATCCGGAAGCTATGGTCAGGATAGACATGTCGGAATATATGGAACGGCACGCCGTTTCGCGCCTGATAGGAGCTCCGCCCGGATATGTCGGTTATGACGAGGGAGGACAGCTTACCGAGAAAGTAAGACGGCGCCCTTACTGCGTAGTTCTGCTCGATGAGATAGAGAAAGCTCATCCTGATGTCTTCAATATACTTTTGCAGATACTTGATGACGGTCGCCTTACCGATAATCAGGGGCATGTAGTTGATTTTAAGAACACTCTGATCGTAATGACATCCAATATCGGGAGCCGGCATTTTTCGGACAGCGGAAATGCCGCGAGTGAAGTGGAAAAACTTGTCCGCGATGAGCTTAAAAAATATTTTCGCCCGGAACTTATCAACAGGCTGGATGAGATAGTGGTCTTTAACAAACTTTCCGGCGAGGACATGGTGAAAGTGGTCGACCTGGAACTTAAAGTCGTGTTTGAAAGGCTCAAAGAGAAGGGGATAGATATTGACATTACAGAAAGCGCTAAAAAACAGCTTGCGGAAAGAGGATTCGACCCGGATTACGGCGCGCGCCCGCTAAAGAGGCTCATACAAAAAGAAGTTCAGGATAAGCTTGCCGTCGAGATACTAAAGGGCGTTGTTTCAGACGGGACCAAAGTGCTTGTTGACGCCGACAAGAAAAACAATATTTTACGGTTTACATACGAGAAAAACAAAGAAGAGGGAAAAAATGCCTAAAAAAGATTATTACGAGATACTTGGGGTCAAAGAGGACGCGGCGGAAGGGGACATAAAAAAGGCTTACAGGAAACTCGCGTTAAAATATCATCCTGACAAGAACCCGGGAGACAAAAAGGCCGAGGAGAAGTTCAAGGAAGTTTCCGAAGCGTATTACGCTTTGGGAGACACCAAAAGACGGAAAGAATACGATAATCTGAAAAAAATGGGAGGATATACCGGGGATTTTTCTCAAGCTCAAGGATTCGACTTTTCGGATTTCATTAAAAACTTTTCCGGAAGCGACAGGTCGGGCGGACATTCACCTTTTGCCGATATTTTCGGCGATATATTTTCCGGACACAGCGGGGCAAAACATCCCGGCAGCCGCACTTATTACTATTCTACCGGCGGGGGAATGCGGGAGAACGGACGCCCGGGAGGCGGCGGGCCCGTCGCGGAAACAGATACTGATGTAAGGGCCACTCTTCCCATACCGTCGAAACTTGCCGATAGAGGAGGGGAAGCCAAATTTAAGCTTTCGGGAGGCAAAAACGTGACCCTTAAAATACCCCCGAAAACAAAAGACGGCCAGAAAATGCGTCTTCGGGGCCAGGGGGAAGACTGTCCGTGCTGCCGGCATAAGGGAGACCTGATAGTGACATTGCGAGTTAAATAGCTTATCTGAAACTCTCTTGTGGAGGTTTTTTATGGACGAGTATGACCTTATAGAAGTATTCAAGGCTCTTGCCGATAAAACGCGCCAGGACATACTGGAACTTCTGGGCGCCAGCGAAATGAACGTAACCGACATATGTTCGGAGTTCGGAATAACCCAGCCTACAGTGTCGCATCATCTTCAGATACTCAAGAAGTGTAAGCTTCTGGGACATAGAAAACAGGGGAAGAACGTGTATTACTACCTGAGGCAGGATGTAATGGGAGATGTATTCATACAGATCTCGCGCAAGATGCATATTAAAGATTCCCCCGAAACAGGATAGTCCGGTTCCCATGCGGCCATGGACCATGGACTATCGACTATGGACTCCCTGATGTTCCCTTCCCTTTCCCCCCCCGCTGTGTTATTATTACATCTCATGAAAACCGTGCTTATAGTCGATGGGTACAATGCCATAAACGCTGTCCCGGAGACCAAAAAACTGCTTAAAGAGAACCTGCTTTCCGCCAGGAGCAGGATAATAATGCTGACCAGTGAATACGCGCGTTCAAGCGGATACATAACGGATTTCTGTGTGGTTTTCGACGGGCAGGACAGGTACAGGCATCTGGAAAAAATATATCTTTCTTCAAGCTCGAAACAGACTTTTTCACGTACGGGACAAGGGGATGAAAAGATCATAGAAACTGTCAGGCAGTATTCTTTAATGTCCGGGGTAAGGGTTGTGGTGGCTTCTAACGATAACTATGTAAGGAACAACGCCCGCGGTTACGGGGCTTCTCTATTGAGGTCTGAGGTCCTTTCTCCCGCGGTATCCGGCAAGAAAAAATCGGAAAGGGGATCTTCGAGAAAGAACGGGGCCAAGGAGATATCACCCGAAGTAAAAGCAAAAATAAACAAGGAATATAAAAAAGAGCTGGGTCTATAGAGCGCGGTATTTGATGAAGAAAGACGGCGTAAAACTTATGCAAGAGGCGCGATGCGTGCTTTCTCCCATGGCGGGTGTTACGGATATCCCTTTCCGTATTATGTGCCGGAGGTATGGATGCCGTTTTGCCTTTACAGAAATGGTGGACGTTAACGGTATGGCCTACCGGAACATAAAGACCATGAAGTACCTGGATATGGTAGAGGAAGATTCGCCTTTGGGCGCTCAGATAGTGGGTGCGGATGAAAACAAAATGCTTGAAGCGGCTAAGATATGCCAGGACAGGGGATTTCGCGTAATAGACATAAACGCGGGATGTCCCGCGAGAAAAGTGATAAAGGTGGGAAAAGGATCGGCGCTTCTCAAGGATCCTGTCAAACTCGGAAGGATAATAGGTCTTCTTGCCCGTAAATTGGAGACCCCGGTGACGGTCAAAATAAGGGCGGGGTGGGATGAGGAAAGCATTAACTACCTTGAAGTTTCCAGGATAGCGGAAAGCGAGGGCGCAAGCGCTATCTGCGTTCATCCGAGAACAATGACCCAGATGTATAAAGGCGCGGCCATATCCCATGAGCCGACAAAAGAGGTGAAACAGGCGGTTAAAATACCGGTATTCGCGAGTGGTAATATTTTTTCGGCCGCCGACGCGGCATCTGTTCTTAAATATACGGGATGTGACGGCATATTTGTGGCCAGGGGAGCTCTCGGCCATCCCTGGATATTCAGCGATATCGCAAAAGCGTTCAGCGGTGATATTCACGAAGATGAGCCCGGTTTCGACCGGATAAAGCTTATTATGGCGGAACATTTCAAGCTTTCCGAAGAACATCGCGGTGAACTTATGACGACGAAAAGGATGTATAAACACGTAAGCTGGTACCTTAAAAGATATAAGAACCTCAATGAAGTTATGAACGCTTACCGTGAGGTGAACGATACAGTGTCGTTCTTGTCTTTTCTGGAACGGATAACTCTGGACGGCAGGAAGATGGTTATTCAGCCCAAATGAGAGTTCTGCAAAATGGATTTTTATTCCGTCGTTGCGAGGAACGATCGAAGTGAGTGACGAAGCCCTTCGTGTCGTGATAAAAGTTATGGCTCAGGATTTCGGCAGACTTAGTAAATAGCCGGAGCAATTTCAACATATACAATAAGTTATGGGGTTGCTTCGGTCGCTTTGCTCCCTCGCAATGACGAGAAACAGGTATTTTGCAGAACTCTACAGCCCAAATAGGAACAGGGGGGAGATATGAAAAGAATAGTTCTGGCTTCAGCGTCTAAAAGACGCTCCGGTATACTGACGGATTGCGGAATCCCCCACGAAATAATAATAAGCGAATATCCGGAAGAGCATCCGGAAGGCGCGAACATCAGGGATATTGTGGAAAATAATGCCGCGAGAAAAGCGGAGTCCGTGGCTGCGAGGGTGGAGAATGCCATAGTCATAGGCGCGGATACTCTTGTTTCGCATGAGGATGAAGTGATCGGTAAGCCGTCCGGCGAGGACCGGGCAAAAGAGCTTTTGAGGAGATTTTCAGGAGGGCGAATAGAGGTATATACCGGTATTTGCGTTATAGATACGATTTCAGGTAAAATTTCGAGAGGAATAGATAAAAGCGAGATCTTTGTTAAAAAAATAACAGAGCATGAAATAGAAAAATATTTCCGGCTTTTGGGTCCATATGACAAAGCAGGCGGTTTTTCCATTGAAGGAGTGGGGTCTATCATATTTGACGATATTCGCGGATCATATTTCAATATACTGGGGATGTCGATGATGAAGCTTTCCCGGATGTTCGAGAATATCGGGCAAGACATGTCAGACTATATCGGCACGTAATACGGTTTTATCGGACCGGTATCATTTTAGGTTCTGTCAAAATCTCGCTGCGGGATCGGGGCTATGTGATCCGTACAGGGAGGATCCACACCGGGCGGAGGGGCCCTGGTAGGATTACATAGCCCCGATCCGAATGGGCAATACTTACGAGGTTATGGCGGTATAATTTATGAAACATTACACTATACCTTTTTTTATTCCCCACAGAGGATGCCCCCATAAATGTATTTTCTGCGACCAGGGAAGAATAACGGGCGAACGCGGAGATAAGATCCCGACAGCGGAAGAAGTCCGCGCCAGGATCGAAACTTACCTGGCTACCATGCCTCGGGAAGGGGTATATATACAGGCAGGATTTTTCGGAGGAAGTTTTACGGGCGTGCCGGAAACGCTGCAAGAAACGCTGCTTGACCCGGCAAAAGAATTTCTTCTCAAGGGTAGGATCCAGGGAATGCGGGTTTCCACAAGGCCCGATCTTATAGACGAAAACAAAATTTCTTTTTTACGGGATCATGGTGTAACATGCATAGAACTTGGGGTGCAGTCAATGTCGGCTGATGTACTTGACGCGTCGGGGAGGGGGCATACCCCGGAAGATGTTATCGAGGCTTCTCGTCTTATCCGCTCCGGAGGTTTCGAGCTTGCGCATCAGATGATGCTGGGTCTGCCCTTAAGTTCGTACGAAAAGGAATTTTTCACAGCGGAGAAGGCTGTGGAACTTGGCGCGGGCCAGGTGAGAATATATCCTGTAATAGTCATGAAGGGTACCGAGCTTGCGGATATGTGGGAAAGAGGGGAATATGTTCCGCTTGAAATGGAACAAGCTGTTGAGAGAGCGGCAAAACTTCTTTCGTTCTTCCGAAGGTCCGGAGTAAAGGTGATACGATGCGGGCTTCATTCTTCAGAGGGACTTATTTCGGGGGAAGAATATCTCGCGGGTCCGTTCCATCCGGCTTTCGGACATTTAGCTAAACAGCGCTCGGAGAAGGTGTGACGGGTTATGTTTACAGTTTACGATAAAAGGATGCCGGAAGAATATGTCAGAAGTCTGAAAAAGGCGCTGCCATCATCGGAATTTCTGCCTTTTTTTCGGAAAGAACCCGAGGTGTATGGGACCATATCGTCCCATCCGGATATATATTTTTTTCAGTTAGACGGTGAGACCGCTGTTCACGCCCCGTCGATAGATGCGGGATTTTTGGGAAAAATGAAAGATCTCGGGGTACACCTTATTGCGGGTAAGAAAGACCCCAGCGGGGTTTATCCCCATACCGCTCTTTACAACGCGGTCCGTGTGGGGAAAAAGGTCTTTCTTAACGGGGAACATATTGACAGGACAGTGCTTGAAAACGTCAGAAAAAAGAATTTTGACGTTTTAAACGTTTCTCAGGGGTATACGCGCTGTTCAGCGCTTGCCGTAAGTGATAACGCTTTTGTGACATCCGACAGAAAGATAGCTGAGATGGGAAGGAAGAACGGCATGCAGGTTCTTGAAATATTACCGGGACATGTGAAGCTCCCTGGGGAAAAATACGGTTTCATAGGCGGCGCGGGAGGGTTAACCCCCGAAGGAGATGTTGTTCTCGCGGGTGACCCGCGATTACATCCCGAAGGCGCCGAGATATTGAACTTTATAAAGACTCACTCAAGAAAGAATGTCTATGTAGAAGCCCTTCCTCTTTACGATGCCGGGGGCCTTTTCTTTTTTGGGCGGGACCCAATATACCACCGGGGATAAAACCATGCTTACAGCTAAAGAATGTTTTTGCGAAAACGGTATAATATCCGGAAAACTGGAATTTTATGAATTCCGTTCGGAACAGCTGCAGATGGCTCTATCTGTTGAAGATGCTATAAGGGACAATAAGGTCCTTATAGCCGAAGCGGGTCCGGGTGTCGGGAAAAGCCTTGCATATCTTGTTCCCTTCATAAACTGGGCCGTCGCTGAAGAACGTAAGGTTGTCGTATCCACATACACCAAAGCCCTCCAGAACCAGCTTTTTGTTAAAGACCTGCCTCTTCTTAAAGACGTTCTCGGGGTAGATCTTCGTTTTTCCCTGTGCATGGGTTCCGGGAATTACATTTGCCTGAAAAAGGCGGGTCTTTTTCCAAAAGATGATCTTTTTGACCAAAAATTCTATTCCGCGCAGGTCGAGAAGATAACGCGATGGATAAAGACCACAGAAACCGGTCTTGTGACGGATATGGATTTTATTCCCGACGGAAAGGTATGGGAAAAGTTCCGAAGAGAATCGGACCTCTGTTACGGAAAAAGATGCCGGCATTACGAGGATTGTTTTTTCATGTCCGCGAAAAGACAGCAGGCCGAGTCGCATCTTCTTGTGGCCAATCATGCTCTTCTTTTTACGGCGCTTAAAGAGGGAACGAAAGTACTTCCGGATTTTAACGCTCTTGTGGTGGATGAGGCGCACACGCTTGAAGATGTCGCAACGGGACATTTCGGGCTTGAGTTCACATCAGCGGGTCTCGGAAATTTCATGGGAAAGGTCGAGGATCTCATAAAGCTATCTTTCCTTAAGCATTCCGCGCCGGACAAGGCGGGGGAGGCGGAAAACCTCGTTAAAGACAATATGGTGAAACTCAGGTCCGCCGCCGAAATTTTTTTTCATAAAGCGTCTTCCGTTCTGGCCATGGGAGACGGTTCCCGGGAATTTCGGCCGAAAGATATTTCATGCGAAGAGATATTAGATTCTCTCCGGAATACCAGAGATTCCCTTCTTGTTCTCGGGGATCAAAGTGAGGATCCGGATATACCCGAAATGGCCAATGTTTATGCCGAAAGAGCCGATAAAATGATGAGGTCCGCAACCGTGATCTTCAGGGACCGGCCCGAAGGGTATGTTTTCTGGGCGGATAGACGCGGGCCAGGCCCGGCCGGAGCGATGTCCTTCAATGCTTCTCCCATTGATGTCAGCCGCCATATGAAAGAAAGTATCTTTGAGAAGATATCGCCCGTGGTCCTGACATCGGCTACGCTTTCTTCATCTTCGAGGAAAGGTGATTTTACTTTTTTCAAGGAAAGGCTGGGGATATACGATCCTCTCGAAATCGCCGTGGATTCTCCTTACAACTACAAGGAGAATGTTCTTTTCTATCTGCCCGATGGGATCAGTGACCCGGTTGCCGAAAAAGGATCTTTTAAGTCGGATCTCGCCGCGCACATAACCGCGGTATATGACGCTATGGGAGGAAGGATATTCGCTCTTTTTACGAGTTATGATATGCTTAATGCGGTCGCATCGGCTATATCCTCCGACAGGCCCGACATATACATAATGAAACAGGGGGATATGCCGAGGTATGTTCTTCTTGATGTCTTTAAGAAGAACAATAACGGAATACTTTTCGGGACCACTACTTTCTGGCAGGGAGTGGATGTTCCCGGAAGTTCTTTAGAGTGCGTAATAGTGACGCGTCTTCCGTTCGGGGTCCCCACAGATCCCGTAAATTCCGCCAGGATGAGGGCGATCAGAGAATCCGGGGGGAACCCATTTGTGGAATATCAAATGCCGCAGGCGCTTATAATGTTCAAACAGGGATTCGGTCGGCTCATAAGAGGCCATTCTGACAGAGGCGTTTTTGCCGTTCTTGACCCGAGGATACGGACGCGGGAGTACGGCAAAAGGTTCCTCTCGTACCTGCCGAAATGTGACACAACCAAAGAAATAAAAGACGTAAGAGACTTCTTCTCAAAACACACGGAAATAGACTGACCTGCCCCGTCGCGGTGGGTCCTCTGAAGCCTGACTCGCGAAAAGTCCCTTTCGGGCCTTCCCCTTGGAATTTCTTAACGGATTTTGTATGGCGTTTTTCGACCTTGCGGAACTCACCCTCCTCCGCCCCCAAAGAGCGGGGCTCCGGAGGGTTCAAACAACCGCAAGTGTTGTAATTGTCAAAAAACGCCATACAAAATCCTAAAATTCCAAACAGGGCCCCTTACCCGAAAGGAACTTTTCGCGTAAGCAGATCTATGTACGCATGAGCACCTGATGCTTAAGAGCCACGGCTATTTTCGTCATACTCAAATTTCGTGTCTCCGGAATCCCGTTTGAGGCGTTACAGCTACAAGGGTCTGGTGTTCCCGGAGAGGGCGTTGGACGACCGAGTGGGCATGGTTCGCGAGGGCACGGGCCCTCGCGGGAACGAGGTCGTCCGTCGAGCTCGATTTTCTCGCCGGGAAAATCGAGCGTCCCTCGCAGGGAATGCCAGACCCTTGTAGCAGAGACGCTGCTATCTCTGCAATGTGCTTGGGTCATGTCGGACAAGGGGAAAGCCCGAAAGGGACTTTTCGCGGGAGTGCACGCAAATGCGCTGTCTTGAATTTCGGGCTTGGTTGTTGTATATTACAATCTGCGGACAGATAAGGTTTTCTTTTGTAAATAACAAGGGGGTATTATATGGGAGAGGGAATAACCGCCATAAATGAAAAGGTGCAGAATGAGAGCGGGTTTATAGGGGATCTCATAACAGAGATACACAAAGTCATAATAGGGCAGGACTACCTTATAGAGCGGCTTTTAGTAGGGCTTCTTGCCAACGGCCATGTGCTTATTGAAGGTGTGCCTGGCCTTGCTAAGACCATGTCGGTCAGGACCATAGCGGCGGCCATCAATACCGGCTTCCAGCGCCTTCAGTTCACGCCCGACCTTTTGCCGGCCGATCTTGTGGGAACTCTTGTGTACAACCCCAAAGACGGCGCGTTCACGACAAAAAAAGGGCCGATATTCTCTAACATAATACTGGCCGATGAGATCAATAGGGCCCCGGCCAAAGTACAAAGCGCTCTTCTCGAGGCGATGCAGGAAAGGCAGGTTACAATAGGCGAGAATACTTTTAAATTGCCCGATCCTTTTCTGGTGCTTGCCACGCAGAACCCCGTTGAACAGGAAGGAACCTATCCTCTTCCGGAAGCGCAGGTTGACAGGTTCATGCTGAAGATCAATATAGGATATCCGAACAGGGAAGAGGAGCTCCGTATTCTCAGGTCCATGGCCGTTACGGACAAAAAGTTCGACGTGAAGGCCGTTATCGATCCTAAAAAGATAATCGAAGCGAGGAAGATAATAAACGAGGTGTATATCGACGAAAAGATAGAAAAGTACATAATCGACATTGTTTTTGCCACCAGACAACCTTCTTCTTCCGGCATTAAGGACCTTGACGGGCTTATAGAATACGGAGCTTCGCCGAGAGCCAGCATTTATCTCGCGGTGGCGGCCAAGGCATATGCTTTTCTTAAAAGAAGGGGATATGTTACTCCGCAGGATGTGAAATCCATAGGGATGGACGTTCTCAGGCACAGGGTGATCCCCAGCTACGAGGCCGAAGCCGAAGACAAGACCTCGGAAGATATAGTCAAAAGAATATTCGAAGAAGTCGAAGTCCCATAAACTTGGCGGGGATGGATCATGATACCTAAAGAAGTCATCAGAAAGATACGCCGTATACAGATAACCACCTCGCGCAAAGTCACGGATGTTTTTGCGGGCAAGTACCAGAGTGTCTTTAAAGGCGCTGGGATGGAATTTGATGAGGTGCGCAACTATAACCCGGGAGATGAGATAAGGTCCATAGACTGGAACGTTACAGCCAGGATGGGGCATCCTTTTGTGAAGAAATTCGTAGAGGAAAGGGAGCTTACCATAATGATACTTCTGGATGTATCCATGTCGGAAAAGTACGGGACTTCGGGCAAGCTTAAAAGCGAACTTGCGGCCGAATTATGTTCGGTGATAGCTTTTTCCGCCACCCAGAACAATGACAAGGTGGGAATGATAACCTTTACCGACAGGGTAGAGCGCTTCATTCCGCCGAAAAAAGGTCTACGGCATGTTCTAAGGGTAATACGGGAAGGTCTTTATAATAACCCGCGGGGGAAAGGCACCAACATAAAGAACGTCCTTGAACATCTCAACAGGGTTTCAACGCGCAGGACAATAACTTTTCTGATTTCGGATTTTATAGACGAGGGATACGGTAAAACTCTTGCCATAATCAACAAAAGGCATGATGTTATAGCGGTGTCAATATCCGACCCTTCCGAGACGGCGCTTCCGAGATCCGGAATGGTACGGTTCGAAGACGCTGAAACAGGTAAAGTTTTTGTTGTAGATACTTTCTCGGGCGAGGCCCGGGACCATTACAGGAAATCTGCCGCAAAGTTCATAAAAGAACGGTCCATTATTTTCAGGGACGCGGGTGTCGACAGTGTGGATGTGTACACTAACGGATCGTATGTTGAACCCCTCATAAGATTTTTCAGAAAAAGAAAAAAACGAATGGCGGTGAGGTAATTGCCTTGAGAAAAGATGCTTTAGCTGTTACAGATATCCGATATTTTGGTTCCGGACACGGTTTTTTAAAGAGTATCCGGATAACGGCGCTTCTGGCGGGTTTGGTCCTTTTGCTCGGGGACATATCTATCGCGGGGGATGAGCCTGAAATAACAGTATTTTCCGATAGCGCGGAAGCCCGCATAGGTGACAGGATAAACCTTGAAGTTGCATCGCCCGCGAGAAAAGGCGTTCAGCTGATCTTCCCGGAAAAGCCCGAGGAGACCGGGGAATTTTCTTTTATCTCATCCGAACTTCTTAAAACGGGACCTTTCGGCGAAAAGCGCGAAGGAAGGGTCTATACTTACAGCATATACCGGACGGGAACGCATGTTATTCCGCCTATTAAGGTGCTTTACAAGACGGGAGAGGATAGCGAATGGAAAAGTGTTTTCAGCCGTCAGGTGCCTATAGAGGTGATGAGTGTACTTGATCCCGAAGACGCTTCCGATATAAAGGACATAAGAGGAATATTGAACCCCGCCGCCCGCGTAAAAACCTTTCTCGCGGCTATCCTTATTCTGGCGGCCGCTATGGTTCTCCTGGCGCTCTGGATAAGAAAAAGGAAAAGAGAAGCTGTTGAAGCCGCTTTGAGGGCAAGGCCTCCCGATGAAATAGCGTATGAGAGGCTTAGCGAACTTAGAGCTATGAAACTGCCCGAAAAGGGTCTTGTAAAGGAGTACTACATACGGCTTTCGGAAATAGTGAGATACTATCTTGAGGGGAGGTTCTTTTTCAGGGCTCCTGAAATGACCACGGAAGAATTTCTTGAAAGTTTGCGAGGGTCGCCAAAACTGAAAGAGGAGCATAAAGAGCTTCTAAGGGAATTCTTGTCACATTGCGATATGGTGAAATTCGCCAAATACGGACCGAGTCCTCTTGAAATGCTTGATAGTTTCAGTTCGGCCGAGAGATTAGTAGAACAGACCCGGGTTTTAGAAGGAGACGAAAGCGAATGAGTTTGCGTTTTGCCTTTCCATGGGCGTTTATTTCATTAGCGTTAATTCCGCTGATAGTTTATGCCTTTAAAAGATCGGGATCAAAGAGTTCCGGGGCGATAAGGTTTTCCAATAAAGACCTTATCAGCGGGATAAAAGATTCTTTAAGGGTGAAAATGCGGAAAAAACTGATCTATCTGAGAGCTCTCGCGCTTTTACTCTTGATATTCGCCGCCGCGAGGCCGCAATCCATGCTCGAGGAAACCAAGCGTTATGTCGAGGGAATAGACATTGTTCTTGCGGTTGATATTTCCACAAGTATGAAGGCCATGGATTTTGAACTTAAGGGAAAAAAAGTAGACCGGTTGGAGGCTCTGAAATCCGTTGTTAAAAATTTTATTGGAAAACGTTTTTCCGACCGCATAGCTCTTGTGGCTTTCGCCGGGGTCGCGTATACCGCTTGTCCGCTTACTTTGGATCATGACTGGCTGGAACATAACCTTGAGAGGGTCAGGATAGGTATGGTAGAGGACGGTACGGCCATCGGTACCGCCGTAATGGCTTCTTTGAACAGGCTTAAGGATTCTGATTCCAAAGAGAAAGTCATAATACTCCTTACTGACGGAAGGAATAATGCCGGGAGGATATCGCCCCTTGTGGCTGCTGAAGTGGCGAAGGCAATGGGGGTTACCGTTCATACGATCGGGATGGGAACGGAGGGAATGGCGCCATATCCTTTCCAGGACAGGTTCGGGAACGTGATGCTGCAGCCGGTCGAAATATCTATAGATGAAAAGCTGCTCAAAGACATCGCCGACAAGACGGGGGGAGTATATTTCAGGGGTAACGATACCGCTTCGCTTGAAAAAATATACGCGGAGATAGACAGGTTAGAAAAAACCGCTATTGAGGAAACGGGGTACAATATATACAAGGAACTTTTCGGGTATTTTCTTTTTCCCGCGATGGTGCTGGTTCTTTTTGAAATTTTTCTGGCCAATACTTTTCTCAGGAGGATACCCTGATGAGATTCGCTTCTTCTCATCTATCTGCTCTTTTCTGGTTGATCCCGCTTCTATCGGTATTTTTCTGGTTTGCTTTGTCTCTGAGACGGCGCGCGATGGATAGTTTCGCGGAAAAACCCCTGCTTGAGGAAATATCCTCTCATGCTTCCGAAAGAGGGATAAAGTTGAAGTATTTTCTTACCATATTGGCCTTCATTCTTATGATAACGGCGTTTATGAGGCCTCAATGGGGATTCAAATGGCAGGAAGTAAAGAGGATGGGGCTGGACATAGTTGTAGCGCTTGACGTGTCTAACAGTATGCTGGCCGAGGATGTTAAGCCGAACAGGCTTGAAAGGTCGAAAATAGCCATAAAGGATCTTGTGAGAAAACTTAAAGGGGACAGGATCGCTCTTGTCGCGTTCAGCGGTACGGCTTTTCTGCAATGTCCGCTTACTCTGGATTATAATGGATTTCTAATGGCCGTTGATGATGTAGATGTTTTTAGCATACCTGTGGGAGGAACTTCCATTTCAAACGCTGTCTGGAAGGCCATGGAAACTTTTGAAAGTACCCCGGGGGACGAAAAAATATTGATAATTGTCAGCGATGGGGAGGATCTGGAGGGAGGGATAGACAGGGCCATAGCCAACGCGAAAGCCGAAGGTGTCAGGATATTCACTCTTGGAATGGGAACAATGGAAGGCGAGCTCATCCCGGTTCCGGGAGAAAGAGGTAAACAAGGATTTCTTAAGGACCAGGAAGGAAATGTGGTAAGGACAAGGCTTATAGAGCCAATGCTTCAGAAAATAGCGCTTGAAACAGGAGGGATGTACGTGAGAGCTTCCGGGGCCCAGCTCGGTCTTGACCTTATGTATCAGGAAGAACTGTCGAAACTCCAGAAACAGGAATTCAAAACGGAAATGGAAAAGAGGTATACCGAAAGATTTCAGCTGCCTCTCGGGGCGGCTTTGCTGCTTCTGGTTATAGAGCTTTTTATTCCCGGAAAAAAGAATATCAAGAGGCGGGGTAATGCGGCTGGTAATTAACAGAAATAATCTGATAGGTCTTCTAAAGATCGTATTGATCATGTTTTTGGCATGGTCTTTACGCCGGGATGCGGCCTTTGCTTTTACTTCCGGGTCAAGGGCGGAAAGATCATATAGGGAAGAAAAATATGATGATGCTCTTGATATTTACGAGAGGGCATTGAAAAAAAGACCCGGCGATCCGGGCCTTGAGTATAATAGGGCAGTAGTGCTTTATCGAAAATCCGATTTTACTTCCGCGGAAGAAGCTTTTATGAGATCCGCTATATTGGGAAAAAGAGATCTGGAAACAAGATCTGCCTACAATGCCGGTAATGCCAAATATAGAATAGGTGAAGAGGCTGAGGCTTCGAACACGAAGAAGGCTATCGAGAAATATACCGAGGCGCTTGACTATTACAAAAGGGCCATGGATCTCGCTCCGGAGGATATTGACGCTAAGTATAACTATGAGTTTGTCTCAAAAAAAATAGAAGATCTTGAATCTCAGCAAGATCAGGAGGACCAGCAGGAAGAGGAGCCGCAAGATCAAGAGGAGCAGCAGGAAGAGGATCAGCAAGATCAGCAGGACAAGGAGGACCAGCAGGAAGAAGACCAGCAGGACCAGCAGGAAGAGGAGAAGCAAGACCAGCAGGATGAAGGGGATGAACCCAAGCCTGACGAACAGCGCGATCAGGAAAAGCCCGACTCGGGCGAACAGGAAAAAGATAAAGACAGATCCGAACCGGAAGGTGAAGGTGAAAAAGAAGAGAAAGATAAAGAAGAAGACGACAGTGGGTCTCAGCCGGAACCCGTGAAGCCCGAAGACGCAGAGAAAGAGCCGTCAACGCGGCCGGAACCGGGCAGTGAAGACCCCGGAAGCATGTCGAAACAGCAGGCCGAGTTACTGCTGGAGCAGCAGGAGGAGGAAGAGAATCGCGTGAGGGCGCAGCAGAAAAAAGAAAGACAGGATTCAAGACCTCCGGTCCTGATGGACTGGTAAGACGGTTTAAATTTTAACGGTATAAAAGATCATTATGAAGACGATTAAAACGATATTGGCGGTTATCTGGTTCGCGGCCGCTTTCGCGGGGGTGCTTCAAGCACAGAATAAGTTTGAGGCTTCGCTTGAGATGGAAAGAGTTTATCCGGGGAACCCGGTGTACCTGTATCTCAGTTTCACGGGTTCGTCGAATATCAGACAGCCCGAGGTCGCTCCCGTGGACGGGCTCAATATAAGGCATGTGGGTTCTTCCACTCAAATGACGGTAGTTAACAATGCCATGTCGCAATCTATTACCTACAGCTACCTGGTAGTGCCTTTACGCGTCGGACAATACGAAATAGGGCCGTTCTTTGCCGTGTTTGCCGGACAAACGTACAGGGCCGAACCCGTGACACTTGTGGTAGAGGACGTTTCAGGTTCGGCGTCCCAGCCCGGACCCGGGCCTTCGGCTCAGAGCCAGCAGGCGCCTGGTGTTAGATCGGGGACTATAGACGGCGATACGGCATTTTACCAGGGTAACGATGTTTTTCTCAGAATGGAAATAGATAAGACCAGGCTTTATGTTAACGAGGTTGTTCCTGTGACGATAAAACTCTATGTGGATAATGTCGGCCTCAAGGACATAGAGTACCCGGTTTACGCTCATGACGGGTTTTCATCCGGAGAATTCATAAAGCCCGAAAGAAAGAGGGAAAGCTATAGAGGCAAGATCTACGAGATCCTTGAGTTCAGGCAGGATCTTTCGGCTTTCAAGGAAGGAGATTATCTCATAGGACCGGCAGTGCTGCGTTGCAAGATGATGTCAAGGAAACAGCGGACTTCGAGACGTTCGTCCATTTTCGGCGTCAGCATATTCATGGACGACCCTTTTACCACGGGATATGAAACTTACCCGATAGAGCTGGCCTCCAACGAGATATCGATGAGCGTATTGCCTTTTCCCGAATCCGGGAAACCCGACAGTTTCAAAGGGGCCGTCGGAGTGTTTTCTTTTGATGTGGATATAAGTTCTTCCGATGTCAAGGTGGGCGACCCGATTACCGTTACGATGACCGTAAGCGGAACGGGCAACCTTGACACCGTAACGGCGCCGGCTATCCCGGAAGACGATGATTTCAGGGTATACGAGCCGGTGGTGTCGAAAAAGGGGAACAGAAAAGCGTATGAACAGATATTGATACCAAGGACAGACGACGTCAAAGAGATCCCGGCATTGTCTTTCAGTTTTCTGAACCCCATGACCGGGAAATATGAAACGATCGAAAAGGGGCCCTTTCGGATAAAGGTATCCGAGGCTCCAGAAACTCAGCAGCCTCTTAAAATGGTCGCAATGCCTTCGGGGGAACATATCTTCCGACCCAAGGAAGAACTGGGAGAGGATATACTGCACATAAAGTATGACATGGGAAAGACCTTTCCGCCGGGGTATCTTTTAATAAACGACAATTATTTCCGCGCTTTACAGCTGATCTTCCCGGCACTTTTCCTTGTTTTTTATTTTTCCTATAAGAAGCGCCACAGGATAAGAACGGACCGGGGATACGCGCGCCTTTTAAAAGCCCCAAGAAGAGCCAGATCAGGTATGAAAAGAGCGAAAGCTTTAATGGATAAGGGGGACATTGCCGGATTCTATGACGCCGTGCAGAAGACTCTCGAGGAATACCTTGGCAATAAGTTCGATCTTTCCCGCGGAAGCGTTACAGCGTCGGAGATCTCTGAAAAACTTGTTATCTCCGGGGCGGATGAAGAGGTTATCAGGAAAGTTAATAATGTTCTTTCCATGTGTGAAATGGCCAGGTACGCTTCTTCGGTATCTGAGAGCGGGGATCATGCTAAAATACTGGAAGACACGAGAAGGATAATAGACCATGTTGAAAAGATGTAGTTTTGACGCGGCCGGGAGAGTGAAAAACAATATGAAAAAACGGATAGTCGTTACGGCATTTGTCATGCTGGCCGCGCTTTCGATATTCTTATGCCGGCAAGCGGCTTCGAGCGAGGAGACTTTTTTCGCTTCCGGGAACCGTGAATATGAAAAGGGAGACTATTCCCGCGCTATAGCCGAATACGAAAAAGCCAGGTTTTCGGACAAAGTAAGCGCGGCTCTCTATTACAACCTGGCCGGGGCTTATTTCAAATCGGGGGATGTGGGCAGGGCCGTTCTTAATTATGAAAGAGCCCTCAGGCTTGCGCCCCGCGATCCGGACATAGCCGCTAATTATGCTTTTGCAAGGAGCATGGTAACCGGAAAAGAGCCCCTAAAAAGAGGGTTTTTCGCATGGCGTCCGGTACGCCTTTATTCCGGATTTTTTACGGTGAACGAGATCACGGCCATGACCTCGGGATTATTTTTTCTGTTATTCGTTATCATCGCCGCGGCTGTAGTTTCTGAAAGGTCAAGAGCGATAGCGAGAGGCGCGGCAATTTTCCTCACGGTTATTATTGTTTTTAATTCGGCCATTATTTTTCACAAAGTCAAAGACGAGAGGTCTTATGCCGTTACGGTAGTTCCTTCTCTGGATGTTCTTTTCGGGCCCTTTGACTCGGCTACAAAATTTTTTACACTTCATGAGGGTAACGGTGTTACCATACTGGAGACAAAAGATCTCTGGTACAGGGTCAGGCGTCCTGACGGTATGGCAGGATGGGTCAGGCAAAGCGGAATTGAAAGGATATAATGGCATTGACACTCAGAGAAAAACTGCATAAAGACCTGCTTTTGCTTGACGGAGCTTTCGGTACATATCTCGCGTCGTCCGGACAAGAGTTTGAGGGGTCATCCTCTCATGGCGGATGCATGGAGTATCTGTCGATCTCGTCCCCCAAAATAGTTTCCGGTATACATGCGGATTATCTCGAAGCCGGAGCGGACGCGGTAGAGACCAATACTTTCGGAGGGAATGTATTAAAACTCGGAGAGTACGGACTTGCCGAAAGATCCTATGAAATAAATCTTGCGGCCGTGAAGATAGCCCGAAAAGAGGCCGACAGGTTCTCAACGCCCAAATGGCCGCGTTATGTTATAGGAACGATGGGCCCCACCGGAAAACTTCCTTCATCTACCGACGCCGAGCTCGGTAATATTTCTTATGTAGAGCTGAAAGATATTTTTTACGCTCAGGCCCGGGCTATCATAGACGGCGGAGCGGACGCCGTACTCATCGAGACCGGCCAGGATATGCTCGAGATGAAAGCGGCCGTTAACGGAGCAAGGCGGGCTATGCTGGAAAGAAAGAAAGACATTGTCATTTTTACCCACTCTACGCTCGCGAATAATGGGAGAATGCTTCTTGGCACCGAGGTGTCGGCTTTCATGGCCGTAATGGGCAATATAGGCTCCGATGTTATCGGGCTTAACTGCAGTACGGGCCCCGTGGAAATGGAAAGCGCCATTGCTGTTCTAAGCGCCGGCGCTCCGTGTTTTGTTTCATGTGTTCCAAATGCGGGCCTTCCGGTCGAAGATAAAGGAAAGACCGTTTTTCCGCTTTCTCCCGAAGAAATGGCGGACATAATGTCGGATCTCGCCGTGAAATACAGGCTGGATGTCGTAGGCGGATGCTGCGGGACGACCCCCGGCCATATAAAAGCCATTCGAAAGAAAACGGCAAAGTATTCGAAACGCCGCATCCCCCAAAAAAACTATTATGCCAGTTCTTACCGGGGTTTCGATCCGGATGTCAAACCGAGGCCCATAAAGGTGGGCGAGAGGATGAATACTCAGGGATCCCGCAAGATGAAAGCCATGCTTGAACGGGAAGACTACGATGGTATAGTGGATCTTGGAAAAATACAGGAAAAACAGGGTTCCGACGCGCTTGATCTTTGTGTGGCGCTTACCGAGAGATCTACCGAGATGAAAGATGCCGTGATACTCACAAGGCGTCTGGCTGAAAGCGTAGAAGTGCCCCTTATGATAGATTCCACGGATGCTGATGTCGTGGAGAAAGCTCTTGAGTGCTATCCCGGCGCGGCATTTATCAACTCGGCGAATCTTGAGGATGGAGGGGAAAAGGCCAGGAGAATATTTTCTCTCGCTAAAGAACACGGCAGTTTTGTGGTATGCCTATCCATAGACGAAAAGGGGATGGCCGTGACCGTAGACAAAAAGGTCGAAGTGGCCGGAAGGATCTATAAAATGGCCACCGAAGAATTCGCCATGGAACCCGGACGGCTTATTTTTGATCTTTTGACCTTCACCTTAGGGACAGGAGAAGAAGAATACAGAAGCTCGGCCAGGGACACCATGGATGCCATAAGGATCCTCAAGGAAAAATATCCCGGGGTGCTTGCCATTCTCGGCGTCAGCAATGTTTCTTTCGGGCTTTCCGGAGCTTCCAGGAAAGTCCTGAATATGGTTTTTCTGGAGGAGGCGCTTAAAGCCGGACTTGATATGGCCATAGTGAACGGCGCGGACTATATTCCCGCCGGGGAAATTGATAAGACAGAGAGAATTCTTGCGGAAAAACTCATTTTCAGCGAGGGTCCGGAAGCTCTGGCGGAGTTCGCGGAACATTTTTCACATAAAAACACTGTTTCTGGACCGGTTGACAAGAAAGTTACAAGCGAAGGTCCCATAGAAAAAAGGATAATAGAATGCGTTCTTAACAGGAACAGTTCCGGTATATTGCCTCTGGTCGACGAGGCTCTTAAGACATACAGCGCAGACGCCGTTATAAGCGAAATTCTTATGGAGTCCATGAAACAGGCCGGGGACAGACTTGACAAAGGTGAAATGGTGCTTCCTTATGTTCTGCAGGCGGCCGAAGTCATGAAGAAGGCCGTGGGGTATCTTGAGAAGGATCTCTCGGATAACAAAGTCCCGGGAAGGGGCAAAGTTATACTGGCCACGGTGGAGGGGGATGTTCACGATATAGGCAAGAACCTGGTAAAAATGCTCCTGGTCAATAATGGATTTTCGGTAATTGATCTGGGAAAACAAGTATCAGTTCAAGAGATAATAGAACGGGCAAAAAAAGAAAAACCCGACGCGATAGGCCTGAGCGCGCTTCTTGTCTCGACATCGCGGCATATGCGTACATGCGTGAAGGCCATGCACGAGGCCGGATTGGAGTATCCCATTATGGTGGGAGGGGCGCCCGTGAACGAGAATTTCGCGGGTGACATAGCCCGTGTAGCCGAAAATGATCTGTATAGAGGCGGTGTGTTTTATGCCAAAGATGCTTTTACAGGCCTGAGAATAATGAAAGCTCTTGTCGAAAAAAGTGAAAAGTCCAGGATCCTCGCTGAATATCACGAAAAAAACCGCGCGGGTACAGGTATTCATAAGAAAGAGAATATCCCTCCTTCGAAAGCATCTTATAAAGAGAACGGCTTCCAAAAAAGACCCGGCAAGATCAAAGAACCGCCTTTTTACGGTGTAAGGGCGGTGAGCAAAATATCCGCCGATGATGTTCTCGAATATCTTGATAAAAAATTCCTGTTCGAGGTTTCATGGGGAGGAGGCATAAAGGATGGAAAGGAGAAGGAGCGTCTTATAAAGGGGGAATACGAACCCGTTCTGAAAAAGATAAAAGAAGATGCTATAAGGAAAGGCTGGCTTGATCTTAAGGCGGTATACGGTTATTTCAGATGTCGTATAGACGGCACTAAGATGAGTGTTATAGGGGTAGAGGGAGAAGAACTTACGGTGTTCGATCTCAAGCCCGGCAAGGACGGACGGGGGATCGCCGATCATTTTGAACGGGAAGATATTGTCGTGTTCCAGGCTGTGACCATTGGAGATAAAGTCACAAAAGCGATCGGAGACCTTATAGACCGGGAGGAAAACTCGAGAGCGTTCTATCTGCATGGATTCTCTGTGAACCTTGCCGAAGCGCTCGCGGAGTACGTTCATAACAGGGTAAGAAAAGAACTCGGCCTTGGCAAAGATCAGGGCAAAAGATACAGCCCGGGGTATCCGATATGGAAAGAATTGGAAGATCAGAAAAAGATCTTTAAGCTATTGGATGTAACAAAACGTATAGGGATCTCACTTACCCAGGATTATCAGATGGTTCCCGAGCAGAGTACAACAGCGATAATAGTCCATAAATGACACTTGCCTGCGATGGGGTCAGACGCCGGCCTTGTGACGAACAGAATTGGAGGGGTCTGACCCCTGACTCGAAGAGCCGACGCTACAAGGCTCCGGCATCCCCTGCGAGGGACGCGAAGATTTTCCCTACGAGGAAATCTTCGCTCGACGGACGACCTCGCTCCCCCTATGGCCCGTGCCATAGGGGACCATGCCCGCTCGGTCGTCCAACGCCCTCTTCGGGAATGCCAGACCCTTGTAGCATTACAGCTTCTTATACGTTCATGGCGATAGATGTCTACGCGATGGGGTCAGACGCCGGACTTGTGGCAAACAGAATTGGAGGGGTCTGACCCCTGACTCGAAGAACCGACGCTACAAGGCTCCGGCATCCCCTGTGAGGGACGCGAAGATTTTCCCTACGAGGAAATCTTCGCTCGACGGACGGCCTCGCTCCCCCTATGGCCCGTGCCATAGGGGGCCGTGCCCGTTCGGTCGTCCAACGCCCTCTTCGGGAATGCCGGACCCTTGCAGCGTTATAGCCTTTTATACGTACATTACGCTGGACGTTTACGAGATGGGAATAGATGCCGGACTTGCGCGCGACTGGGGTCAGACGCCGGCCTTGTGACGAACAGAATTGGAGGGGTCTGACCCCTGACTCTTATGTTCTAATCGGGAGGAGTTCATGGAATGTAAAAAAAAGACAAATATGAGCTTATGTAACTGTTCTTATGACCCTTGTTCCCGTAAAGGTGTTTGTTGCGATTGTCTTCACTATCACCTGGGTTCGGGTCAGGTGCCTGCATGTTTTTTCCCGGACGAGGCAGAGAAAAAATATGACCGCAGTATCGCGAATTTTGTGAAAATATGGCTTGAAAAAAAACATATCTGATCTTATGGAAAAGGATAGTACATGAACGCGGGATATTCGGTAATAGTTGTGGGCGGAGGGCATGCCGGGAGCGAAGCGGCCCTGGCGGCGGCGCGGATGGGTGTTAGCACTCTTCTCATAACAATGAAGAGATCCGCCATAGGGCATACTTCGTGTAATCCGGCTATAGGAGGAATAGGTAAAGGCCAGATAGTGAAGGAGATAGATGTTCTGGGCGGAGAGATGGCCAAAGCGGCCGACGCGAGCTGCATACAGTACCGTATGTTGAACGGTTCAAAGGGTTATGCCGCCAGGTCTTCCCGGATGCAGATAGACCGGAGAATTTACAATTCCTACATGCTCGAAAAAGTATCACACGAGCAGAATCTCGAGATCGTAGAAGACGAGGTTACGGATATTATTTCTTCGGACGGCGTATGCCGGGGAGTTTTAACGGCACGGGGAGAGAAATACGAGGCGCCGTGCGTGGTGATAACCGCCGGGACTTTTATGAACGGCACCATGCACGTGGGGATGGATCACTTCTCCGGAGGAAGAGTGGGAGAGAGGGCGTCGATAGGACTTTCGGAAAGTCTCGCGTCTCTGGGTTTCAGAATGGGAAAGCTTAAAACAGGTACACCCGCGAGAATAGACGGCGGCACGATAGATCTTAACGGACTGGAAGAACAGACAGGAGATGAGCTTGTTATTCCGTTTTCGTTCTCCACCGAAAAAATATCGCTCCCGCAGACAGCGTGTTATTTAACAAGGACTTCCGATGAGACTCACCGGATAATACGTTCTTCTCTGGACCGCTCTCCTCTTTATTCTGGCAAGATAAGATCTACCGGCGTCAGATATTGTCCCTCGATCGAGGACAAAATAGTGCGGTTCCCGGAGAGAACGTCCCATGTAGTTTTTCTGGAGCCGGAAGGCCTTGATAAGTCACTGTTCTACCCCAACGGGGTTTCCACAAGTTTGCCAAAAGATGTGCAGGAAAGAATGTATCGAAGTATAAAAGGCCTTGAGAATGCCGGGATCGTCGAGTACGCCTATGGCATAGAATACGATTATTCCGACCCTGTACAGCTTTCTCACACTCTTGAGGCAAAACATATCGATGGCCTTTTCCTTGCCGGGCAGATAAACGGGACTACAGGTTATGAAGAGGCCGCCGCTTTGGGCCTTGTGGCGGGAATAAACGCCGCCTGCAAAATAAAAAAAATGCCGCCTTTTGTTCCGGGAAGAGCTGTTTCCTATATAGGCGTTCTTATAGACGACCTTGTTACCAAAGGCACGGTAGAACCTTACCGCATGTTCACTTCGAGAGTCGAATACCGGATATTGATAAGAGAAGACAATACCCTGGACAGGCTGGCAAAGATGGGGGCCGGGCTTGGTCTCGCCGGGGAAGATGTTCTTGAAAAGGTCCGCATGAAACAGGAAGCGGTGGACAGGTCGTATAAAGCGCTCTCTGCCGTAAAAGTCAGATCGGCAGGCCCTTTTAAGGATCTTTTGGATGAAAAATCCGTGGAACTTAACGCGGGGGCGATACGGCTTGTGGATCTTTTGAAAAGGCCGGATATTTCCTACGATGATATTTCGTCGATAAATTGCGGTATGGAAGAACTTTCGTATTATGAGAAAGTCGCGCTGGAAGTTAGAGTGAAGTATTCCGGTTACATAGAAAGGGAAGTGGCGCGTGTGAGGAAAATGTCCGCTCTTGAAAAGATAAAGATCCCCCCGGATTTCGATTATCGCGGCATACAAGGGCTTTCTTCCGAGATAAAAGAAAAACTCAGCGATATAAGACCGGTCTCGCTGGCCCAGGCGTCGCGTGTATCAGGCGTTACTCCCGCGGCCATATCGCTGCTTATGGTTAAGCTTGCGTCGGGGGAAAGGGGGAAGGGGCAAAGGGGTAAGGGGTAAGGGTGAAGGTAAGGGGCAGGTTTCGGGGATAGATATGGGAAGGTATCGGTCATTTAGCGGGTATTTAAAGTCCAGGTTCGGGGAAAAGGTCTGGAGAATAAGTCTGGATCCGGGATTCCCATGTCCGAACAGGGAAAGCTCTTCTTCCGGAAAGTGTTTGTACTGCGACGGAGAGGCTTACAGCGGCACTCTTCTCAGAGGTGCATCCATAAGGGAACAGCTTGCCGCGGGTATTAAAGCGGCCATGTCCAGAGGGATAAAAAAACACATCGCTTATTTCCAGGATTCAACTCCCACTAATGCCGCCCCCGAAGAGATCAAAAAAGTATTTGATGTTATACGTGAATTTCCTTCTGTGGTCGCTTTAAGTGTTTCCACCCGTCCTGACTGTATTGACGATGAAAAGTTGGATATTATCGCGGGATACCTTGATACTTATGATGTGTGGATAGAATACGGACTTCAGACAGCGAATAATAAAACACTTGAGCTTATAGAACGCGGGCATACTTTTAGTGAGACCGAAGATGCCATATGGAAAACCGCCGAGCGCGGAATAAAGTCCGCGGTCCATGTGATACTCGGTCTTCCTGGAGAGTCCAGAGAGGACATGCTGAACACGGCACGTGAGATCTCGCGTCTTCCCGTCTGGGGCATCAAATTACATGTTCTGCATGTTTTGAAAAATACGGGGCTTGAAACGCTTTACCGACAGGGCAAGTTAAGGCTTTTTACTCTGGATGAGTATGCTTTTGCCGTTCGTGATTTTCTCGAGAATGTTCCTAAGGATACCGTTATTCTGAGGCTTGTGTCCGGAGCGAAAGAGGAGAACCTTATCGCCCCCAAATGGATCAACGATAAACTCAGGGCGCTAACCCGCATAGAACAGGTTTTGGGGACGTGATCTTTGCAAGACGCTGTTTCAAGGTAATAGCCCGCGGAAGTATTTTCCATAAACTGTACATTTCAAGCGGCATTTTCCCACTGAATATCAAAAAGATCGTAGCACCATGATACAAGGGTCTGGTGTTCCCGGAGAGGGACGCTCGATCTTCCCAGCGAGAAGATCTTCGCTCGACGGACGACCTCGCTCCCCCTATGGCCCGTGCCATAGGGGACCCTGCCCGCTCGGTCGTCCAACGCCCTCTCCGGGAACACCAGACCCTTGTATCTTTGTAGATTCTCAAATAACTGTAGCATGATGAAATAATGCTATTGGGAATTTTCGCGTGCTATTATGTGGGACGCTGTTTCAACACAGTTTTTATTTCACGAAACAGGGAACTTATGCTAACATATCGGTGTCCAAGAGGGTGATGGGGATTCAAAAAATAAAAGATATAGAGGAGGTGCGGCATGAGGGGCAAAATGCTTGTTTGTGTGATGGTGCTGCTTATGGTTATGTTCCAGGCGGGCCTTTCCGAGGCGAACACAAGATCTTCTGATCTCCTGAAGCAGGGACTTTTGGGGGCCGGGTCTGGAGCTGTCGGAGGCGCCGCGTCGGGAGCTAAAGGCGGGGATATCTGGAAAGGCGCGCTTGCCGGGGCCGGTGTAAATATCGTAGGAGGGGCGCTTCTCGATTCTTTAAGCGGAGAAAGAGTAAGCAACACACAGAGCGTGGATAATGTTCCGTCGAGGGACGCTTATTCCCAGGGGTATCAAGACGGGTACCAGAACGGTTACAAGGCCGGGTATACGCAAGGGTACCGGGACGGTCTAAGAGAAGCTACCATGGATAGATAACGGTGGAGGTTAAGATGGATAGAAGGTCTATATGCGCTAAAATTATGCTTACAGCGTTTTTTTCGTTTTTGATCTGCCCCAATGTAATGGCTAATTCAAGTTCTTCCGATATTCTTAAACAGGGACTTTTGGGCGCTGGTTCGGGAGCCGTGGGAGGAGCAGCCTCGGGGGCTAAAGGCGGAGATATCTGGAAAGGCGCGCTTGCCGGAGCCGGAGTGAATATTGTAGGAGGAGCGCTTCTTGATTCCATAAGCGGTCAAAAGGTCGCGGAAACCAGAACAGTCGACAATATGAACTCCCAGACAGCTTATTCCGACGGATACCAGGCGGGATACGAGAATGCCTACAAAGCCGGGTATACCGAAGGGTACCGTGAAGGGCTGAGGGAGAGTCAACAGGGTTATTGATGTAAGTGAATATAAAAAGACGGGGGACCTTTTCTGCGGGAAAGGACCCCCCTGTTTTTTATAAAGGATGGAATGAGATATGTCTGATATTGCCCGTTTGGAGATACACTCACTGGCTTATGGCGCTCGCGGGGTTTCCCGCACCGGCGGAAAGGTATGTTTTGTAAAGGGGGCTCTTCCCGGAGAAGAGGTTTTGGCCAGGGTGACTAAAGAGACTTCAAATTATTCCGAGGCCGTAGCTTTGGATGTGGTTAAAAGTTCACCCGACCGCATAGTTCCCGTTTGCCCGTATTTCGGTTCATGCGGGGGCTGCCAGCTGCAGCATCTGTCTTATTCCAAAGAACTCTATTACAAAAATGAGCAGGTGAAAGAACTCTTTAAACGTATAGCCGGCATAGAACTTGGCAAAGAGTTCGAAGATATTGCCGCCTCGGACAGAGAATACGGTTATCGTTCAAGCTTGACGCTTCACAAAGGGAAAAACGGTTACGGATATTACGAAGAGGCAAGCCATCGGGTGGTGGAAATAGAAAAATGCCCCGTAGCTGTCCCCGTCATGGGTAACGATATTGTCTCTCTTACACGCGGGGAAGACCGTGATGAAATAACCCTGAAGGCCGATAGTAACGGAAAGGTATGGTCTTCCTGCAGAATGGGAGACAGGTTCTTTCCGGACAGATACCGCGGTAAGGACATATATTTTTCCCCGAAAGCTTTTTCACAATGCAACAGGTATGTTTCCGAGAAAATGGCGGAAACCCTTGAAACATGGGTTTCGCCGCGCAGTGAAGGGGCGGCCTTTTTTGATATATATTGCGGTTCCGGATTTTTCAGCTTTACCGTCGGCGGGAGTTTCGCTTTTCGCATCGGCGTAGATGAGAACAGGGTTTCTATCGATTGCGCCAAGAACACGGCGAAAACGCAGGGTATCAAGAACATAAAATTTTACAGGCAAGATGCTGAAAAAGATATTTTTGAACTTTTCGCGAGGGAGAAAAGGCGGCGCAATATATTCCTTCTGGACCCTCCGAGAAAAGGGGTGAAAAGGGATTTTCTTGAAAAGTTAAGAGATAACCCCGATATAGGTCTTTTGTACTACATCTCCTGCGATCCGGCCCGGATGGCAAGGGATGCTAAAATATTTACCACGGGCGGGAAGTGGAAGCTTAACAGGATAAAACCTTTTGATATGTTCCCAAGAACAGGCCATGTGGAGGTTCTGGGTGAATTTACGAAGGCGGCCGAAAACTAAAAGATGAAAATACTTTCATGGAATGTTAACGGTATAAGGGCGATAAGCCGTAAAGGGTTTCTTGAATGGTTCAAAAAAGAATCCCCGGAGATACTCTGCCTGCAGGAAACCAAAGCCCATCCATCCCAGCTCGGATCGGAATTGACAGCGGTTGAGGGGTACCGGTCTTTCTGGAATAATCCCGAAAAAAAAGGGTATGCCGGGGTCTCTGTATATACCCGGGAAAAAGCTGTTCTTGCGCCCTTAGATATTTCAGGGAGGCCGTTTGATTACGAGGGAAGGATAATAACCCTTGAAGTTGAAGATATCATTCTGATAAACGTGTATTTTCCCAACGGGGGGAGAAGTCCGGATAGGCTTAAATACAAGCTCGATTTTTATGAAAAATTTTTAAAGTATGCGGACAAGCTTAAGAACAGGAACATTGTTATTTGCGGTGACGTCAACACCGCTCACAGAGAGATTGACCTGGCAAGGCCCAAACAGAACGAAAAGGTCTCCGGATTCCTTCCGGAAGAAAGGGCCTGGATAGACAAGCTCATAAGCCACGGTTATGTGGACGTGTTCCGTCATTTTAACGACAGCCCGGGGCAATATACCTGGTGGGACTATAAGACACGTTCACGGGAAAAAAATGTCGGATGGCGTATAGATTATTTTTTTGTTACCGGAGAGATCTTGCCGCGTGTCAGGAAAGCCTATATTCTCCCGGAGGTGGAAGGTAGCGACCATTGTCCTATTGGCATAGAACTCAAATGAAAAAGATCTCAAAAAAAAATTCCAGGTTTTCTTTTCTTGTCGCGGATAGGAAGGGGAAGGTATACGATGTTCCGGGAGTGGAACCTGCCGGAATGAAAGCCGGTCATTATTTTCGCCTCAGGACGCGCGACTTTACGGAGATCCACCCCGACTCTGAACTTTTTCTTTTGCCTGAAAGAAGCCCCGTCGGTTTTGATCCCGACAGAAAAAGATTTGTTGAATTCAGTGAAAATCCGGTATCCTTAAGGAAAGGACCGTGTTATGCCGTGGCGGCGTTCCTTTCTCCGGGCTATACTTCCACATTTTCGCCGGCGTATAGATCCCGCGAAAATTTCTCCGCTTTGCCTCTTTTCAGCTATTCCGCCGTTGCTTTTTCAGCGGGCAGGTTCTTTGCCTGCGGCGTTAAGGTCGACCGTGAAAAAAGGCAGGAACTCGCTGGCATGGATATGGGGAGGCTCAGAAAGAACGTAAAAGAAATACGTTCCATTTTTCCGAAAAACCGTCTTGTGAAACATCTTGAAAGGTGCGCTCTAACATACTGCTGTCCCGCCGGGAAAAACTTTTTTTTGAAACGTTATGAGGCTCCTCTTCCAACATCTCCGGGTTGTAATGCTTTTTGCCGCGGGTGTATATCTCTTCAGCGGGGAAGCGGCATACCTGTTACTCAGCCTCGGATAAATTTTGTTCCCTCGCCGGAAGAGGTGGCTGAAGTAGCGCTTTTTCATATGGCCTCGGCCAAAGATCCTGTGGTAAGCTTCGGACAGGGTTGTGAGGGGGAACCTCTTTTGGAAGGGAAAGTTCTGATCGAATCGGTACGGTTAATAAGGAGGGGTACCTCGAAAGGTATGATAAACTTGAATACCAATGCCAGCAAGCCCGGGATAGTGGCGAAGCTTTTTGACGCGGGCCTGGATTCGATGCGGGTAAGTGTGAACAGCGTAAGGCCGGAACTTTATTCAAGGTATTATCGTCCGAGGGGATATGATCTTGAGGACGTTATAAGTTCCATTCGCGCTGCTAAAAAAGCCTCGGGGTTCGTTTCGTTGAATTATCTTGTTATGCCCGGGTTTACGGATTCTGCTGCGGAGGCGGAGGCTTTCAGGCGATTTCTGCAGCTTACGGGCGCGGATATGGTTCAGTGGAGAAATCTGAATTATGATCCGGAGCTGTATTTCAGGGAAATGCGCGAGAGGCCGTCCATCGGGGACCTCGTTGGAATAAAGGAAACCATCGCCTCGGTAAAAAAAGAGTTTCCCCGCCTCATGCACGGGTATTTCAACCCGTCAAAAGACCGAATACAAAGACATCGCCGCAACGCCGATTTCACTTGACTACTTTCATCTTAACGATTATAAATGTCACATGGCAAAGACACTTTCCGTAGCTTTTTTATGGCACATGCACCAGCCTCTCTATAAGGATCTTATGACGGG
>Ga0172377_10000777_pt1 | contig 31116 bp, 28 predicted proteins | sample Pumphouse3metaG_FD_119749 | JGI IMG/M metagenome (GOLD analysis project Ga0172377, IMG submission 119749) | Leachate microbial communities from a municipal landfill in Southern Ontario, Canada - Pumphouse #3 metaG | ecosystem: Engineered > Solid waste > Landfill > Unclassified | place: Canada... | reverse complement strand
GAGTTATTGGTCAGGATTTTTGGTACCGGCGATGTCAAGCGGGCAAAAGTATTGGATAATGACAGCCTGGTTTTTCTGTACTCATGGGAAAATGAATATATCAGATTCGCTTTTATGGGTGTTGGAGATGTAATTACTCACTCTGAAGTTAAAAACGATAAGATCAGGAAATGATGACTTTCGATGACGAATATTACATGCGCCGGGCTTTGAATGAGGCTCAAAATGCTTTTGATCATGGCGAAGTTCCGGTTGGTGCGGTAGCGGTCTGTGATGGGAAAATTATTGGTCGGGCCTGGAATCAGGTTGAACAACTTAAAGACGCTACAGCTCATGCCGAGATCCTGGTTATTACGCAGGCTGCGGCAGCTATCGGCGACTGGCGTCTGGAAAACGTTGATATTTATGTGACTAAAGAACCTTGTGCAATGTGCGCAGGCGCAATGGTTAACAGCAGGGTACGGCGTCTGATTTTTGGTTTGGGTGATCCGCGCTCCGGTGCTGCGGGCGGTGCACTTGATGTGACGGGTTTTTCGGGGATGTTGCATAATGTTGAAGTAACTTCCGGGATTTTGGCGGAAGAGTGCAGGGAGCTGATGCAAAGTTTTTTCAAACTGGTGCGCGGCAGCTCTGAAAATAATAAGTCCAAATTTTGCTGACCGAACAACAAGGAGGTTTCTCATGTTGCATGTCTATGGGATGAAAGAATGTCCGCACTGTCGAAATGCCATAAAATGGCTTGATGACCACAAGGTGCCATACGTCTATCTGGAAGTGGCTGACCAGCCGGAACCGATAGTCAAAAAACTGATTGAGGTCAACGGTGGAACGGATTGGGTCGTACCGACTTTTGAGTTTATCGGCAAATGGATTCCCGGAGAAGTTTTTGACCCGGTAAAATTTGAGGAGCGGTTGATTCTGATTGGTGCCTATACCAACCGGCGTTGATTTTATGACCGGCGGCAACCGAAAACTTAAGTTATGGGGATGGTGTTTGTTTACCGTTCCTTTGATGGTTCAGATTGTAAATATTTTGTTGGCGGCTAATGCTGCCCCGGATGTATCTGAACGCAAGTTTCTAGGCATTCTGTTTCTCTGGAGTCAATTATTGGTTTTTCCACAGGTATTCGGAATTGTATTACTTATGTACTCTGGATGGCGTGCTGCCGGGAAGCGCTGAAAATATTCCCTGTTATGATTGAAAAAAGACTTATTTGTACTACATTAAATATTTGCAATTTTTATTAAATAATACATAATCAACTACGGAGTCAGGGAATGACGAGAGACGAAATCAAAGATGCAATTATTGAAATCATCAACAATATCCTGCCGGAAGGGGACTGCTCAAAAGTAGATCCAGAAAAAAAACTGCGTGATCAGCTTGAACTTGATTCGATGGATTTTCTGGATATTGTGATGGAACTGCGCAAACAGTATAAAGTGCAGGTACCCGAGGCGGATTACCCTCAACTTGCCACCCTCAATAGTTGCGTTAATTACCTGGAACCCCGAATGGCTGATATTTGAATTCAGTGCGAAGGCGCTGATACACATGTCAAGGAGGTATTATGATTGACCGTATTACGATTCCGCCTGAAAAATTTAATTCAAACCTTTTTAGTTTGTTCAGCAAGCAATGGATGCTGTTGACGGCTGGCGATTTAGCCGCAAATGAAATCAATACCATGACCGTCAGCTGGGGATTTTTAGGTTATCTCTGGCAGCGTCCGGTTGTAATGGTGCTGGTGCGTCCACAGCGCTGGACGATGAAATTTATCGAAAAACACGATACATTTACGCTTTCCGCTTTTCCTGAAACGCACCGTGACGCCCTCAATTTGTGTGGTTCTCAATCAGGTCGTGATATTAATAAGATTGCCGCGGCGCGATTAACTCCGATAGAATCTGAACGTATTGATGCTCCCGGGTTTGCTGAGGCGGAATTAATTATTGAATGTCGTAAACTTTATGCCGACTGGATTGAGCCGAAAGGTTTTATTGACAAAAGCATTATCAATTCAATCTATCCAGATGCTGATTTTCATAAAATATTCATTGGCGGAATTGAAAACATTTCCGGCATCTCTGAATATCTCAACCGATAAAATTATGGCTTTAAAATTCGCGCGCGCATTATGCGCGCGCGAATTTTAAGAATCTCATTAATTTTAGATTGTGACCCGATAAACATATTGCTTTTACTCGCTTTCCAACTATATTAAGATTCAATTTTGTTTATTTAATTTAATTTTAATCATATTCAACAAGGAATAAAAAATGCCAGTAGATATTTTAGTTGGAACACAGTGGGGCGATGAAGGGAAAGGCAAGTTGATAGACGTGCTGACGCGGGACTGTGATATGGTGGTACGTTTTCAAGGCGGTAATAATGCCGGTCATACTGTCGAAATTGGCAACGACAAATTTGTTCTGCACCTGGTCCCTTCCGGTATATTCCGTCCCGGCGTATCATGTCTAATTGGTAATGGTGTCGTCGTAGATCCGGTTGCGTTGGCTTCTGAAATGCGCGAATTGGAAAAAAGCGGAATGGACGTTTCAGTGATCGAATTGAGCGATAAAGCACAATTGATTTTTGATTATCACCGCAAAATTGATGGTATAAAAGAAGCATCCGCAGATAACGGTAAAAAAATTGGTACTACCAAACGCGGTATCGGTCCGGCATATTCCGATAAGGCTGATCGTTGCGGTATTCGCGGCTGGATGTTGAAAGACCAAGCGAAACTGAAGCCAGCATTTTATGAACAGGCTGAAAAGTACAATCTGCTTTTCGCCGCTAAAGGTGTTGAACCAATCGATATTGACGCTGCTTGGAAAATAGTGGCTGAAACCGCTCAGTACTTGGCAAAACATGTTTCTGATACCGTAATCTCTGTCAATAAAGCGATTAAGGACGGAAAAAATGTTTTGTGCGAAGGCGCCCAGGGGATGCTGTTGGATATTGACCACGGTACTTATCCGTTTGTCACCAGTAGTAACACTATCAGCGGCGGAGCCTGTACCGGAGCCGGTATCGCACCGACTCACATTCGTGATATCTGGGGTGTTTTGAAAGCTTACACCACAAGGGTAGGCGAAGGGCCTTTTCCGACCGAACTTTTGGATGAAACCGGAGAACGCCTCCGTCGCATCGGCGGCGAATTCGGTGCCACTACCGGACGGCCTCGCCGTTGCGGGTGGTTTGACGCTGTGGCCGCGGCTTACTCCTGTATGGTCAATGGAATTAATAAGCTGGCGATTACTAAAATGGATGTACTTGACCAGTTTGAGGAAATCAAAATCTGTACAGCCTATGAGCTTGATGGCAATAAAATTGATGCTCTACCGTCTTCAGCTGATGAATTAGCACGGGTAAAGCCGGTCTATGAAATCGTTCCCGGCTGGAAAGCTGACACCACAAAATGCAGAGATTATAATGAGTTGCCTGAAAATGCGAAAAAATATCTTGCGCGCATTGCCGAATTGGTTGATTCAAAAATTGCCATAATTTCTGTAGGTCCGAAGCGGGAACAGACTTTTTTCGCTTAACCTGAACTTGCAGGATTATAGCTATGAAATTCCGGACAGTCAAAACGTCTCCAGGACACAACGGGTTCGGGTTTCTAGCTGACTTTTGCCGAAAATGGGATATGCTTCAAATTTCAGTGATGCTTATCCTGCTCGGCATTGGTTTTGTGTTTATTTACTCGACCGGAATGAATATCGGCGAAGAAGCCGCCAGGCGTTTTTTGTTTCGTCAGATTTGCTGGAGCGCGCTCGGTATATCGCTGTGGTTATTGTTATCCCATCTTGATTATCGAAGTCTGCGTTCGGTATCATGGATTTTTTATACCCTGTGCATTGTACTTCTGGTTTTAGTTCTGGAAGTTGGTACCAGTGTTTATGGTGCAACCCGTTGGCTTTCGTTGCCTGGCGGTATGCGACTTCAGCCATCGGAATTTACTAAACTGGGATTGATTATGATGCTCAGTTCAGTTATGTCCACTATGAACTTCCAGGTCAACCGCTTATCGTCATGGCTGCTGATTGGCGTTTTGATGATAACGCCGTTTTTGCTGATTGTAAAGGAACCGGATTTAGGCAGTGCGATGATTCTCTTGCCGTTGACGCTTTGTCTGGTCTTTTTAGGTGGTTTAAAGTGGCGTTATCTGATTATTGGAGCGACAATCCTGACTACGGTTATTACGGTTGAGTTCATTAACGAATATAAAGGTTATTATCCGCTTCTAAAACCTTATCAATGGCAGCGAATAATGGTATTTTTAGATCCTGAGCGTGACCTGCAGCATCGCGGATACAATCAATTTCAGGCGCGTTTAGCAGTCGGTAGCGGTGGAATTACCGGTAAAGGTCTGGGGCAGGGGACACAAAATACATTAGGATTTCTTCCGCAGTCAGTCTCAAATAATGATTTTATTTTTTCGGTTATTGCTGAAGAAACCGGATTTGTCGGCTGTTTTGCCGTATTGTCACTTTATTCTCTGCTTTTATATTCAATAATCCGTTCGGCGTTTTTGGTGACTGATGATTTCGGCAGATATCTTGGCGGCGCGATTGCGGTACTTATGTTCGTACATATTTTTGTTAATATCGGCATGAGTATCGGCGTTATCCCGGTTACCGGACTTTCTTTGCCACTGGTTAGCTATGGCGGATCTTTTATTGTCTTAGTGATGTCATGTTTAGGTATAATGCAATCCATTTATCGAAGCGCAAAGCATTAATCCTGAAAAATAACCCGACTGATTTTTTTATAAATGCATCGAAGCACTTGACTTATTTGATGATATCATGTATAATCATTGTCAGGAAGCAGGCTGATCTCTGAATAATATTACATCGGGTCCGCAAGGGCTTAATTTACAAAGTTACCTAGAGTACTATGCCTGCTTCCTTTTTACTTCTTCGTTATATGATTTTCTCAATGTTTTTCCCCGGACAGTATGCTGACCGCTTTTTTTAATGCGTAATCGGTTATTCCCCGCCCTTCAGACGGTTCGATAATTCCCGGATGCAGAATTAATTGCAAGTTTAATACAGCGCGGTCGTTCAGCGGCACTTTTATCAGCACATCAGGTGTAATACCCCGGTTTTGAATAACTTCTTTTGAAGGCGTAAGATAGCGCCCGATAGTCATGCGAATTGCCGAGCCGTCCGGCAATTGCTGAATTTGCTGTACGGTACCTTTTCCGAATGTTCTCGCTCCAATAATTTTGGCGCGCCGATTATCGTTCAAGGCGCCGGCAAAAATTTCCGCCGCCGAGGCGCTGTATTCGTTGACTAATACTGCGACCTGGATGTTTGAGGGAACTCGATTCGGAACTTTATCTGATGCCTTGATGGTTTGCTCGTTTTTCCGGTCACGCGATGAAGTGTGCATGATTATACTTCCCGGCGGCAGAAAACGAGAAGCCAAAGCAATCGCGGAATCCATCAGTCCACCCGGATTGTTGCGCAGATCGATAACCAGTGCGCTGATATTTTTTTTCATGAGTTTTTTCATGGCGTTGTCAAAATGGGATGGCGTTTCGGTATTGAAAACCGTTATTCTGATATAGCCGATATCTTTGGTAAGTTTGCGGATGCCCTGTTCCGGTATTGTTCCAATGTTGATTTGCTGCCGAATCAGGTTCACCCAGAATGGTTTCTCACTGCCGCGGCTAATCTGAAGTTTTACTGTGCTGCCGCTTTTGCCCTGAATCAATTTCAGGCATTCAGTGAGTTTCAGCGACGCGGTATTTTGGTTCTCGATTGCAGTTATCAAGTCATTTTCTTTAAGACCGGCTTCAAAAGCCGGTGAGTCGGCGGCAGTAGTGACGATCCGCAGAGGCAAATCCGGTTCTTTACTTATGACTACGCCGATGCCGGTAAGCATACCGTTGAGCACCTGTGAGGTCTGTTGAAATTCATCCTGATCTTCGAATCCGGTATATATATCCAGATCCTCCATCATGCCCCGGATAGCGCTTTGGATTAGTTTTTCGTAGGTAGCTTTATCTGAATCGACATATCTGGAGTGAACCATTTCCAGTACGGTGGCAAAAGTGGCCAGCGCCTGATATTTGGATTCAACATTGTTTTTGGGATTATTTTCAGGCGTTTGTGCCATTGCGGCGGCGCCGAGGATAATTCCGAAAAGCCATAATAACATAAACCGCATGATTTTCTCTCCGGGAGATTGATTTCACACGATACTATAATATCTTAAGTTTTCGATTGCCAATTTCTTAACCATGGGGGCAAATATGGCTGATTTCAATAATAATTATCAATCACAATATCGGAATATGACGATTCATGATTCGCGCGCGGTTACAATAAGTTTTATCAATCGTGTCTATGCCTGGATGTGCGGCGGTTTACTGCTGACTGCACTTGGGGCGTACGCGGTAATCGCCAGTCCGGAACTGCAAAAAGTTGTTTTGAAAACACCCGGCGTTTTTCTGATTTTGATTCTGCTGACTTTCGGGTTGGTGGTGGGGCTATCCTGGGGTATCAACAAAATGAATTCGACCGTGGCGGCGGTAGCGTTTGTGGTTTATTCACTATTAAACGGACTGACGTTGTCAGTGTTGTTTTACGCTTATACCAAAGAATCATTATCGCTGGCTTTCCTGGTCACCGCCGGAACTTTCGGGGTTATGAGTTTGTACGGATTTATAACCGGAAAAGATCTTACCGCAATGGGAAATCTTTGCTTAATGGGACTGTTCGGAATCATTATCGCATCGGTAGTCAACATATTTCTGCGCAGCAGCGGTATGATGTGGATAATTTCCTATCTTGGCGTACTGATATTTATGGGGCTTACTGCTTATGACACCCAAAAGATCAAAGAAATGAGCGTAGCAATGGATTCAGGGGGTAATTCCGAACACGCCAAAAAATATGCGATTCTCGGGGCTCTTACCCTTTATCTCGATTTTATCAATCTTTTCATTCTGTTCCTCCGGATTTTCGGCGGACGCCGCAACTGAGTTATTATGACTGATTTTATTATACATCCCGTCGGCATGCTTGAAGTAAACTGCATGCTGGTTCCGATTGGCGACAAACTGTACATCATAGATCCCGGCGCCGATGCCCAAGAAATCATCAATCTGGCAAGAAAACAGCATTTTTCGGAGGCGGTAATTCTGCTAACCCATGCGCACGTTGATCATATCGGCGCGGTCGGGGAGGTGGCACAGGCTCTGAATGTAAAAACCGTCTATCTGCATAGCGGTGACCATAATCTTTATTCCAGCCCCTCCAATTGTCTATCTCCATGGCTGCCGCGTGCGGAAAATTTGCCGCCGGTGACTGGAACGATTGACAGTGAAGATTTTTCAGTGCTTGAAACTCCCGGTCATACTCAAGGCGGGGTCTGTTTTTATTTCAAACAAATCCCGGCTTTGTTGGTTGGTGATACGCTTTTCGCCGGTTCAGTAGGGCGTACCGACTTACCCGGCGGTAACCATGCTCAGTTGATTCGCTCCATCAAAGAACAACTATTTGTTTTGCCGCCGGAACTGAAAATTTATCCAGGGCATGGCGTACCTTCGTCAATCGGACGTGAAAAATCCGTTAATCCGTATTTATGAACTTCAAACCTGAATGAAGGATCGCTGACGTGACTAAAGGGGCGACCAGAAGGGTTGTTGATAAAAATGGAAGTTCTTAATAATAAATAAGATACAAGAATATAAAAATTTCAACTGCTTTTTAGGTTGAAGGAGGGCGGATACCATGAGCTTTAATTTCAACGACGAACAACGCAAAGCAATTCTAAACTATGCGCGGGCAACAATTGAATCGGTTTTTGACCAATCGGCATCACCTGTAATTGACGACATGGGCGGCATGCTCAAGCGACCCGGGGCATGTTTTGTGACGCTGGAAACCGTTTCAGGTCATCATCTGCGCGGTTGCATCGGCAATATCGTGGCCCTGGAACCGCTGGGCGATAATATTGCCAGAAACGCGATCAACGCCGCTTTTCATGATCCGCGTTTCCCCCAGCTGAGTGCCTGCGAACTGGATGAGATCACTATCGATATTTCCGTGCTCAATCCGCCTGAAGTCATTGCTTCTGTCGATGATTTTATTGTCGGCAAACACGGAATAATCATGGAATGCGCGGGGTGTCATGCGGTTTTTCTTCCTCAAGTTGCTCCGGAGCAGGGCTGGAATCGCGAACAAACACTTACGCATTTAAGCATGAAAGCCGGTTTACCGGCGGATGGCTGGGGGCGCGACGACGCGCGTTTTCAGATTTTTACTGCGATAGTGTTCGGCGAAGACGATTTCACACAGTAATTTTCGTCGATAATTTTGCTACTAACTTACGCTGGCTGATTGCATTACGACAACTGCGCAGTATATTATTTGCTTTTCGTTTCAACCTGAATGAATCAGGGCGCAACAACTGCATTTGGTAACTCCCGATTAGCTGAATCCTTCAGCTCGCTTTGGAAATTATCATTGAAAACTGAAGGATATGTATAACTATGGAAAAATTTCGTAAACTCGGGCTCAGTGAGCTTACTTTAGCGGCACTGACGGTAAAGGGATTCACAGAGCCTTCGGCTATTCAGGAGGCGGCTATTCCGCTCCTGATGTCCGGCGTTAAAGACGTTATCGGACAGGCCAAAACCGGTACCGGTAAAACCGCTGCATTCGGCATTCCCATCATTGAAAATATCAGACCTGGTCTCGGTTGGGTTCAGGCGATTATTCTTTCGCCGACCCGCGAACTGGCGATGCAGATATCGCAGGAAATGAATTCATTGTGCGGCGAACGTCAAATGTCCATTATGGCGGTTTACGGCGGACAGTCGATTGATATTCAGATGCGTAAATTAATCAGGGGATGTGATGTCGTTGTCGGCACGCCCGGCCGGGTTATGGATCTGATGCGCCGCAAGGCACTGGATTTAAGCAAAGTGGGATTTGCGGTTCTCGACGAAGCGGATGAAATGTTGAACATGGGCTTTGTTGAAGATATGGAACTGATTCTGGCGACCACACCGTCAGAAAAGCGGATGTTGATGTTTTCCGCTACCATGCCGAAACCCATTATGAACATCGCAGCCAAATTCATGCGTGAATACGATATAGTCAGTGCACCGCAGGAACAAGCGACGGTGGAACTGACAGATCAAATCTATTATGAAGTACGCCGTGAAAGCAAATTTGACGCACTGGCCAGACTTATTGATAGTTCACCCGAAATGTATGCAATGGTATTTTGCCGGACCAAAAGCGATGTCGATGAATTGTCCTCACGCTTGAATGAAGCCGGATATAATGTCGAAGCTCTTCACGGCGATATTTCGCAAATGCAGCGTACCAAGGTCATTGAACGTTTCAAGCGGCGTGGCTTTTCGGTACTGATTGCCACGGATGTGGCGGCGCGGGGTATTGACGTCAACAACCTGACTCATGTAATTAATTATTCGATTCCGCAATCAACGGAGGCTTACGTCCACCGCATTGGCCGTACCGGACGCGCTGGTAAGCTGGGCGTGGCGGTGACTTTTGTCACCTCGGCTGAAAAACGCCGCCTGACGCAGATTCAACGCGATATCAAAGTTGAAATTAAGAAGGAACGTCTACCCGGTCCCGTTGAAATTATTCAGCACAAAAAAACGCGTACCGAGTCTAATATCAGTGAAATAATCGAAAAAGGAGAACATCTCGATTATCTGGATTTCGCTGAACAGTTGCTCGAACATTTTCAGCCTGCCGAGTTGGCCGCGGCCGCTCTCAGGATGGCATTGAAGAACGAACTGTGTATCGATAATTATCAACGTTTCGACAATGCAAAAACGAAACCGGAAAAATCTGAACGGGAAGATAACGGACGGGTCCGTATGTTCGTGGCTGCCGGCAAAGATGATGGTTTCGGTGCTGGAAAGATTTTAGATCTGATCTGGGAAAAAACCGGCATTCGCGGTACTTTTATCGGCAAAATCGATTGCTACGATAAATTTTCATTCCTGGATGTTTCACAGCGTGATGCTACGGTTTTGGAAAAAGCATTCAGGACGTTCGGTACCGGTAAGGCACCTTTTATGGAAATTGCCCGGGAACGCGAAGACGGCGGCAATGCGCCGACATCGAATGATGAAGTCAGAACCGGCAACGCCACTGCGGGAAAAAAGAAAACCGGCAGTCGGAAGGCTAAGACCGAAACAGAACAACCGGTCAGTCGCCCGGCCAAGCTCAGTGCTCCGCCGGAACCGCCGCCGGAACAAAAACCGGTCGCAGAAAAGAAAAAGCCCAAAAGACACGCCCCAGCACCACCATGGGTTGCCATGCGAAAATCACCATCCAGAAAGCGTAAATAAACGTAACTTGATACTCTAAACTTAGCGCGCGCATAATTCGCGCGTGAAGTTTATAAATAAATTTTACGTTATTTCCGACAGGGTAATCGGTTAACCCAAGCGACAAAGTAACACAAAAAACGTACTGTGTTGCTTTACATTTTTTAATTCATATTCGCAAATATTTTAACGCAGGTTTTAGGTATGCTTATCCCTTGCGGAAATCTCCATGCCGTGATATTTTAAGGGTGATATTTGAAATCAAATACCAAAATGAATTTTTCCGGAGGGTAATTTATATTAAGTTTTTATTTTTTTAACTAGCGGTTAAGTCGACGAAATGACTGTAAGTTAATATTAAAAAGTGTGTTAAAACAAGTATACTTCAATTAATACGGAATCAGGAAACTATTGTAAATGATGGAGATTAATGAAATGCGGGAAACTAATTATGCGTTCAGAAAACGTTTGAATATGGTTCATCAGCCGAACCGTGTCAACCCGGATGTCGTCATGGCATCGACTGAAGTAGCGATAGATGACTCATGGTGCATTGCGGTGATTAAACACGCTTCGCCGTTGATAATAAACGCTGCCAAAGATCTACAAGATTATTTTTCGATTAGTATGGGGCTGTCACTTGCAATGAAATTTGTAAACAACCTGGATAATATTTCTGAAAAAAGCATTGTCCTTGCGGAAACTGGTTCATTGCCTGAAGACGCAAATTTGCATACAGAATGTTCTCGCTGTTACAGGTTGCAGGTAAAAGATTCTATAGTAATGGTACATGGTCGTGATGATCGTTCGACCGCGCAAGGTTCTTATTTTCTCGAAGATATTATGAATCTGCGCGAAGCACCATTTTTGCCCCGTCAGGATGTAATCCGAAAATCGAAATTCTCACCGCGTATGACACATTCCGGCTGGGGTATTGACCAATTCCCGGATGCACATCTCAATGCCATAGCTCATGCCGGTATGGATGCCATTCTGGTATTTGCCAAAGGAGTAAACCATACAACTGCAGGCTTGGTTGATTTTAACGATTTGATAGAGCGCGCTGCCGGATATGGGCTGGATGTCTATTTCTACAGTTATCTGCGTAGTGAAAAACATCCCGATGATCCTGATGCCAAAGCGTTTTACGACTCAACATACGGAAAACTGTTTGCAACTTGTCCCAAAGCTAAAGGCGTAATTCTGGTTGGAGAATCCTGTGAATTTCCCAGTAAGGATGAAAATACTTTGCAGAAAATTGGTGGCTCCGCTTGTTATGAGGACGGTATTCGCAGGTTGAAACCTCGCCCAGGGTGGTGGCCGTGTTCTGATTTTCCGCAATGGCTGAAAATGATCAGAGACACAATCCGTCGCCACGCCCCGCAGGCGGATATTGTTTTCTGGACATATAACTGGGGTTGGGCTCCGGAAGAAGAAAGGTTGCGCCTGTTGCGAACTATGCCTACTGACATTTCTTTACAGGTTACATTCGAGATGTTTGACCAGATTAAACGCGAGGGAATTGTCAATTCGGTAATGGATTACACTATTGCTTATCCGGGCCCCGGACAATATTTTCTGAGCGAAGCCGCAGTCGCCAGCGAGCGCGGCATAAGACTCTATGCAATGAGCAACACCGGTGGCTGTACCTGGGATTTCGGGACGGCACCTTACGTGCCGGTTCCATATCAATGGTTGCGCCGTTATCAGGCGCTGTTTGAGGCCCGCAACAACTTCGGTCTTTGCGGGCTGATGGAGAGTCATCACTTTGGTTTTTATCCATCGTTTATCAGCGAGTTTGCCAAGTGGATGTACTGGGAGCCGGAATCAGACGCAGAAACGGTTCTGCGCAAATTTGCGGTGCGTGATTTCGGTGAATCTGGTGCTGATGCGGCGCTTGACTGTTGGAGGAATTGGAGTGAAGCGATTAATGATTTGGTTCCTTCCAATGAAGACCAGTATGGTCCTCTGCGTACGGGGCCATCTTATCCATTTATTTTTCATCCGGATATCACCCGAACCTTTGGCTCAAAAGAAATAACTATACCTACTGAGCCACTTGCCCATTTTGGATCAGCTATCGTTAAAACGCTTTATCATCCGTATGAAAATGAAGGACAATCTCCAGGGGCACTCCGTTATCCAGTGGAAATTAAACTACTGAAGCGAATGCGACAACGCTGGATGCAGGGAATAGAAAAACTCGAACATGCTATTGAGCAAGCTCCGGGCACGAAAAGTGATGTGCCCAGAAGGCTGCTGGCTTTGGGCTGGTTTATTCACAATTCCATTACCAGCACCATCCATATTAAGCAGTGGTGGCAACTGAATATGCGTTTAATGGTCGAACTTGAACGTTCTTCACAAAATGTCATTCTCGACGAACTTGTGGCATTAGCCATGGCCGAGATTGAAAATGCTGAATCAACCATCCCATATGTTGAGATTGACTCCAGATTGGGCTGGGAACCCAGTATGGAATATATTTGTGACCGGTGGCATCTCGAATGGAAAATCCGTCAGGTGAAACAGGTGATTGAGGAAGAAATACCTGCGTACCGCCGTGTTGTTTGCCTTCAATAATCATCATCCAGAAAGCGTAAATAAACGTAACTTGGTCCATTAAACTTCGCGCGCGCATAATGCGCGCGCAAAGTTTAGAAACAAATTTTACGTTATTTCCGACAGAGTAATCGGTTAACCCAAGCGGCAAAGTAACAAAAAAACGTACTGTGTTGCTTTACATTTTTTAATTCATATTCGCAAATATTTTAACGCAGGTTTTAGGTATGCTTATGCCTTGCGGAAATCTCCATGCCGTGATATTTTAAGGGTGATATTGAAATCAAACAAAAACGGAGATTATAACCATGTTCGAAATAGAAACAGTGCGAAGTTTTGCGGCGGCACATCAGTTGCGGGGTTATCAGGGAAATTGTTCGGCTTTGCATGGGCATACCTGGAAAGTAAAAGTGGTGCTTCAGGCGAATGAACTTGATGAAATCGGTATTGCGGTTGATTTTCGCAAGCTTAAGGCGGTGATGGACGAGGTGCTCGGCGAGCTTGATCACACTAATATTGCCGAATTGGAACGTTTTCGCAACATTAATCCGACCAGCGAGAATATCGCGAAAAGCATTTACCAGATGGTTGGTGAGAAAATCAACAGCGATACGGTAAAAGTGGTCAAAGTCAAGGTTTATGAATCTCCGGAAACGTCCGCGACTTATTTTGAATGATAATATGATAGAATCGGAAACAACACTGCTGGTCAATGAAACCTTTTTGAGTATTCAAGGCGAATCGACCTACGCTGGACTGCCATGTTTTTTCATTCGTCTTGCGGGCTGTAATCTGAACTGCGCCTATTGTGATACTGCCTATGCCAGAAGTTCTGATGACGGGCAGGAGCTTTCCATTAAAACGCTGTGCAATACTGCTGTGGATTCGGGCTGTCGGCTGGTGCTGATTACCGGAGGCGAACCGCTGCTTCAGTCAGGAGTTCCGGAATTATGCCGATGCCTGTTGGCCGAAGGGTTCAGGGTGCTGATTGAAACCAACGGCAGTGTCAGCTTGAAGGGACTTCCTGAACAGGTTGTCAAAATCATGGACATAAAAGGTCTTTCCAGCGGTGAAGCGAACAAGTTTTTGCCCGTCAATCTTGAATATTTAAATGAACGTGATGAGATAAAATTTATTATTGCAGACCGGAATGATTTTGATTACGCGGTGAAAATGATTGATACGCATAAATTAGATAAGATAACCGGAAATATTCTGTTCAGTCCGGCATTTGGCAGTATTGAACCGAAGACGCTCGCGTCATGGATAATCGAAGATCTGCCGCCGGTCAGAATGCAACTTCAGCTCCACAAATATATTTGGAGTCCGGAATTAAGAGGTGTATGATGATGGAAACGGAAAAACCACGTGCGGTAGTGCTTTTGAGTGGCGGTCAGGACTCCAGCACCTGCCTGGCGCTGGCGGTGTCACAGGGGTTTGAGTGTTATGCTCTGAGTATTGATTACGGACAGCGCAATATTCCGGAATTAAACGCGGCGAAGCTGGTCGCAAAATCTCAGCAAGTGAAAAAGCATATCGTGATCAGCGCTGATTTGAGGCAGTGGGGCGGTTCTGCTCTGACTGATGAAAAGATCGCGGTTCCCGAAACACCTGCAGAAGGGATTCCTGCGACTTACGTTCCCGCCCGCAACCTGATATTTTTATCGTTTGCGACGGCATGGGCTGAAGTTCTTGGCGCGCGCGATATTTTTATCGGAGTGAATGCCGTAGATTATTCGGGATACCCGGATTGCCGGGCGCCGTTTATCGAAAGTTTCACGCGTACTGCCAACCTGGCGACCAAAGCAGTTGAAGACGGATGGAAGTTTAAAATCCATACTCCGCTCCAAAAGCTCAGCAAGGCTGAGATTATCAGCCTTGGTCATCAGCTTGGCGTGGACTATACTTTGACGGTCACATGCTACAATCCGGATTGCTCTGGCAGAGCCTGCGGCAAGTGCGCGAGTTGCCGGTTGCGCAAACAAGGTTTTAAAGATGCCGGGCTTCCGGACTCCACCAGATATTGTGATTGAGCAAATGATTTTTTTCGATAATCAGTGAGGTTGTTACTATGAAAATTGTATTTATGGGTTTCTGGACTGCTCTTATAATAATTGCCGGTGGCGGGTGCGGAAATACTCTTGAACGCCTGAATTCAGAAGCGGTTTCAGGAGATGTTGACAAACAAGTTGAGCTGGGAATGGCTTATTTCAACGGTGGCAAGGCTGTTATCGATTATCATAAGGCTGCAGAATGGTTTGAAAAGGCGCTTCCAGCCGATAATCCCGCGGCAATGTATTTTTACGGACGGCTTATCGAAAAAGGGCAGGGAGGAATGTCGCCGGATCCGGTAGCGGCCAGAAAACTGTATGAAAAAGCTTATGCGAAACTTTCGGGATTAAAATCTTCAGAAGATAAATATTCTTACGTTCTGGGATTGCTTTATCTTTATGGACGCCGTGCGGTTCGAGATGAACAGAAGGCCTTGGAGTTGTTCATCGCCGCCGACCGCAAAAATTATTTGCCGGCCACAATTGAGCTTGGCAAAATGTATTATCAGGGAGCCGGAGTGAAACAGAATATCGATCAGGCCAAGCGTTATTTCTTCAAAGCCGCCGACCGCGGTTATCCTGAAGCGCAGTATTATCTGTCGGCAATTTTGCGCTCTACGCAGCACGATCCCCGGGCTGAGCGTTTTCTGTCAAAAGCAGCGGCTGGAGCTTATCCGCCGGCCATGTATGAAGAGGCTGAAAGTATTGAAAAGAATAATCACGGACTTGATGAAAAATCGCGTAATCTTTATTTGGCTGCCGCACAAAGCGATTATCCGAAAGCACAGTTTAAAGTTTATCAGATTTTACGTGACGAACAACCTGAGGTTGCTGAATCATGGCTTTATAAAGCGATCGAACGTTCTTATCATCCGGCAATGAGCGAACTGGCGGCAAACTTGTCTAGTGTCCCGGAATCCAATCGGTGCGGGGCGCTGATTTTATTTGAGCTGGTCAATAAAAGCGGAAATCCGGCAGTATCAACGCATTTGGATATTATTGACCGTAAATGCGGTATGTATCTGCCGGTAAAATTTGTTTGGAATAATCAGTATTACGGTTCGGATTTTATAGCCGGCGATGCCGGTATCAAACGTATTATCGAAGGGTATCGAGTGGGAATTATTGATGGCAGTATGACCGTTTTCAAAAACAGTTTAAAAGAACAAAGTAACGATTTGTATATGTCAATGGCTTGGTACAAAATGTTTGAAAACAAAATGCCGCTGAACTGGATTGCAATGATTTTCAAGGCGGTTTACGAAGATAAGCATGATTCTCCGGGTTTTTGGCTTAACTACGGCATTTGCGCGATACAGGCCGGTCAGTCTGAGGCTGTAATGTATTCTGCCGCCCGCATGGAAGGAATTTCAAAACAACTATTGCGACCGGAAGACGCTTTATTGTATCGCGATCTGACTGCCCTGATGAAAGCGACCGGTCTGATTATGCTTGGGCGCAGTGATGAAGCTTATGATTACCTTTATCTCAATGGTAAACTGACAAATGCCGCTAATTCCAGACTGATCAATTGCATTAACTTCTGGTTCTGTCCGGTCATCAAAGATAAAAATAAATTTTCACTGGCGACCGGAATTGCCGAAAAGGTTCTGCTTAATTATCAGACCTATCCGCGAGTTTTGTTTTATGATTTTGAATATGAAAAAGAAATTATCGAACGCGTTGTCGTTCAGGAACCTGTAATTAATGTGCAACCCATGGGAGTTTTGTGAAATGTCAGCAGAAATTTCCCGGCTTCAAGATAAAATCGGCGCACTGCGGGTCAGTTTGAATCTGATATTTACTTCTATTCAAGATGGCGTACGCTCATATCTGGATATTTACCGCCATGATTTTGTCGAACTTTATGACCTGGCATTGACGGCCATCGAAAAAGATCTGAAAATTCTGGAGCAGAGCCCGGATTCGGCGCGGCGTCTTTATGCCATGATTGAACATGAAGAGGATTCCATTGACTTTATCAATGAAATTTCCCGCCGCTGTTCCGATGCTCCTTTTACGGAAATAATGGACAGTGTAGTTGCGGATGCGCTTAATGCCGTAGGTTTTATGGCGCGTCTGCGTCATGATGCCGGACTGAACCAATCCGATCAGTTTTTGCGTTCGCATGTCGACAGACTGCGGATAAATTCCAGCGTAATCCCTGAGTTTGTCGATTTGCTGCGACGCAGTGTACCGGAGGAAAGCGGCTTGGAACGTCTTATGCCCGGTGCTGAATCACTGCTGATAAAGGATAACAGCGAAGATGTCGGATCATTTCTGGATAAAGCCAGCGAAGCCGATCCTTTTTCGGAGAGTCGTTCATACCGTTATGTTAACGGAGTTTTTTCACCGGTAAAACTGGATGATATTCGTTCGGTGGAAGAATTTTTCGGATATTCTGGAGTGCGTCAGCATTTTGAACATCATTTTAACGGTTTTGTGCGCGGCGAGCATAATATCCCACTGCTGGTGTCGAGTTTGCCGGGGCTGGGCAAAACACATTTCTGTATCGCATATGCGTTGCGTTGCCCTGAAATTACTCTGATTCTGCCTGATCCGGAAGATCTGGAACACGGGTTGCAGCATCTTATCAACAAACTGGCGTTGCGCCGGGAACGTAGGTTTGTGTTGTTTTTCGATGATATTGATCCTACGGCGGTAAATTGGTATTATTTCCGGACTCATGTTGGCGGCAGTATCGCCTTGCCGCGAAATATCTGTGTGGCGTTGGCGTCAAACTATGAATTTCCGGCCAATATCTGCAGTCGCGGTCTTGGCGTAACGTTTCCGGTGTTTGATGAGTTGCGTTGCATGGAAATGATTGAAGAATTTCTTTACAGCATGGGGCTGAAGACGCCGCGCGAAAATCTGATTATGACGATTGCCGCAGATTATGTGGAACAGTTCGGACAGCATCGATACGAAGAACTCAGTCCGCGTACTCTGATGCGCTATTTGGATATTTATCGGAACGACCGGGAAAAACGCAAGAAAATGCTTGAAGCGTCAACACGCGATGTGATAGTCAAGCCGGACCCGCAAGCTTTTTACGTTTTTAATATCAAGCTGATGAAAGCTATTCACGGTCCCGAAATTATCAATCAGCTTCAGGAAGAACGCTTGAAAAAAGATCTCGGCATTATCTGATTTTTTTAGCGTTTAAGTCATATAATCCAATGAAAAGTACTAACTTGCGATTGAGCAGTTACAAGGAAAGCAATCAAAAATGAAAATTGCGATTTTAGGGCGCGGGATCAGCGGCAACGCGGCCGCCCGTTTGGCAGAAGCATCAGGGAGTGAATATCATATTTTCTGTGACGGAGATGAAACCGATTCTTATCGCGGTTTCGACTTGATTGTGGCCAGTCCGGGATTTGCCGCTGACAATCGGTTGAGACGGGAGGCGGCGCAATCCGGAGTTCCACTGATCAGCGAACTTGAATTCGGCGCGATCAATTTTACCGGTCGATATTTGGCTATTACCGGAACCAATGGCAAAACTACCACGACTGAACTGACTGCACATCTGCTTAATGCGCTTGGAGTTGATGCCGTTCCTGCCGGCAATATCGGCGCGGCAGTGAGTGATTTGGCCGCCGAAGTTTTAATTTCAGGGAAAACACCTCCAGTAGCGGTAATTGAAGTCAGCTCGTTTCAGCTTGAACTGACTGAAAAATTCGCTCCGGCGGCCGCGGTGGTGCTAAATCTCGCTTCAGACCATCTGAACCGCTATCGGGGCTCAATGGCAGAATATGGCGCGGTCAAAGGAAGAATTTTTACCAACACTCCTCCGGAAGGCAAAATAATTGGTGAGTCTTTGCGGAATTCGGAAACGGTAAAACTTCTGAATGCCGGCAATAAATTTGCCAATGCTTTGAATGTCGCGGCGGATCAAGATACCATCGAATTTGCCAGGCGGACGGTCTGCCGTTTTTCTGAATCACTTCTTAAAGGAGCGCATAATCTGGAAAACCTGATCGCGGCACTTGAGCTGATACGTTGTTTTTGCGGCGACGACGCGCTGTTTGGCAACGAAACAGTGGCGGCGGTCAATAGTTTTCGCCCTGGCGCACATCGTATGGAAACGATTCTTGAAGTTGACGGAGTAACTTTTATCAATGACTCAAAAGCGACCAACCCTCATGCTGTGATCGCGGCTTTACGCGCTGTCGGCATCAATCACGATGTTCATCTGCTCCTCGGCGGATTGGACAAAGATATGAATTTCGAAGAGTTGTCGGTCGGCGCAAAATACATAAAAAAGGCCTATCTGCTGGGCGAGTGCCGCCATAAAATCAATGATGCACTGCGGCATCATTTTCCTTGTGATATATTCGATACTTTTGATGAAGCTGTCCTGGCGGCTGCAACGGCGGCGAAAAAAGGCGAGATCGTGATGTTGTCGCCGGCTTGTGCCAGTATGGATATGTTTAAAAATTATCAGGAACGCGGCGAACGCTTTCGTTCGGCAGTCTTAAACTTCGCGCGCGCATAATGCGCGCGCGAAGTTTAAGACATCAATTTTCATCAATTTTTTTGACTGGAATTGAGATCGCTCCGCAAAATTAATCTATTAAATTATGTTATTCAGCGTGAGCTCAAAACAGGTTACTGTCGCAGTTCCATGATCTGGCGGTTTTTCCCGTGATGACTGAAACTGTACAGTTATGTTTGTGGTTTGGTTTGAATTGAACTTGAAATATCGCTATAGTTTGTAGCGATAAAAAACACAAGCATCAACACTAACAACAGGCAGTTTATGAAAGAAATACCCCATCTCACAATTCAGGAAGGTTACGGCAAAAGCCGGGACTGCCTGATGACTAAATCAGTGACCGTAATCGGCAGTGGCGATGAATGCGACATCATTATAAAAAAGAGTGATGTTTCAAGCAGACATGCCCAAATCAGACAGGATGGTGATTCATTTATAATTGAAGAATTGGCTGGGGCTGAAGGGACTTTTGTCAACAGTACTCCCGTTAGTGAACCTTGCTCGATTAAGCATTTGGACGTGATTCAGATCGGCTCAAGTATGCTGGTTTTTAATGATCCGGACAATCTGGTGCGGATTCCGGCGGACAGCGGACTTGATTGTGCCGACGAAATAAGTTCATTTTCACTGCTTAAAAACGTCATTAAGCTGCTTGAGGAGAATATCAGCAAAGTATTCAAAGGCAAGCCGGATGTGATCAGAAATGTTCTTGTCTGCATGCTTGCGGACGGACATGTGCTGATCGAAGACTCGCCAGGAGTCGGGAAATCGGTATTGGCGCAAGCTTTGGCTAAATCAATCCAGGCCAACTATAAGCGAATTCAATTTACTCCGGACATGATGCCGTCTGATATTACCGGGATGAATATTTTTGATGAATCGAATAAAGAGTTCCGATTTGTGCCAGGACCGATTTTTGGGAATATTATTTTAGCGGATGAGATTAATCGTACAACGCCGCGTACCCAGTCCAGTCTGCTGGAATGTATGTCGGAATCGGTCATTACCATTGACGGACGCCAGCACGTGTTGCCGAAACCATTTTTTGTGATTGCGACTCAGAATCCGGACGACTATCATGGAACTTACCCATTGCCCGAGCCGCAACTGGACCGTTTTCTGATGAAACTTTCCATCGGTTATCCGGCAGCAGACGCCGAGAAAGATATTTTATCTTCGCAGGCAGAATCGCATCCGTTGAACCGGATATCCTATGTTATCAAAGCCAATGATGTATTGCGTTGCCACGCTTTAGTCAGAAAAGTCCATGTTTCCGAAAAAATTAAAGATTATATTGTGACGCTGGCTAATGCAACCCGGGAGCATCCGGCATTGCTCAACGGATGTAGTCCCAGAGCGGCGTTGGCACTAATGCGGGTCGGTCAGAGCGTTGCCGCATATTACGGACGTGATTATGTTATTCCGAAAGATATTCGGGACATGGCTCCAGCTGTGCTTTCACATCGGTTGCGTTTGAAATTGCGCAGTCGGGGTGAATGGAAATCGGTGGAGGCGGTTTTGAAAAGTATTCTGGAAGATATTCCAGTTAGCGGCGAGGAAGAAAAGCTATGAATTGGATTTTGCCCACGCCGCGCGGAGTGTTTTTTACACTGGCTGCGGCAGGCGGGATCGGAGTTGCGCTGGTTAATGTTGGACTCGGCACTGCCTTGGCGGCGGCTTCGCTGGTCGGTATTGTGCTGGCAAGTTTTCTCAGCGCGTTGTTCTCATTGTATTTTATCAAGGTTGAACGCGCGCCAAGTCATGACGGCAGCCGCGGCAATGATTTGCCGATGCCGCTGGTGATAAGCAACCGCAGTATTTTTTTTCGGCAAGCGATGGTGATCAGTGAAAAAATTCCGTTTGCTCCCGGTGGAATTCACCGTTGTGCTGTACCGCCATTGAAACCGCGTCAAAAACTGCTTTTTCAGCGGCAGGTTCCGGTAATAAAACGCGGATTTTATTCATTGAAGAAAATTGTTCTTATCGGTGGTGATCCTGCCGGTCTGTTCGCGCGGAGAAGGGTGTTCAAAATTTCGTCGAATGTTATGATTACCCCTGAAATTACGGGGCTTGGCGATATTCCGTTGCAAGTGAAAGGGCGTTCAATATTGTCACCTGAAGGACGTCCTTTGGGTATTTCCGGGCAGGGACAAGAATTTTGGGGTATCCGAAAATATCGTCCTTGCGATGAGTTGCGTTTTATCCATTGGAAATCCAGCGCTTCAAAACAGAAACTCATGGTCAAGGAGTTTGAGGCCGGTTCTATTGATCAGATTACGATAATGCTCGATTGTGAAAATGTTTTGACCGGGCGTGACCGCGAGGAGAGCAATTTTGAATTTCTGGTCAAAATTGCCGCTTCTCTGTTTCACAATCTGTCGGAATTGTATTGCCGAGTGCAGTTTATCAGTTTTGACCGAAACGGCGGTCACATTCGGATTCGCGGCGACGCTTCGAGTGTATATGAGGAGATAATGAATGCCTTGTCGGTGGTCGGGCCCTGTCGGGGCAAGCTGGTCGAGCTTTTGAGTGAGGCAGCAAATTATATTTATCCGAATTCGATATTTTATTGTCTTTCCATGTCGGAAAATGCGACGATCCGTGAATTACTGGAAGAAATAGAGATCAATCGAACGGATGTGCGCTGGATATTTGCGCCACGCGATTATTTCCCGATTATTGATCCGGAACAGCCACGGGTGATTAAAAATGCCGTGCCCGAATTTTCCGGAGGCTGGCTTAAACCGCTGCCAGTGAATTTCAGCACAAATCTGCGCGAGGTACTTTGTAATGAACAAAGCGGCTGAGCACAATAAACGTTATATCGCTTACCAGGAACCACAGATTACCGCGCCGCAGCGTTTGCGCTGGCATTTTATCTACGTTTTGCTTTATGAATTGATTATTGTTGCTGCGCTCTGGCAGCACGGTGAACCGATGTTTACAATTTCATTGATTTCATTGGCTTTGCCGCTGGGACTTTCGGCATATATCCCGTATCGTCTGATTTCGCGCTCTAACCGTTTCATGTTGCAGTTGGCAGTCATGTTAGGGGCTTGCTTTTGGTTGGTGTTCAGACTCCATCAAGACGTTCCTGTCGACAAAGTGCTGGTTGAGGTATTATGCGGGGCGGGGCTTTGTTTCATCTTTGCTCAGCGCAAAGCTGATTATGATTATCTGCTGATGATTGCTTTTTTTATGCTTTTATATGGCTCGCTGGTGCCGCGTAAAATCTATATCAGTATATATCTGCCTTCACTGTGTCTGATGTTGATATTATTCTACTCCTCAAGAATGCGTTCACTTGGGCGGCAAGCTGATTTGAAAACGCCGCGCGGCTGGATTTTTCGCAGCTGGATATTCTTGTTTGTGCATTTTTTGATGGCAGCCATCATCGGGTGGTATGTTTTCATCTTGTTTCCGTTGGAACGCGCTCCCGGGGAAGGAGTTTTCCAAGTTTCTTTTCAAACTGAAAATGAAATGATGCATAATGTCGATTCTAAGTCTTGGATTAAAAATTCCCGGCTTAGTATTCGACCTGACGCGAAAAAATCTGTTCTTTCTGACGGCAAAAATGCTACGGCTGTAACGGAGGAAAAAAAGGCGCCGGTAAATCCTTCGGTTTCCGGCAATGTTTCCAAAAGCAATTCAAATATGCAAGGGCGCGGTTCGGCAAAATCATCGCAGCCGGGTAATGATCTGGTTTTTCGCGTCAAGTCGCCTTTGAAACTCTATTGGTTGGCTAAACTTTATGATTATTATGACGGCCGTGAATGGTTGGAATCAGGTTACATGAAGAGTTTTCGGCTCAGGCATAACGCCGGGGCAAAAATAATCTCTGATTCGCTCGAACAGCATTTTGTTATTGAAAAATGGTTTTCATATCGCCTGTTTTCGGCATACCGCATGGATAATATCGAGCTTAATCATGCGCAAAATAATGGCTTTATTTTCAATATCAATGGTTATGCTGCCGAATTGCTACAAGCCGAATTCCCGCAACTGCCATTCCGTTATCGCGTAAATTCACTGATCCGGCTACCGGCCAAACGCAATATATTCGGTGGAACCGCGATTGATTATTGGGAAGAACGGATAGGACGTCGACATTATCTGCAGCTGCCTCCACGTAACGTTATATCTAAGAGACTTCGCGATAAAGTTGCCGCTGTTGTAAAAAACGTCCGTGATCCTTATGAAAAGGCAATCAGTCTCCGCGATTATCTGAGAAACAATTTTGTCTACAATCAATTTGCTGATCCGGTACCGGACGGAATGGAACCGGCTGACTACTTTGTCTTTGATTTAAAAACCGGGCATTGCGAGTACTTCGCTTCAGCTCTGGCAGTAATGGCACGCATCGCCGGGTTACCGGCACGGGTTGCCACCGGGTTTTCGCCTGGTAATTATAATGCCATGACCGGTTATTTTGAAGTGTATGAATATCATGCACACGCCTGGACTCAAATTTTTATCGAGGGAATGGGTTGGCTGACTTTTGATGCCTCGCCACCGGGCGCGGTGCAGTCGCGCACGACACCTTTGGGAATTGGCAGTTTGCGGGATCCTTTCGGCGACTCCTGGCGGGTTATGCCACCTGAAATCACCCCGGAAACGAGGAAAACCATAACGGACAATTATGCCAAACGCATGAGCAGAGATTTCGGGCGCGAACTCAATGCCGCCGAAAAGGTGCTACTGAAAACAGCCGAAGCTCCTGAGAATATCCGAGAAAAAGTTAATAGTCAATTTGATCGTCTTTTACCGGGAATTCCCGGTCGCGGCATGGAAAAAATGCGTTCCATAGGTGCAATGTCGCGCGATTTTCTGAAAGGGACATTGCATGAGTTCGTCATTAAAATATCTGACTGGAAGGAATGGTGCAAACAACACTGGATTGCCGTAATTCCGATGATTTTGATGGTGACAGCATTGTGGTATGGATATCGAATCGTCTATCGATGGATTTTTACGACGATTCACTTGAGGCGTGGCGAACGTCATTTCAATGCGGCACTGTCAGTTTCTGACGGTGACTTCGACTTGGCAGTAAATCATGCTTATTTTGCGTTGCGCGTATATCTGATTGTTCTGGATATGCCGCGCCGTAAAAATATGGAACTGACCAGTTACGGCGCGTCGGTCGAACGTTCTTTTCCTGAGCTTAAATCAATAATTGTGCCGGTATTATTGATTTTTTTGAAACAAACTTACAGTACGCGTTTTGCCGATCGCGAAGAAGCGGCCAAAGTCATAAACTGTTTGTCAGACTTACGTTCTTTCACTTTGCAGACACTGGGAATGAAAAAAGACTGAGTTTATTTTGACACTAATGTCGCTGATTGTTGCGATGAAATTGTATATTCCTGCGAGAATGCTATAGTAAAACAAGTTTTTTTATTTGAAAAAAGGAGGGTTTACCCAATTATGTTATTTGATCGCGACTATATGAAACCGCCGCGTAATTCTGCCCCGGAAACTGATCCGATGAAGTTGTTATTAGGCATTATTGTTGCCAATGTAATAATGTTTCTCTTGATTCCGCCGCCGCGGATTGCTGACGGGATGATTTTTATTCCAAAATCTTATGATGCACTGGTACTGAGCTGGGAAGGGTTAAAAAGCGGGAAAGTCTGGCAATTGATTACCAGTACATTCATGCATGCCGACTTCTGGCATCTGGCTTTTAATATGTATGGTCTTTATCTTTTTGGATCGCTGTTTGTTCGTCATATCGGCACTAAACGTTTTTTGTGGCTTTATGTTATCAGCGGCGTCACCGGCAATTTGTTGTGGTTGCTGGCTAACTACAACAGTCATGGTTTCTTACTGGGGGCGAGCGGCGCGCTGTTCGGGGTTATGCTGGCGGCTGCCATGTTCGGGCCGAATAACCAGTTTTTAATTCTGTTTTTCCCTTATCCCATCAAGGCGAAAACGCTGATTATGGTTTATGCCGCGCTGGAAATTATCAGCCAATGTAGCAAACTTGGCGGAAATATTGCGCATCTGGCGCATCTCGGAGGCTTTATCGGAGCATATGTTTATCTAAGAATTGCATTGAAGCATCATATTGCCTGGGATCCGTTTCGTGCGCTGTTTTCCAGTGTGCACCGTCCTTCAGGTCCGCAGAATATCGGAAAATCTTTCCAGGAGCACAATGCTGAACTGAAAAATGTTGATGCTATTCTTGACAAACTTTCGCGTTTCGGGGCGAACAGCCTGACTGATGAGGAACGCGATGTATTAAGAAGCGCCCGGGAAAAATACAGTAAGCATTGAGCCTATGAATCTCAAGACCGCGATGTTTGATTATCATCTCCCGGAGGAGTTGATTGCCCAATTTCCGCCCGAAAAGCGCGGAAATTCACGTATGTTGGTGATGAACCGCCGAAGCGGCGAATGTGTTATCCGTGATTTCAGCGCTATTGTCGAATATCTGGAGCCCGGCGACCTGATGGTGTTCAATGACACCAAAGTGCTTAATGCCAGAATGCATGGGCACAAGAATGGCAGCAGCGAAGCCGCCAGAATTGAAATTTTGTTGATGACACCGGTTGATCCCCCATTACGACGACGTTGGGAATGTCTGATTAAACCCGGTAAAAGAGTAGCGACTGGAACTCGCGTTCAACTTTTAACGGCAGATTACCAACTTAATTCCGGCAATAACTGGTTTACAGTGCTGGCGCGTACTGACGAAGATTCATTTATTATTGAATTTGATACCGATGATTTCGATCTGTTGCAAAATGCTTACGGACATGTCCCGTTGCCGCCGTATATCAAGCGCGGCGACCAGATTGATGATCATAACCGCTATCAAACCGTTTACGCACAAAATCCTGGTGCAGTCGCCGCCCCCACTGCCGGGTTACATTTTACTCCGGAAATTATTTCAGAACTGGAACGACGCGGGGTAGATCGTGCTGCCGTTACTCTTCATGTTGGAGCCGGAACCTTCAAACCGGTTTCCGTAGCTAATATCATTGAGCATAATATGCATTCTGAACGTTATGAGTTGAGTCTACGCAGTGCTGATTTAATTAATCGTACCCGTGTTGCCGGCGGGAGAGTTCTGGCGGTCGGTACGACTTCGGTAAGAGTACTCGAAAGTTGCGCGAAAAACGGCATTGCAATATCTGGTTCAGGGGCGACGGATATTTTTATTTATCCTCCATATCAGCCGCAACTCACCGATCTTCTGTTGACCAATTTCCATCTGCCGAAAAGTACGCTGCTGATGTTGGTTTCCGCTTTTTCAACCCGTGAACGGGTGTTGGCCGCTTATGAGCTTGCGATCCGTGAAAAAATGCGCTTTTTCAGTTATGGCGACTGCATGCTGTTGATTTGAGTCTATAAAAACATTTTTCGTGAAAATCGAAGATATTACCAGTGGCCTTAAAATTCGCGCGCGCATTATGCGCGCGCGAATTTAGCGGTTCAGATTTGGGTCAGATGAATACCGATATTCAGAAGTTTTTCAGTGATGTTTTCATAACCGCGGCTGATCATCCGACAATTGCTGATTTCACTGGTACCTTTGGCGCAGGCCGCCGCGATAATCATCGCCATACCGGCGCGGATATCGGGACTTGAAAGATTCTGGGCGCGCAGCTGCGAACGTCCGGTAATCACCGCACGATGCGGGTCGCAGACGATGGCATTGGCGCCCATGCTGATCAGCCGATCGACAAAATAGAGTCGTGATTCGAACATTTTCTCAAAAAACATTACTGAGCCTTCAGCTTGAGTTGCTGCCACGATCGCGCAACTCATCATGTCGGAAGGGAATTGCGGCCATGGTCCGTCTGAAATAACCGGAGTGAAGCCGCCAAAATCGGGTTTTATGCGCAACTCCTGTTCCGCCGGCAAAATAATCGCGTCAGATTCGATTTTCATGCTGATGCCGAGACGCTCGAAAACCCGGCGTGCCATCCAATAATGACGGGGCACGGTACCGCGAATGGTCAGACCTCCGCCGGTAGCGGCGCCCAACGCAATAAAACTGGCGGCTTCAGTGTGGTCGCTGACCACCGTATGGGTGGCGCCATGAAGTTTTTCGACACCATTTATGGTGATGGTATTACTGCCTAGGCCGCTGATTTTGGCTCCCATTTTTATCAGAAGTTCCGCCAGATCGACGACATGCGGTTCGGCGGCGGCATTGCGGATAATGGTTTCACCTTCAGCTAGTACTGCCGCAGTCATGATATGCTCGGTGGCCGTCACGCTGGCTTCATCCAGAAACAGTTCACGCCCCAGCGGACGTTGACGGCATCTGAATTTATAAAGATCATCTAGTTCAATGTCGAAACCGAGTGAACGAAGCCCGTAAAAATGGGCATCAAGCCGACGTCTGCCGATGATGTCACCGCCGGGCGGCCATAACTCCGCGCGTCCGGCGCGGATCGCCAGTGGGCCGGCGAAAAGAATTGAAGATCGGATATGCGAACAGGCGTCGCGGGATAATTCAGTTGTTTTGACATCTTTGGCGCGGAGGGAAAGACGATTATTGGCGAATGTATTTTCAACTCCAAGCATGGAAGCGATTTCAAGCATGACCCGCAAATCCACGATATCCGGGACATTGGTCAAAACAATTTCATCTTCGGTCAGCAATGAGGCCGCAATCATCGGTAGAACGGCATTTTTATTGCCGCTGACCCGAATTTCGCCGCTGACCGGGATTCCTCCCTCAATCAATAATTTATCCATGAGCAAACTCCACTACATCACGGTAATTTAAATTTCCGCCGAAAATATCCAATGCCGATCCTACAGTATAGGCGACGCGCCCATTACCAATCCGGCGAATTGTTTTGAGATCATCAAGCGAGCGAATGCCGCCGGCATAAACAGCCGGAACCGGCGAAGAATTAGCGATTATAGTAATCAGCGTTTCATCGATTCCTGCTTGTTTACCTTCGATGTCAACGGCATGAATAAGAAATTCCGAACACGATTTGGCAAGTTCACCTAATGACTCGGCGTTGACTTCGGTTTCGGTGAAATTTTGCCAGCGGTCGGTCACGATAAAATAGCGGCCACCACGTTTGCGGCAACTCAAATCAAGAATCAGCCGTTCAGTCCCGACGTTTTTTACCAGTTCATTGAGACGGTCGTGACGGATTTGCCCATCGCTGAAAATATAAGACGTGACAATTACTCCGGCGGCTCCGGCATCAAGCCAGCAGCGGGCATTGGCGGCATTGATACCGCCTCCGACTTGAAGACCCCCTGGCCAGGCCGTCAAAGCGGCACGAGCGGCATGTTGATTACCCTGACCGAGCATAATAACATGACCGCCGGTCAAGTTGTCTTTGCGGTACATTTCTGCATAATATTCGGGCGGCAATGTTGAAACAAAATTTTCAACAGCGGTTGCTGAGTCATCACGTAGCGATGAACCGACAATCTGTTTGACACATCCGTTATGCAAATCGATGCATGGTCTGAATTCCATGATTCCGAGTTTCTCCTGAAAATTTAAAAATATGAACTTAATCTAGCCGGATGACGGGGAAAATCAATACATATATTGCGTTATTGCTGATTGATGCGGATAAAAACGTTATGGCTGGTTAGAGAACAACGAATATTGACGATATTTACCCAGAGCAGCGGGCACCTGACCGGAAGCCAGATATAGTTTGTTGTCGTGCCAGTCAAAAATTACGCTGTAGATATTACACTCCAAAAGTACTCCCGGATGACGGAGAAATTTCATCACTGCTTCCGGAGTCGCCGGCGAAATAGAACGGGCAATCTGGTCGACCGGGTTGCGTTCAATACTGTAGCCGTGCTGCAGGCTGTTGTCCGCAGTAATTAACCCGTTCAGGCAATCTCTCCGGGTTATTTTGCCAATGCGATTGCGTTCGAACACCGCAATTTTTCCCGATTGGGCATCACTCAAACCGATACAGAACGGCATTCCGTCGGGCATATTCAACAGTTCACTTTCGGCGGCTTCAAAGTTATGACAGGTTTCTGCGATTTCGCGCATTTTCAGAAATATCGGCATTTGGCTGTATCCTTTGGAAAAACCGACCTGATTGAAACTCATGGCAATTCCTTTTGAATTGATGATGTCCAGTGCGCCAATCATACCGGGAAAAGCCATATACACTGTCGGCAATCTTTCGCCGGTTCCAGCTGTACGGAATATGGTTACGAGATAATTGCCGACACCGCCTAAATTATCCCAATCCAGATTATGGGCATGAAATAATCGTTTGTTGCCGGAGCTGGTCAGGATTTGACGGCAGCCAGTTCCGGTAATTCCCAAATCAAGAAAGCTGTTGCCCAGCATCAGTGCCTGGCAGTTTGCTCCGGATGCATCAGATAAAGCCGTAACTTCAGTTTTCCAGCGAGGATTTATCAGGTCAAAAAGTGTGGAAGCTTTTTTGAGTGAACCACTGTAATCATTTTGGCCGATGATGTTTTTTATGTAGAGTTGTTCCAGCAATAAAATAGGATATTTGAGTTTTTCGCCATGAACTCTTCCCATTTCTGCAGGATCGGCTGGTAAATCAATGACGCGCGGAACCGGCTCAGGAAACAAATTCGCTATCATTTTGCGAAATTTTGCCGGCCCACCGGGAATGATAGAAGTTGTAATTGCCGCCGCCAGAATAGCAAACAGTGAATAACGTATAATCCGGCGGATATTTTTTTTACGTGGAGAAACATTTTTCATGAATATTGCTTTTTTTGAGTTGAATGTTGATGAGTTACGGATTTTAAATTTACATTCCTGAACAATAATAGCAAGGGACTTCTAGGTATCTTGATTTGATATTTTTATTTGATGTGTTCTTGATTCCAGCTCGAAATAACGCTATTATAGCTCATTATTATAATTTCTAAAGCAGGGAAACGTTAATGAAGACAACTCTTTCAGTTAATCAAAAAAATATGATAGCCCGTTTCATTCCACGATATGAACGGATGGTGCTTGCCGTGCTTGATGGGATGATCGAACGTTATGAGCGCGATCCGGAGTATCATTTTATCGATACCAAAATAAATATTATTTCCGGTCAGGATTATGATTCATCTGCGCCTGAAGATTTTTTCAAAAGCAAAGAAGTTATTTATTCCTGGATTCAGGGCAGGGCACTGGAGTCGCTGGCTGGACATGCAATATGGATGGAAAACTATTTCAAGCCGGTTTCTGGCGAGATGCGTTGCCGGATTCGCAAAATCAGGCAGATAATGCAGGAAGTCATGGAGTCGATGGAAAGAATAAGGTATCAGAATCGCGGCCGGATGTTTTTCTCTTTTTCCCGTGAAGGGAAACCACTTGAAAGCAACCATGGAGAGCTCCGTGAGCTAAACCATATTCCGGACGGCAGTAATTTCAGTGATTTGTTTTATTCAAAAGGGTTATTCAGCGCGGCATCTTATCTCAAGATGAGTGACAAAGCCGAAGAATCCCAAAAATATTTTTTACAGGTAATAAACGATATCAGCAATCATAAATTTATCACTGACCAGCAGTCTTTTGATCCTAAAAACCAAGTTGTTGCTGTTCACGGTAAATATCTACAGGGGCCTTTTATGATTGCGCTTTCAGGAATCGCCGAGTTTGCTGCGGTTACTGGTGATTCAGAGTGGCTGAAAACCGGTTGTGAATTCATGGCGCATATATTCAAACATTATATCAATTTCG
>Ga0172377_10000775_pt1 | contig 31167 bp, 30 predicted proteins | sample Pumphouse3metaG_FD_119749 | JGI IMG/M metagenome (GOLD analysis project Ga0172377, IMG submission 119749) | Leachate microbial communities from a municipal landfill in Southern Ontario, Canada - Pumphouse #3 metaG | ecosystem: Engineered > Solid waste > Landfill > Unclassified | place: Canada... | reverse complement strand
ATGTAGAAATTTTTTCAAAATTTTGCATTGTAATTTTTTGCTCACACAATTCATCAAATTCATTGAGTCTAGGATTAATACTCTCGATCTCTGCAACTTGATAAGTTAAAAAGTCAATTGTGTCTTGCCTTTGATTTTGGTCGCCCCCAAGCTCATTTTTTTGCTTTAAAAAATTATTATAAATTTCAATTATTGCATTTAATTCTTGACTTTCTTTGTTAATTTCTTTATTAAAAGCATCTAATACTTTTATATGTTCATTTTGATTTAAAAGACTGCTTTGCTCAAATTGTCCATAGATATCAACTAACGTTTCAGTTATTTTTTTTAACATCGAAAGCGTTACATTTTCGCCATTAATCTTAATATCATTTTTATTGTCAATGGTCATTTTTCTTAAAATAACCATTTCATCTTCAATTGGCAAGTCAAAATCTTTTAAAATTTCTTTAGTTTTAGAATTAATATTATCAAAATAAACTTGCACACTTGCAAATTCTTCGCCGTTTTTAATAAGCGTTTTATCAGCCCTTTCCCCAAGTGCAAAATTAAGTGCGTTTATTATAATGGATTTCCCAGCTCCTGTTTCACCACTAAACACATTTAATCCTTTATAAAATTCAATGTTTTGCTCTTTTATCAATGCAACATTTTTAATTTTTAAGCTTTTAATCATTTGAAATCTCCAAGTATTATTCTACTTTATTTTATCATAGATTCTTTTAATTATCAATTAAAAACTATTTCAATTATTAGTTAATACTTTTAAAAAATTTAATTATAATATATAATAAATAATAATTATGGACATTTTTATAGTTTATCAAGAAAAGCAATTTCAAATTATAAGCCTCATTTTAAATTATACTTTTTGAAAATTTATTATAATTATATATAAATAATAATTATGGACATTTTTATAGTTTATCAAGAAAAGCAATTTCAAATTATAAGATTTATTTTAAAATAATATAGTTTAAAAATTTTATTAATTTATTAATATGTGATTTTTGGTTAAACTAATTTTATGAATTTATTATTAATTGTATTTGGAATTTTTGGCGGGATTTTGGGCGGTATGGGAATGGGCGGTGGAACATTATTAATACCACTTTTGACGATTTTCGCTGGATTTGAGCAACATCTGGCACAATCAATTAACCTTTTTGTGTTTATTCCACTTGCAATTGTATCTTTATTAATTCATACAAAAAATAACTTAATCGATTATAAAAAAGGGCTTATTATTTTAATTCCTGCTTGCTTTACTGCAATATTAAGTTCGCTTCTTGCGACTAAAACTTCAGCTGAAGATTTGCAGGTATATTTTTCAATATTTTTAATTGTTCTAGGTGTATTTCAAATAATTAGTGTATTTTTTGATAAAAAATTAAAAAAATAAATAAATATTTTGATTTTATTTATTTTCACTATTTTGCATATATAATAAAAAGTTTTGTTTTAATTTTTCTTATTTGCGTCTTTATAGAAAAAAACATTTTTTTACCGTCTTATAAATAATGTAAGTTACAAAAAAAGAGAACTATTACTTCAACAATCCTCTTTTATCTTTTTATTAACATTTAATTTTTGTTATTGTAATAATAATCACAATTTGCCATATATTCCGCCGTCTTATTTTGCTGGCTGGTTATGGACAATTATTATTAATAATCTAACACATGAATTTAATATTCATTCAATATATAACTTTTGAATTTAAAAATAATCTCACATGAATTTAAAAATATTATTCGCTTAATATATCCTTAACTCACTTGAATTTAAAAACTCACTTGAATTTAAAAATATTATTCGCTTAATATATCCCTTAACTCACATGCTTGTTCATAAGTTAAAGCACTTAATTTATTCAACGCTTCTTGATACGCAAGTTTTATCTCCACTGGATAATTACCTGATTTCGCCTTTTCTTGAGCTTGGTTGGCTAATTTCATTAATTCTTCTTTATTTTTAAATTCTTTTAGCATAACCAAAGTTTCTAAGACTCTAAAACTTAATTCCACAACTATTGGAGTTTGAACTGTCATTTCCATTTTTATCTCCTTTCATTATTATCGCTTAAAGCAATTTGTTTCATTTGTCCCTTATAATCTTGTTGAAATTCATTTAAACTTTCTTCGATTTTATATTTAAAATCTTTTCTTAAATATACACTCTTACTATCAGTAAATTCATGGTTATTCAAATTATGGTGCCAGTAGTTTATGAATCCGCTGATTGATTTAGCCGTGTCCCACTCATTTGTTTTGCCTTGTGTTTTAGCTTTTGCATAATCACAAGCTATGGAATTCGCAACTTCTTCAGCTAAATGGTCGACGTCAAATATTACATTTGCTTTATTAATTGAAACTTTGTCATTTGATTCTCGCATTCTCATAACTAGCTCTACAGCATTTTCATCAGCTTTTGTATTACTCATGTCATAAACATTTCCATAAATTGTGTTAATTGAATTAAAGGCGTTACTAATATTTTCGTAAACTTTTAAATTTTTGTTACCATTCTCTTTTGCCTCAACTGTTCTATTTTGCATTTTATATGCTGTTCTAGATAATATTTTTTTATTTTCTTCAACAAAAAAATTTAATACCATATCATAAATTTCTTTCTCGGTTTTATTTTGAAATTTATTTTTTGAAGTAACTAAAATATCATATTTGCTTATTTCTTTTTGATGAACTGGTTTTAAAGCTTTTATATCACTTTCGGCTTTTTCACTGCATTTAACTTCAAGAGTATTATTAGATGACTTATTTAAAACTGATGATACTTTTGAAGTAGCATTAGCAAGCATAGGTTTAATTCCATCACCACTTTTAATCTTTATATCTTCTGGCATGTTTGCTTTATCTTCTTGAATTTCTTTTGAAAAATTTGCTATAATTTTTGGTCTAATATATCTTGTTTTTGCTATGCCCACTATATCTATTTTATTTTCGTCGATTATCTCATATCTATTTTTTGCAAGCTTTATTAAATTGATTTTATCACCATTTATGAAATTTGCATCAGTCAATTCGTCAACTATCTCATAATTAGATGTTTTAGCTTCTTTTGTTTCGCTTTCTTTTGTAAATTTTGAAATTACTTTTGGTCTAATATATCTTGTTTTTGCAATATCTAATATGTTAGATTTATCATCATTTAATATTTCTCGTCTATTTTCGGCTAGTTTGCTTATATTGATTTTATCACTGTTAAAAAAATTTGCATCAGTTAATTCATCTTCATTTTCTTTTGTTGATTCGTTATCTTTTATTTCTTTTTCTTCCACTTTGGATTTAGCTACCATTGATTTTGTATCTTCAATACTTACTTCTTTACTAATAGAAGGCGACTTATAATCGTCATCCTTTTTAAAAGGTTCTAATGATGAATTAATCATATTCTCTTTTATTAATGAAGAATTTTTGATAGGATCCGCCATTTGCCCCTTTATCTTTGACAAGTTTTGCTCATTTTCAACATAATATTTTGGATTTGCTTGCATATTTAAATATACTTCTTTAGCTTTTTTATCTAGTTGGTTAATGAATCTCTCTTTTATTTCATTTTTCTTAATACAGTTAAAATTCAAATTAGCGTTTTTATAATTATATTCACCTGTCAAAACAGATTTAACATCAGTTTCAGAGAATCTTGGTTCAAGTCCTAAATGGCTATATGCTTGTAAAATGTCTTTACCACTAATTGTTTTTGCACTATTGACAAAATTAATTGTGCCCGTTAAAACTTCATTTTTGATATATCCCATTATGAATTGATCTTCAGCATTTAAAGAACTTAAATGACTTAATGCACGCTCTTGATATGAATCACTTAAACTTTTTCTGTTTATTGCTGACATTAAAGGCATAAATTTCAATATTTCACTTGCCGTTAAATCGGTAATTATTGATTGAATTAATGTTTCGTTTCTTTCAAAAAATTGCCTTTTTAATAATTCTGTTTTTGAACTTTCCCTGTCTGTAATTGACAAATTCCTATATTCACTATTATTTAAAACGTAATTTTTATATTTTTTAAAGCTTAATTTTGTTGCTTCTTCACATAAACTTGTTAAATACACATCAAATTTTTCACTATCATTTAAGCTTTTATTAATAAATACTTCACCCGCCGTTGTTATAAACTTAGGCAACAAAATATTCCCTCTAATAATTAATGATAATCTTTGCCTTAATCGTGCAGTCCTTGATGGTCTATAAAGATTTTTTTCTAATTCAACATTATAAGGAATACCAGTTACAGTATAAATCGCATTCATTAAATCTTTTGCATTATCTTTATTAATATCAAAATTTGGGGAAACAATTTTTTCATTCTTTTTAAATTCTTTTCTGATATAAATACTGTCGTAAATATCTTCTTCTTTATCATTCAAAAAACTTAAAGCATATTCGGGCAAAGTTGCACCACTTGCTTTAATATCAGCATAACTTTTGAATTTGCCAGCATTATCGCCGTTTGCACTTCTTAAATAAACAATATTATCAAAATAATCACTAATTTTGCTCTTGCCCTCTTGAATATTAGCTAGGATATTTAATGTGGTTTTACCTTTTGCTTTTTTTAAAATGTTTAGTTTCCCTTCTTCATTTATTGCCTTATAAAAATCTTTTTCACTAGCTAGGATTCTTTGATATAATCTCTCGGCTTCATCTTTATTAATATCATATTTTGGACTAATGTTGTCTTTTTGTGAGGCTGAATCAAAGTCTTTAACAATGCCCATTATTCTATCATCCATGTCCTTATCATCGTTTAAAACTTCAAGGTTTCTTGGTGCATCATTAATTTTTTCATTACTATTAAATTTGTAATCCAACTCAATTTCTTCATTATCATTAACTGCCATTACATTTACCCCTTCTCATTTGTTTTAATTGTATCATAATTTTTATTTATTTGCAATATGTAAATGAAAATTTTTATTTTTTTAAAATATGCTAAATCTTTGAAATTTTTATTAAAAAAAACATATCTTTATAAAAAAATGTTTTTTTGTGGCTTATATGGGTTTCACTTCATTTTTTATTTTTTTGTTCATTTAATCTATTTAAGTTTGCTAAATCTGTTATTGTTTATACTTATTATAAAATTTACATTGTGTGCAATTATTGCATTTTTTAAACACTATCATTTGTATTATTTTAATTATTGCACAAGAAATTATCGCTATAAAAAACATTATTATTAATGATGTAACAACTCCTTTTAAAAGAACTACTTTTGCTATCAAATACACTAAATATGCGAATAAATAAGCTATCGTTGTTTGCATAAAAACACTAAATATAGTCCATTTTACCCCAATCACAGAACGCATGGCACTTATTGAAGCAATACACGGGATATATAACATTATAAAAGTTAAAAAGCTTAACACGCTACACAAATTAAAGTTAATTAAATTTTCAGCTCCCACGCTGTTATAAAGCATGAAACTTGCATCAAATCCATTTAAAATACTAATGGTTGATATGATTAGTTCTTTTGCAACAAGTCCCGCAAGCAAAGCAGAAACAGCACCCCACGTTCCAAATCCAAGCGGAGCAAAAACAGGCGCTAAAAATTCGGCAATGATTTGCATAATACTTTTGCCGTTATTGGCGTCGCTTAAATAATTAAAGCTACTATCAAAAGAATTTAGAATCCAAATTAATATTGAAAAAAACAATAAGTATCCACCAACTCTTGTTATAAATAGTTTAAAATTAGTCCATACTGATTTGCATACACTAAAAAAATTCGGAAATTTATATGAGGGAAATTCAAGGCTAAATGGCGTTTCACTTGCTAAAATAGTTTTATTGAATAACCACGCTAATAAAAAACCTAAGGTTGCACTTAGTATGTAAAACAAAAAAATTACTAGAACATTTTTTTCATAGAAAAATGATGCTGTAATCGTCATAAGAACAGGCAGTTTTGCACTGCATGCCATAAAAGGCGTAGTTAATACTGTTTTTATTTTAGCCGTTTTATTTTCTAAATTATTAGCACATAAAATTGCAGTTGCACTGCAACCAAATCCTAATAAATATGTAAAAATACTTTTACCGCTTATTCCAAAATATGAAAATAAATCTTCCATAATAAACGCAAGTCTTGATAAATATCCGCTTTCTTCTAATATATTTAAAAATAAAAATAAAAGTAAAACCTGTGGCAAAAAAGATAAAATAATTCCTATCCCCGCTACTATCCCGTTTATTGCCAAATCTTCAACCCAAGCGACATTAAAGCTACTTAAAATATTAGTTAAAAAAGGCACAAATTTGTCGTAAATTAATATTTCAACTAAACCCTTTAAATAATCCCCAATGCTTCCAAATGTAATATAAAATATCAGTAACATTATGCATAAAAACAGTGGGAATGCTAGGAATTTATTTAAAAATAATTTGTCAAGTAACCTTTGCACATTTGTTGATTTGTGCATAGATACATTAGCACAATCGGGCATGTCATTTTTTATAATTTTTTTAAGTAAAGAATCTATAAATTCATATCGCAAAGTGCATAGTTGCTCCATTTTATTATTTTCGATTTTTTGTATTTTTTCGTAATCTACTTGTCCATAATCGCTAAAATATTTTAGAGTCACCCCCATTTTTTCGGGAATATATATTGACTCTTTATTTTTTTCATCTGCTTTTGACGATTGATTTAAAAAGCTTTTCAATTTTAATTTTATGTCTTTCTTTTTTTTGCCATCAATCAAAACAATAGGAACACCAAGGGTGTCAGACATTAATTGCCAATCATATAAGTTAAACTCATGGTTATAATCTTTAAAAAAATTTATTATAATAGCAACCTTTTTTTTACGCTCAATTAATTGTAATGTTAAAAATAAATTTCTTCTTAAATTCTCAAAATCACATATATTCGCATAATAACAATCATTATGAATTATAAAATCAGAACTCACTTTTTCTTCCAATGAAAATGGCACTAATGAATATAGTCCAGGTAAATCGATTATTTGAAAACTTTTATCAAAAATATTACAACTTTTAAAAATTGCATCTACAGTAACTCCATGCCAATTCCCAACATGTTCATCACTGTTGGTTAATTGATTAAAAATTGTCGTTTTACCCGTGTTGGGATTTCCGATTAAAGCAATTTGTTGCATAAAAGATTAACCCTCTTTTTAAATTATGCAAAATGCTAAAAATTCATGCGAAAAATGCTTGCCTTAAATTTTTAAAATTGCTTACTTCTTTACATTTTCTTTCAGCATTTTATTAGTTTAATTAAATAGTTTTATTGTATTGTTATTTTTTAAAAATTGCAATTCTAGCATTACAATCTGCAAATTTAAAATTTTAATTTTATCGCTATTTGAAATTTATAAATAGCTTTTAAAATAATTTATTTTATAGCTTAATCGCTTAATTAAATATTTATTAAAATTACTTTAATAATACATAAATTTTTTCGTTTTAAAGCATAAATTGAACCACTACAGTCAATTAAAAAAGAACTTTTAAAAGGCGAAACGTGTAAAATTTTAACTTTTGTCCCTTTTATAAATCCTAGCTCTAAAAGACGTCGTTTAAATTTTGTTTCTCCAATAATTTCCAACACTTGTCCGCATTGATTTTTTTTTAAATCACTTAATGAAAGAAAATTTTCATTTTGTTTTTTATTATCTTTTTCACAATTATTTTTAAATTCGCATTTTTCACAATAAACCATACTTTAATATATGAAATGAATTACTTAATTAGAAAGTATTTTTAAATTTACTTTTAAAAAAAACTATAACATCCTTTAAACATAAAGATAATTTACTAAATTATAAAAAAAATAAAAATTAAGTAATCTTTGAACCATGACGCTAAATTTAAAAAGATATGCTTCGTTTAGTATAACTTTTATTTTATAAGTTTTATAAAATAAAGTAACTAAATTTTAAATATCATACAAAAAAATAGTATATTCATAAATATCTTATTCTTATATAGAAAGGTTTTTATATTTCTTTTTTACTTTAAAAATATTAATTTGTTAATTATATCTAAGTAAAAACAAAAGTCGTTCTGCTAAATAAAAAAAGACATGCTAAATTTTAGTATGTCTTTACTAATTTTTTTTATTCAGCATAAACTGAAACTTGTTTCTTTGAGCGTGTTTTATGCTCAAATTTTACTTTGCCATCACTCAATGCATATAGCGTATAATCTTTGCCACAACCAACATTGTCACCTGCATGGATTTTTGTTCCACGTTGTCTAACAATTATGTTACCTGCAATAACTTCTTGCCCCTCTGACTTTTTTATACCTAATCTCTTGCTTTCGCTATCTCTACCATTACGAGAACTACCTGCACCTTTTTTTGAAGCAAAGAACTGTAAACTAATAATCATATTCTACTTCTCCTTTATTTCAATAAAATTTTCATATTCATTCATAAGACTTCTCAACCCATCAACTGCAATATTTAAAATTAAATCAATTTTCTTTAATGTTTCGTGATTTAATTTTTCGGGAACTTCTAAAATAATTTTAGCATTTTTTTCATCTTGCGTTTTTAACACATTAATGCCTAATTGATTTTTAATTCCAACAACGACTGTGTCAATAATTGCAGACACACCCGCACACACAATATCTGAACCTGCTTGTGAATAATTTGCATGACCTGTGATTTTTATCACTTTTATTTGGTCACAATCTTTAAAAACTTCTATCTTTGTCATAATTATTTACTTATAGATAATATTTTTACTCTTGTAAATGGTTGACGGTGTCCCATCCTGCGTCTTGTTCTTTTCTTTGGCGTATATGTGAAAATGTTTAACTTTTCGCCTTTGCCATGAGTAACAATTTCGCCCTCAACTACTGCGTTTTTAACCAATGGTGCTCCAATAAAAGTCTTTTTACCATCGTTTAATAACAAACAATCAAATTGAAGTTTTTCACCAACTTGTGCACTCAATAGTTCCATATCATAATAACGGCCTTCTTCAACTTTCAATTGCTTTCCACCCGTTTTAATAATTGCATACATAATTCGTTTACCCTCCTTAATAAGACTCGCTATTATGGTATTTTAACTTTAAATATCTTTTTATAAATAAAAAAAAATTATTAGTTAAAATTTATCATAACCATTTCTATGCGGTACAAATCTTATATTAACAAAAAAAGGCTCTTTTGTCAAGCCTTTTATAAAAATATACGATTATTTTTTTCTTTTTTTATAATAAATTAACGACAATTATAAACGTTTCGTTCAATTTTTTTAAGCATTTTATTTTGTTCTTCGTTAATAATATCATTGTTTCCCTTAAGACTTTCTATTAAAGGAACGAATTTGACTAACAACCTCATAGCATCTTCTTTCTTTGCCATCTATTATTTTACAATTATTACGCTAAGACGTTCGAATCAAACAATTTATCAAGATTTTTACCAAGTGATATATTGTTTAAATGTTGAAATTTTTTATGCAATTTATCAAAATAGATTTCTTCGCCTATTTCATTAAACTCATATATGTTTATTGCCATTTGAATGTATATAGGTATAACTTATTTTGTCATTTTTTTTACTCTTTTTTACAATTTTTATTTTCAATTACTTGAAAGTTTAAAAGACTTGGGATAGCTTTATTTTTGTGTGCATTCCTTTTTATAAGGCTTTCAATTTTCTTCATGACTTTTAAATCTAGTCCTTGTCCTTTGATGTATTTTTCAATATCATCATAGGTCACACCTAAATTTTCCTCGTCTGTGTGCCCACTAATACCATCATTTGGTGCTTTTTTCATTATTTGTTCAGGCAGTCCTAAGTCAAGTCCAACTAAAATCACTTGTTCTTTTGTTAAATGCATAATAGGTGCAAAATCACCAACGTTGTCCCCCCATTTTGTGCAATAACCAACAATTCTTTCGGATAAATTTAAGGTGCATGCAACTAGTCCATTTATCGAACTTGATATCGCATACAAACTTGTCATTCTTAGCCTTGGTGCAATGTTTATTCGTCCGTCTTCTGTAATTTCTTTGCCAAGCCCTCTAAGCCTTCGGTTGATTTCGTAAGTAAAATGTTTATATGACGCAGAAATATCAACTGTTATATTATGAATTTTCAATAAATCACAGATTTTTTCTGCATCTTCTTTGTCTTGCATTTCTTTATTCGGAAGTATTACCCCAAGAACCTTATCAGATCCTAGTGCCTCCACACATAATGCCGCAACGCATGCACTATCCTTTCCTCCACTTATCCCAACAACTGCAAATTGCCCATGTGCTGTGCTGTCAAAATATGCTTTGATAAATTCAATGCTTTTTTTTGTATATTCTTGCATTTTACACCCCTTTTTTAATTAAGCTTTTATTCTTTACAATTACATTTTATCATATAAATTACAAGATTACAAGATTTATTTAAATAAAGAACGTAACTTAAAGTTTTTGTCAATAACTTTTTTATTAATATTAACTAAATTATTAAGATTTTTATGATTGTTATTGTTTAAATTATTAGTTATTAATATTAATCTATTATACAATTAATTATTTTTTATATTTCAATTAATTTTTGTGTCTAATTTATTAATTTTGTTTATATTGCTTTTATGAAAATATTTTAGTGTCTAATTATTATTTTAGTAAATTTAATTGTATTTGATTTTTATTTTTAATTACAGTAAATTTAATTGTGTCTGATTTTTATTATTCTTTATTTTTTTTGTATTTGATTTTTATTTTTAATTTCTTTATCTTTTTTATGCCTAATTTATTTTTTTAATCTCAGTAAATTTTAATTAATTTTAGTGTTTAATTTATTTTTAATTCATTTATATTTTTATATATTTTTTAATTTATTTAAAAAAATTGCTTGACATGCACATATTTTTATGTTATTATCATATTGATAATATGAAAGGAAGATGAAAAATGAAAAATTTTGAAGAAAAACAAAAATTATTAATAGTTGTTGATATGGTTAATGGATTTTTAAAAGGCGGTCCATTACACGATAAAAAAATTAACAAAATTACACCTATCATTGATAAAGAGATACAGAAATTTTTAAAATATGAATATGATGTTATTTTCTTGCAAGATGCACATGTTGGATTCCCAGAGGAATTTAATAATTTTCCCCCTCATTGCTTGAAAGGTTCTTGGGAAGCAGAAACAATCGATGAATTTAAAAAATATTTACCAAATGTAACCTTAATTGAAAAGAACACCATCAATGGTCTAGAGGAAGCTCCTTTGAATAATTTTTTAAATCAACATGAAAATAAATATAATGAAATTAGAATAGTTGGGGATTGCACACCTTATTGCATTAAAACTCTAGCTGATAGTTTAAAAAAGATGTATCGCTATAATAAACTAAGAATAACGGTGCCAAGTGATGCCACCTATACTTTTGGTACTTGTGCAAAATCTGCTGATATAGAGCATGAAAAAGCATTACAAGAAATGCAAAAAAATGGTGTTGGTATTATTAAATTACAAAACAATCATGATGAAATTAATGAGAGAATATAATTTATATTTTTAAACGCTATTAAAAATTAATATAAATAAAAAAATATTGATTTATTTAATAATAATCAAAAATTAAAAATCATAAATAAATGTCAAGGTGTAAAATTAAGCAATTATTAATAGTTTTTTATTCATAATTTAACAAAAAATACAGATATTAAAATTTCAATAATAAATTATTAATACGGACTACAACAATTAAAATAAAACAATAATTATGTTGATGTAAAATACGGCATAACTAAATTTATAGAAAATGGAGAAAAAATGGAAGTACCAAAATTAAAGAAATTAACGAAAGAATCGAACAATAAATATTGCAATTTATATACAGTTGACTATGATTTTAATGGAAAAAATGTACATTATTATTTTGTGTCAAGGAATAATTTAAAAGCAAATGAATTGCAAATAACAAAAACAAATGGCGTTAGAATATTGCCCTACTTTGAAGAAAATGATGAATGCTTTATTGTTTTAATTAAAGAATTTAGGTATCCACTTAATAAATTTATTTATGCTTTACCCGCAGGGATGGTTGAGAAAGACGAAGATGTTCGACAAACTGCAGAACGAGAATTACGTGAAGAAATTGGGGCAGTAGTTGAAGAAATCGAGTTGGTTAGTAACACAAATTTTGTTAGTGCCGGCTTAACTGACGAGGCATTATGTCATTTTGTTGCAAAAGTTAGAATGAGTGATATGCAAAACTTAGATGCAAACGAAGTGATTGAACCGTTAATTATAAATTTAAAAAATGCTATTAGTTTTGTTAACACGCATGAATTTTGTGCATTAAGTTGTGAGATGATTAAATGTTTTTATTATAAATACAATTATGAAAAGGTTCTTAAACATCTTAAAGAAACAAATTTTGAAATAAAATAAAATATTAATTTAATTTTCATAAAATTAAATTTAACCTTTAGAAAATTAAAATTCAAATCAATCTTAAATTTGGGAGAAAATATGGAAAATGTTGGAGCATTCGTTGGCAAATTTTTGCCACCACACAAAGGACACGTTAAAATGATAAATTTAGCGTTAAATTATTGTGATAAAATTATTGTTGTTTTAAGTGAAAATCCAAGAAACTCGCAATTAATTTGTGAAAAAGATAATTTCCCTTATTTTGATGCGTCGTTAAGATTAAATTGGCTGAAAAATGAATTTAAATATGACAAAAGAGTAAGTTTCGTTTACTTAAATACAACAGGAATACAAGAATTTCCATTAGATCAAGAAAAATGGACAAAGCGATTTTGGGAAGTTGTTCCAAATAATGTGAATGTTAAAATAGCTGGCGATATTTCTTATAAATCTTTAAACGAAAAATATTTTACTGAATGCAAATTTTTGTATATTGACAGACAAAATGTTTTGCCGATTTCGGCATCAGATATAAGAAAAAGTCCTTATAATTATCAAGAATTTATGCTTAATAGCACAAAAGAATATTTTAAAAAAAATACTTCAAATATTACATCGAATATTTTTGATAACATTTTATCAGTATCTAAAAAAGCTCAAACTTAAAATTAAAAATGCTTAACAATCAATTCAAAAAGAAAATAAAAAATTATTGAAATTTTAAAACAAACGCATATAATTAAAATAATCACAATCAAAATTTGTAATTTTGCAAATATCAATCAAATAATTTATAAAGATATAAAAATTGAAGAACTAGTGATTATAATACTAGAAAATTAAAAAATAAAAAATATAAATAATCAGAAATTATTATAATAAAATTAATACATTAAAATATTAAAAATAAATAAAAAAAGTTAAAATCAATTAACACAAGCATTTTAATTGACAATTTTTTGTTAACTAAAAATGCAATTTAGAATGTGTTATATAATATTAAAGGAATTAATTATGAAAAATTTAATGGTAGACTTCTATGAGTTAACAATGGGACAGGTTTATTTTAAAGAAAAAATTGACAAGAAGATGGCTTCTTTTGACATCTTTTTTCGTAAAAACCCTGATAACGCAAATTTTGCAATAGCTGGCGGTATTTCTGACATCATCGATTTTATACTCAATTTTCATTACAGCAACAGCGATATAGAATATTTAAAAAGCTTGAACTTATTTTCAAATGATTTTCTTTTAGAATTGAAAAATTTAAAATTTACAGGCGATGTGTTTAGTGTAAAAGAAGGGACTATTATTTATCCAAACGAGCCGATTATAACAGTTTGTGCACCATTATTGCAAGCACAACTTTTAGAAACTGCGTTATTAAATATTTTTAATTTTGCATCTCTAATAATTACAAAAACTGCAAGAATTGTTGAATCTGCAAAAGGGAAAAATGTAATGGAATTTGGTTCCCGTCGTGCTCAAGGATTTGATGCAAGCATTCAAGGTGCAAAATTTGCTTTTATTGGCGGTTGCTCGGGAACTGCTTGCACATTAACTGGCAAAGTTTATAATATTCCCGTTTTAGGAACAATGGCACATAGTTTCATTCAAGCATTCGATAATGAATATGAAGCCTTTCAAGCATATGCTAAAAGTTTCCCTGATAATTGTATAGTATTATTAGATACTTATGACACAATAAATAGTGGCTTAAAAAATGCAATCAAACTTTTCTTTGAGGTTTTAAAACCTCAAGGTAAAACATTAAAAGGAGTGCGATTAGACAGCGGTAATCTTGTAACTTTATCAAAAATAATTAGAGAAGAATTAGATAAAAACGGATTAAAAACAACACAAATTATAGCTTCAAATTCATTAGATGAGTGGAAAATTCAAACAATACTTGATGACAAAGCTCCTATTGACTGTTTTGGTGTGGGTGAAAATTTGATTTGCGCAAAATCAAATCCTGTGTTTGGTGGTGTATATAAACTTGTCGCTATTGAAAAAGATAATAAAATGATTCCTAAAATCAAAATTAGTGAAGATATTGACAAAGTAACTAATCCCGCTTTAAAATCATTATATCGAGTTTATGATGATAAATGCAATATGATTGAAGATATAATCGCTCTAACAAATGAAAAAATTAATTTTCTACAAAATAATGGCAAAAAAATTGAGAAATTGCAAATAAAATATATTGAAAATGGATTATTAATTAATAAACCATTAAATATAATAGAAGCAAAACAAAACGTTAAAGAAAATTTAAAACAAATTCCAAACACAGCTAGACAACTTGACTTTAAATGGAAATATCCTGTTAAATTAACTTCACATCTTCAAGTAATAAAAAATACTTTGCTTGAAGAGCATATATTAAATAGTGAAGCAAATATTTTTGTGAAATAAAATATGTTAAATATAAAGTGAACCAATTTGGTTCACTTTATTATAATAACTATTTTTTTGCTATTACTTCGCCAGATGTTGGATCAATAATTACTGCATTTGTGTCGCCATCTGAATTAACTATGCAAACATACCAATAGTAATTTGAAAATTGATTATTTATATCAACAATTACTTTAACGTAAACTTCACCGTCTAACGTATTGTTTTTCACATAATTTTGTAAATCTTCTTTCATTTCTTCAACTGCAATTTGCAAAGCTGTATACCATGTGATTTCAAATGCTTTTGTTTGACTTATAAGAGTTACTTCGTATATATCAGAACCAACAATAACTGCAACGGTAATATTAGTATCATCAGACACAATTTTTTGAATATCCACCAAAAATGTATTTTCATAGTTATTAAATTCTAATGCTCCACTATATTCTAAATCATCTGCATTAATTCTATAATTTGCAGAGGTCGGCAAATCATCATTTTTAAATTTAACTGTTAATAATCCAAAATCAACAGTTTTTTCACATACTCCATTTACAACATATGGATTTTCTCTTTTACCACTCATAAATGTTAAGCTCACAACATCATCTTCGCCACTAAATACATTATATCTGACTTCCGCCATGTTCTCTAAAACTAAATCAAGAGTGCTTGTATTACAACCTGTAAAAATAACACATAAGGCACAAAGCAATATTCCTAATAAAAATTTCCTCATTAAAAGCCTCCGTTTATAAGAATATATATTCGTTTTTACTGATAAAAATAACTTATTTTTAAACAATGGCTATTAATATTTAGAATTTTTGTGATTTAATTTTAATAATTTTGTCGACTTTAACTAATTTTTATCTTTTGTTATATCTTTTTGCATTATGTTTTTATAATAAACAATCGTATTTTAAAAAAAATCTATTTCAGCTTATCATAATAAATAAGAGAGTTATAGATTTTAATTTTAATTAAACAAGAATTCTAACTTGTTATAAAATTATTTATTTTTTTTAAAAACTAGTTAATAATTTTATTTTATAATACAATTATTTATTTTTTTAAAAAATTAGTCAACTATTTTATTTTAAATTTTTAAGTTTACTTTTAATTTTATGTTTTTTGTAATTTGTGGTTTATATGTTTATGATAATTTTTGATTTTGTAGTTTAAAATAAAATTTCAATATTTTCATTTTTTTTATTAATTATTATACTAATTTTTACAACTATTATTTTTTGATTTATCATTTTAAAATATGAAATATTTGCAATAAAGTTTTAATTAAATTCATTAATCACTACTTCAGTCAATATTAATAAGTCTTGCATATAATTTTCATCATCATCTACATTGTTTAAATATTCTTTCCATTTTTTTGGTTTATATTTATAATAATTCTCATATACTTTGACTAAATCAATATTATATTCCTTTAGTAATGCCAAACTTTCTTGAACCTCTCTTTGAACTAAAACTCTAAGTTCTTCTTTAATACTATTTGATAAATTATAATACGAATCAGTCCCTAAAAGGCCATCATATGAGGATTGTATTATTTGCTTTAAAGAAACAGTTAATGTGATTTTACATTTCATAACTGGCTTCCCTTCAATAAAATTGTATTGTTTATTAACCTTTCTATCATAAATATTTACAACAATATCAGCATCTGTTAAGTATTCATCATTAACATCATATAATTCAACAAATCCCTTTTTTGCATATGTATCACTAATCCAATTTATTCCTCTATACTCATATGAATTAAAGGTGGCAACTTTTTTGCCTTCTTTATATATTATAGTCGAACCATCATTTTCAAATTGCCCTTTAGTTTGACTGCTTTGCGAACCAGATGAAGAATCTGTTTCGGCACTAGATGATGCCTGCTGACTGCTTTGCGTGTTACTTGAATTTTTTGAAGCGGGCCTCTTGTTTTGACTATTTTCACTGCTTTGACTAATTGGTAGTTCACTATTTCCACTTGATTGCCCACCGTCGCCACTTGATTGACTATTATCAGATAAAGAAGATATACCACTCGTCGAATCTTCAGATTCAGAAATTACAGTAATATCTGCAATTTGTCCTGTTTTTGATGGTGAAAAATATCCATTTATAAAATTATTAAGTGTTGAATCAACACCATATATATATCTATCATTTAATATAACAATTTCTTGTAATGAATTTACGCTTGATTCATTAACATCTGTTGTAAGTTGTAATAATTCTTTGGCTGTTTTATCAGTATGCATTATTAATGCATAATTGCCCAATTCTCTATCTCTTATAAAAAAATCAAAAATACTAAATATGTTTTCTTCTTCGTCTAATGACGCACTTAATATAATCATATTAGTGTGTGCTAACCCAAGTTGTTTGCCTATATTTAATTCAAGTTTATTTAAAGCTAAAGAAATCGTATTGCCAAATGCTGAAATTATTGAGTAATTCTCTGAAAATCCCTTTTGATTTTTTGGTACTAATAATTGAGCACTTACTTCATATTGCGTGTCAGCTTTATCAATGCCAATCGCTAAGATAATTGCTTTGTTTGAAATTTGATGTGGCAAAGCAAATGCTTGTGGCGTGAAAATCAAAACGAATATTAAAAGAAACAAATAGATTATTTTACGGACCGATGTTTTTTTCATTTTTTTCGCACCTTCTTTTTATAAAAATATACATTTAATGGTAATAACGTAAAACTTCCTATTAATAAATATACAAATATCCATCTTAAAGTAGATTGAAATATCAAAGACACTTCTTGAACATTTGCATTAAAAATAAAAATTGAGGCTCCGAGAATAATAATTGTAATAAATGCTGACAGTCTTCTATTTTTAATATGAGTAAAATTAATAAATGATTCAAGTGCACAATACATAAAAATTATTGTTTGTATAATAGATGCGATAGTCCATATCATTATTGTTAACCAATCGATTCGACCAAGATTAGTCAAATTCGGAGTTGACTGAGTCATTTCTGAAATTGCATATCTATGAAATTCTGCTGAATATGGATAAAGACAATGAAAAATTAAGAAAAATGATATGATTACTAGGACTGCGGATAAAAATGTAAAGAAAATTTTCTTGCAATAAGTTTTGTCAAATTTAACGTTTTTAAAGAAAAATAAAAAAACAAAAAAATCACCAAACCATAGCATGTTTTTTTGCACTTGTTCAAACGGAGTTGATAATCCATCTGCAAAGACTGGCAATAAATTAGAAAAATCAATGCTTGATACGCCTATTATCATTGAAACAGAAAGCCCAAAAATTATGGGAAAAAATAGCAATTCCGTTGTTCTGCCTATTGTTCGCAAACCTTGGCTTATTGCCATATAAGCCACAAGAAATAATGGCACAGCATACACAAATGGTGAAATTTCATCATATAAAGTTCCTAAAAAAAATGAATAAGTTTCACTGAAATTAAGAATAGATTTAAGCATAAAAAATACAAAAAAAGAAATGTTTATAAACCCTGCATAAAAATTACCAAATGTTTCAACCATTAATTGATTAATTGTTTTATTTGGAAATTTCGTAGCAATTCGAACAACTGTCATTATAATAAGAACTTCAATAATGAAAAATATAAACATTAAATAAACTGAATCATGTCCCCCTTTTGAAAGTAAATTGGATGGTAACATGAAAAATTTTGATGCTGTCGCACTTAAAAATACCAGCATAAGACTTTGTCTAGTTGTCAGTTCCTTCATCTTCATTCTCCATCTTAATCCTTATAGGATTTTTATTCGGTATACTTTTCGGTCTTGTTATCATATGTTGAATATCAACTCGCCTTAAAGCATCTTTTTGATCTTTTTTTATATGTGGCGAGGCAGGGGCAAAATATGGTGTGCCATAAGAATCAAAATTTGTTAAATAAATAATAGTAAAAACAATTGATAATAATATTCCATAAATTCCTATGATTCCACCCTCTAACGTTGCAATAATGCGTAGCATTGAAAGTTGTGATTCTTGCTCTGGGACTGTATATAAAAGGACACCCGTCATAGCAACTATCATTACTGTTGGACTGCTTACAAGACCAGCATTCACAGCTGTTTCCCCTAATATTAAAGCTCCAACAACACTTAATGCAAGTCCTATGTATCGTGGCATTCGTAAACTCGCTTCGTATAAAGCTTCAAATAAAACAATTACAAATAATATCTCAACAATTGGCGTAAATGGTATGCCTTGTGAAGAATTAGAGATTGTAATTAAAAATTTTAGTGGCAAGATTTTATAGTGATATATTTGTATTGCCACATAAATACCAGGCAAATAAATTGCAAATAGAGCACCTATTAATCTTAAATATCGCAAAAATGTTACTCTTAGTCCTCTTGAAAAATAATAATCATTATTGCTTTGGATATCTTCTAATAATAAATAGGGAATGGTTAAAGCAATGGGCGAACCATTTACAAGAATACCAACTCTCCCCTCTAATAATTTAGATTCAAAGACATCGGGCTTTTCTGTTGAACCAATTTGCTTAAACAGTGAATACGCTCTGTCTTCAAGATATTGTTCAATATAAAATGAATTTATGATGCCATCAATATTAATTTTTTGAAGTTTTTCGCGGACTTTTTTTATTATTTTATCTGAGGCAATTGATTTTATATATATAAGACACGTTTTGCTGTTTGAATATTGTCCTTCATTGAATGATTCAACCACTAAATCAGGAGTCATCAAACGTTTTCTAATTAACATTAAGTTTACGCATATATCTTCAACAAATCCTTCACGCGGTCCTTTAAATACAGGGCTTGTTGGTGGTTCGCTTATTGCCCTGGTTTTCCAATTTTGTGCATTTAATAAAATAATTTCTTTTTGTTTATCTATGATTAATGCACAATACCCGCATAAAAGCCATTTTATTACTGCGTCTAAATCCGTTTCAATTTTTGTGTCTAAAATATATTCAAACTTTAATTTTATAATATTTATAACATCTGCTTTATCTCCTTTTATTGAATCTTTTGTTTCCATCAACGGCTCTAAAACGCTTCTATTGATTTTGCATGCATCTACAATATTTTCTATCCAAATAATACTTGCTTTTATATTATTTAAACACGTAAAATCCCTAGTCATAACATCATTTGAATAGGACAATTTAAATAATATTACATCTTTTAACTCGTTTAATGATTGCATTTTATTCTCCAAAGTTATTATGCGTTAAAAAATTAAAATAATTCTTTATTGTCTTTTAATATTAATTTTTAAAAAATTGTTATTTAATTTGCTTTTGTTTTTATAAAAATTATTGTATAATAACTGTGACGGATGAAATTCGAAAGTCAGGGATTTGTTTTTGTTTTTCACGTTAAGGTTTTAAACAACCTGAAAACAAGATTTATTCTAAGTTGAATAAATCTTGTTTTTTTGTTTTTGAATATGTATACAGATATATATGCACATGTAAACATTTATAAAAAAATAAGTAATTATATATATAAATTTATTTTAAAAATTATAAAAACGATTATTGCACTCCAACAATTTTTAATAAAGACAAAAAATTTACACTTATAAAAAAACATACACTCATGCCCTACAAATTTTTAGTGCTTAAAAAAAAGCATGCGATTTTTTTTGCATGCTTTATAATAAATTAGTTATCGTCTTTTTTTGACATCATTTTATCAATTTTTTTTGCAATTTCCAAAATTAAGTTTTTTGTTTCAACTAATTCTTTTTCAAAATCACTAACAGAACTATCTTTTTCTTCATTATTTTTTATTATTTCTTCAAAATCAAAAATATTGTTTTCTTTCACTAAATTTTCTATTGTTTTATCTTTATTTATTAGTGCATCTTGTTTGCTATTATTTTTTTCTTCATTTTTTGCAACCAATTCTTTTGTTTGATTGTCTTCAGTATTTGTTTGTAACTTTGCATTTTCTGATATGGATTTTACCATTTTTTCTAATGAATTAATTTTGTTTAGTATATTCTTATATTCTTCTTTTGTTAAGTCAATATCAACAAAGTTTTCGTTTTTTTCATCTTTTTTACTTTCTTTAATTGTTTCATTATTTAATTCTTTATTGTCATCATCATTGCTTACGCCATAATTATTGTCATCGAAAATTTCTTCATAACTTTTAATTTTTTCATCTTTATTTGTTTTATCGCTCTTTTCATTTTCTGAAGATTTTTCGAAAGAATCATTATTTGCTGTTAGTCTTTCGTCATTTTTAATTTCATTATTCGCCATCGTTTTCTCATTTTTTGCTTCTTTTGTGAAATTATTTTCTTCTAAAATTTGATTTAAATCTTTATTATTATCATTTATTGAATTTTCTGCCAAGTTTTTCGATTGAAAATTACTAATGAATCCAAATCCAACCCCACTAGCTGAATTTGTAATGTCATCTTGGTTATTCGTTTCATCTTGAATTGTGTAGTTACTTTTTTCATGCTTAAATAAATCATTTGCTTGATTTAACATAATATTTTCAAATTTATCTGAATTTGGTGTTACTTTTGCTTTGTTTATTTCATCTATTGTTTCATTTGGTTCTTCAATTAATTTTTCATCTTTTTCTTTATAGTTTTTTGCATCATTTCTAATTTCTGCCATTAGATTTTCAAGATCTGCGTCGTTATTTGAAAAAACAGACTCTTTTTTTTCATCATTATTTCTTATATAATTTTCTTGACTATAATTATTTTGAGAATTATTGTTTTTTTGTGTATTATTAGTGCCTGTCTTTGTTTGATTATCGCGGTTCTTCTCTTGAAATTCTTTTTCTAATGCCAGCCTTTCTTTTTCAGCCAAATTATTATCTACGGGCAGGCCAACATTAAAATTGTCCTCTGCAATTAGCTCATCTAATTGTTTTTCTTGCTCTTTTGTGTTATAAAATGCGTCTCTTTGAATAAAATTTTCACCATCAACTTGATTATTTGCTAATAATTCATCACCTGATTTAGGCACAAAATCTTCTGGCATTAAATCAAATGCTGATACTATCTCATCTTTTGAAACAATATTTCCTAGCCCATCTATCGAATTAGATATTGGATTTAAAAATTTATCCATCGAATTATCGACCAAGTTTTCGCTTAATCTTAAAAATGTATATGCAGGCAACTCTGCTAATTCATAATTTTCTTTAAACATTTTGTGAGATATAAATTTGCAATTTGTATAATTCGCTTTTGTAAATTTAATAAAAGTGTATAATTCATCTAGAATATCAGGCAAAACTGCATAATCAAAATTTAAAAATTGCGCTAAACATTCAAATTCTGCTGAAACACTTAATATTTGTCCGCTAGATAGTTTTATTAAAGGCATAGTCGATTTTTCAGTCACCGTTGATATGTTTTGCTTTGTATTTATAGAAAATGCTTTAAATATAAATTCAAGGTTTGAATTTTCATTTATATTCATTTTCTTAATTTCTTTTTTATAGTCAATAAATTTATTAACGCCATCAATACTTAATTTTCTAAACTCTTGAAATTCATTTGATAAATCTATAAGCATTGTTGAGCTAGAATATTCGCTTATAAGCCTTTTATAATTTTTTACGCATCCATAATATTTATCAATGTCAATTAAGCTTTTCCCTTTAAAAGAAGTTAATTCAAAAATTAATTTATCTTGACTTGCAATCTCTAATACGGCAATTGCCCCTATTTTATCCAAAGATTTGTTTACTAAGTCACATAAGAATTTTTGCTTGTCCTTTAATGAACAAATACCGATTTTATAAGCTAAATAACCAGATGAATAACTTGATAATTCTTTATAAATCTCTAAACTGCGTTTATCAAAATTTTCTTTACCTATTTCTGCATTTAAAATAGTGTTATAAATTCTTGAAAACTCTATACACGTGCCAATTGCTTGCAAGGTATTCATTTTAGGTTGAATTATTAAAGACACTATCGAATTTATTGCTTCGATATATTCATCAAAAATTTTTGGAACGTTAACATTTGTAATATAATCAAAGAATAATGGACTAATTTTAACCATAATGTTGCCAAGTTCACGTTGACCATTTGTCTTTTCAAGTTCAATTAAAATTTTTTCTATTTCAATTTTTGCGTCAATAAAATTGCATAATTCTTTATTTTTTTCAACTAAATCTTTTCGAACTTTTGTAGGCAATTTCATTTGCTCGAAACGCAAAACCCTTGAATTTGTAACTTCTTTCACTTTTTTCTCCTTGACTATTTATTATTAAAAAGGATTCCCAGCGTATTTGGTCCGCAATGACAAGTGATTGTGGCACCTGCCTGCGTTTCTAAAATTTCATCAAATTTGTCTTTTAACATTTCCCTAACCATTTCGATAATATTTTTATCGATTGGTGTATATGTGAGAAATACTCTTTTTCTATCATAGTTCGGAAAATTAGCTAAGGTATCTTTAACATAACTTTTTAAACAGTCCGGATATTTGCCCCTATACTTTTTTCCTACAACCATTTTGCCATCAATAACATGTATTGATGGTCTTAATTTTAATAGATTTGCTCCAAGTAATGCCACCATGCTACATCGTCCGCCCTTGTGCAAAAATTTTAAATTTTCAATAACAAAAGAAGCTTGCACTTTACTCGTTGACTCTCTAGCTATTTTAGCGACTGTTTTAAAATCAACACCTTGCATTAATAAATCATGTGCATTTAATAATAATATACCAATTCCTGTGCTTAAAGATCTTGAATCAACAACTTCAACTTTTCCATTTAGATCATTACCTGCACTATTAGCATTGCTAAAACTTGCACTCATATCCTTTGAAATCGAAAAATGAATAATACTATCGTATTCCTTTAAAATTTCTGAAAAATATTCGAAATATTCTTGCCTGCTTCTTGCAGCAGTCTTAGGCAACTCTTTTGTCTTTTCCACAAATTCAAGCATTTCGCTTATATTTATAGTTACCCCGTCTAATCTCTCATCTTCACCTAGGTTTATCGTTAACGGAAAAACCCTTATGTTATATTTATTTATAATTTCATCTGACAAATCACCTGTGCTATCTACACTTATTATCGTTTTCATATTTTCTCCTTTTATTCTTAAAGTGTAAAATTAATTACAATATTTAAACAAAATTCCCCTATAACGATTATATATAAATATACTTTTTAAGTCAAGTAAATAACAAAAAAGAATGAAATTTAACACACTTTTATTTAAATTAAATAAAGAATAAAATAACAAGCTTTGCATCTAACTACATATTTATTAATTTTAGATTTAATATCTACTTTCGCGTTTAGGTTGATTTCTTAATTTGCAAAAATTTGTAATCACAAAAAGTTATATTCATAAAGGCTTGCTTAATTATTATTGTGCCTATTTAATTAAAAATAATTGAATTGATTTCTTAATTTGTAAAAAGTAATTATAAAAATATAAATTTATAAAGACTTATATGACTATTGTTGGGGTATAAGATAAAAAAGAATAAATATGTTTTTGTTGGGATGTTAAATAAAAAAAGCAGGCACATTTGTGAAGTGAACACTGTTTGCGTCACTCCACTTGTCTACTTTTTTTATTAGTCAATTTAATAATTATCAATCTTTTTAAAAGTTTAATTTTTTTTAAATTTACTATTATTTTTGTTCGTCAATTTCTTCTTTTACTTCTTGTTTTTCTGGAATGCTGTCAGCAGTTACTTGCTCATTTGTTACTTTACCTAGTTGAATAGCTGCTTCTTCATCAGATTTTGAATCATATCCTTGCCAACCCATTTTATAAAATTCGTTACCCATGTTTAAAACGGCACTTAAAATATAAAATAAAGAACCAAGTGCAAATCCAAAATTATTAATTGCAATGCCATCAGGATTATTTGCATAGTAAATGTATGCAAAAATTGAAACAAATAATGATATTACGGATATTGCAACAATTAAAATAGAAATTTTTGGACTGTTTTTAAAGACAACATCTAAAGCTAAACATATAATTGGAATAACTAATCCAACAATTATCATTATTAAGAATATTGTCGTATCAATTGATGATTGTGCCAAAAACCCTGATACTGTGATTGTATTATAAAATTCAACAAACAAAGCAATAACAACTAACGCTAGTGCTAAAAGAGGCGCATAAATTGAATAGTCTTTATATAACTTCTTATATTCATTTTTATTTCTTAATACAAACATTTGATTAAATTTATTCATGTTTCCCTCACTTATTTGAATTATACACTATATTTTTATAAATAGTCAAACAATTTTTGATGTATTTTTAAAAAAAACATGAATAAATTATTAATTTTTCATGTTTATTTGTATTTAAAGTATAAAAATCCACTTTTATCAACTTTATAATTCTTTCCCAAAAATTCTCTTTTTCTTGCCCGCAAGTTCTGTTTGCAATTTTGCATCTCTTTGTTTAACATGCTTAATATATGCAACTAAATCTTCTCGCCCATTTTTAATAGGCTCAAATTCATCACTTTTCTTGCTATAAAATACAATTTTGCTGTTAATTTTTTCGTTTATAGTCTTGATTTCTTCTTGAAAGCCTTGTGAAATAAATTTCCCCATATTTCGCTTTATTGACGATTGCAAATCACGCATTTCATCTAATGATCCATTAATCTTTTTATCGAAAATAGCACAGCCTTCGCTAAAATTATCAAAACCCTTATCCAAACAATCTAGTGTATACAATGTAACTTCTTGTGGCTTGGTATTTTTTTTATAATCAATTCCATATGTTTCATAATTATGATATTGCTTGTCTAAATCATTCAAAAAATCATTTAATTCTTTTGCTTCTTTTTTTATTTTGCTCTCAGAATCATCAATCATATGCAAATAATTATTTACACTATCAAGGTATTTTGTAACGCCTTCTAGTTGCTTATATTCATTAATTTCATCTGTCATTATAATTCTCCTATTAAATTCAATAAATTATAGCACATTTAAGATTTTTGTCAAGATGCTTCTTTAATGTTATTTATAAATTAACTAATCACAATATTCTTTCATCTTCAATTTTTGGGGCTTTGATTACTTCATCTTTTGGCGTTGATTTTCTAAAAACATCGTTTTTATTATCTATAAGTTTTTCAGTTGATTTAATTTGTCCAAATATATCTCTATCTAATTTTTTGATATTTACATGTTGGTGATATGACGTATCATAATTTGGTTCAGGCTCTATAATCTTTGGCTTTTGCGCATCTTTTGGCTTGCTTATGCCATTCCCTTGTGAAGAACTAGATTTTTGACTGTTAACTTTATTTTCAATAGTTTCTTTGTTTTCTATTGTCTTTTTTTCGCCCTCTCTTATAAGGCTTCCATTCATATCAAATATTTTTCTTTGTTCGTCTTTAACATTTGCCCTTGCTAAATCTAATGCATTCTTTATCGATAATTCATATTCTTTAGCATGTTTCCCTTGTGCCTTAATTATACAATCATCTAAGATTTCATTTAAAGTCAAATACTTGTTAGGCTTGTTGTTTAAAAATATTTCACCTAATTTCAATTTTTCTAATTTAAACATTTCAAGAATATCTAACACATATGGATTGTTATTACCCATTGCCTGTAAAAGTTCCAACTTTTTTTGAAATAAATTTTTTTCAGTTTTTTCAATTTGATTTAAAGAATTTAGCCAAATTTTTCTTCTTTGATCTTTCTTTTTTTTTGTTGCTTTAAATTCATCTAAAGAATCATCTACATCTATAAAATCATCAGCAACTATATTAAATTCTTTTTTCATATCAAAATAAAACTGCTCGTTCGGTTGCCCTTGAAATACATCTAAAATATAACTTTCAGTATTAATTATATAACCATTGATTTTTCTAACTTGTTCAACAAGTATCAATGATGCACTTAAATTATTAGATTTTTTTTCAACGTTAACATAAAAAGTAACTTTTCCAAATCCTTGTATTTCTCTTATGGCTTGCAAAAATATAAAATTCTCATAATTATTTGTAATTACTTTACGACATTTTTTTAGTTCACTTTTTATATCTTCGTCTAAACAATATTCGCCATTTTCATCATATTGTCCAAGGAGAGCATTTTGCATAATATCAATTGTTTGCGTTCTTTTATATTCTTCTATTTCTTTCACATCTTCCAAAAATCCTTGGCTTGAATCCACTTTTTTATATTGCAAAATATTAGACTCTGCACTTATTTTTGTTTCTTGAACGGGCGTCTTGAAATTATTTAAGTCCCGCACTCTTTCTAAGTCTTGGTCAGATTTTATAAGATTTCCCCTATTATCTTGCATAAATTTTTACCTCTTAATAAGATAATTATAACACAAAATATTGAATAAATCAATAATTTTAAAAAATAGTTTTTTGAGCCATACAATCTGTTTTTATTGTTGTTAAAAATTTTTTTATAATATCTTTTTTTGCTTATTTTTATGTTTTTTTGATACATAACATTATAATTTGAATTTATTTAATTTAATTACAACTTGCATAATATATAAAAAAAGCTGTAGTTTTATATTGCTAATTAATCGCAATTTGTTGACACACTACCATATTTTTAAATATTATTTATCTAAATTAAAACTTGCATAAGTATACAAAAAAAAGCTGTAGTTCTTACAGCTTTTTTAATAGATTTATATTCTATTCTGTTTTAAAGTTTACACGGATTCCTGGTCCCATTGTGCTGGTTACAGTTACGCTTTTTAGATAATTGCCTTTTGATGCAATTGGCTTTGCTTTAATAATTGCTTCCATCAATGTATTCAAGTTTTGTGATAACTTTTCTTGCCCGAAACTAGCTTTCCCTATTGGACAATGAACAATGTTGTTCTTATCAAGTCTATACTCAACTTTACCCGCTTTCACATCTTTGATAGCTTTTGTTACATCGTTAGTTGCTGTTCCACTTTTTGGACTAGGCATTAAGCCCTTTGGCCCTAAAATTTTAGCAATTTTTCCGAGTGCACCCATCATATCAAGTGTTGTGATACAAACATCAAAGTCTAACCAGTTTTGATTTTGAATTTTTGCAATAATTTCTTCTGCTCCAACAAAATCTGCACCAGCCTTTTCTGCTTCTTCGGCTTTATCGCCTTTCGCAATAACTAATACTTTGACAGTTTTGCCTGTTCCCGCTGGTAATACTACAACACCACGAACTTGTTGATCAGCATTTCTGCCATCAACACCAAGTCTTGCATGAAGTTCAATTGTTTCATCAAATTTTGCATTTGCTGTTTTAACAACTAATTCAATTGCTTCTTTGGGTTCATAAGTCTTGTTTGGATCGATAAGTTTAGCATTTTCGCTGTATCTCTTTCCGAATTTCATTTTAACCTCCTTGTGGTATTAACGAACAATAGTTCTTCCACTATTCAATAACTTCAACGCCCATACTTCTAGCAGTGCCAGAAATTATTGACATCGCGTTTTCAACATCGCTTGCATTTAAGTCAACCATTTTCTTTTCTGCAATTTCACGAATTTGTGCTTTCGTAATCTTTGCAACCTTAGTTTTGTTTGGTTTATCAGATCCCTTTTCTATCCCGCATGCTTTCAATATTAAAATAGCAGCAGGTGGAGTCTTTAAAGCCAATTCAAAGGAACGGTCTGCATAAATAGTAACAATAACTGGGATTATTAATCCTGCTTGCGTAGCAGTTTTTTCGTTAAATTCTTTAACAAATAATCCTAGATTGATACCATGTGGTCCAAGTGATGAACCCACTGGCGGACCTGCTGTCGCTTTGGCTGCAGGCAATTGAAGTTTAACTATTGATTGAATTTTCTTTGCCATAGTGTTCTCCTTTCATGATTTGTGGTATATGCAAGGCATAAGTAAAATTTTACGCCTCTCCCACTTTATTTTCTAGAAAAATTAAAATTTCTTTTAAATTCTCTAAAAAATCAAATATATATAAATGTGCTATATTTAGCACGGTCAAAATTGGCAAAATTAAATTTTGTTAAATTTATATAATTTTTAAATTTATTGCAATTAAAAAATTATGATTTTATAAATTTACTATTTAAATATAATTAAAATATTTATTCGTTTGATTATTTACAATTCTTCATTAATCAAATAATACAAAATTAGTGAATTTATAATATTAATTATTTTGCGTTTAGTATTTAGTTTAAATTAAAATATTTATTCGTATAAAATTTATAATTCCTCAATTATCAAATAATATAAAATAAGTGTATTACAATATTAATTATTTTACGTTTAGTAATTAGTTTAAATTAAATAAAATACTCTTAAATAATTTTTTAGATAATTTAGTTAATTTTTTTAATTTGGCTATATGAAATGTCGGCTTTTGTTTCTCTGCCGAATAAATTTACATTTACTTGACATTTTTCATTGCTTGCGTCGACACTTATTATGGTCGCTGCGTTGCCCATTAATGGTCCATCAACAATTTCAACAACTTCACCTGGATTTAAAACAAAGTCAATTACTACTTTTTCAAGATGTAATCTTCTGATTTCATCATCTGTCATAGGCAATGGTCGCCCCTTTGGTCCAACAAATCCCGTCACACCTCTTGTGCTTGTTATTGTGTGCCATAGATCATCACCATATATCATTTTTATAAGCAAATATGATGGCATCATTTTTCGCTTAACAATTACACGCTTGCCTTTTTTTTCTTCCATCACATCTTCCATTGGAACAACAACTTCGAAAATTCTGTTTTGCAAATTTCCATTTTCAATTACTTGCTCCAAGTTTTCTTTTGCAAGCATTTCATAGCCTGTAAAAGTGTGCAGAACATACCATTTTGCTTCATTTTCTTCATTCATAATAATAATTTCCTTTTATAATCTTAAAAAATATGCTTAAATTTTAGCATATATTTTATACTAATCCACTCATAAGCAATGAGTATATCCATGCTAAAAGTCTGTCTATTGCAAATAATATTACACCAAAAAATACAACAACCCCTAAAACTGAACTGGTCTTTTTAACGGCCACTGGTAACTTTGGCCATGTTACATTTCTTAATTCTGCAAAAGATTCTTTTATCTTTCTCCATACACTCTTTTTCTTTTCGCCTGTTTGAATTTGTTTTGCCATTTTAATACTCCCTATTATTTAGTTTCTTTATGAAGTGTTGTTTTATTGCAAAATTTGCAAAATTTCATCATTTCGATTCTATCTGGGTCATTTTTTTTATTTTTAAATGTATCATAGTTTCTTTGTTTGCATTCTGTACATGCAAGTGTTATTTTAGTGCGCATTTTTCATATCTCCATCAAAAAAATTCGCTTTTGAAAAGCGTCTTAGTATAATAACATATAGAATAATCTTTGTCAACAATTTTTTAAACAAATTAAATTTAAAGACAACTTTTTGCACGTTTTAAACTTGGTGTTTTGTTTTTATTGCTTTTTTTAAAAATAAAATCATTCACGCCCATCTTAGTTAGACAAAATTCATTAACTTACTGACATTTCACAAATTTTCAAATGTTAATAAAAATTGTTTTATCTTAAAAAACTAAATTTTTTTATCGCTTTTTTTATTGAATTACTGTTTTGGCTAAACATATTATTTTATAATGTTTATGACAATTATTTAATGTTATAGTAATGTTTTGTTTGCAATTAAACAATTAATGCCCATTTGCAATTTAATAAATTTAATTAATTCATTGTGAGTTTATATGTAATTAATAAAAATTCATTCATAAACTCTTGTCTTTTGCCTTGTTTTTTGTTTGTTGTTTTATAAATTTTATTTTTTTTATTTTCCCTTATTTTTATTTATCTTTAAATACATTTGATAAACATCATTTTTTGGTAAATTGCATTGTTTTGCCACTTGTTTAATGGCATCTTTTGCATCATAGCCTAAATTTAACAAAATTCCAAGTTCATTCTCTGGGTCAAGATTTTCATCGCTTTTAAATCCTTCAACCACAATTACAAATTCACCTTTTAATTCCACACTCTCAAATTCTTTTAAACTTGTATGTATGATTTCTTCGTATAATTTTGTAATTTCTCTAATTATCGCTATTTTTCTATCTCGCAATTTAATATACAAATACTTAATGTCTTCTTTTAAATTATGCACCGCTGAATAAAATATTAAAGTAGAATTTGAGTATTTAATACTTTCAACTTGTTTTAAACGTTTTTTATTGTTCTCATCTAAAAATCCTATGAAAGTGAAACAATTAGTATCCATTCCACTTAAAACTAACGCATTAATTAATGCACACGGACAACCAACAAGGGTATATGTGATATTATTTTCAATTAATTTTTTAACTATTTCTTGCCCTGGATCACTT
>Ga0172377_10000773_pt1 | contig 31197 bp, 26 predicted proteins | sample Pumphouse3metaG_FD_119749 | JGI IMG/M metagenome (GOLD analysis project Ga0172377, IMG submission 119749) | Leachate microbial communities from a municipal landfill in Southern Ontario, Canada - Pumphouse #3 metaG | ecosystem: Engineered > Solid waste > Landfill > Unclassified | place: Canada... | reverse complement strand
TCGTAATACAGTCCCGCTCCGGTGCCTGTATGGGGAAGCGTTACCAGTTCGACGGTGATCATTGTAATGACGCTTCCGTCGGCCTTCGCGTTCGCACCATACGACATACCCACAGCACCGCCTCCTCCTGTGCGGTTTTCAACGGTAATATTCTTCGGGAACGAGGCCTTCGCAGCATCGACCAAAGCCCGTGCCACGAGATCCGTGCCACCGCCCGCCGAATAGGGGACGACCACCGATACCGGTCCGTTCGGATAGGTATCCGCCGTGGCTTCCGTCGAGCCTTGGGCGAATGCCGAACCGAAGATCAAAGACACCAACATGAATAGAACAATCAATCGTTTCATGTTTCTCTCCTCTCTTTTCTTTTGTCTGTATATAGGTTTTCGTATCACATACGAAGTCACCGTGCGTCTACTTGTCCACGAAAGGCCTTTGCCCGTCGCGCGATCTCCTTCCACCGTCCCTCGTTCGCCAGCGAGGGGTTCGCGAGATAGGAACCAATGCCGACTGCGAAAGCCCCCGCTTCCATGAACTGCGCCACATTTTCCAGCGACACCCCTCCGACGGGCATCAGCTTCATGGCATCGAACGGTCCGAGCAGATCCTTGATATACCGAGGCCCTACCGGTCCCGCTGGAAATACTTTGATCAACGGCGCCCCTGCCTCATGCGCCCGATAGAGCTCCGTCGGAGTCAGGACGCCGGGAACAGGTAGCACGTCCCGTGACAGGCAGTACTCGATGACTTTCTCATCCAATATCGGAGAGAGTACGAACCGCGCTCCGGCATCGATGCTCGCCCGAGCCATGTCCAAATCCAGTACCGTGCCTGCGCCTACCAGAAGCCCTTCCCGCATGCATGCCTGTTCAATGACATCGATCGCCCCGGCGGTGTTCATCGTGATTTCGAGACAGGATATACCGCCTTCCTGCAATGCTTCGATAGTTTTACCCGCATGGTCGGTATCGATGCCTCTGATGATCGCGATCACCTTTTCTTGGCCTATTTTTCGCAGCGCATCGTCTCGACGTGTCATCGTTGAACCTCCTGTATTTCGTCCATCAGCCGGTCGAACTCGTCCCTGTCGGGCAGTCCGTCCGTATCCCCGGAGCTGCGGACAGCCATCGCTCCCATCAAATTCCCCATTTTTCCGCACCGTTCGATCGATGACTCCTCAAGCAGTCCTGCGAGGAATCCTGCGTCGAACGCATCCCCCGCTCCCACGGTGTCTACTACATCTACCGGGTAGGGGGGGATATCGATTCCCCCATTCGCATCGGCGACATACGATCCTGCGCTTCCGCGCTTGACGCCGATTCTCCGCACTCCTTTGTCCGCAAGCCTTCGCGCTATCTCTTTCCTGTCTGCCGTTCCCAAGAGCGCCAGCCCCTCTTCCTCTCCAAGCAAGACGATGTCGGATTGCTCCACGAGCGGGATGAGCGCATCCTTCGCCTGCCTTTCGTTCCACAGTTTTCTGCGGATGTTCGGATCGAAGCTGATCTGAATTCCCTGCTGTTTCGCGAATGCGAACACTTCCTGTACCAGCTTCGCGCAGGAAGGGCTGAGAGCCGGCGTGATTCCTGATAGATGCAGGATCTTTGCATGTCCGAGGAACTCCCAGTCCATGTCTCCGGGCTTCAGCGTGCTCGCGGCCGAGCCGCTTCTGTAGTAGAACACCGATGTTCCCGCGGACGAGAATTGCTTGAACATTACAGCCGTCGGAGCGGTGTCGCAGATGACGACCCGAGATGTATCGACTCCCTCGGCGCGGATTTCCCGGATCATGTATTGCCCGAATTCGTCCGCCCCGACCTTGCTGATCCATGCGGCCGTATGGCCGAGTTTTGAAAGTCCGACGGCTACGTTGCTTTCCGCGCCGACAACGGCTTTCCCGAAGCGCTGTACATACCGTAATCTCGTATTACTGTCGGGGATGAACGCCACAAGGCTTTCTCCGATGGTGATCACTTCCTGTTGTTTCATTCCGTTTGCCTGCCACTGTATATCCATTGGTCTTTATGGTTTGCGATTGTCCGTTCCAGTTTCGCTTTCGTATCGATCAGCAATTGTTTGAAGAATTGTTCACGCTCCTGGGTGTACCGGAACTGGGGTACCGCTAGACTGATTCCCGCCAGGACTTCTCCATCGACGACGATCGTGGTGCCGATGCATTGGATCCCATCGGTCGATTCCCCTTTCTCATAGGCGAATCCGGTCCTCCTCACCACATCCAGCTGGTCGTTCAGCTCGCCGACACTTTTGAGCGTGTTCGCCGTAACGGAGGCCAATGTTCCTGCGGGATAGAAGCTTTCGATCTGGCTGCGGGAAAACTGACTGAGCAGCGCCTTGCCGTATCCGGTGCTGTACGCTGGCAGTTTGTTTCCCGGATCGGAAACGACCCTGAATTTTGAATGTAGGTCTGCTTTCGCTAGGTACAGGACGTCAAGACCCGATAGAACTCCGAAATAGAGCGTTTCTCCGGAAGCTTGGTTCGACGCAAGGAGAATTGCTTTGATTTCTTCAAGCAGATCGATGCCATTGATGTACTTGTTGCCATATACGAAAAGGCTTTCCCCAAGATAATAACGTTCTTCGCGATTGTTGTAGTGGAGATATTTCCGTTCCGAGAGAGTCATGACCAGTGGATGGAGACTGCTTTTGGGAATGCCGAGACTCCGCGAAATATCCGCCAGCGAAAGGCCGGAGGGATGTTTCGCAACCAATTCCATGATGTCGAGAACTCGGGATGTCGTGCGGTGTGAGGATTCAGTCATTGCATACCCTTTGTCGTTTTTGTTCGTATATACGAACGCCGTACCTGTATAAGAATATTGTACACCGTTTTCGGCAGTTGTAAATAAAAAGTTTTGAAGATGTTGCTATATTGATACGATTCTTCAATACAATGGAAAGAAAGCTGTCGTCGTGCTAGACGAGAACGATGCGGAAGCATCCGACCGAGGCGTAGACGAACAGCAGCCCTTGGAATATGCAGGCTGCAAACGCGATCATGCTGATGTTCGTCGCTACGGCTCTCGGGAAGATCGTGGTAAGGGGCAACTTGAGGATGATGGTGCTCTTGTTGAGTGCAAGAATCTTCCGTGTGTTGCCACGAATTCGTTCGATAGCCATGTAGACGCTGTCGAAGAATCCGCGTATCGTTGCGGCAAGCGAGATACTGCAGAATTTCGTCTCCTCCGAAATGAATTGCGGTGGAGTGCCTGTGATCCTCAGCAACGACGTTGAGAACGGTAGGATGCAGAAGATGCCATCGCTAGGACCTCGGCGAACAGGACGAGCGTACTGGCATAGCGAAAATCTATTCCTCACCCTGACGCGAACGTTCAAAGTCTATGACTTGAATTTGTCCCTTACCGCCGGCGGACCATACGATTCGACGAAACTGGCGGCCATGCACATCTACGCGAAGGCGTTCGAGGAGCAGAAATATGGTGCGGGACAGGCGGAGGCTCTGATCATGTTCGCCGTGATGGCGGCTATCGCACTTACCCAGACATATATCGGAAAGAAACGGGAACAGGAGATGTAGCGATGTCAAAAGAAACAAGCAAATCCATACGACGAGGTGTCGGGATCAAGACCGCCGTCGGTTTCATTTTCTGCTTCATCTACCTGCTTCCGTTCGCTTTGGTTCTGGTCAATTCCTTGAAGCGAAAGGTAAGCATCGTCAAATTCCCGTTACGTCTGATCGACGACAACGGTTTGCAGTTCGTCAACTATTCGAACGCCATCGAAAAGATGGATTTCTTCAAGTCGTTCCTGAACAGCGTCGTCATTACGGTGTTCAGCGTTCTGGTTCTGGTCGTCTTTTCTTCGATGGCCGCCTATTTCTTGGTCAGACACAGCAATTGGAAGGCGTGCAAAGTGACGTTTTCCTTGATGCTTGCGTCCATGGCCGTTCCGTTCCAGGTAGTGATGATTCCGTTGATCACCATCTATGGAGGAACCCTCCATGTCCTCAATTCCCGGACGACCCTGATCCTGATGAACTTCGGCTTCGGTGTGGCTATGTGCATCTTCATGTGCCATGGATTCATCAAGTCCAATGTCCCGCTGGCAGTCGAAGAAGCTGCGACGATAGACGGTTGCAGCCCCCATGGCGTTTTCTTTCGCATCGTGTTTCCGCTGCTGAAACCGATTCTTTCGACGATCGTCATCCTGGAATCCATGGGATTCTGGAATGACTTCCTGCTTCCATCCTTGGTTCTCGGGCAGCGTAGACTATATACGTTGCCATTGGCGATCCGGACGTTCTATGGCACTTTTTCCAATGACTATGGGAATATCATGGCCGGGCTTGTTCTGTCGATGCTTCCGATAATCATTCTCTATATCCTGTTGCAACGATATATTATTGGCGGTGTTGTCGCAGGTGCGGTAAAATCTTGATCAAGAGGAATGAAAAAGTGACTACGATTAGCGATGTGGCGAAAGAAGCCAATGTTTCAACAGCGACGGTATCCCGGGTGATCAATGGCAGTTCTCGAATCAATGCGAACACAGAGAAACGGGTCCTTGATGCGATGGCCAAGTTGAATTACAGCCCGAATACGATCGCCCGGTCATTGGCGAAGGGGCATAATGACTGCATCGGATTCCTGCTTCCCGACCTGAACATGCCGTTCTGGGCGAAATTGGCCCATGAAGTTGAGAAATGTGCGAAAAGCCATGGCTGGAACGTCATGATTTCTTCCGCTCCTAAAAATCTTGATGATTACTGTTCGGCGTACAACCGCCTTTCAGGAAGCATGGTGTCGGGGATCATCACGACCTATATCGGAGGAACGGCCGATTTCATCAGTGAGTCGAAAACCCCGACCGTGACGATCAGCAGCATCAGCGAATGTTCGTACTCCGTCTCTTCCAACGATGAACAGGGGGGGATCTTCGCTACCCGCCACCTCATTTCCCGCGGGTGCAGGAAGATCATCCACATCAGCGGCGAAATGCTGCCGGAACGGTCGTCCAACGCAAGAACCCATGCGTTTGTCAAGGAATGTGAGCGTCACGGCATTGCGTACAAACTGTACGAGACATCCTTGGTCGACCAGGTCGAGAACGACTATGCGGGGGTCATCGGGAACGTGTTCTATGAGAATACCGATTTCGACGGTATTTTCGCAAGCAACGATATCCTGGCGAGCATGTGTCTGTCGACCGCGCTTTCTTTGGGGTATCGAGTGCCTCAGGATATCAAGATCGTCGGATATGACGATATCCCCATCAGCGCCATGATCTACCCTCCGCTTACGACGATCCGTCAGGATTACCAGAAACTGTCTTCTCTTGCCGTGGAAACCGTCCTGAATCTGATCAATGGTGTCGAAGTACCGAAAAAACAGCAAATTCCCGTTGAACTGATTGTACGTGGAACAACATAGGATGAACAGAATGTCACAGAAAATCACTAATCAAATCATGCTGATCGCCTATCCTGATGGCATCGGCCAAGGGTTGAAGGACTTGAAGACAGTCCTCGATACCGATTTCAAGGGACTGTTCGGAGGAGTCCATATCCTCCCGTTCTTTCCGTCCACCGCAGATCGAGGCTTCTGTCCGACCACGTATCGGGAAGTCGATCCCCGGTTCGGCGATTGGAGCGATATCATGGCGCTAGGTGAGAAGTATTACTTGATGTACGACTACATGATCAACCATCTGTCTTCGGAAAGCGCTATCTTCAAGGACTTCATCGAGAAGAAAGACGCCTCGGAATACCGTGACTTCTTCATCCGGTATAAAGATTTCTGGACGAAAGGCGAACCGACTGAAAAAGATCTTGAAATCATGTATCGTAGGAAGCAGATCCCTTGGATCACCGTTCGGTTCAAAGACGGTTCTGAGGAGAAGCTCTGGACGACGTTCAGCGACTATCAGGTGGACATCAACCAACACTCTTCGGTCGCGCAACGGTTTCATCGGGACAACCTGTCGTTCCTCGCTTCCCACGGCGGCACGTTGATCCGGCTCGATGCGGTCGCTTATGCGGCGAAGCGGGAAGGGACAAGCTGTTTCTTCGCCGAACCTGAGATATGGGAATTATTTGATCGCTGCGACGAGACGTTGCGGGGGACCGAGTCGGTCGTTCTGCCTGAAATCCACGAAAACTATTTCGTACAGCAGAAAGTCGAGGAACGGGGATATTATGTATACGATTTCCAGCTTCCGATGCTGTTGCTGAACGCCCTGTATTTCGGAAGTAGCAGATACCTGAGGAACTGGTTGAGAATTTGCCCTCGGAAACAGTTCACGACGCTGGACACCCACGATGGAATCGGTGTGGTGGATGCCAGATACCTGATGCCGGACGAAGAGCTCCTTGCTACCCGGGCCCGGTGTTTCGAAATGAATCCTGAAGTGTTCGCCATGTATGGACGCGCCGGGATCGCGATCGATCTGGAACGGTTCGATACGTACCAGATCAATTGTACCTATTATTCCGCATGCGGTGCGGATGACCGGAAATATTACATCGCACGGGCGGTGCAATTCTTCGCGCCAGGTATCCCGCAAGTGTATTATGTAGGGTTGCTTGCAGGGGAGAATGATTTCGAACTGTATGAACGGACCCATCAGAATCGCGATGTGAACCGATCCTACTATCCCTTGGAGGATGTGGCGAAACATCTGGAGCGGCCGATCGTGCGTAGCCTGATGCGACTGATGTTGTTTCGAAACACGCATCCAGCGTTCAACGGTGAATTCGAAGTATTGCCGTCCGGAGGTACCGAACTCTCCTTGTGCTGGAGGAACGGGGCTGAATATGCGATGTTGCATGTCGATTTCCAGACTTCGGACTGTTCCATCATCTATACGGAGAAAGGTGTCGAACAGGAGCTTGTCCCATGAGCAGGATCGTCGTGATTTCGTCGGATGCTCAAGTCGGAGAGGATTTGGAATATCTATCGGCGAAGCCGAACTTCAGGAGGTTCCTCGCCGGCGGAGCGTGCGTCCGCAATGTGCGCTCGATCTATCCTTCGGTGACGTTCCCGGCTCATGCTACGATGCTTACCGGCTGTTACCCGGAGCACCATGGCGTTACTTCCAACTCGCAGTTTCCGGCGTTTTTCGATCCGGTTCCCTGGACTTGGTTCTCTTCGTTCTTGAAATGCGAGGATATTTTCCACCTTGCAAAGGCCGCGGGGAAAACCACCGCCTCCGTACTTTGGCCGGTAACCGCCGGGAATCCGGCGATCGACTACCACATCGCGGACTATTGGGCGCAGGACGGGGAATCGGAAGAAGACGCGTTCGCCGCGACCGGCTCCAGTTCCGCCGTGCTGGACATCATCCGAAAGAACGTCTATTTGATTGATGGAGACTGGAGAAGCCATCCTCAGCGAGACGAGTTCGGTATCGCATGCGCTAGGGACATGATATTGGAGTTCGCTCCTGACGTACTGTTCGTGCATCCCGCCAACATCGATGCCGTACGTCATGAGAAAGGGGTTTTCGGTCCGCATGTCGATGTAGCGCTGGATTCGCTGGATCGCTGGATCGGGATGCTGGGAAGTGCTTTGCTGGAGCGAGGCGTCTTGGATGAGACCGATCTGTTTCTTGTCAGCGATCATGGGCAGATGGATGTGCGGCGTGCAATCGGGCTGAACGTTCTGTTCGCTGAGCATGGATGGCTGTCGGTCGGAGAAGATGGGATGGTCCGGGACTGGCGGGCGTATTGTTTGTCGAACGGCATGTCCTGCCTCGTATATGTGAAGGATCCCGCGGACGTAGCGCAGGTCAGAAGATTCCTCGATGACCTGCTTGCCGAAGGGCTGTATGGCTTTTCCCGGATATTTTCCGAACGTGAGGCACGAGAGACTGAGCACTTGAGGGGAGAGTTCTCATTTGTTCTGGAAACCGATGGCTACACTGCGTTCGGAGATTACGCGACAAGGCCGTTGGTGCGACCTTTGGACAACCATGACTACCGCTTCGGCCGTGCCACGCACGGATATCTACCGGAGAATGGGCCGCAGCCGATGCTGGTTGCGAAAGGCCCCCATATTCGGAAGCATGCGGTTCTCGATGGTTCCTGCATCGTTGACGAAGCTCCTACTTTCGCCCGGATTCTCGGCGTTTCGTTTCCGCATGCCGATGGAACGGCGATCGATGGGATCTTGCGAAGCGTACGTAGGGAAGGAGAGTAGACATGCCTGTGTTCAGGACTTCATTCGTTTCGTATGTGTTGCGTCGGAGCGTCGATGTCAATATCATGGTTCCGGGACTTACCCCTGACGAAATATCCCGTGGCGTGCGGACGCATCGGCCCAAGGCGAAGTATCCGGTACTGTATCTGCTTCATGGTTACTGGGGGAACCAGGACTCTTGGCTGAACTATTCTTCCGTGGCGCGATATGCGGAGGAATACAGCATGGTGATCGTCACCATGGCTGGCGAGAACAACAGTTACATCGATCTGGGTGAATTCGAGACCAGGATTTCTGAAAAACTCTTTCCCGTCGATTATTATGATTTCATCGAGACCGAGTTGCCGCAGTTCGTACGAAGCTATTTCCCTGTTTCATCCAGAATGGATGATACATATATCGCCGGACTGTCCATGGGTGGGTATGGCGCATTGATCCATGGGCTCGCCCATCCGAACAAGTTCCGGGCGGTCGGCGCATTCTCCCCGGTGACGACGTTGCGCCAGGGACGGTTGGGGGAGTACGAATCGTTTTCCCCGACGATGAAAGCCAAATACGAACCGGTGGAGATCATCAGGAGACGAGAGACGCTGCCTGCTCTGTATTATTCCTATGGGGATCTGGATTATCTGCTTCCGCTTCAGGATTGGTTCGAAGGAGAGCTCAACCGGCTGGGTGTGGTCCATACCTGCAGCAGGCGTAGCGGCTTTCGGCACGAGTGGCGTTTGTGGGACCAGGAGCTTGATCGCTTTCTTGCATGGCTACCGCGTAGCGACGTATACAAGGATGTCGCGAAACGACAGGTGTGACGACCGGAAAGGTGCGATGTGAGGACACCTCGCTCGCTACACAGATTTCATGGATCGGTCAATGAGTGGCGGAGGCTGGTTTCCATGCCTGCCGCCGACGGTACATCTGAAGATATGAGACATAGTTCGTGTCGGTGACTTCCTCGAACTGTATGCTGAAATAGTATGGATTGATGGAGAACCGTTGCTCCACGGCATTGAGCGGCGGTTCCGTGCCCAGGTGGTATCCGACAGGCCTTGTCCCATGGGTGAGGCATCGCATTGAGCAGAAAATGCAAGGATTAAGGGATATTCACAGCAAGAAATACGTGGATTTTGCCGAGAATGCGTCTCATACTGTCTGCAGGATAGAGCCTATCGCCTATTGCGGGAGATGTATCATATGCAATATCTACGGTATCCATTGCAGAATTTGAAACATATCAATCGGTTCCTGATCAGCGAAATCCATAGGGAACCTGTGGAGGGAACCCCTGTCAGGATCGAACAGGAGTCGAATGTATGGGAAGGTTCGGTCGCCGCAGCCTCTCATAAGAACCCTGTCAGGGAAGCGTTTGTCCAGCTCCGGCGGACGGCGGCGGATCCCTATCCTGAATTTTTCGCCAAGGAAGTGGGAGGATGCGTGGTCACGCATGGCGAACGACACATCCTGTCCGCCCATTTTCCGTTCGATGATCCGGTCATCGCTCTTTCCGGTTTCTATCCGAATCCGACATGGATCGGCGCGACTGCCGTTACGTTTCTGGAAACAGACGGACGTCGGACGGTGCGTTGCGAATTGGCCGTCGCGGGAGGCGCGAGGCTTTGGCTGAACGGTGCCTTGGCCGCGACGTTCACACCGCATGAGCGGAACCAGATCAGGAAAACGGAGGTGACGCTATCGTTGCTGCCGGGGGACAACGAACTTGTCGTCTGCTGGGATGAGTTCGCCGAACGGGACAGCGACTGCTCGTTTGCCTTGACCTGCGTCGAGGATCAACCAGGCCTAATGCAGAAAATCCCTATCGGCGACAGGGATGCCGCTCTGGTTCTTGCGGTGGAACGGGCGTTGGGCGATCTGAGCTGCATGAGCAATCATGTCAGGTCGGGGGATGTCATCCTTTTCTGTCCGAATCCGTATGAGAATCGGGACATGGAAATCTTCCTCAGCGGAGCGACGGAAGAGAACTTCATGGTCGGCGATTTGTATGAAACTGTCGCTGTTATTAAGAAAGGAGAGAATACGGCGACCCTCGGTCCTTGCGAGAAGCTGCCGATAGGATATCTGCAGTTCTCGGCGAAGACGACGGTACAGGGAATGGACATCGGGTATCGGCTCGCGTTCGAGAATTTCCCTCTTTCCTTGGTTCCCGCTCCTGCCGCTACGATCGAGCAACGGAAACGGCAGGCATATGAAGTGCTGAGCAGATATGGCGAACGCAACGGTAACCGTGCCGTCGCAATCCTTCATGCCGGTGGCAAGCGGGAGGAGTTCGAACATATCCTCCGTCGGCAGATAGCTTTCATCAATCGACGTAGCGATTGCAGCGATTTTTATCTCTCCTATTTTCCCCATATGCTCCGTGCGTTTTCCGACCATCCGTATCTGACCGACGAACTGAAGGAAGCGATGAAAGCCTGTCTGCTCGACTTCCGATATTGGCACGATGAGCCCGGTGACGACGCGATGTGGTTCTACAGCGAGAATCATGCGTTGATGTTCCATGTCTGTCAGTTGCTCGCCGGGGAACTGTACCCTGACGAGATTTTCACCAACAGCGGCATGTCCGGCCGTCAGATACAACGCAAGGCGCGCGCCATGCTCAAGGATTGGTTCGACACGTTCTTCGCCATCGGTTTCACCGAATGGAACAGTCCTCCGTATCTGCCGATCGACGCTCTCGGGTTCGCAAGCTTGTATGCCCAGACTGAGCATGAAGATATGAAGGACATGGCAGGGCGTGCGTTGGACTATGCGGCGTATCTGCTCGCTGTCTATTCGTTCGATGGAATTTTCTGCACGACCGCCGGCAGGACCTATCCGAAGGAATTGTTCGGCAACAATTCGAACTGTCCGTCCTTCATCAACTGGATCCTCTATGGAATCGGCAATACGAGCCATGCGGGAAAAGGCGTGACTGCGCTCTGTTTCAGCGACTACCATGCGCCGGATCGGTACCGTGACTATTGCCGAGTCCCTGCAGGCAGAGCCCTGCTGAGCCAGTCGACCCATGGGTATCGGGGATATGCCGATGTCTATGCATACAAGACATCCACTTCGTTGCTCAGTAGTGCGAACGATTTTCGGGTTGGACAACGCGGTTTCCAGGAGAACCCGATCCATCTGCTGTTCTCCGCCACCGAGCAGATGTGGGTGAACCATCCCGGCGAACATGCCCTGTTTGGTCATGCCCGTCCATCATATTGGGCGGGAAACGGCACGTTGCCGCGGGTGAACCAGTACAAGAATTTCGCCGCTGTCTCTTTTTCCGTCGCCCCCGATCATCCGGTAGGATTCACGCATCTGTATGTCCCTACGATGGAATTTGCCGGGTATCGGCAGATCGGCAACTGGCTGTTCGTCGCTTCGCATGGAGGGGGGTATGCGGGCGTGCTCTGTTCGAAGCACTTGGAGATGGTCTCCTATGGTCCGAACAAGATGCGCGAATGCATCGCGCAAGGAAGGAAGGTTGTCTACTTGTTCCGTGTCGGGTCCGCAGGTACGTTCGGTTCTTTCGATCGGTTCATCGAAACGATGCTGAGGGTCGAGCCCGACGTGACCGACGAGTCGTTCACGTTCGTCGATCCCTTGCTGGGCGTTCTGCGCGGCGGATTCTGCGAATCGTTGTCGGTCGATGGCGAGCAAATGATCTACAAAGGTTTCGATCCCGTCGGAAAAAATGTTTGGTGCAACGAACAATAATAGCAAGAAATGCAATAGAATTATCGGAAATATGACAATAAAGTTGTAGATTTGTTGTTTTTTGTCGGTAAACTGGAAACATGGGCAGAAGCTCATGGGTGAGGAGCCACGATACATACATGGAGGTGTCGTATGAAAAAGATTGCAATTTTTGCATTGGCCATTCTGCTGGTCGGCAACGTTGTTTTCGCATCGGGATCGCAGGAAACGGCGAAAGCCCCCAAAGCGTTGAAGGTTATGTTGAGCGAAGAACCTTCAAGCGAGGATGCATTGCTGAACACGTTGAAGGAGTGGGCCTCGGAGACGGGAAATACGCTTGACGTGATGGTCATTCCGTATGAAGATCAGCTGACGAAATTCCCTTTGATGGCTCGAAACAAAGATCTGCCCGATCTGATCGCGACTACCCGTCTCGCACGTCTCTATCCTGATGAATTTGCGGATCTCAGCAAGAATATCGATATTTCGATCTTCGAGCCGATGGCTGTCGAAATCATCGTCGATTCCTATGCCACGAAGAAGATCGCGAACATTCTTCCCCAGCAGTTCACTATTACGAACGTCTTCTACAATAAGGATGCTTTCGACCGCGTCGGCTTGTCCGCCCCCACCGTCGATGACCCTTGGTCGTTTGAGGAACTGGCGGCGAACGCCAAGCTACTGCAGGAAAAAGGTGGTGTAAAATACGGGATGGCGATGGATTCCTCCCGCGCCAGATATGATAACCTGATGTATGCCAACGGCGGTTCCATGGTCGAAAAGCGCGGGGAATCTTTCGCTGTGACCATCAACAGTCCGCAGAACATCGCCACGCTCGAAGAGTTCGTGCGATGGAACAATTCGTTCATGCCGAAAGCCATTTGGGCAGGCGGAACCACCGACAATCCTGCGGATTATTTCAAAAACGGCGACGTAGGCATCTATTTCAGCGGGACTTGGAACTATAATTCGTTCTATACCCAGATCAAGAACATCAACTGGGGAGTCATGCCTTCTCCGGTCGGTTCCGCCGGTCCGAGCGCGATCTTGGGAGGAAGTGGCCTGGCCGTTCCTGTGAACGCGAAGAACAAGGATCTGGCCGTAGATTTCCTCAAGTGGTTCTATACGAAGGAAAATTTCCAGAATTACCTGAACAGAGACAAGGGCCTTTCGTCCCTCGTCGGCGTGACTTATTCGCCTGCCGACAAGCAGGTCGCAGAAGACTATAAGATCCTGCAAAGCGAAGTTGCGAAAGTGACGAAGGCGTTCAGTGTCGACGAGAGTTCGCTGTGGCGGAACTACTACGACAACGAATATCGCGATGCGATGCGTCAGGCGGTGAACGGCGATATTTCTCCCGCCAAGGCGTTGAACGATTTCGCGGCGTTGCTTTCCAAGAAATCCTCTTGGCCGCTCAAGTACTGAGTCTATCGATGATGCCGGGCCTTCGATAGATGGCCCGGTAATTGCTTCTTTGACTATCCGGCGGAGTATGAGGACATCGGTCCAGACAGTCCGTCGGCAAAGGGATGAAACGCATATGAAGACACACCATGCCAAACGACATGTCGTAGCGTTCTGGCTCTTCATCGCTCCTTGCCTGATCCTGTTTTCGGTGTTCTTTCTGTTGCCATTGATTCTCAGCGTCGGATTTTCCTTTACCAATTATGATGGCTGGAAGACGATGGATTTCATCGGACTGTCGAACTATGGCGAATTGATCAAGGATATTAAATTCTATCAAGCGCTCGGTCGGACGTTCGGCTATACGCTGTTCAGCCTTCCATTCAAAGTCATCGTTCCGCTGTTGATCGCATTGCTGCTGTGCAGTAAGCGAGTCGCCATCAAGAGCCTTGGACGGACGATGGTATACATTCCGTCGCTGTTGAGCAGTCTGGTCGTCGGTATCACGATCAACTGGATGTTCAGCGCAGAATACGGACTTGTCAACTATATCATCCAGAGTTCCGGCGGTACGCCGTTGGAATGGGCGTTGAATCCAAGGCTTGCGACATTCGTTATCAGTTTCGCCTCGAACTGGGCGTCGACCGGGTTCTACATGGTGATCTTCATCGGGGGAATCAACAATATTCCGGCCGATTTGTACGAGGCCGCCTCGATCGATGGGAGTTCCGGCCTGCAGACTTTCTTCCATATCACGATTCCCATGCTCGCTCCGACGACGTTCCTGGTAACGCTTCTGTCGACGGTGAACCTGCTCAAGGAATATGCGCTGGTACAAGGCATTACCCAAGGGGGACCGGGGCTGAACACCACGTTCATCATCCAGTTCATTTTCGACAAAGGATTCAATCAGATGCAGTACGGCTATGCATCCGCGATTTCCCTTCTGGTCATGATCATCTTCGCATTGATAGCGTATTTCCAGTTCAAGCTCAGCAACGGAGGTGAACAGAAATGAAACGTTCCTCACAGTTGTCCAAGGTGTTCTGGCCGTCGTTCTGGACGTTCGTCGTGGCAGCGGCGATGGTGTTTCCGATCGTCTGGCTGGTATTCAGTTCCTTCAAGCAGACGGGGGAACTGTTCTCGTACCCGCTGCGCATGTTCCCGACTGAATGGACTGCCTCGCATTATGCGAAAGTCATCAACGACGGTTTTTTTGGATATGTGTTCAACAGTCTCTTCCTTGCGGTCGTTGGTACGTTGATCACACTGGTGATCAGCTCGATGTGCGGTTATGCGCTTGCCATTTATCGTTTCGATGTATCATATACCAATCTGATTTTCGGGATCTTCCTGCTTGGCACGCTAATTCCCGGAGAGACCTTGACCGTTCCGCAGGTAGCGGTGATCAGCGAACTTGGGCTGTATAACAATATCTGGGGTGTTATTCTTCCTGTCGTGACGACGACCACAGGTATCTTTATGTTCAGGCAGCAATATCTGTCGATTCCCCTTTCTTTCGTGGAGGCTGCGCGCATTGACGGCAGCAACGAAGCCCAGACATTTTTTCATGTCATGCTGCCGCTCGGTACGAGCAGTACGGTGACGTTGGCGATCTTCAGCTTCATGTGGAGATGGAACGACTATATCCTGCCATTGCTGGTACTCAGCGAGCAACGCAAATATACCATCCAGATCGCAATTAAGAACTACATCGGTTTCAACGGCGTGGACTGGAGCAGCATCCTCGCCGCTTCGGTGATGTCGATGGTTCCGATCATCATTTTGTTCATCATTTTGCAGCGGCACATCATCGGAGGACTTTCCGCATCCGGGATAAAAGGATAGGCTTGCGGCATGACGAAACAAGCATTGCAACGATATGTACACGGACCGCTCGATCGGCTTCGACAGGCCCGTTTTGCGACGAACCTTCCTGTGCGGGATATCCTGTACAAAGAAAGCGGATACCACCAGTGGGAAAGACGGTCCGATTCCGAAGGATGGAAGCCGTTCGATCCTGGAATCGGTTTCGGGGGGCATGAATATCATTGCCTGTTCAAGACGCGGATTCTCATTCCCGAATCCTGGAGCGACGCTCCGGTCCGGCTCCGGGTCCGTACCGGTGCCGATGATATATGGAACAACGACAATCCACAGTTCCTTGTCTTTCTGGACGGAAATCTGGTTTGCGGTCTCGATGTGAGGCATGTCGAGGTCGATCTTCCCGCCAAGCGCGAGACGATGGTGGTTCTGTATGCGTATGTGAACGCTAGGAAGCCCGATGTGTTTCTTGATATGGATATATACCGTGTCAGTCCGCAGTTGGAGGCGCTGGTATACGATCTGTCCCTTGCCTACGAGACAGCGTTGACCGTGGAAGAGGGCAGCGAGGCGTTCTTGATTCTTTCCGACGCGTGCATGAGGACTGTGCGGGCGGTTGACTTTTCCAGTGTCGAAACGATATGGGACGAAACGAAGATCGCTTGTGCCGCGACGGTTCTCGCCGAGGCGCTGGCCGTTCCTTCCGCTACGGGACGAATGCATGTCGCTGCCTGCGGTCATAGCCATATCGACATGGCCTGGCTCTGGACGCTTGCCCAGACGCGTGAGAAAAGCATACGAAGCTATGCGACGGTTCTGTACCTGATGGATCGGTATCCCGAATATCGGTTCTCGTCGAGCCAGATGCAGTTGCTCGATTTCCTCAAGCGTGACGAACCTTCTTTGTTCGCCCGCATCAAAGCCCGGGTGCTCGAGGGACGGTGGGAAGTCGAAGGAGCCATGTGGGTCGAGAGCGATGCGATCCTCACGAGCGGAGAATCGTTGACCCGGCAGATCTATTGGGGCAAGCGTTGGGTGAAGGAGACGTTCGGCAAGGATCAGAAGATCCTGTGGCTTCCCGACAGCTTCGGCTTTCCCGCCACATTGCCGCAGATCATGGCTGCATCCGGGCTTTCCTATTTCGTGACTACGAAGCTGGGGTGGAACGAGACGAATCGGATGCCCCACGACATGTTCGCCTGGAAAGGCCTCGATGGCAGCAAGGTCCTCGCATATTTCGTCAGTGGCAAGGACTATGAGAGTCTTGCGGCATATCCGAAGAAGCCGGGCAACGAGACTACCTATAATGGGATTCTGACGCCGAGCCAGTTGCTCGGAACCTGGCAGCGGTTCGCAGATGCCGACCGGATGGACACCCTGCTTTATCTCTATGGGTACGGCGACGGGGGAGGCGGCCCGACAAAAGAGATGCTGGAGTATGAAAAGCGGCTCAGCGGGGGATATCCCGGTCTTCCTGATATCCATACCAGCACGGCGCTTGAGTTTCTGGAGCGGTCGGCGCCATCGTTGGATTCCCTCTCCCAATGGTATGGGGAGCTCTATCTGGAGTATCATCGCGGAACCTATACCACGATGGCGGATATCAAGCGACTCAACAGAGCGTGCGAGCAGGCTGCGATACAAGCCGAGTTCTTTTCATCGTTGCTCTGGTCGTGCGATCGGAACGTGCCGTATCCTCATGCCGAATATGAACGCGCCTGGAAGCAATTGTTGCTCAACCAGTTCCACGACATCCTTCCCGGCAGTGCGATAGCCGAAGTGTATGAACTGGCGGAAAGACAACTGGAAGAAGTTCTGGCGATATTCGAAACTCAGGCGACTTCCGCACGGAAGGCGCTTTCAGATATGATCGCGGTTTCTCACGACGATGTGATCGTGTTCAATTCGCTCGGCCATTGTCGGACGGGACTGTGTCTGCTCGAGGATACCGACTGCGACGCCGTCTACGATATGGAAGGGCATCGTCTAGTCTCGGCACGGAACGGAAGGAATCTTTGGTTCCTGTGTCATGATGTCCCGGCGAAGGGATGGCGACGGTATGTCCTGGGGCATGATAGCCAGGAATCCTGTTCGTCGTTCTCATGGGACGGCACCTGTCTGGATACGCCGTTCTATACGGTGGAGCTGGATAGCGACGGTACGATCCGTCGCCTATATGACAAGGATGCGGAAAGGGAAGTCCTTGCGGAAGGCGGACGGGGGAACATTCTCTCGCTGACCGTCGACTATCCCAAGGAATATGATGCATGGAATATCGGCAAACAGCGCGACATGGTTCAACGGCTCGGCGGGACGGTTTCCTACGAGGTGGAGGAAGATTCCGCACTGCGCTTTACACTGAGGTGGAAGAGCACATGGGGAAGATCGAGCTTCTCCCAGATGATGACCTGCTATGCACATGATAGACGCATCGACTTCCGTCTTGATTGCGACTATCAGGAGGAACATCTGATGCTTCGGACCGAGTTCCAGGTGGATGTCGAAGCCCCTCGCGCGAGCTATGACATCGCCTATGGCGTTTGCGAACGCTCCACACATTCCAATACAAGCTGGGATGAGGCGCAGTTCGAAGTTCCCGCCCATAAATGGGTGGATCTCAGCGAAGAGACATATGGCGCCGCTTTGATGAGTCGGCAAAGCTACGGATACTCGGCGAAGGGAAACCGGCTTGCCCTTTCCCTGCTGAGAAGCCCTTCATATCCGAATCCGAAGGCCGACCGAGGGAGCCATAGTTTCGTCTATGCCCTCTATCCTCATCCTGGCAGATATCTGGATGGCAAGGTGATCGAACACGGCTACGAACTGCATCAAGCGTTGGTTCCGGTGCGTCCCGATTGCGCTTTGATGCGGCTTTCCGGTCAAGGAAGTCTCGTTTCGTGCGATAGCGATGACCTTGTAATAGAGACGGTGAAGAAATGCGAGGATCGCGATTCCTTGATTCTCAGGATTCTGCAATTGAACGGGAGACGTACTTCCGCACTCCTTTCCTCCTGTCTTCCGATCGAAGGAGCATTCGATTGCGACTTGCTCGAGCGACGGCTCGGCGTTCTGGATGTCCGTGACGGCTGTGTGGCGATTTCGCTCAAGCCGCATGAGATCCGGACGGTGGAGCTCGTCGTCGGCGGGATGCAGCGGTCGGGAGTCTAGTATGAACTTGATGATGAGGAGATTCCATGTATACGTGTGACGAAGCCCTTGATGCGTTGGTTTCAGGATTTCTTCCGGTGCTCTATGCGCCCGACGATCCCGATTTTACTTCGAACAAACTTGCCGGGGGTGTAGAAGCTTCGTTGCGGGGGCGCTATCAGTTCTGGGAGTGGCCCCATGGGGTCGGGCTGTTCGGATTGTGGAAGCTCTATGAACGGACTGCAGACAAACGATATCTTTCGATGTTGACCCAGTATTACGACGAACGGTTGTCCCAAGGGCTCCCGGGGAAGAACGTCAATACGATGGCTCCGATCCTGGCCTTGTCGTATCTTGCCGAATATACCGGACGGAAGGATTACCTTGCGGTCTGTGAGGAATGGGCGGACTGGGTCATGAGCGGCGGACTGCCCCGTACCGAGGAGGGTGGGTTCCAGCATCGGACCACCGATCATGAGAACCATGGGGAACTGTGGGACGATACGTTGATGATGACCGTCCTCGCCGTGGCCAACGTCGGAAGAATTCTGCATCGTCAAGAGTATGTGGATGAAGCGATCTACCAGTTCCTGCTCCATATCGAATATCTGTGCGATGTGAAAAGCGGGTTATGGTATCACGGCTGGACATTCGAAGGAAGGAATCATTTCACCGGGGCTTTCTGGGGGAGGGGAAACTGCTGGATCACCATCGCCATTCCGAATTTTATCCAGATGGTGGAACTTCCTCGAAGCGTGACGCGGTATCTTGAGACCGTGCTTGTCCGGCAGATCGATGCAATAGCTCCGTTGCAGGATTCCTCGGGCATGTGGCATACGCTGCTGGACGATCCTACCAGTTATCTGGAGGCGAGCGCGACGTGCGGATTCGGATACGGTATCGTGGAAGCGGTGAAAATGGGGCTCGTGGATCGGTCGTATCTTTCCGTCGTCAAACGGGCGTTGGGGTCGATATTGTCCGTCATCGATGAGCATGGAGTGGTGCGACAAGTCTCGTACGGCACGCCGATGGGTAAGGATTCGCTGGGCTTCTACAAGAAGATTCCGCTTCGTCCGATGCCCTATGGACAGGCCATGGCGATCTTGTTCCTGCTGGAATGCAGGGATCTGCGGCTCTAGGTCCGTATCGCCGGGATCTTGCTTGAGGAGCTCAGATAAACAACAGAGGGCGTCACCTTGTGGCGACGCCCTCTTCCCCCCTTGCACGCAATAACGGAAAAATGATCAGAACCGATATCCTACCGCAATGACGGGAAGCGGCACGTAGAGACCGAACCCTCCTACGGTACCGAATCCTTTCATTGTCGAGACGAATTCCATCTGTAGCCCGGAAGAAATCCGTACATAGAATTTGGACAGGGCGACCCACTCGAAATGGGCCAGCACATCCATTCCGAACGTAAAGTAGCCGCTTACAAACCTGAATGTCGGTCCGGCGGTGAACATTAGGAACATGTCCGGTCGCTTCGTCGGAAGTTCATACGCTCCGCCGAGGGTGATGCCGAACGCCGAACCGGGAATATCCAGGGATAGCTTCGCATAGGGACCGAATCCGTTGTCGAAAAGACCTGCGACATCCCCGTTGACCGCAATCGAGTAGCCGAAGCTTCCGTCGAAAACGCCGAGACCGATATTCGCTTCTCCTGTATTCAATGATATTGCGGATTTGAAACGGATGTCCTCCAGCGATACCGCAAAAAGCGTTGCGGATCCGACCACGACTGTCATCAGAAGAATCAATATGATACGTTTGTACATCTGCAACCACCTCTCGCGCCAAGTATCGCATGGGCAATGATCGTTCGGAAGCCTCTGTACATGGGTTGGCAATGCCAAAAAAAATTGTCACGAATGGAAAAGCGTGCCAAACTATCGGTATGAAGAATATGTCGGTCGATTCAGGCGACTACCGTCCGGTTCCCCCTGTTGCATTCGGTAGGAAGCTCGACTACATCATGCGTATCCTCGGGCTTTCAAACAGTCGGCTTTCAAAACGAGTTCCGATTTCCGCTTCCTATGTCAGCAGGCTGAGAAGCGGAGAGCGAAAACTTCCCGCAAACCCTCCGTTCCTCTCTTCCCTTGCAGAATTCCTTGCGGCGACGACGGCCAGGTCGGGCCGCAGGACCGAGGTGTTCGCCCTCCTTGGAGTGAAAGTCGAGGAATCCGCTGGTGCGGATGATCCGCTTGTTCCGGCGATCGAGCGCTGGCTGGTGGACGACACTCCGCTTCCTGAGCGAACCGATGAAGGAACTGATCTTCGGACGGAAGCCATACGCGCCTGGCCGTACTATGGAAACGAGGGTAAGCGGATGGCTGTGGATAGATTCCTTTCCGCCGTACTGTCCGCACCAACGCCGCAGACGCTGTTTCTGTATAGCGATGAGCCGATGGGATGGATCGTAGACGACCCGGTATTCCTCCGGCATTGGGCGTCGTTGCTGCATGCAGTCGTCGAGAAAGGGGTGAGGATCACGATCATTCATACGATCAAACGAGATTTCAATGAAATGTACCATGCTATCTCCCGCTGGATACCGTTGCATCTGTCCGGAGCGATCGATTCGTACTATTGCCCGCGGATCCATGACGGGCTGTTCCATAGAACGATGTTCATCGCACCGAAGACAGCTTGCATCCTTTCTTCTTCGATCCAAGGAAAATGTGAGGGGATGATGAACCTGTATCTCTCCGATACTGCCGCGATCCGCTCCGCGATGAAAGAATACCGGAACTTCCTGCATCTGTGCAGACCGTTGGTCGTGCCGGACCATGACATGTCTTTACCACGAAAAGTCTCGACCCTGTGCCTGGAATCCGCCGATTTCATGTTCGTGCAGTATCCGTTGGCGGTGTACCCGCGTCGGGACGGATTCGATATCCGTGGCGCGGATGCCGAAAGCATGAGCCATACCTTGCGATGGCTCGATTCTCTGGGAGATATCCTGGCAACCGGACACGAAGCATGGTTTCTCGCCCCGCAACTTTCCGAAGAACTTTCGCTTCAGGTGTTCGAGCGTCTGTCGCCTGACGTCCGAGGGAAGCTGAGGAAACTGTTCGTCGATCTGGAGGCTCTCTCCCGCCGGTTTCCGACCCGGATCCATTTCCACTTCGTCGCACCGGAAGAATTGCTCTATTCCGTGGTCATGGTGGGGGAGCGGGAGCTGTATATGTCCGCGGATATCGAAGATGCAGGCATATTCTTCGTCCACGAACAGGCGACGGTGCAGTCGTTCTGGAACTACTACATGTATCTTGCGACATCTCGAAGTCAGGATCCCGCACGGTATGATGCATTGTTCGATGGGCTGCTGCGGATGCTCGGAGACTTGACATGACGCTCTGGAACCCGCATCTGGAAAAATGGTACGAAGGAAGGTTGCCTGCGGATGTTTTTTTTCGTATTTTACAAGCATATGGAGGGTTGTGAACATGTTGAATGAGAAAGTAGCGAAACTGCTGGAAGAGCAGATCAATAAGGAATTCTATTCCGCATACCTTTACCTGGATTTTTCCAACTATTATGTCGACGCCACATTGGACGGATTCGCCAACTGGTTCAAGGTTCAGGCGCAGGAAGAACGGGACCACGCGATGCTGTTCCTGCAGTATCTGCAGAACAATATGTACAGTGTCAAACTGGAGGCGATCGCAAAGCCAGATCAGGAGTTGAAGGATCATATGGCTCCGTTGAAGGCGGCTTTGGTTCATGAACGCTATGTCACCGCATCGATCAACAAGATCTATGAAGCCGCATACGCCGACAAGGATTTCCGTACGATGCAGTTCCTCGACTGGTTCGTCAAGGAGCAGGGAGAAGAAGAGAAGAACGCCGACGATCTGATCAAGAAGATGGAGCTGTTCGGAACCGATGCAAAGGGGCTGTACATGCTCAATAGCGAACTCGGATCTCGAGTCTACGCCGCTCCGTCGTTGGTTCTCGACTGATTGTCGATTCATTTCGAACCAAGGGGCTGCTTCATCCGTTGCAATCGGCGGGGAAGCAGTCCTTTTTCGTCGTTCGGTAGATCTACCGTACGTTAAAGTGATGTTATAGCTCCGACTCTCCTCATTGCAACTGATCGATGCTTCGTCCATAATATCGGATAAGGGATGCGGTTCCGATTCCGATGCCACCGCTGCGGCGGTCCTGTCGGAACGAAACCGGCCGTATCCGGCGGCGGAATGTCATGAAATTGAAATCGTACTTGAAACCATACACCGGGCAATGCATCGTGGCTCCGTTGCTCAAATTGATGGAAGCTTTCCTTGAGCTTCTGGTTCCGCTTGTGATCGCATCGCTGATCGATGCAGGAATCGGGAGAGACGATAGCGGCCATGTCGTCAGGATGAGCCTGTTCCTGGCAGGATTCGCATTGCTCGGATTGGGCGTCTCAATTACGGCGCAATATTTCTCCGCCAAAGTCGCCACGGGGTTCGCTCACGATGCGAAGAACGATCTGTTCAAGCACATACAGCGCCTTTCCGCCGCCGATCTGGATCGAATCGGAACCTCTACGCTTTTGACCCGGATGACCAGCGACATGAATCAAGTACAGGCCGGGGTGAACATGACGCTTCGTCTGCTGCTCCGTTCTCCGTTCGTCGTGTTCGGCGCCGCGGTCATGGCGATCCTCGTAGATCCGAGTTCGGCCGCGATCTTTCTCGGGACAATCGCCTTGCTTTCTCTTTTGGTCGGCGTCATCATGTCTTTTTCCTTGCCGCAATATCGAAATGTCCAGCGACGACTCGATACGGTCCTCTCCCGTGTGCGTGAGAATCTCTACGGAGTCCGGGTGCTCCGCGCCTTCTGTCAGGAAGATGCTGAAACACGTTCTTTCGCAGCGGAGAACGAAGCATTGCGGAAGCAGCAGATGCTATCCGCCGCTTTGTCGGCTCTGACCAATCCGCTGACTACCGTCGTGGTCAATGTCGGCATCATGTTCCTGATCTACAGCGGAGGACTGAAGGTCGACTCAGGGGCAATGTCCCAGGGAACGGTGGTCGCGCTGGTCAACTACATGAGCCAGATACTGATCGAGCTGATCAAGTTGGCGAATCTGCTGGTTACCATTTCAAAGGCCCTCGCCTGCGCCAAGCGGGTGAACGGCGTATTCGCAATGACGCCTTCCCGTTCGGAGGGGACAGTCGATACGATTCCCGCCGAAGCGCCTTCCATCATCGATTTCAAGGACGTGACATTCTCCTATGGCAAGGGAGCCGCTCCCGCTTTATCGAAGATATCCTTCAGCGTCCGTACCGGGCGGATGCTCGGAATCATCGGTGGAACCGGCTCCGGCAAGAGCACCATAGCCGCGCTCATGCTCAGACAATACGATGCAACCTCGGGAGAAGTGGATTTCTTCGGCCGGGACATCAGGGACTATACGGATCGGGCGATCCATTCTTCGCTTGTGGCGGTGTTCCAGAAAGCGAAACTGTTCAAGGGAACGATTCGTAGCAACCTGAAGTGGGGTGACCGGAGCGCCGATGACCGCGCTTTGTACCAAGCGCTCGCCATCGCCCAGGCGTCGGAGATCGTCGGCGGACGGAACGGAGGACTGGATGCGACCGTCGAAATCGGCGGAAGGAACTTCTCAGGAGGCCAGCGGCAACGATTGTGCATTGCGCGGGCTTTGGTCGCGCATCCGAAGCTACTGATTCTCGACGATAGCACTTCGGCGCTCGACTATGCGACGGACGCGGCTTTGCGCGGTGCGTTGAATCAGTTGGACTGCGCGCTCGTCATTATTTCGCAGCGGACCCTCTCGGTGCGTGATGCGGACCAGATACTCGTATTGGACAATGGACGGCAGGTGGGGTTGGGGACCCATGAGGAATTGCTCGAATCCTGCGGTGTCTATCAGGAAATCTACGATTCGCAATATAGCGACCGAAGGGAGGCTGCGAAATGAACAACGGCGCTGCTACCCGGCGGGGAACCTTCAAACGATTGCTTGCATATGTGGGCAGGTATCGGTATACCTTTGCCGCGGCGTTGCTCCTGGCTGTGGTGACCGTGGCGACGAACCTCGCCGTGCCGGTATATATCGGGCGGGCCGTGGACGCCATTTCCGGCGAAGGAAAGGTCGATTTCCCGTTGATTTCCACGATGCTTCTGTATATCGCCGTACTCCTAGGCGTCGGAGCCGTGTCCCAGTTCCTGATGGGGGTGCTGAACAACAGAATGACCTGTTCGGTTGTCCGCGATATCAGGGACGATGCGTTCCGAACCATACAGAAACTGCCGATGGGGGTTCTGGACGCACAATCCCCTGGGGACATGACGAGCCGGGTGATCATCGATGTCGAGCAGCTCGCCGACGGGCTGTTGCTCGGATTCACCCAGTTGTTCACCGGTTTCGTCACTATCGTCGGCACGCTTGTCCTTCTGTTCCGGGTCGACGTGGTCATCGCGCTGGTCGTCCTGCTGGTCACTCCTCTGTCGTTGTTCATTTCTTCGTTCATCGCCAGACATGTCAGCCGGTTTTTCCGCGAGCAGTCGTTGACGAGAGGGGAACAGACTGCGATCACCGATGAAATGATTTCTTCGATGCAGGAAATCCACGGTTTCCTGATGGAGGATGCTGTGGAGGAGCAATTCGAGGAAATCAACGCTCGGTGGCGCAAGAGTTCGATGCTCGCCACGTTCTATTCTTCGTTGACGAATCCGTCCACCAGATTCGTCAATAGTCTGGTATACGCCTCTGTGGCGTTGGCCGGCGGAATTCTCGCTATCAAACGGTTGCTGACGGTCGGCGATCTGACCTGTGTGCTCAGTTATGCCAACCAGTATACGAAGCCGTTCAACGAAATTTCTGGAGTCGTCACCGAACTGCAGAACGCATTCGTCTGCGCATCGCGGGTTTTCTCACTGATCGATGAACGGCAGGAGTCCCCCGATCCGCAGGCAGCGCTTGCGGATGTCCGAGGAGCCGTTTCCATCGACGACGTCAGTTTCTCCTATGTCCCCGACCGTCGGTTGATCGAACACTTCACGTTCTCCGCACCGGCCGGAAGCAGTGTGGCCATCGTTGGACCGACAGGGTGCGGCAAGACGACTCTGATCAATCTGCTGATGCGGTTCTACGATGTCGATTCGGGAACCATTTCGGTCGACGGGACGGATATCTCCTCGGTGAGCCGGCGTTCGCTGCGAAGTTCCTATGGAATGGTCCTGCAGGATACTTGGTTGAAACAAGGAACGGTATACGACAATATCGTCATGGGGCGGCCGGGAGTTTCCCGGGAGGACGTGGCGCGTGCGGCGAAACTCGCCCATGCCGATGAGTTCATCGCCCGGCTGGAGAATGGATACGATACGGTGCTCTCCGATGAATCCGCCGCTCTCTCTCAAGGAGAACGCCAGCTGTTGTGCATTGCCCGAATCATGCTATCTCTCCCTCCGATGTTGATTCTTGACGAGGCGACCAGTTCGATCGACACTCGGACGGAACTTCTGATCCAGGAATCGTTCGGAAGGTTGATGGAAGGCCGCACATCGTTCGTGGTAGCCCACCGGCTGTCGACGATCAAGAACGCGGATATGATTATTGTCATGCGTGACGGCAAGGTGGTCGAGACGGGGAACCATGAGCAGTTGCTCGCCAGCAACGGGTTCTACAGCGTGCTGTACAATAGCCAGTTCGCACACTGAGGAGGACGTATGGAGAACATGGAGGTCAGTGTACGGCGATGTCCTTGGTGCGAAGGCTCACCTGCGATGATCGCCTATCATGACGATGAATGGGGCTATCCGCTTCATGACGACCGACTTCAGTTCGAATTTCTGATGATGGAAGTGATGCAATGCGGCTTGAGCTGGTCGTTGATGATTCGCAAGCGGGAGATCTTCCGTATCTGTTTTGACGGTTTTGATTTTGATCTGGTCGCAGCGTATTCTGAAGCCGATGTGGTGCGCATTCTCGGTACTCCGGGCATGATCCGTTCCAGGCGAAAGATCGAAGCGGTGATCCATAATGCTCGGTTGTTCCAGGATGTGAGGCGGGAATGCGGTTCGTTCAGTTCCTATCTCTGGGCGTTCACCGATGGGCGGACGATCCTGTACGATGGACACGATGCCGGAGCGTTGCCGGCACGCAACGCGCTGTCCGACCGCATCAGTGCGGATTTGAAACGCCGGGGGTTCAAGTATCTGGGATCGGTGACCGTATATTCCCATCTGCAGGCATGCGGAATCGTGAATGATCATCGGAAGGACTGCTTTCGGTTCCGCGAGGTGATGGCCGAGCATCCGGTGGAGTTCCGGTCTGCGGAAGGGGAAGCATGACGATTGGTACGACGAATCGTACGTTCGGAACAGTCGGTGCGTTTTGCAGGAATCCTCCGTTCGCGAGTGCCGTCCGGCTGCCTGCCACACATATGTTTCCTTCTTTTTTTGAAATAGTGTCAGTGTTTGATCCCTTGTTTCGGCCAGGGGTCAGGCACTGATTTTTCTGCGCTTTGTATAGAAGAACTTCGAAGCATCGCTGAACGCCCTTCTTCGGGCAAGTAGCAGATAACCTGAGAACGCTCCGACAAGATAGATTGCCGAAATGCCCACTGCGAGCCAGAACAGAGTGGGGGAGTTCCTCGTGTAGCTGTATGCCGGAAGGTTGATGCAGAGTATGATCGGAATCGCAAGGAAGAACATGGCGCCTGAAGCATAGATGAAATCTTCGGCTACGGGCGTTTCGAATTCGGGATCGACGACTCGAAGCAGAGCAAGACCGGTCGGAAGCGTGCCTGTCGCAGTGCCGAAAATCATCAGCATCCGATAGAACTGATGATCATGGAACAGCCGTGAACAATACCAGGGAAGGATCAGACAGGTGATCGCGATGCCCGCCGCCGACAGGACGAGAATCGGCAGCCAGTAGCCGGAAACAGCCGTAATCGAGATCGCTCCCAGCGACGATGCCACCGTCAGGTCTACCGCAAGGCCGTTGATTCTGTTGCAGGTCGCATTGTCGATCGTATGGGAGACTCCGGCGGCAGTCAGCGCCATTCTGACAATCGTCGCGCAGAATACCGAAAAAATGAAGTTCACTCCCCAAAGGCTGCCTGCCAGTTCGACTCCAAGCGGACCGATCAGCGCCAGCAGGCGACTGATCCCGCTGAGGAATCCCCAGCTGATCAGATACGTCATCATCACCAGCGCCAGGTGGTAGGTGAAGGAGTCGATCGATTCTCCGTCGGTCGTCAACGATGCTCCAGGCTTGTGTTCGCCCGAAGGCAGGAACCCTGTCCTGACCCCGCGGGAACGGAGCGTATGTAATTGTTCTTCTCCGACCCATCCTCGCCTGATGCCCGTGTTGATCAGGATGACGCCGCCGACGCTTCCGACCAGAAAGCCGATGGCCGCCATCGCCAATCCTACCGAAGTTCCTCCGACAAAACCCATGGGCTCCCATGCCGATGCGATCGAATATGCCTGTCCCGGCCCCAGTTCGAATCCGAGAGGCAGCGTGAACCCGATCGCAGGAAACAGATCCGGCAGGACCGTGGCGATCAACGCCGCGGTGACCAGCAGCCCGATCGTACATTGCAAGCCATATTGGCCAAGGAGCGCGATCGTATTCTCTCCTAGCGTCCTTCGGCTGCTGATTTTATCCCGTCGCTGTTCGGGGTCGGGGATGCGGAGCATCATCGCTATGAACGAAATGTTGAGCAGATGATAGACAAGGTCTCCGAGAAAATCGGAGGTTAGTCCGAAGTTGGGGCCGACATAGTTGTAGAAGCCAAGCAGAAAGAATCCTGCGATGATCGATGCAGGTATGAGATATTTCTGCAGGAATCCGACTCTTGCGCGAAGCAGGGCGCCGGCAAGCAGCGCCGTCGAAATGATTCCGAAATGGATGATGTATCCCCAGTCCATGATGTACTCCTGTGCTAGGAAATTCGAGTGACTATGGTCCAGTCAAGACTTCCTGAATGCCGCCCCGTGCGCTTCGCCTTCCAGTATGGATCGTGCTGATCGAGAGCGTACCGCGAAATATGTTTCCTGATACTTGAGCGAACTTGCTTCGGGAATCAGTCTGATTCTGAATAGCGTGTCGTCGATGAAGAATTCCAACGTCTGTTTCGCACAGATGATCATCGACTGGATGTCCGAGAATGCGAAATCGTATCTGGTCGTTCCGTCCGCCGTCGGTTTGTCACAGACGACCGACATGGTCGTTTTTGTCATGCGGACAGTAAAGTCCTTGCTGATTGTTCTGAAACCGTTTCTGTGTCCCTTCTGGAAAAATTTTCCCTGATCTTCGGGGAATAATGTTTCTTTCTCCGTCGCCTGTTCCATGATGTCGGCAAGCTTCTTCTGTTCCCAATCATGCCATTCCTTGACTGTCTTGAACGTGAAAAACTTGCCTCCCGACTCTTCGAACGGCCCGGAATGGAGCCTGTCGAACGGATCCATGTTCGCCAATGCACCGCATGAGGTGCATCGGATTTCGGATCCCGACGTAGCCAGCGTCGATCTTCCGCCGCAGCAGGGGCACAGATACAGCAGCCGTTGCAGTCCTTGCGCCTGGTTCTTGCTGGGGAACGGGACATTTTTCTTTCTCTGCCATGCATCTTGCGAAAAAAAGAGGAGTCTGGATACCGTTTCCGTCAGTTCGGATATCTTCAGTCGTTCGATTTCTTCGGCGGTGAGTACCGACACCACCTTGATACGGACGGCTCCTTTGCGGTCATGGTCGGTCCATCGCGGTTTGAGAGCATATCCTCCTTCCAGATGGAGGAAAACCACCGGTACCTTGAAGAGCTTGATGAGCTTCGCCGTTGCCTGTCCGATGTCGAGGGTGTCGCCGTCCCAGGTTCTGGTTCCTTCAGGGAAGATGCCGACGGTGTCTCCCTGTTTCAGCGCCGAAGAGATGCTGCGGATCGTCTGCAAGTCGGACCGTCCTTGCTGTTTCGGAATTCCATGGACCCATTTCGTCAGCAGGTAGCCGACGAACGGATTCTTGAACAGATATGCGCCGGCGACCCATCTGATGTGATACGGGTAGCCGGCCGAAATCATGAACGAATCCAACGTGTGGACGTGGTTCGATAGGACGAGACTTGGACCGACGATCCGTTGTACGGCATCCATTCCATCATATTCGATGTGATAATGCCGTTTGAGATAGGTGCCGTAAAAGGGGAGAAGGAGGAATCTCATTGCTGGTGGCATCTTTCTTGACACTTTTTTATTCCTAGTCAAATTCACTGTCTCATATCTATCATTCATAGGGATGTCTGTCTAGCCCGCGGAAGACCCGATGCGATAAATTTACAAGAAACACATGATTCGGTCCTTTTCTACGAAGAAAAATGCTTTGTGCGAAGGAGAACGTTCAAGATATTGAACAAAATGTTATTATAGTGACATTATTATAAAAATTATAACAAATTGTTGCCAAACCACTTGCTCTAGACGGCAGAAAAGAGCTACTGTACCTTGCACCACGGGGTCGTGGCGTGATCGAGGTACATCATTTCGCCGTCGGAACCCGCGGCGTGGATGGACATCATTATACGGGGAGTTTGTACTATGGACAAGAAGATCAAGGTGTCTGTAATCGGTGCTACCGGGGCTGTCGGCCAGGTATTCATGTGGATGCTCGCGGACCATCCATGGTTCGAGGTCAGCTATGTTACGGCTTCCGCCGCTCGTGTGGGGCAGAAATATGCGTCTACGGTTCATTGGGTGCTCCCGTTCGAAATGCCCGAGAACATCCGTGACCTTGATGTCCGGGAATTCAACTTCGAGGCTATGAAGGACGCCGGCGTAAAGATCGTATTCTCAGCGCTTCCCGCCGCCGTCGCTTCTGAAGCCGAGCCCCAGCTTCGGGCCAATGGATTCTGCGTGTTTTCCAACGCTGCTGCGATGCGTTATGATTCCGACGTCCCTATCCTGATTCCCGAGACCAATCTCGACCAGCTTGACTTGGTTCGCAACCAGGGGTACCCGCAGACCGGATGCGTCGTCACCAACGCCAACTGCGTCACTACTGGCCTGGCGATGGCGCTCGCCCCGCTACGTCAATTCGGGATCAAGACAATTTCGGTCAACTCCTACCAGTCGGTCAGTGGCGCCGGGTATCCGGGGCTCTCTTCCTTTGACATCACCGACAACTGCATCCCGTTCATCAAAGGCGAGGAGGAGAAGATCGAGAAGGAGATCAAGAAGATTCTGTCGATCAATCCTGATGTATATGCATATACGGTCCGCGTACCGGTCATGTTCGGTCATCTGGAAACGGTATGGCTTGACCTTGAGCAGGATGTGAACGTTGAGGATATCATTCAGGCGTGGGCCGATTTCAAAGTCGTCACCGAGTTGCCGTCGACTCCCGAACTGCCGGTTGTGTATAGTGCGGAAGATACGTTCCCCCAGCCCAAGTATGCGTTCTGGGGAAATCCCAAGGGGATGGTTGTCTACACCGGACGGGTCAAGAAGAAGAATGGCAGAATCGGGTTCGTCCTGTTGGTCAACAACATCGTCAAAGGAGCCGCCGGCGGTTCGATCCAAAATGCCGAGGCATTCGTCGAACGGTTCGGACTTCGCTGATTTTTTGTCGGCATCGATGCATGCCGGCAGTTACCATGACACTCCATACGATCCGGGAATCGAGGCATTCGTCCGTTTCCGGATCGTTTTTTGTCTGACTCCGTACAAGAATCTGTTGGCATTCATGTCTATTGAAGCATTCTTCGGATGCAAAAGTAGACTTCATCCCTCAGAAAAGGCGCTATCCAAACATGATCGCAGACTTGCTTCCCGTGAGGGCGGCAGTTCGTTCCTGTTTTGTTCTCACGAATTTTCCGATGATGCTTTTTTATTGTTCAGGAATCGCTTTATTGCGATATTCCTTGGGCGTGATGCCGTAGTATTTCTTGAAGCGAGCGCAAAAATATTGCGCGTTCGTGATCCCTACCGCACTGCATACTTCATAGCT
>Ga0172377_10000771_pt1 | contig 31231 bp, 27 predicted proteins | sample Pumphouse3metaG_FD_119749 | JGI IMG/M metagenome (GOLD analysis project Ga0172377, IMG submission 119749) | Leachate microbial communities from a municipal landfill in Southern Ontario, Canada - Pumphouse #3 metaG | ecosystem: Engineered > Solid waste > Landfill > Unclassified | place: Canada... | reverse complement strand
GATTAAGATTACGAATAAGCAGGGTATCCACCAACAGAACTGCCATGCGCCCGACGCGAAGCCTTGCGTTCCTTACCGATTTCCCCTATAGTCTACGGCTGTTGCTGACTGGGAAACGGGTCTGGAACCACGTGTTATGCCTAAGATTCTGATCGTCGACGATGAAGCGCGCATCCTGCTGCTGCTGCAGAGCCTGCTGAAAGCCAACGGCTATGAAACCGTTACGGCCAAAGACGGCAGCAGCGCGCTGGACGCCATTAAAACCGAGGACTTCGACTTGGTGATTTCCGATCTGCGCATGGCGCCGATGGACGGGCTCACCTTGTTCAAGGAGATCAAAACGCTCCAGCCTGCATTGCCGGTGATTCTGCTCACCGCCTACGCCTCGGTCGAAACCGCTATCGAAGCTCTGAAGAACGGGGCCTTCGACTATCTTTCGAAGCCTTTCAAAGTCGATGAGATGCTCGACACCGTCAGACGCGCCATTGAGTCTTCGAAGAATGCCGCCGCCGCCGCCGTGACTGACCCCAACGCCCCGCTGCGCTATCAGTTCGAAAACCTGATCGCCACCAACAGCACCATGCTGCAGGTCTGCGAGATGATCCAGCGCGTCGGCCCCACCGCCGCCACCGTGCTGATCAACGGCGAAAGCGGCACCGGCAAAGAGGTCATCGCCCGCACGATCCACAACACCAGCCCGCGCAAGGAGAGGCCCTGGGTGGCGGTGAACTGCGCGGCCCTGCCCGAAAACCTGCTTGAGTCCGAAATGTTCGGCCATGTCAAAGGCGCCTTCACCGGGGCGGTCGTCGACAAAGAGGGCCTCTTCGAAACCGCCAACGGCGGCACGCTTTTCCTCGATGAGATCTCCTCGCTGCCCCTGCTGCTGCAGGGCAAGCTGCTGCGCGTCCTGCAGGAGAAAGAGATCCGGCGCGTCGGCGGCAACAAGAGCATCCCGGTCGATGTGCGCGTGATCGCGGCCAGCAACTCCAACCTGGAGCAGCTCGTCGCGCAGGGCACCTTCCGCGCCGACCTCTACTACCGTTTCGCGGTCATCACGCTGGACATCCCGGCCCTGCGCGACCGGCCCGAGGACATCCTGCCGCTCGCACGCCATTTCATCCGCTCCGAAACCGCCGGCTTGAAAGCGCAGCCCGCGCTCTCGCAAGAGGCCGCCGACCTGCTCGTGGCCTATGCCTGGCCCGGTAACGTGCGCGAGTTGGAGAACGCGATCAAACACGCCGTCACCTTCCTCCAGGCCGACACCATCACGCCGGACCTGCTGCCGCCGCGCATCGTCTCCCGCGCCAGCGAGAGCAAAGCGCAACGCGCCGCCGCACCGTCATCCGCCCAAGGCAACACCTCGCTCAAAGGCTTCCTCAAAGCCAAAGAGAAGGAGTATCTGGAACAGATCCTCGCCTCCACCCACGGCGACAAGGAGAAGGCCGCACAGACGCTTCAGGTGAGCCTGGCGACCCTCTACCGCAAGCTTTCCGACGAGCCGACGCCCCCCGCAAACTAAGATTTTCTTGTCGTTTATGCAAAACGGCTATCATTTTTGAGAAACTTAGGGGTTTCACCTAGAGAGGCCGCGCACGGGCCGGAGTTTTGAATTTAGGATTTAGGAATTAGGAGTTGGCTCGCCGTGTGGCGGGCTTGATCGTAATTTTCCAATTACAGGCCTCCTTCCTCCTTTCTCCCTTCTCCACCACCAACTCCTAATTCCTAATTCCTAAATCCCCATCGTCTTGGCACACATCATGCTCAAATGAACTCGCAAACCGACAGGATGCCGGTTGACCATCCAACTGAAAAAATGAAGGAACACCTCATGAAAATGAACCGCAAGGGTTTCACACTCGTTGAGATTATGATCGTGGTTGCGATCATCGGCGTCTTGGCCGCAATCGCCATCCCGAACTTCGTCAAGTCCCGCCGCGAGTCGCAGAAGAACGCCTGCATATCGAACATGAAACAGATCATTGGGGCGATTGAACAGTACAAGCTGGCCGGCAACACAACAACCCCCACGGTGGCGCTGCTTTATGCTAACGGCAAAGGCTTCCTGCGCACCGAGCCGAAGTGCCCGGCGGCAGGGAATTACACCATCACGGATGAGACCGCCACGGACCCTGTGCTTGTAAGTTGCTCCAAGGCAGCAGCTCCAGATCTTCACGTCCTGCCGTAAACGGGGATGGTTTCAACGATCAACACAAAAGCAGACGCCCTGTTTCAGGGCGTCTGCTTTTTGTTTGTCTGCTGTACGCGATCAAAACCTGCCGTCCGAACTTCCGTCAACGGTAGGAGTCGGTGATGATCGCCGCATCCGGCGTTAGACTGGCGGGGAGGCCCGCGATGCGGCGCATGTAGGCGACGAGCTGGTTGACGCGCTCGACGCTCTCCGAGGCCAGGCGAAGCATGTCGTGCTGCGAGGGGGTGAGCGGCCCCGCCTTGCCGGAACTGAGCATGTCGATCACGCCGGTCGAGACGGTGAGCGGCTGTACGATCTCCTGATTCAACTCCGCATAGCGTTCCACCAGTTCGGCGCGCGTCAGCCGGATGCCGAGGCCGCGCCGGCGCGCGGCGGACTCGATGCTGGCGATGGTCTGGCGGTCAGCGTCGACCTGGTCCGCCAAAGCCGCGATATGGCGTTCCGACTCCCGGGTCGAAGTCGCCAGCGTGTCGCGGATGCGGGTGACGGCCTCCAGCACCCGCTGCTGCTGCTGTGCATCGGTCAAGGCGCCGTCGCGCTCCAGCATGGCGGCGGTCTCGCGCAGCAGCGAGGCCAATTGCGCGGCGCGGTCCTGTTGCGCGGAAACGTTCGGCGTCTCCGGCTCTTCCGGCTCGGCGTCCTGCAGGCCGAAATCTCGCGCCCAGGCGGCGGCCAAGTCTTCAAGTCCGGCAGAGGTGATCGGCTCTGATCGCGGCTCGTCGGAGAACGTCGGTGACGCTTCCGCCTCGTTCACGCGCTGATAGGCCACGGCCATGACCTGCACGCTGCGCAGGCCGGCCTGTTTCAGCGCGGCCTCGAACCCGCCCTGCGCCGCCAGGTCTGCGGGCGGCGTGCCGAACAGGGTGATGCAGACGAGAAACTCGTCGCGGTCGGCCGGCGGCAGAAAGAGCAGGCCGCCGATCTTGTGCAGCGCCATGCGGTCGACGAGATTTTTCACGGCTGCGGCGTCCAGCCCGTCCAGCGAGCCGTTCAGCAGCACCCGGTTGTCCTTCAGCGCGATCTCGAGCGCGCCATACCGCCGGACGCGCTCTTCCAGCTCGGCATAGACACTGGCCGCGGCGCTCTGGGTGACCTTATGGGCAGGCCCGTAAACGCCCGCCTGGTTGACCAGCAGGCCCAAGGCCCGCACCAGCAGGACCGCATCCTTTTCAGGGATTTTGGCGTAAGCCTTCATCGCCCTCCGTCAGTGCCACGCGGTGATGATGACGTTGTCGGTGACGCTCTCTTGATCGGGCAGGTTAAACCCCTGGCCGTCGTCTCCCGGGTACAGGTCGGCCGTTCCGTTGCCGCCCATGCCTTGGCCGACCAGGATCGCGCCATGGATTTCGGCGTGGCCGTTGACTTTGAAACTTGCGTTCGGCAGGATGATCGCGCCGTGGATCACCGCGTCGGAGTTGAACTTGACCTCGGAGGCGCTGAGTACGATCAGTGCCGGATACCCGTTGACCGACTGCAGGTCCACACCGCTGCCTTGGAAGGCAACCTCGCCCTCAAAAATAAAGCAGCCCGTACCTTTCTTGCTCCAGCCGTCGGAACCGCCCGTACAGTACGCGACACCGCCGGGCGGCGCGAGCGGGATGTCAGCCGCAGAGTCATACACCGCGTCATTCGCCTGAGCGTACGCCTTGAACGCATCGATGGCGGCCGTCAACGCCTCGGGCGAGATTGCCTGCGGCGGGCAGTTCTCTTGGATCGTGTAAGGGCCCGAGACCTTTTTCGGATTCTTGATCGTGACTTGTTTCGCGCTGGACAGCTTGGTGACGTCCAGGAAGGAGCTGCCGCCGACCGTGAGAAAACCATTTGAGAAGATGGCGTCGAACAGGGCCCGGATGTCGCCGTTCAGCAGGAGATCCCCGCCGACCAGCAGGTCAAAGGGCAGCGGAAAGAAACCGTCGCCGGCGCCCTCTTCGGCGGTGCGCAGCGGTATGTTTTCCAAGTCTACCGACACCACGGCGCGGCCGATCCCGCACCGGCCTTCAGAGACGAGCTGGGCACGGTTGGGGTTCCCGGCCAGTTCAGAGACAACCCGCACAACATACGTGCCCTCTCCCAGAGTACCGCTCTGCGCACACCCGCCGATCTTTGAGAAATCGCCTTTCACCGTATTATAGGCCTTGTTGAGGCCCGACTCCGCGATCAACCGCGCCTTGAGCATTTCGCGCGTGATTTTGGCCGCATGCATCTGCTGTCCGGCCGTGTAGCTCATCGCGCCGGCGGTAATGGTCACCACCACAATGATGCCGAGCACAATGATCAGGGCCGAGCCCTTTTCCCGTTTCTGTTGTCTGCGTGTCATACCCGCCTCCTTGCCTTCGCGTCATTTGCCGCTGTTGCGCGGCTCGACTTCCGCGGTCATCGCCGAGCGCACGCGGTCACGCCGCCCCGTCTGGGTGCGCACATCCTTGAAGATCTCGATCTCCATCGTAACACCTTGCACCAACTCTCGTCCATCCACGTCCACCGCAAAAATCCCGCAGTCGGGTCCTTTCAGCAGCGTGGCCGAGACGTCCACGTATTTTTCGTCGCCCTCCCAGATGAAGGTCACGCGGCGTACGCGCGGCGTGTCGCTGCGGTAGGGGCCGGGGCTGCCCACGCCGCTGCCCTCCGCAGGGTATTTGCTGGCAGACTGGGCCATGAAGGCACAGCGGAACTGGACATACCGTCCCGCGCTCCCCGAGAAACTGCCGCCACTCGACGCTTCAGCAACCCCGGTCCAACTCTCGGCGTCCTCGATGCTGAACCCGTCTGCCGACAGCGTGTTGCCTCCGCGCGCGTAGAGCTTGAACGTTGTCCCGGCAGGCGTGTCCACCTCCCATGCCACCGTCTTGGCCGCCCCTTTCTCATCGCGCGTGTCATAGACATGCGACGTGTAATCGCCCGTTTCCGCGTAATTGACGGTCATGCAGACCAGTCCCGGCAAGAACGCCTTGTTGGCGGCGGAAATCTTGCGGTAGAGCGGCTGAGCCCCCAGCGTCGACCAATCGCTTTGCATCGCCACCGAGGCGGTGCCGCCCGGCACCACCCAGCAGGTCCACTCTTTGCTGGAGACCGCGGTGATGTCGAACGCGCGGATCGCATCGCTGTCAGGCGTTGCAGGCTCCATGCGGCAGGAGAACATGAAGCCCTGTCCGGTATAGACCGGATGCAGGGGGCCTTCCGGACGCAGGTCCACCCCGCCTTCGGCGCAGGAGGCCCAGTCCGCTTTTTTGACGCCGTTCTGGTAGAAGGCCAAGCGCACCAGCGGCACGTCGTCCTCGATGGACGGACTCGTCAGATTGGTGGTCATGGCATATGCCGGATCGAAGATTTTCAGCCCGCCGTTATAGAACGATTTATACATCCGGAAAACCGGTCCGAAACCGTCGGCCCGGACATACGAGCCGAAGACCGGGATGCGCACCGCATAATTCGTCTCGGGCTTGAACAAGTAGTCGATGGTCCCCGAGTGATCGCGTCCCGTTCGATCGGGATTGCTGTCCATTGTCGCCTGGACACTGCCCCACCAGGCCGTCTTGTACTGCCCGTCGAGCTTGGCCACGTAGACGCCGTCGGGAAACGACGCCGGGGCGTTGGTGAGGTCGAAGCGCACCACGGTGTTTGAAAAGGCCACATGCCGCCCGTCGCCGATGAAGACACACTCTTCGACCGCATCGTTGCGCACGGTGAGGGAAAGGGTGTCGCCGTTTGCCGAGGTGGCGGCGGTCAGCCCGTAGGCGGCCGAACAGAGGCCCTGCCCCACGAAGAAAGGACCGGCGCTGACGCCTTGGGCGCGGCACAGCTCGGCCTCCACCGGCCAGCCTGAGACACTGGCGGACACCTGGTCGAGGCGCAGGCGGCGCGCGGTGGCGTCCGGGTTTTTACCGACGATCTTAAAGTTCACGGTATGCGTGCCCGGCGTCAGCGGCAGACTGCCGAAGGTGATTTTTTCTCGGACATTCGGCAGCGGCGCGTACCCGTCGATGCGGGCGGTGGCATGCCACAGGCGGCCGGTGAACAGGTTTTCAAACATGACCGAGGTTCTGGCGCGCTCCCCGCCCAGGCAGGCCCCCTCGCCCTCGCCGTCCATCACGACGGCCGCGACCTGGTTGTAGCGGTCGGCATAAGCCGCCTGGGGATTCCGATTGAAAAAGACCGTGCGGCGCATCTGGTAGGGCGAGTGGTTCCAGACGTGGTAGACCACGGTCTGGCGCCACAGGATGTTTGAGCCGACCGCATCCATATCCATCAGGCCGTCGCCGTCGTCGTCGGCGGCCAAGGCAAAGCTCACGGCCTCATACGGCTCGCGCTGTTCGGGATAGAAGACGATGGTTTCGCGCGCCGTGTTGCGCACTTCGGTGCGGAAGCGCTCGATCACCGAGCGGACATCCATGTCCAGTTCGACCTGGGCGTTCGCGCGGTGCGTCTTGTACATGAAGAGGATCCAGAGCCCCACGGCGGCGGCTACGGCGAGCGACATGATCGACAGCGCGATCATTGTTTCGACGAGTGTGAAACCTTTTTTCATGTTCACCTCCTCCTGTATTCGGTGAACAGATAGCTCATCTGCTCGTGTTCCTCGGTAAAGCGGCACGCGAACGGGCCGCTGCGGATCGGGTGCAGCACCGTGCGCCAGCCCAGGCGCGAGCACATGCAGATGTCGGTGCGCACGGTCATCAGCGTCAGTCCGGCCTCGGGTGTGTCCCGCTGCAGGCGCGTCGTGCGGCGGAAGCGCCCGCCCGGTGAGGAGGGGTTACCGAAATCATCCACCAACACATCGACCTCCGCCCAGGCCTCGAGCTGCTCGTAGGGCTCGCTGCGCGCGCGCTCGATGCGTCCTTGGCAGAGCGTGGCCGCGACATAGTGGTCGCGCGCCATCTGGAAACGGCAGGTGATCTGGTCGATGAAAGGCAGGATCGCCATCATGATCATGGCCAGCAGCGCCATGGCGATAACCCCCTCGGCCACGGAAAACCCCTGTCTTCGGCGCGTCTGAGTCATGGTGTGCCCTCCTTGTCGCACGGCGTGCGCGCGGTCCATCCTGTCGCCAATCCCGACAACTCTGCGGCGGAGGTATGGCTGCGGGCGGCCGCCATCTGCTGCATGCGCTCCCGCAGTTGGATCGCCGCCTTGTAGCAAAGGTCGATCATTTCACGCCGCGTCGCCGCGTCGAGCGCCTCGTCCATCTTGAGCATCTCGACGCTCGTCAGCAGGACCGTGGCGGGCTGGCCCAGCGCATGACAGGCGACAGCGAGGCTCTCCGCCATCGCCCGGCTGCGCGCGGCCTGCTGCTCCGCGATCTCGGCGCGCCGCCGATCCGCCATGTCGCGCACCGAGAACACCATGCCGCACAGCTCGTCGTCCTCGTTGACATCCGGCACCGACGAGACCTGCAGCCAGCGCGTTTTCTCGCCGCAAAGCTGGCGTTGTTCGCCCGTCCAGCCTTCACCGTTCCGGATGCTGGCCATCATCGGTTCAAACACGGCCTCGCGTTCGAACCACGCGTCCAAATGCTGGCCCACGACCGCAGACTCGTCGCCTGCGGCGAGCAGCGCGGCCATCGTCCGGTTGGCATAGGTCACCACACCGCGCATGTCGGCGATGCCGATCCCCGCATCGGTGTTGTCCATGGCATGGTAGGCTGAGAGCAGTTTCTGTTCGGCGTCCCAGCGCGACTGGGTATCGCGCACCAGATAACAGACCGGCTCAGGCGCATGGCCGCCGTTGCCCATCACCACGGCTTCAACCGCCGAGAACGCGCCGTCATTGTGGACTGCGAACGCCTGGATACGCATGTAGCGTCCCTGTGCGATGACCGTGCGGATCTCTTCCAGCAGGGCCGGCGTCACGCCGGCCAGCAACGCCTTCAGCGGCAAGCCCGCCAGGCCTTCCGCGTCGTATCCGAAAAACGCGTCCGCCCGGGCGTTCGCCGCCACCACGTTCCCCCGCTCGTCCGCCAGCAGAATCGCGTCATACGCGTGCTCGAAAAGAAAGCGGTAGTCGAGCCGTTCAAAAAAGCCGGACGGCGCAGCTTCCCCCCGCGCCTGTACACCCGCAACGCGCCCATACCCGAGCGACCGTATGTCGATCTTGATGGTCTGCGATTTTTCGTCCGTTTTCATTCCTTGTCTAAGTATAGCATGATTCATGCCGCGCCCGCCACGTGCCGGCACGCCGCGAAACGTTGAAAACGGGCCGTTTCTTTCTCTCTTCTGCAAACGGATTTTGCAAAAACGAGAAGAGGTCCCGAGATTCCGGGAAACGCGGCATCTTAACGAACCTGTAGCGGTTGCGCGCGAAACCGGCGGTGCCGCCACTCTGTCGGCGGAAGGATGCGGCGCGGGCGCGCGCAGCCCCTTCTTGCGTGACACACCTTCTTGGCTCCTGCACATTTTTCTCTCATGGCACTCTTTATGCTATTTAACAGGACGCTATGCCACAGGCTTCTCTTCCAAAAGCGCTGATAAAGCCATTTAAGGCCCACACGGATGTTGTGGGCCTTGAAATCGGCGCCGGTACGGGCGCGGGAGTGCCGGCCGTGCGCCTGCGCAAGCGCAACGGCAAGACCGAACTTCTGGCGGCGGGTTTTCTCGATTTGCCGGGCCGTCTGCCAACTTCCGCCGGCGCGTGCGACGTTCCGGTCTGGACGCTTCCCGGCCCCTTCCGGGCGCCTCGCGCAGCCATGGCCATCAACTCGCCGCTCCATTTCCTGCGGCACGCGGCGGGCGGCAACGGCGAAGAGGCGACGGATCAGGCCACGACTTTCCGCAGGGTTTCGCGTCAGACCGCGCCCGACATGCCCCGGCTTGTCGCCGGCCTGCCTGAGTTCCAAGCGGCCTGGGCGGCGCGGCTGTTGCCGGAGGGGCACCGGCCGACGGCCTGTTCGATTCAGGTCGCGGCCGCCGCCGCGATGAGCGGTTTCACGGCGTCGCCTGCGTTCGTCCAGGCCGGCGGCAATGCGGTGGCGCTGTTCGTTTACGCGCAGGTCACGTCGCTCGCCGCCTTTCAAGATGGCGGTCTTGTTTTTTACCGTGAACACCCGATGGGCATGGAGCACTTGCGCGGGGCCATCAGCAGCCAGATGGGCATCGAGGCCTCGCTGACTGACGCCGTCTTGGAGGACACGCTCATCGACCCCACCTCGGTGGTCGAGCCGGTGCTGCGTCCGCTCTATCGGCAGATCGAAATTTCAGCCGATTATCTGTTGCGCCGCCGCAAATGCCAGGTCGAGAACTTTTTTGTCAGCGGCGTCACGGCCGGTGCGCCCTACTGGTCGAAACTCTTCGCGCGCATGATGAATCAGTCGCTGGTTTTCTGTTCGCCGCTGGACGGCATCGAGCGGGTCGGACCGGGAGCGCATCTGCCCGACGACGTTGCGAAACGCGCCCCGTTGCTGATGACCGCCTTGGGGGCCGCCCGAGCCGTTCTGGAGGATCAATGAGCGCCTCTCTTCACCTGAACCTCCTGAACGACGACGAGCGCGTGTGCTCGAGCCCGGTGCGGATGCGCGTCATGCTGCCGATCTTTGCCGTTCTGACCGTGATCGGTCTATGCGTGTGGTGGTCGTTGCTCGCGGTCCGCCTGCACAATGCCGTGCAGGTCAAGCACCTGCAGGAGGCCAGGATCGCCGACCTCAAACCCAGCCAGGAACAGGTGCTGTCGTTGCGCGCGCGTGAGCGCGAGGCGCGCGCCGTTCTGGAACAGTTGCGCTTCTACCGTGCCTCGCGCCTCTGTTTCAGCGAGACGCTCCTGCGCTTGCCGCAGCATGTGCCTGAAGCCGTCCAACTCACGGACGTGAGAATCCCGCTGCCGCCGCCGCTACCCCCGCCCCCGTTTTCACCGCCAGGCCTTGCCGTAAAAACTGTGCCGCCGGGCCCCACCAATCTGACGGAAGCGGTCACCTTGCGCGTGGCGGGCCGCGCCGGCAGCAGCAAACCCAGCGAGGCGGTCCGAGCCCTGCTCGATGCGTTCCGCCTGCCTGACTTCACCAATCTGGTCCGGGCTGCCGAAATCCCCAAGGGCGCGATCCGGCAGGACACGGCGCGCGGTGCGGCCGTGCGCGACACGATCCTCTTTGAGATCACCTGCGACTGCGGCGAGAGGAGGTTCAAATGAGCGACGGCCTGTTTTCGCTCAAAAAACTCACCCCGCCGATTCGCCTGATGCTGGGTGCGACCGGTGCAGCCTTGGCCGTTGCCCTCGCGGTGGCCTATTTCGGGATATGGCCCGCTTACCAACGTCTGAAGGGCCTGCGCGCCGAGACAGAACAGTTAGACGCCACCTATTCCCGCATGCAGAAGGATATTGCCGGTATTCCGCAGCAGCGCACCCAGACGGACGCCGCTGAGGCAGAACGTGACGCATGGGTCCGCGACGGCGTGATTGAACCGCTGCTCGGCTCCTACGCCATGCGCGGCAAGTCTCTGCTGGACCCGCTGGCTAACGCGAGCGGATTCGCGATCAGCGCGGTTAAAGAAGACCGTTTCATCCCGCTGCAAGTCCCGACACCGCCACCGCAGCAGCTTCATGGACGGCAACTGATCGAATGCTCCGGATTCGGGTCATACGCGCAAATCGTTGCCTTTGTGCAGGCCGCCGAGCAGAAATTCCCGTTCGCCATCCTGTCCGGCCTGCGCATCGAGAGTCAGTCGCAGACGCCGGAACGCCACAAAGCGACGATTACTTTTGAGTGGCCCGTCAAGGGAGAAAAACGGAAATGATGAGTCGGCTGTCACATCTCCGCGTCTTTGCATTACAGAACGTTCAACGCTCAACGTTCAACGCTCAACGCTCAACGCTCAACGGGCATCTTTGTTCGCAGCGGCCTTCACGCCGCCCCTCCGCGATACCTCTGCGTCTCCGCATCTCCGCGTCTCTGCGTTTCAAAACCGCCTACAGCGTCTCCTTCTTTCTGCTCGCCGCCGTCTGTGCGTCGGCTGAGCGCGATCCGTTCTGGCCCATCGGATACGAGCCGCCCAAACCGGAGCCGGAAGCGGTGGAGCCTGAAAAACCCGTCGTGCCTGAAACACCGCCTGCGCCCCCGAAGCCCAAACCACCACCGGTGGCACCGGTCACCGAGGAGGATTGGAAAAAGGCCAAGGCCCTGCTCGCGGTGAACGGCTTCACCCAATCCCGGCATCCCGAAAGCGGTGAAACCCGCACGCTGGTGATGATCAACCGCACCTCCTACACCGTCGGCGACACCCTGTCGCTCACCAACGCCAACATTCATTTCACCTGGAACATCGAGTCGCTCGCCGGTCTGACGTTAAGCCTGAAACCGGTCCGCGCCAACCGACTGCCCCCCCCCCCTCTCCCTGCCAACTAACACAAAACAGGAGTATCCGATGAAAGGTTTCAACCTCGTCTGTCTCTCGTTCATCGCCGTTGCCTGGCACACGGTGCATGCTCAAGAGGCCAACGCCCAGCCGCCGGCTGCCGCACAGCCGGAACCCGTCACTGTGCGCGTCGTGAACAACCACGCCAACGCCGAACCGCTTGTCTCCATGGCGTTCGACGAGACGCCGCTCACCGACGTGATCAAGGCCTTCCGAGATGCCACCGGGGCCAACATCATCTCCGGCGGCACCAATCTGCAAGGTTCGGTCAGCGTGCGCCTCGACAACGTGCCGTGGCGCAAGGGCCTCTCGTCCATCCTTGACCCGCAGGGCCTGCAGCTCGCCGAAGAGCCCGCCGGTTCGGCCATCTTCATCGTCAAGGCCAAAACCGATGTGATCCCCAAGATCACCAAAACCTTCGACCTCAAGCATGCCCGTGCCGACGAGGTCACGAACCTCGTGGTCAGCGCTTTCGGCCGGGACGCGCTCGGCAAGCCGTTGGTCTCTGCCGTCGCCTATAACGTCGGCAATGTCATCATCGTGACCGGCACCGATCAGCAGGTTGTCGAATGCGAGAACCTGATCAACGCCGTTGACAAACCGTCGCCGCAGGTCTATATCGAGGTCCGCTTTGTTGAATTGACCTCAGCCGCCAGCCGCCAGCTCGGCATGAAGTGGGATCAGCTCAAAGAGTGGGGTTTTGAGACCAAGAACGTCAACGCCGGCATCGAGCGCAACAAGGGGAAGATGGCCGGATTCAACGCCGGCGGCACCGAGATCCGCGACAGCGCGCGCATCCTGCCCGGCACCGGCGTCACCGGGACCGAGGGGACTTTCATCGACCCGGTTTACGGCAAAGAGACCGTACGAACCCTGCTTGTGCCTGACAAGATCAACAGCGCCCCCGTCGCCGGACGCAGCGCAGACGACATGACCTGGAAACATGCGCGCGGCATCGGCGGGCAATTGTCGGTCGACGGCTTCCGTTTGGCGATGAGCGCCTTCGAACAGATCGACGGCGTCTCGATCTTCTCCAACCCCAAGATCATCGTGGCGAACGAGAAAGAGGCGGTGGTCGACATGACCACGAAGCTGCCGAATCTGACAATGACGACCTCGCGCACCGGCACGCAGCAGGATCAGCTCGACATCTCCGCGCGCCTCGAGGTCATCCCCGGCGAGAAGGGCGACAAAGACGGCAAGGGGCGCGGCCTGTTCGCGGGCGAAGCCTTCTTCAGTTGGGGCATCAGCGTCAAAGTGACGCCGCGCATCAGCCCGGCGGGCCTGATCACGATGGTGGTCGAACCCTCGATCAGCGCCCTCAATGCCGAGACCCCTTACTACGTGTTCGCCGGCGTCGGCTCCGACACGCCGACGCCTCAGTTCCCGATCATCGACATGCAGCGCATGCAGACCGTCTTCACCATGCAGGACGGCTCCACCGCCGTGATCGGCGGCCTGACGCGGACCACGGAGGGCAGCATCGATTCCGGCATCCCCTACCTGCGCAAGCTGCCGTGGCTCGGCCCGCGCGTCTTCGGCTGGAAAAGCCGCCAGAAGCAGCAGAAAGAGATCATCATCTTTGTCACCGTCGGCATCGCCGATCCGGTCAATCTGCCCGAGGACATCGGCATGCCCAAGAACGCGATTCTCGGTCGCGACCTCTTCACCGGCGAGATGAAAGAGCCGGGCGACCGCACCAAAGAGGAGGTCCTCAGCCTGGATGACCCTAAGAAGGCCAAGCCCGCAACGGACGGCCATCCGCGCCCTACAGCGATGACGCCTGCCTTGCCCGTGAAAGAGGCGCCCGCCGCGCCGCTCAGCGAGGCCGAGGCCGCGGCGCCAGTCGCACCTCTGCTCAAGGATAACTAACGCGGGCTGCGCCCGCAGCCCGAAATACTCACCACAAAGGCACGAAGTTTTTTAATGCCTAACCATTTTCTCTGTGCCTCCGTGTCTCTGTGGTGAAATTGATTAAACCACAGAGGTACGGAGGCACAGAGGATTTTTTGATGCCTCACCCTTCCCCTTTGTGTCTTCGTGGTAAGAGAACTTGTTTTTTATTGCTGGTGTTGTGTAAGGCACCTGACATCCCAACCCCGATGAGGTATCGACTATGCCGCTGATTGATCGTCTTCTCGTTTCGCTCGTGGCCGATTCCGGGAGCGACCTGCACCTCAGTGCAGGCCGCCCCCCTTTCAGGCGCATTCACGGCACGCTGATGCCGGTGCCCGGCGAGCCGGTCCTCACCAGCGAAAACGTCCTGAACTATCTCAAAGAGATCCTGCCGGACGCGAACATCGAGCAGCTCATGGCCGAATACGACACGGACTGCGCGTATGAGATCACCGGGGTGGCGCGCTTCCGTGTCAACGGCTTCTGCGACATGCGCGGCTACGGCACGGTGCTGCGCGTCATCCCGGAGGTCATCCCGAGCTTCGAGGATCTGAACCTGCCGGAGGTGATGCGCTCGTTCTGCATGCTCTCCAAAGGGCTGGTAATCGTCACGGGGCCAACCGGCAGCGGCAAATCGACCACGCTCGCGGCGATGGTCGACTATATCAACCAGAACCGCAACGAGCACATCATCACCATTGAGGACCCGATCGAATTCGTGCACACGCCCAAGAAGTGCGTCCTCAACCAGCGCGAAGTGCACCGCGACACCACAAGTTTCGCGCGGGCGCTGCGCGCGGCCTTGCGCGAAGATCCTGACATCGTGCTGGTCGGCGAGTTGCGCGATCTGGAGACGATGGAAATCGCGATCGAAACCGCGGAAACCGGCCATCTGGTCTTCGCCACGCTTCACACCAATAACGCCGCCACCGCCGTGGAACGCATGATCGACAAGTTCCCGGAAGGGCGCCAGAACCAGATCCGGTCGATGCTGGCCGACACGCTGAAAGGCGTGATCGCGCAAACGCTCTGCAAAAAAATCGAGGGCGGACGCATCGCCGCCTTTGAAGTCCTGGTGGTCAATACGGCCGTCGCCGCCTTGATCCGCGAAGCCAAGACCCACATGATTCCTTCGATCATGCAAACCGGCCGCAAGGACGGCATGCAGACCTTCAGTGATGAACTGACGCGGCAGGCGGTGAAAGGCATCATCTCAGCCGAAGACGCTTATATGAAGGCGATCGACAAGGTCGACATCGAAACCAAGTTCCGTCTGGCCGGACTGAGCCTGGATTTCAAGATCGAGGCCGAGCAGGCCCTTCGCAACACCCAGATGGAACGCTCGCGCGCACTGTTGCAGACGGCGCTGGGAACCCTTTCGGCCGACCCCAAGAACACCGAGGCGCTTTGCGCGGCGGCGTGGATCATGGGCTCATCGCCCCACGCCGATTTGCGCAACGGCCGCGAGGCGGTCAAGCTGGCCGAACGCGCCTGCGACCTGCAGCGCGACAGGGACCCCCATGCCCTGGCCGTGCTGGGCGTGGCGCAAGCCGAATACGGTTCGTTCCGCCGCGCGATCGACGCCACCAACCGCGCCATCGCGCTCTACACACAGTCCAACGAACCCGCCAAGGCGCTGGCGCTGCAGAACCGTCTCAATCTGTTCAAACAGAACAAGGCTTACCGCGACGAGTAGGCGGGCAGCCTGTCCCTTGCCCTTGTCCGGCGGGGAACAAAGAGTGTCCAGTGCTTCTCAGGTTTCAACGCCTGGGCATTGGACAGGCGCTGTTGGACACGGGGCCTTTCAGACGAGCTGCTGCATCGATCCGGCGACGCCGGTCACCGTTTGACCGCTCTTCAGCGGCGACAGCGCCAACTCCACCGACACGGGGATTCCGTTCGCGGAGGCGACGCTCAGCTTCTCGCGCACCCGGTCGCCGCAAGCCGCCCGCAGAAAGAGACGGGCCGCGTCGGGCAGCAGGTCCACAAAACGCACCCGCTTGGCCTGTTCGGCGTCCGGGATGCCGAACGCCTCCAGCAGCGCCGCGTTGACCACCTGGAAGAAACCGTCGACGTCACAGACGAAACCCGGCGACAACGCCGTTTCAAACGCCGACTGGCTGCGCCGCATCTCGTCCATCGCGTTCTTGCGCCGCTCGACATTACGAATCGCGAACACCATGTTGGAGGAGTTGGTCAGCGTGAGCGTGCTGACGCCGACCTCGCCGGCGAACGAGGTGCCGTCCTTGCGGAAACAGCGCGCGTCGATCAGAATGTGGTGGTTCTCTTTGAGGTTGCGCCGCAGATGCTCGAACATCTGGCGCGACATCCCGGTGATGATCTTCTCGATCGGCATGTCCCACGTCTCTTCGCGCGTATACCCCAGAATCTCCGTGATCCGCTTGCTGCCGTCCACAACATGGCCCTGATCGTCCAAGATCAAGATCGCGTCATACAGCCCGTCCATCAACTGATAATAGAGGACCCGCTGATCCGGCTTGGGCCGCACCCAGTCATTCGGGGCCAACGTCGACGGCTCGCCTCCGCCCGGCGCCGCCCGCGTGCCGGACGTGGCGGCAGGCCCCCCGGCCGGCGCGCCGGACACGGGTGCCGCAGCCGCGGCCGCATCCGCTTTGACGCGCAGCCCGAAGACCGGCTTGGCAGGTGCTCCCGCCTGCGGCGAATCCGATGCCGTCGGCAGGGCCGCCGCCAAAGAACCCGCCTTGCCCTCCGGGGCACGCGGCGTCAACCGCAGGGCCGGCGCGACAGCACCCACCGCCTTCAAGGGCAACGGCGCGGCCTGCGCCGCCGGCGCGCCCCCACGCCCCGCAGGATCGGCAGGGGCCTCAGGAGGCGTCTGCGGCACCGCCGGCTCAGGCGGCACCACCGGCGCTTCGGCCGGCTTCGCCTGCGCGGCTGAAACAAACAGCGCCGCCGGGTTCACCACGGCCGCCGCATCCGGCACCGCAGGCTCGACCTTCTGTTCCACAGGCAGCGCCGCCAGAGAGGAGGAACCATCGGTCCGCAGCGACACGGCATAAAGCGGCGTCCGTTCGGCAGGCGAGGCCGCGCCGTCCGAAGCATCGGCCGGACCGTCAGCAAACCCACGTTTCGCCGCTCCGAACGGTTCGGGCTCCGACTCTTTTTTGCCAAACCAGAATTTCATCGCCATGGTTGAGTCTTCCTTACGGTGTTGTAAAAAGCAGAATTGGTGCCAATCCGGTCTCAGCATAATCCCTAATTTGGCACGATACATGCATTACTTACTGGTGATTGTAACCAGACCTTCGAGCATTCGCAATGAAAAAAACTTCTTATAATAAGGCCACGCTGATCCGCGAACTGGCCTTCAGTGCAGGAATCACCCAAAAAAAGGCCCGGTTTGTATTGGATGCGCTCACGCATATTGCTTACCGTGAAGCGGCCGATGATGGGTTCTCGATACCCGGAATATGCCGTCTGGACGTGATCAAACGCAAGCCGCGGCGCATGAAAAATCCTCAAACAGGAGAAACGATTCTCATTGCTGAGCATAACGCGCTCCGTGTCAGGGCCTTGAAAGCCGCACGCGAAGCGGTCACGCCCCAGCCTGAGAATCTAGTCACGGTGCTGCCGGATGAGCCGCGCGTCCCGGTCGAGCTGGAGGATTTCTCCAACGCCATCTCGTTCCGCTGCAAGAAATGCGGACAAGAGATCGAGGCCCCGCACGCCGCCATCGGCGTCGAGGCGCAATGCCCGGCCTGCGGTGCGCCCATCACCGTGCCGGCCGCCTCCGAACCGGGCACGCTGCATGGCCCAGCGCCCGCCGCCGTCGCGCCCGCCGCTCAACCGGCTGCCCCCGCGCCCTCCCAGGCCGCGCCCGAATTGTCGGGACCGCCAACGCAGCCCCCCCCCGCACAGCCGCCCGCCGCCAGCATGGCCGAGCAAAAGGCACGCGGCGGACAGACGATCCGTATCGACTTGGCCGCGTTGGGCTTCGCCGCGCCGGATGATCCGGCCGGGGCCAAGACGCTGCCGCCCAAACGCATGCTCTCCTTCTTCTGCAAGAACTGCCGGCAAGAGATTGAGGCACCGGCCGACATGGCCGGTACGTCGTCGGAGTGCCCCTCCTGCGGCGTCAGTTTCGAGGTCCCCTTCTTCTCGGACCCCGGCACGCTTCACGGCAGTGACCTTGACACGAAAAAACCCGGTGACGCGGACCTAAAGGACATACGAGCCCGCACCATCCGTATCGAAGTTCCCGACGATTTCTAACGGAAAACCATCATGAAAACCCTGAAAGGCCGCACACGCGGCCTTGCTGATGCGCAGTGTCAGAAACCGGCTCGCGCGGCCAGCGGCTTTACGCTGGTTGAGGTGATGTTCGCCTCGTCGCTCGGCCTGCTGCTCTTTCTGGTGCTGTTCGAAACCCTGCTCTTCTGCCGTCGCAGCGCCGCCAACTTGCGGTGGCAATTGACCGCTGACGCCCTCGCCTTCGATGCGGCCTGGGATGTCTTCAACCGCAAGACCGAATGGTTCGATCTGAACGCGACCCCCACTGCGTTCCCGGCCGGTTGGCAGGCTGTCCCGCCGGACCGGTCGTCGGCGTTTCTGCGCACGGGCACACCTGCCTATTATTTGGAAGTCCAGCCGATGGGCCGTCCGGTCACCCACTGGCAAATTATCGCAAACGTTCAATGGCCGCTGCCCAACGGCGGCGCGCGACGTCTCGCGCAACCGTACATACTTGAACGCCACCGCGCCGACCGGAACTTGTTCCGCTCCGGTCTTTAATAAGGAGATGCGCCATGCCTGGCACTGGAAGGGCCGCCGATCAAATGCGGCGGCAAGGATTCACCCTGCCCGAGGTTTTGATAGCCACCGCCATCACGACCATGGTCATGGCACAGGCCGCCACCACGCTGGTGGCTTCTCACCGCCTGCTCGAAGCCACCGCCGCCGACATCGAACTCACCTTCCAAACGCGCGCCCTGCGGGAAAAGCTGCTCTACGACATCGCAGAGGGTGAAGGCGGCCTGATGAACGCCTGCCTGGATGAACTGGCTATCCAAAACAAGAACCCCAACGGCAAAGGCAACGGCCTGAGCTTTAAGCCCAAACGGGGCGGCGGCAACAATCGTATCGAGGTCGGCAGCAACAAAAAAATCAAAGCTGACCGCGGCAAAGCCGGCTGGCTGTCGCGAACGCCGCTGGTCTTTCAAACCGACACGATTTTCGAAGCCGTCACCAATGACAATGGCACGGTGATTCTCAACCTCGATCTCGCGCTCTTGATCGCCGACCGCACGTATACGCAGCGCAATCAAACCGTTGTGCAGATCATGAACCCATAATGCCCCGTGCGATGCTCGCCCCTTACGCCATGCACCACCAAACAGGCCTACAGCCATGAAATCCTCCCCTCGCAGCGGTTTTGTCCTGCCCGTCGTCCTCTGCTCCATGCTGGTCGTCGGAATCCTCGCCGGCAGCGCGCTCAACCTGATCCTCAATGCGACCCGTTCGGCCGGTGCGTATACCTCCGCCACGCACTGCCGGCTCAGCGCCCAAAGCGCGTTGGACCGCGAAAAGGCGGAAACCCTCCGCGCCTTCCGCGCCTACTTCAGAACATCGCCGTCCACGTGGAACCTGCTCGCCTGGTTCGACACCACCTCTGAAACCTCGGTCGGCCTTTCCGGCTATGAAAACCCGCTGTGCCAGAACGATTCGATCAACGGGTGTACCGTTTCGGTCACCCTCCTCGCCGTCACCCGCACCCCGGTCACCGCCGTCAACCAATTCGCCCGTCTCACGCTGCGGGCGGTCGCATCCAGCACCACGCCGGCCGGCATCCCCGTCACCCGCGTGATCGAAGAGACCGTCGAATACGGCCTGCGCCGCGCCTCGGTCTTCGACTACGCCTACTTCGTCAATAACTACGGCTGGTTCATGGGGGGGGGCGTCACCGCCAACGGCGATATCCGCGCCAACGGCGATCTCTACCTGGACGGCGACTCCTGGGTCAACGGTAACGCCTACGCCGCCGCCAACAGCGAGCTGGGGTCCAGCGGCGCCATCAGCGGCACCGCGCGATACAAGACCGTGACCGAGTACTGGGCGCTCGACAACCTCCGCGCGCGTCCCACCACGCCCACCGCCTCCGACGGCCTCTTGTGGGCCATGGGCTACGACGGCACGTGCCACCTCAACGATTACAACGAGCCGCTGGATATGCCGTTCCTCGGTGACCTCGACGCCTATCGTGAAATCGCCAACACATGGGGCTCCACCATCAAGCAGAACGGCAAGGTGCTGGTGGACGCTTGCCACAGCGGCCCCGGCCCCTCCGGGTTGGCCAGCGGCGCCGACAAAGGCTGCCTCGTGCTGGACGGCACCACCCATCCGATCGTGATCGATGGCCCGATCGTCGTCGACGGCGACGTGATCATCAAAGGTACCGTCACGGGACAGGGCGCCATCTACGCCGGCCGCAACATCCACATCGTGGGCAACGTCACCAACGGCGTCCCGCCGAGCTGGCCCAAACCCGACACCAAACCCGAGCAGACGGTCAAGAAGAACGAAAAGAAAGACATGCTCGGGCTCGCCGCCAAGGGCAATATCGTGCTCGGCAACTACACCGCCGACGGCTGGATGAGCAGCGTCAAAGGCTATATCACCCCGCCGTTTGTCAAACCCTACGCCTGCGACCCCTCCGACGCCTCGATCGGCTACAGCGGGACCTTCGGCGGGAATTACACGCTCAAAGACAGCGGCACCAAGGTCGAGTACGTCTATAATACGAAAAAAAAGCTCTGGGAACCCTCCTCCACCTCTGACCGCCGCTACTACGAAAGCACCGTCGGCAACCGGAAAATCACCCAGCTCGCGCAGAGTGACGACATCACGCGTGTCGACGCTGTCCTCTATAACAACCACGCCACGATGGGCCGCGTGGGCCAGTGCCAATTCAACGGTGCCCTGGTCTGCCGCGACGAAGGTATCATCTACAACCGTTCCGTGCAGTTCAACTGGGACATCCGGCTGGGCTCGACCAGCCCTGACGGCATTAATTTCTTTATCTTTCTGCCGATGTCGCCCGCCACCCCGCGCGTCATTGAATGGCAGGAGGTGAAGCCATGACCCGGACCTGCGCCCTCCGGGCCTTCGCCCTCACGCTCGCTGCCGCCACGGCCGCACAGGCCGCCGTGGACGGCTCCTTGGTTCCCGAGTTCGCGGTCACCGACAAACTGGACGCTGAGACGCGCGCCGCCGATCTGGGTTCCGCACCGATCGAAGAACGCGCCCGGCGCAGCGCCGACGCTCTCACGCGCGCCGAAAGGCTCCGCAACCTGCCGCCAGACCAGGTTCAGGCATGGGTCGCCGGCACGCTCACCGAGGCGGAGCTGCTGACCCCCCGCACCGCCGCGCTGCCCGCCGACACGGCAGATGGAGCCGCACAGGTTCAGGCTGAGCCCAAGCCCGGCACCCGCCGGCTGTTCCGCCTGCTGATCGTCGGGGGATTCTGCGTGATCATGGCCGTGGCCATGCGACGGCAGCGCCGCCAAGCGACGGAGGCCAGCGGGCAGAGATCGGAGGTCAGAGTGTGCAAGCGGTAAGGGGTCGCGCAGTCATAACAATATACCGGCTAGTCCCCAAACTGCGTAACCTCCCCGCTGCCCTCTGACCTCCGATCTCTGCCCGCCGACCGTCGCGCTACGCCCCGCGACTCCAGCGCGCGTAAGCCCCGCACGGCGTGGGCAGCACCTGCGCGTCCGCGCCGCTCAGCACCATCTCGCCGCTCTCCGTCCGGCCGCCCAGCCCGTTGACCGCCTGCCCCAAGACGTTGCCCAGCACCACCGGCGTGTAGCCCGGCGTGTGCGCGCTGAGCAGCATAAAAAGCGGGTCGTCCGACAGCAGGTTGCGGCAGAGCCGCAGCGTCTCCGGCAGGTCTTTCTCGATCTTGTACAACTCGTTGTTCTGTCCGCGCCCGAAGGTCGGCGGGTCCAGGATCACCGCGTCGTAGCGGCGCTCGCGCCGCGCCTCACGGCAGAGGAACTTGTGAGCGTCGTCGGTGATCCAGCGGATCGGGTGCGCCTCCAATCCGTTCAGCCGGGCGTTGTCGCGCGCCCACTGCACCATGCCTTTCGAGGCGTCCAGATGGCACACCTCCGCGCCGCCCAACGCCGCCGCCAGGGTGGAGCCGCCCGAATAGGCGAACAGATTGAGCACGTGCAGCGGACGGCGTCGCGCCGCGCAGGCCTGCCGAACGGTGTCGCGGATCCAGCACCACTGCGCGCGCTGTTCCGGAAAGATCCCGAGATGCCCGAAATCGGTGCCTGAAAGCTGGAAGGCGATGCCGCCGACCCGGATCGTCCACTGCCCGGGCAGCGCCCCGCGGTTGTGCCACTGGTTGCCTTCGGTCCGGTCGAACGCGGCATCCGCGCGCGCCCACTCGGCCGCCGGCCGGGTCGGCGCCCACACCGCCTGCGCGCACGGCCGCGACAGCACCACGCGGCCGAACCGCTCCAGCTTCTTGCCGTCGCCGCTGTCCAGCAGGGCGTACTCTTCGTCCATCCGCGTGTCAGGCTTCATGCCGCTCTCGCTCCGGGTTGTTACACAGTGAGATGCCGCGCCAACGCCGCGCGGAAGGCCGTATCGGACAACAGGCGCGGCAGCTTGGGCGCCAGCCGCGCGACCGACAGGCCGTGCAGCCCGCGCGGCACGCACGCCGCGAACAGCCGCTCCAGGCGCTCCGGCGCGGCGCGGCGCTCGGCGGCCGGCATCTCTTTGTACGCCATCTCCACCAGGTTGAGGTAGTCGAAGAGACGCGCTTCCTCCGCGCTCAGCGCGGGATTGGGCGACAGCTCGAAATCGATCAGCGTCAGCACGCCCATCCCCTCATCGGCATAGACGTTGAAGAGCGACAGATCCATGTGCGCCTCGCCGACCAGCGTGTGGAAGAGCGTCGCGCGCTCGGCGGCCCGCTCGATGGCGTCCCAGAAGGAGATCCGTCCCGCCTGCACGCAGTCGAAAAGGCGGCTGCCCGCCAGATAACTGTTGAGCAGGGCATCGCCCGCCTCGGAGCGCCACAGCGGCCGCGGCGTGAGATCGTGCCGCCAGCCGGCCTCGCACAGCCGCCACTCGCGCGCCACGCGCTCGCGCGGGGTCAGCTTGAGCCGCGGCCCGTTCAGACGCGCCTCAGCCGGAGTCCCCTCGGGCACATACGCCGGATTCGCGATGCGCAGCACCCCGGCCGGCAGGCCGTCTCGCACCACGAAGTAGACGAAATCATGGCCGCCGCCCCGTCCGCGCCGCACGCTCACCGGCCCGCCGCATACCGCCGCCAGCGCGGGCATCACCTGCGCGAGGCGCACCGCCCCGCCGCGGAAGTGGCGGCGGCGCTTGATCGCGCGGTGCATGCTTTTGATCAGTCGGATCACGGTGTTAAGCCAGCAACAGCAGCACGGCCATGGCGCTGAAGAAGAGACCGAGCAGGATTTTGACAACCACCAGGTTGCGCTTGCTCCAGTCGATCAGTGCCGTGAGTTGCATGCCGCGATGGAAGCAGACAAAGACCGCCGCCAGCGGCAACACGAACAGCAGATTGTAGATCACCAGCAGGCACCAGGTGCACAGGTCGGCATGCTCTTTCTTGAGCATGTACATCAGTACCGGCACATAACTCTGGCCTGTGCAGACGCTCTCCAGCACCGTCACGCCCGCACCGGTCACCAGGCCGCCCAGGATTGGACCGCCCGCGCCCAGACGACTGTTCATGAAGCCGTGGATGCGCGTCTTGATCGTCTTGGGGATCTGAAGCGTCACATCGTCCGGCCGCTGCGATTTTCGGAATCGAAGCGCGTCACGGAACGAGAGCACGGCCAGCGGGATCATGCAGAGGCCCAGCACGACCTCCACCACCTTTTTCACGGTCGCGAAATTCGGTGCCTGGCGGAACACGTAAAGGAAGCCGAGACCGAGACCCATGTAGACGAAGAATGAGGCAGTAATGAATGAGACGCCCACCAACAGCCGCGTGCGGCGTGAGGCCTTGGCCACCGCCAGGACACTCATGAAGAAGATCAGCGTCGAGACCGCGCACGGGTTGAAGCCGTCCAGCAGTCCGCCCAGCGCCACCACCGAGAAGGTCAGTCCGTCCACGGTGCGGCGCACCACCTCGTCGGCCTCGCCGTCTGCCAGATCGGGCGGACGCGGCACCTGCCACGCCGGATCTTGGCGCGCCACCAGCGCGGCGTTCACCCGGTCAAACAGCCCGGCCGCAATCGCGTCGTAGCCCGACAGAAACACCGTATGGTCCACAATGATCGACACGCGCCCGTTGTCGCGGTTGCCGCAACGCTCCTGATACGCCACCAGCAGAGGCACCGATTCCGGTCGCAGCAGATCATGGCCAACCAAGTCGTAAAAGCCCTCGAACTGCGCCTCAAGCTCCGGCAGGATCTCGCGCTTGACGCGGTCGCATTCGGTGCAGCCCGCCGAAAAGAACATGTCGAGCCGCACCTGTTCGGCCATGTCCGCGCGGGCGCACACGGCGAGCCCGAACACGAGCGCAGCCAGAATACTTTTTAACGCAGAGGCGCAAAGACGCGGAGACGCAGAGGGTTTTGGGGGCGGGAGGGACGAAAGAAAGGAAAAAGGAGAAAGGAAAAAGGAGAAAGGAGACGGTAGGGCGGTCTCGCCGAGACCGCCGCGGACGCCTCGGCGAGGCGTCCCTACCAGGCGGTGCCCGTTATGGCGTGCGGGAGCTTGCTCCCGCTTTCCAAAGCGGCGGCAAGCCGCCGCACTCCAAAAAGATCCCGTCATCCCTCCCCAGCGTGTCATGCCCGCCTCGTTTTCTGGTTTCATGCTTCGGTATCGCTTTAGCGCCCCGGTTCAACCAGCGCCTTGAGCATCAGCGCGGACCATGTCATCACGCGCGTGAACTGGTCGAGCCCGAACGACTCGTTGGGGCAGTGGATCTTGTCCTCCTCACGGCCGAAGCCGACCAGCAACGGTGCCGCGCCGGTAAGCTGGTGCAGGCGCGCCACAACAGGAATCGACGCCCCCTCCCAGCGGAAGAGCGCGCCGCGCGTGTCCATCTGCCCCAGCACCTCCGCCGCCAGACGAAAGATCGGCGAGTTGAGCGGCAGCCGGAAACCCGGCGCGCCGACACAGGCCTCGGACAGCGTCAGCGTCATGCCGCGCGGACAGTGCGCCTCAAGATGCCTGCGCACCGCGTCAAACGTCTCCTCCGGCCGCTGGTCCGGCACCAGCCGCATGCTGAGCTTCGCGACCGCCGTCGCGGGAATCACCGTTTTGGAGCCCGGCCCGCCGTATCCCGCATGCACGCCGTTGATCTCGATCGTGGGCTCGAAACAGCCGCGCGTCACGGCGTCCAGCCCCTGCCGTCCGCCGGCCGGCGGGCAGCCGATCTCGCAGGCGTACTGCTCGTCCGTCACCGCGCCCTGCCGCGCGACCGCCCTCTCGTCGTCCGAAGGATAATGCACCCGGTCACCGAAGCCCTCCACCGCGATCGCGCCGTCGGCCGTATGCAGCGAGGCGAGCAGCGCCGCCATGCCCTGCGCCGGATTGGGCGCCACGCCGCCGTGAACCCCGGAGTGCAGATCGTAAGCGGGGCCTGCCAGCGTCACGGTGAGGTGTTGCACCCCCCGCAGGCCGGCCACGATCGAGGGCCGGTTCTCAGGCCCGCACGAGGTGTCGCTGACCATCATGACGTCGGCCTGCAGCCGCTGCCGCAGAATCGGCGCCAGATCGTTCAAGGCCGAACTGCCGCTCTCCTCCTGCCCCTCCAGCACCAGCTTGATCGTCGGCAGGCTCTCGCCCGCTTCAACCAGCGCCTTGACGCCCTGCAGGAAGCCGAACACCTGGCCCTTGTTGTCCTGCGCGCCGCGCGCGTAACCGCGCCCCTCGATCAGCGTCGGCTCGAACGGCGGGGTCAGCCAGCCAGCCAGCGGGTCCTCGGGCTGCACATCGTAGTGGCCGTAAAAAAGCACCGTCGGCACGCCCTCGCGCCCCGGCCGCTCCGCGACCAGCACCGGCACAGGCAGGCCGCTGCCGGGCGTCAGGATCTCCACCTCGAAACCCAGCGGTTTCAGAAATTTCTTGAGCCACGCCGTCGCGCGCGCGCACTCGCCGAGCCGTTTGGGATCCGCACCGACCGTCGGAATCCGTAACAGGGCGAACCAGTCGTCCAGAATCGCCTGGCGGTGGGTCTCGAAATACCGGTATGCAAATGCCGTGTCGATCATGCCTTTTCCTCATCGGCCCAAACGAAAAGAACCGCTCACTTCACGCCAAGGCAGAAAGTCAGCGGTTAAAATGGAGGTGCGAAGCGGAATTGAACCGCTGTACGAGGTTTTGCAGACCTCTGCCTAACCACTCGGCCATCGCACCTTGACGAAAAGGCTACTTTTTCATCCCGGCGCGCAGACGCTCTTTCACCCGTTTGTTGCGGGCATCACGGCGCTGGCGCTTCACACGTTTTCTAAGTTGTTGTCCCATAACGGGTGTGAAATTTAGCAAAGCCCGCCCGCTGCTGTCAACCGGAAGTTGACATTCCTGCAATTGAGCGAAAAAGGCTACCCTCTCCGCCCGGCTTCCGGTAAACTGACTTCGTCTGATGAGCCTGTGTGTATGAAGCGAACAGTCGCCATCTTATCGCTCCTGTGTACGGCGCTGCCCGCCGCGGCCGCGCCGGAGGCCCTGCTTGTGCCGCACACGTCCGCCGCCGGCTACCTCGCGCGCCTGCTGATCAACGAGAGCGCCTTCCCCGGCGAGCGCGGCTACGTGAGCGAAGCCGACACGCGCGCCACCATGCGTGCGCTGGTGCTGGCGCTCGACGCCCGCATCCACCGTGTTCCGGACGGCTACACGCGCGAAGAGGTCGCCGCCACCCGCTCGACCGACGTGATCGATGTCATCACCGCCGGCGGCCGGCGCGGTCAGATGGAGGGCTTCTACCGCGACCGCGACGGCACCCCCTGCCTGGCACCGCGCGTCGCCGCGCGCGTCGCAAACCTCGTGCGCATCGCCAACCAAGGCGAGCCCGACCGCTTTGCCCGCCTGCTCACCTACGCGCAGCGCCTTGCCACGGACTATCTCGACGGCGTCACGCCGCAGCCCGATCCTTACGCCGCCATCACGCGCATCCCGCCCAAAGCGGTCACCGGCCGCGCCTACGGCTGGATGACCGACATGGACTATTACCACCCCGGCGGACACTTCGTGCGCATCCCGGACCGCATGCGCGGCCGCCTCGGCGGCAACCGCTTCTACACGCTGCTCAAACGCGCCAGCCCGGCACCCCCGCAGCCGTCGCCGCGCACAAAACCGCTCGTCACCCTGCCTGCCTCCTGAAAACCCCATGAATAACTCCCGCGCCCTGCCCCTCCTCGTCCTCGCCGCCCTCTGCCTGCTCGGGCCCGGCTGCCAAACCGGCCGCCGCACCAGCCTGACGGCGCTCTTTCCGGAACTCATCCACGCCCACACGGACCACACCGAGGCCGCCGCGCTCTTTGACGAACTCGGCGGCGAGCCGGCCTTTCTCGACCTCTGCCGCTATCTCTACCGCTGGCATCTGGATGAACACGATTTCACCCGTTTCGCCACCGAGCACCGCGACCAGCTCTGGCTGCGCCGCGTGCAGATGGTTGCCGACGCGCAGGACAACAGCCGCTACCTGGAAGTCGTCTTCCCGGCCATCGGCGTGATGGTGACCCTGAAAAAGGCCGACTACCGCATTCCTGAGCTCAAGCTTGCGGTCAAGAGCGACGGCTACCGCATCATCCGCCTCTGCCGCGACACCTGCCGCCAAGCCGCGCGGCGCTCAGATTTCGCCGTGCTCGACCTCGACATCCACGCGCTCTATGAGCGCCTGTTTGAATTGCGCCTGGAGACACAGTTCCCGAGCGAGGCGCTGCAGGCCCATGTGAGCGCCGACCTCGCGCGCCGCGCCGATGCGCCCCGCGACGCCCCCATGACCCTCTTCTTCGCGCCGGTCCACACCGTCGACAACGAGCTCTGGGTCTTCTGGCAGGAAGGCAAACAGCTCTTCCGCTACAGTTCCGACATCGACCTCGCAGAGCCGGCCGCCTGGACGCATGCCCCGCTGGACGCCGCCGCCTACGACACCGTTACGCAAACCGTCGTCTCGTTCGAGGAAGCCCCCGGCGACAACCGCTTCGTCACCCGCGACCAAGTCGGACGTGCGCTTTACAACTGCATGATCCTCGGCCGCCGCCGAGATCACGTTCACTAACCAACAGGGAATGATCCATGTCGAAAAGAGTTCGCGACGCGTGGCGCAGCCGCATCGGCGTCGTTCTGGCCGCCGCCGGCTGCGCGGTCGGGCTCGGCAACTTCCTGCGCTTTCCCGGCGTGGCCGCCCGCAACGGCGGCGGCGCGTTCATGATTCCGTACTTCATCGCCTTTCTGTTTCTCGCCCTGCCGCTCTGCTGGATGGAGTGGACCATGGGGCGCTACGGCGGGCGCTTCGGACACGGCAGCGCGCCGGGCGTGTTCGACGCGGTCTGCGGCCGGCGCCGCCCCTGGCTCAAGTATTTCGGCGTGCTCGGCATCACCGGCGCGCTCGGCATCTTCTTCTACTACGTCTACATCGAGTCGTGGACCCTCGCCTACAGCGTGTTCGCCCTCACCGGCCGCTACGCCGCGATCGAAACGCCGGACCGCATGGGCGCCTTTCTCGGCAGTTACCTGAGCGGCAGCGGCGATTTTTTCCAGAGCCGTCGCGCCGCCTACGGCTTCTTCCTCGTGACCTTCGCCGCCAACTTCTGGGTGGTCTACCACGGCATCAGCCGCGGCATCGAGCGCTTCTGCAAAATCGCCATGCCGCTGCTCTTCATCACGGCCGTCGTGCTGATGGTGCGCGTCTTCACGCTGGGCACGCCCGTGAACCCGGCGTGGACCCTCGACCGCGCCCTGGGCTTTTTGTGGAACCCGGACTTCACCGCGCTCAAGAGCGGCCGTGTCTGGCTCGAAGCCGCCGGCCAGGTCTTCTTCTCCACCTCGGTCGGTATCGGCGTGCTGCTGACCTACGCCACCTATCTGAAGGCGCACGACGACGTGCTGCTACCCGCCTCGTCCGCCTCTTTCCTGAATGAGTTCTGCGAAGTCGTGCTCGGCGCCTCGATCGTCGTGCCCGCCGCCTTTCTTTTCTTCGGCCCGCAAGGCACCGCGCAGGCGGTCGAGGGCGGCACCTTCGGTCTCGCCTTCCGCACCACGCCGCTGATCTTCAACCACATGGCCGGCGGCGCCTGGATCGGCTTCGCCTGGTTCGCGCTGCTCTTCACCGCCGGCGTCACCAGCTCGGTCTCGATCCTGCAGCCGTCGATCGCCTTCCTCGAGGAGGAGTTCGGCTTCAACCGCAAGCGCTGCGTGACGGTCATCGGGCTTGTCTGTTTTGCCGTGGCCCACCTCGCGATCTTCGGCGACGGCGTCGTGGACGAGATGGACTTCTGGTTCAGCTCGTTCGGCCTGCCGATGTTCGGGCTCTTTGAAGCGCTGGTCTTCGTCTTCTGCTTTGGCCCGGAGCGCGGCTGGCGCGAACTGCACGCCGGCTCATCGCTGCGGCTGCCGGCCTTCTTTAAGCCGATCGTCACATTCGTGACCCCGCTCTTCCTCTTCACGATCCTGGCCGGCTGGCTGGCCACCGACGGCTGGCAAACGATCATCATGAAGAAGTGGGCCGACGGCCGCCTCGTGCCGCTCTACACGGAGTCCCAAATTCCGTGGGTCATCGCCACACGCCTGCTCTACCTCGCCCTGATCGCACTCGCCTGCCTCTTCATCCGCCGCGCCTGGAAAAACCGCCCCGCCCCCAACGCCTGAACGCGCAGGGATCATCCGCTTCGTGCGCTCCTGGCCAGCTACCGTTCTGCCTCGCCGACCTGCGGCGCGAGGGCGGCCGCCTTGGCTTCGGCGGTCTTGACGTTTTCGTCGTACAGAGGCTTGGCCCACTCCGGCAGCTCCGCGCGCAGCGCGTCAGACGGACGGCCGCGGGCGAGTTCGTTGCCGCCCTTGTCTTCGACCCGGACCGTGTACGCATGGGGCGCGTCGCTGCGCACCTCGGCGATCGCGGCCCCCTTAGGGCCCTCGGTTTTGATGGTGTGAACCTCGACCGACGCGCCGGGCGCAGCGACAGGACGCAGCACAGCCGCGACCGCCTCGGGCTTCATCCCGCACGTGTAAGGCTCGTTGAAGCGCGCGCGGATCGTCGCCGCCGGAATCGCCGAGTGAACGTCGTAGGTCGCGGCGCCGGCTTTGAGCGTCTCAAAGCTGTCGAGCATGCCGACCGCGTTACCCGCTGCGTCCACGATCGCGCCGCCGCTGAATCCGCCGATCGAATGGATCATCAGGTGCAAACGCGTCAAGCGCTCGCCGCCCGGTCCGCTTTTGGTTCCGTAGCGGCCGACCATCCCTTCGACCGCGAAGAAATATTTGTTCAGCGGATGGCCGATCGCCCGGACGCGGACTCCGGCCGGCGTGTCCGGCCGCAACGGCAGCACCGTGTCGCCCGCCCCCTCCACCTGCAGCAGCGCGAGGTCCTCCAGCGGGTAGAGCGCCAGGATTTTGACCACGGTGACCGGCCGGCCCTCGACCGTCAATCCCGCCGCCACGAACGGTTCGCCCAATCCTTTGAAGGCATGGAAGCAGGTGGCGGCCACGCCGGGATGGATCAGAAAGGCCGCGCCCAAGCGCGCGTGGTTCCCGGTCTTGTAGTCTTCTTCGGAAAGCGTGTAGAGCGCAAACGTAGCCCGCGCCGCGCGCTCGTGCAACTCGTCCTCGCCCAACGGAGCCTGCGCCGGGGCCGCCGGCACGAGGCCGAGCGGCTCGCGCCGGTTCATCGCAGCGGCGAGATCCGCGATGCGAAAAACCCGGTTGCTGGCGAAGGCCTCGTGGCGGATCGCCTTGCCCATGCGCGCGTAAGCGGCGTCATCCAGCGGCACCTCGACCCGCCCGCCGGTCACGCCCGCGGCCCGGCCAACCGCGACCCCCAGCGCCACGGCCATCCCGGCAAGCCTTATCGTACGCAGGGCAAGCCTATTCGCTCTTCGCATAAATGATCGTCCAGCCTTTTGCACGAAACGGTGTTGCGGGCGAGGACGCCCGCGCTCCCGACTCTGTTGCGATAAAAACATGCTCTCTCCGGTCGCCAACCGACACCGGCACGATTTGCAGGGCGACTTTGCACGTCGCGCCGGTGACTTTGCACGTGATTTGACCTTGCTGATCAGATTGAAAAACGGCATCATTATAAAAGTAGTGTAGGAATTGAGAAAGGATTAATGCGAATGAAAACGCTCTGCCGCTGGGTGTGCCTTTTTGCGTTCATCACGCCGTCGCTGCGTGCGCAAGGTCCGTTCATGAACGACACGCTGCCGGTCACAGTGCCCGCCGGCGAGACGAACACCGTGGTCGCGCAAGCCGGAACCGGCGTGGTCGACAAGGCCGGCAGCGGCCTGCTGATCCTGCAGGACCCGGGCCTCTTTAACGGGATCGTGCGGTTGCGCGAGGGCGCGCTGCACGCCGGCGTCTCCGGCGCCGCGCCGGCCGCGCGCCCCGACACGATCCTCGCGCGGGCCGCGTTTCATGTTGATGCCTCCGCCGCAGCCAGCATCACTGCAGACGGCGCGGGGGCCGTCACAGAGTGGCGCGATCTGCGCGGGGCCGGCTATCCCTTCGCCGCGCCGCCCGGCACCGCGCCGCTCTGGACCGCCGACGCGCTGAACGGCCTGCCGGTCGTCGATTTCGGCACCATGCCCTTCTACACCGG
>Ga0172377_10000770_pt1 | contig 31237 bp, 31 predicted proteins | sample Pumphouse3metaG_FD_119749 | JGI IMG/M metagenome (GOLD analysis project Ga0172377, IMG submission 119749) | Leachate microbial communities from a municipal landfill in Southern Ontario, Canada - Pumphouse #3 metaG | ecosystem: Engineered > Solid waste > Landfill > Unclassified | place: Canada... | reverse complement strand
ACAGCAAGAAGTAGAAATGACCAAGTTGCAACAGATTTTAGACTTTATGTTCAAGATAAATCATTAAGTATAAAAGCACAATTAAAACAGCTTGTTGACACTTTTGTAGATGTAGCATCAAAACACACAACTACACTAATTCCAGGGATGACTCACTTACAACATGCTCAACCTCTTAATTTTGGTTATCATTTATTAGCTTATGCAAATATGTTTAAAAGAGATTTTGAAAGATTTGAAAGCTCTTATGAAAGAAACAATTATTGCCCTTTAGGAAGTGCAGCACTTGCAGGAACTCCACATAATATAAATAGAGAGTCAACTTCACAAAAACTAGGATTCATAGCTCCAACTTCACATGCTATGGATACAGTTTCAGATAGAGATTTTGCTTTAGAAATTTTATTTAATATAAGTACAGCAATGATGCACATAAGTAGAATTGCAGAAGAGCTTATTTTATGGTCATCTTATGAATTCCAATTTGTAAGAATGAGTGATGAATATGCAACAACAAGCTCAATCATGCCTCAAAAGAAAAACCCAGATGTTCCTGAACTTTTAAGAGGTAAAACTGGACGAGTTTATGGAAATCTTATTTCACTTTTAACAGTAATGAAAGGTTTACCGCTTGCATACAATAAAGACACACAAGAAGATAAAGAGGGAGTTTTTGATTCAGTTAAAACTATGGAAATTTCTATTTCTATTTTAAATGAAGTTATCAAAACGATGATTGTAAATGTAGATAAAATGCAAAATGCTTGTAAAATTGGGCATTTAAGCGCAACTGATTTTGCAGATTATTTAGTAACTAAACAAAATATGCCATTTAGAACAGCTTATTATTTAACTAAAGATGTAGTTTCAAAAGCGAATTATTTAAATAAAGATATTAGTGAATTAAACATTGATGAAATTAGAAGCTCAAATGAAGAGTTAAAAGATATTAATGAAGAAATTTTAATGTTTTTAGATTTAAGAAATTCTATGAATGCAAGAACTTCATTAGGTGGAACATCAACAAGTCAAACATTAAGTCAAATAGAAGTTTTTAAAAATTGGTTAAATAAATAGTAGTAAAAAGAATAAGATGAGAAAATCTCATCTTATTTATGAAAAGTTATCTTAGTAAGAATTTTTTTGTTAATTTAAATAGATTTGATATATCAGTTTTTCCAACAAACCCTTCAACACCAACTTGATTCATTTTTCCTCTTACTGCATCTGTTGTCATTGAAGAGTTTACAATTATTGGAATGTGAGATAAATTTTTATTATTTTTTATAAATGAAGCAACTTGATAACCATCCGTTCCTGGCATTTCAATATCTGTAATTACCATTCCAATTTTATCAGGATTTAACTCTTCTAATCTTTTTATTAAAAGTGTTCCATTTGCATAAATTTCATAATCAAGACCAGTTTCTTCAAAGAATGAACTTAAAACTTCTCTTGCTACTCCTGAATCTTCAGCTGCTAAAACTAATTTAGTTGAGTGAATTTTTTCATCAACATATTTTTTAATTTCATCAGAACCATCATCTGTCCAGTGAATATCTCTTAATAATTGCTCGGCATTAAATACAGTACAAAGTTCATCTTTATTATTTACTCTTACATAAGTTGTGTATGTTATTTTTGAATTTGTTTCTTCTGTATGTCTTAATTCTTGTGTTGTTTTTTCAACAATATCAAGCATATCTTTTACTAAAAAGCCTATTTTTTTATGATTAAATTCACAAAATATAATTAATTTATAATCTTTTACAGCTAATGCAGGAAGACCAAGCCAAGCATCAAGATTGATAAGAGTTACAGGCTCGCCCCTAATTGTTGCAATTCCTGCTATTACATCTGTATCTTTTGGAGTATCGTTTATAGCAACTTCTTCAGTAATTATAAAAGCTTTAACTTTTGCTATATTAATTGCGTAAATATTACTGTGACCTGTGTAAAATACAGCTAATTGTTGAACATTTCTAAGATGTCCTTGAGTCATTTGTTCAACACTACCACTAATACCGCTCATGAGAATCCTTTTTTAAGTATAAGTTAATTATTATATATCTTTTAAACTTTGAATATCTTTAAGTTATTTTTGGAATTTATTCATCAATTTTTGAATAGTTACTGATGCCATCATTAAGCCGAAACTTCCTGTAACTCCCTCAAAACTTCCCTTTTCTAGGCATATTGGAAGTTCAGATGAAAAAATTACTTTGAATTTTTTCTTAAATCCTTGTGCTTTTAATTCAGTTCTTATTTTTTTTATAAATGGGTCATTATAAGTATCCCAAATTGAGATATATTCTATTTTTGATGGATCAATTCTTTTTGCTCCACCACTTGTGCTTATTATCTTTGTAAAATGTTTTTTTATTAGATGAACTTTTGGTTTAACATCATCAATTGCATCTAAAATATAATCATAAGATGAAAAATCAAAATTATCAATCCATTCAGGCGTGATTTTTATATGAATAGGCGTAACTTCGGGATATTTTTCTTTTAAAGCTTCTACTTTTATTCGTCCAATATTCCCAAAACTTCCCATTTGTCTATTTAAATTTGATTCCTCATATGTATCAAAATCTACTATTGTGATATTTTTAATTCCAGTGTTATAAAGTGCATCTAAAGCAAAACTTCCAACACCACCAACTCCTAAAAGTATTAGCTTAACATCTTTGAATTTCTCAAAAACATCCTCACCAAATAGCTTTTTTGATCTGTCATACTTCATCTAAACTTCTCTTTTACTTGTTTTTGGGTATTATAACATAAATTAATTTATTGGAGATGTTCATGGATAAAGAACCAATGACCCTAGCTGGGTATAACAAAATTACGGGAGATTTAGACTTTTTGAAAAAATCAGAAAGACCTGAAACTGTAATTGCACTTGAAGAAGCTAGACAATTAGGAGACTTAAAAGAAAATGCTGAATATCACTCTGCTAAAGATAAATTAAAACTAATTGATTTTCAAATAGCTGAATTAAATGCAGTTATTTCAAAAGCTGTAATAATTGATCCAGCAACTCTTCCTCATAATAAAGTAAGTTTTGGCTCAACTGTTTCTTTAGTTGATACAAAAACAGATGAAGAACTTACTTATATGATTGTTGGTGGAGTTGAATCAAATGCCGAAAAAGGAATGATTTCATTTAATTCTCCACTAGCCAAACAGCTAATGGGAAAAGAAGAGGGCGATGAAATAAAAGCCACACTTCCAGGTGGAGTTCGAACTTTTGAAGTTTTAGGTGTATGTTACAAGGAAATTATTTTACAATGAATGTAGCGATTATTGGTGCTAGTGGTTATACTGGTTTAGAATTAATAAAGATTTTAATAAATCATCCTAAATTTAATATTGCATATATTGCAAATTCAAGTGGGGATATAAATGTTCAAGATTTACATCCTTGTTTAAAAAATGTAATAAATATGGATGTAAGTTTGGCAGATGCGTCACAAGTTGCAAAAGTAGCTGATTTAGCCTTTTTAGCACTTCCTCATAAAACTGCAATGTCATTTGCAAAAGAGCTTTTAGAACTTGGCGTAAAAGTTATTGATTTAAGTGCTGATTATAGACTTGAACTTGAAACTTATGAAAAACATTATTGTGAACACCTAGATAAAGAACATATCAAAGATGCTGTTTATGGTTTGCCTGAATATTTTAAAGAAGATATTAAAACTGCAAAATTAATCGCAAACCCAGGATGTTATCCAACAGCTTCACTTTTAGCATTATTACCATTTATTGATTATATTGATACAGATGCTCAAATTTTTATTGATGCGAAATCAGGTGTTAGTGGAGCAGGAAAAACTCCTAGTGAAACAACGCATTATTGTCAAATAAATGATAATGTTCATGCTTATAATCCTTTTAAACACAGACATATGCCAGAGATTCATGAAAAAGTGAAGATTTTAAAAGGTAAAGATGTTTCTATAAATTTTGTACCTCATTTATTGCCACTTACTAGAGGAATGTTAGTATCTGTATTTGCTACATTAAAAGAAGATATTGATGTAAATGAAGTTTTAAATAATGCTTATAAGAATAGTGAATTTGTAAGAATTAGAGAAAAGCCAGTTGATGTAAAATCGGTTGCTGGAACAAATTTTTGTGATTTATTTGTAGCTAAAAATGGAAAAGCTTTATTTGTTAGTTCTGCTATTGATAATCTTCTAAGAGGAGCTTCTTCTCAAGCTGTAGTAAATGCAAATATTATTTGTGGATATGAAGAATATGAGGGAATTCCTAAAATAGCCTATGTTCCTTAGTATAAAACCAGATGCTATTTTTGTAGCTGATTCACATTTTAATAATAAAAACCAAGAATTATTAACATTTCTAAAAAAAGTTGAAAGTAAAAAAATACTTACTTCTCAACTTTTTCTTATGGGTGATATGATAGATTTTATTTCAGGTGAAAGTAGATATTTTGTCAAACAAAATAGTGTTGTAATAAACCTTCTAAATACATTATCAAATGAAATAGAAATTATTTATTTAGAGGGAAATCATGATTATAATCTAAAAAATCTTTTCCTAAATATCCAAGTAATAAAAAGAGAAAATCAACCATTATTTGCAAAATTTGAAGAAAAAACTGTTGCAATTTCACATGGAGATAATTTTATAAATTGGAAATACGATTTGTATTGTAAATTTATAAGAAATACTATTTTTTTAAGAGTTATGAACTTTTTAGATATAAATTTCTTTATTTCAAAAAAAATAGAAAATGCATTATTGAGTAAAAATATTTGCCATAAAATGAATAATTTTGAACATATTGTAAAAAGAAGATTAGAAAATTATAATACAAATATTGTAATAGAAGGACATTATCATCAAGGTGTTGGATATTATTTTGATAAGAAAGAGTATATAAATATTCCATCTTTATGTTGTCAGAAAAAATATATGAGAATCTCAAAATCAGGATTTCATGGAGAAGAAATATGAATTTGATGTTTTTGGTCATAGGATTAGTTGTTTTATTAATAGTTGTTATTTTAATTCCTACATCATTGGGTAGTAAAAAAAATAAGAAAAGTAGTGAAAATATTAATAATTCAGAAATAAAAATAAATGATTTAATACTTCCAATAAAAATAGAACAGATGAACCCTTACTCTTTATTTCAAGCTTGTAAAATAATCACAGATTCTTATGTAGCTTTAAATTATGTAAATAAACCTGCAAGTGCTTTAGATAAAATTGAATGGCATTCATGGCAAGTAACCCTTTTGATTCAATTTTTAAAAGTACATAAAGATTTTATTCTTCCTTATGATACGAAGTTATTTAATAGTATGATTTTAAATTTAAGCAATGGCTTAAAAGAAAAAGAGATGCAAAAAATCTTTAGAAAATATATAAACCATGTTAATATAGAAAAAAATAGAGATGAATTAAGTAAAGAAATAATTTGGACAGCAAGAGAAGTTTCTATTATTTTATTTAATATATTGAAAAATCAAAAAGGATAAATTATCGCAAAGTTTGAAGTAGTAAGTGATTATGAACCTGCAGGTGATCAACCTGTTGCCATAAAAGCCTTAAGTGATTCTATAAAAGCTGGGAACCAATATAATACTCTTTTAGGAGTTACAGGTTCAGGTAAGACTTATACTATTGCAAAAGTTATAGAAGCCACACAAAAACCAACTCTCATAATGACTCACAACAAAACTTTGGCAGCACAGTTGTACTCAGAATTTAAACAATTTTTCCCAAATAATCATGTTGAATATTTTATTTCTTATTATGATTATTATCAACCTGAAGCTTATATTCCAAGAAGTGATTTATTTATAGAAAAAGATAGTTCAATAAATGAAGAGTTAGAAAGATTAAGATTAAGTGCCACAGCTTCACTTTTATCTTTTGATGATGTTATTGTAATAGCTTCTGTTTCTGCAAACTATGGTTTAGGAAATCCCGAAGAATACAAAGCTATGGTTCAAAGGGTCGAAGTTGGTTTTGAATATTCTCAGAAAGCATTTTTAATAAAACTTGTAGAAATGGGTTATAAAAGAAATGATAAGTTTTTTGATAGGGCAGATTTTAGAGTAAATGGAGATGTTATAGATATTTTCCCTGCTTATTATGAAGATGAATTTATAAGAGTTGAGTTTTTTGGTGATGAGGTTGAATCTATTTCTAAAAGAGAATATTTAACAAATAATAAAATAAAAGATTTACAAGAATCAATTATTTATTCAGTAAATCCATTTGTTGTTTCAAATGATAAACTAGCAACTGCTGTAAAAAGAATAGAAGAAGAGCTGGATGAGAGACTTGATTTTTATACAAAAGAGCAAAAGTTAGTAGAATATCAAAGACTAAAACAAAGAGTTGAGTTTGATTTAGAAATGATTGAGGGAACTGGAATGTGTAAAGGAATTGAAAATTACGCAAGTCATTTAACTGGTCAACAACCAGGTGAAACACCATATTCTCTTTTGAATTATTTTGAACAAATGGATAAAGATTTTTTACTTGTAGTTGATGAATCTCATGTATCTTTATCTCAATTTAGAGGAATGCATGCAGCTGATAGAAGTAGAAAAGAAGTTTTAGTTGAATATGGGTTTAGACTTCCAAGTGCTTTGGATAATAGACCTTTGAAGTTTGAAGAGTTTATAAAAAAAGCGCCAAATTATGTTTTTGTAAGTGCAACACCAAATGAGTTAGAATTAAATTTAAGTTCAGTTGTAGCTGAACAAATTATTCGACCAACTGGATTACTTGATCCAATTATTGATATTGTTGATAGTGAATTTCAAGTGGAAAAACTTCATGATGAAATCAAAAAAGTAGTTGCTAAAAATGAAAGAGTTTTAGTAACCGTTTTAACTAAAAAAATGGCAGAAGAACTTGCAAGTTATTATGCAGATTTAGGAATGAAAGTTAAATATATGCATAGTGAAATCGATGCAATACAAAGAAATCATATTATTAGAGAACTAAGACTTGGAGTTTTTGATGTATTAATTGGAATCAATCTTTTAAGAGAAGGTTTAGATATTCCTGAAACTTCGTTGGTGGCTATTTTAGATGCCGATAAAGAAGGATTTTTAAGAAGTAAAACATCACTTATTCAAACAATTGGACGAGCTGCTAGAAATGAAAATGGAAGAGTTATTTTATTTGCAAAAAAAATCACAGCTTCAATGCAGTTTGCAATAGATGAAACAAATAGAAGAAGAAAAATCCAAGAAGAACATAACACATTACACGGAATCACGCCAAAATCAACAAAAAGAAAACTAGACCAAAGTCTAAAACTAGAAGAGTATGATGAACTTGCATGGAAAAAAGAAAAAATAGAAAAAATGCCAGCTAGTGAAAGAAAGAAAATTTTAATCGAATTAAATAGACTAATGAAAAAAGCAGCCCAAGATTTAAACTTTGAAGAGGCTATACGATTGAGAGACGAAATTGCTAAGGTTAAAGAGATATAAATGAAAAAAGCAACAAAACAAGATATTGAGATAATAAAACAAGCTTTCATTGAGAAATACAGTGATGCCGTAACTGAACTTAATTATAAAAATGATTATGAGTTATTAATTGCTATAATATTATCAGCTCAATGTACTGATAAAAGAGTAAATATTATCACACCAGCTTTATTTGAAAAATACCCAAGTGTTAAAGAATTGGCTCTTGCCCAACTTGAAGATGTAAAAAGTTTATTAAACACTTGTTCTTTTTTTAATAATAAATCAAAGAATATTATCAAAATGGCTCAAAGTGTTTTGATGAATTATGATGGACAAATTCCCCACAACCAAAAAGAACTTATGAAACTAGCAGGTGTTGGAAACAAAACAGCAAATGTTTTTATGATTGAGTTTGAGGGTGCAAATCTTATGGCTGTTGATACTCATGTATTTAGAGTTTCTCATCGATTGGGACTCAGTGATGGAAAAAATGTTGAAATTACAGAAGCTGATTTGGTTAAAAAACTAAAAGGTCATGATTTACATATTTTTCATCAAGCAATGGTTTTATTTGGAAGATATATTTGTAAAGCGGTGAAACCTGAATGTGATAACTGTTTATTCCCACAGGTTTGCAAAACTAAAGTTTCTTTTAAACCTGCGTAAATATATTGTAAGAAGAGTTCTTTTATACTATTTTTTTAGGCATTCTTCTTTTAAATCTTCGAAATTTTTAAATATAAAATTATCTTCTATTTTATCTATTTCAATATTTGTAGCCACACACAAAAACTCTTGATTCTCTTTTTTTATAATATAAGTAAATTTATAAATAAATTTATCTTTTGAGCTTACAACTTTGTTATTTAAAAGTTCTGCACTTAAGCTTTCAATAATTAAATTTTTTTCTTTTTCATATTTTTCTTTAAATAAATTTGGAAAAAATTCTTCTTGTTTTTTTTCGTATAATATATAAGTAATACTAGATATTATGATAACTAATAAAAGGAGTATAAGCTCTCTTTTCTCAAATTGATTATTTACTCTATAAATTATCAAAGTAATAGCGATAATTAAAGCAGCAATAGCAATTATTATTTGCATTTTATTCCTTTTTGTTTATTTTTATTATATCCTAGCTTAACAAAAAGCTTTTGGTATAAAGCTTTGAAAGTAGGGGAATTATGGAATTGTCTGAGGAAAAATACGATATTGTGATTATTGGCGGTGGTTGTGTTGGAAGTGGGATAGCTTTGGATGCAACACTTCGAGGTTATAATGTGATTTTACTTGAAAAAAATGATTTTGCAAGTGGGGCAAGTTCTAAAAGTTCTAAGTTAATTCATGGTGGTGTTAGATACCTTGAAAAAGCTATAAAAGAATTTGATATAACTCAATACAATTTGGTAAAAGAGGGCATAAAAGAAAGAGCAACTTTTCTAAAAAATGCTCCATATTTCTCGAAAAAAATAAAAATCAATATTCCAATATTTTCATATTTAAATCTTATTTATACATATTTTGGAATTTTAATTTATAAATTGATTGCAAGAAAAAAAAGTTTAGGCAAAAACTCTTTTATGAATAAAATTGTTAGTATTTTATGTTTTCCAAATATAAAACAAGAAAAATTAAAAGGTTGTATTTCTTTTTATGATGGAAGTTTTTTAGACTCAAGAATGATAATATCACTTCTACAAACAGCTTCTAAAAATGCAGCAATAATAAAAAATTATTGTGAGGTAATTGAATTCTTATACGATAAAAATAATAAAATTAAAGGTGTTAAATATTTTGATAAAACTCAAAATAAAACTTATGAAATAAATGCAAAAATTGTTGTAAATGCAACTGGTGCAAATGTAGATAATTTGAGATTAAAAGATGATAAATCATCAAATGAAATTTTAGCTTTAAGTAGTGGAATTCATATTGTAATTTCAAAGGAATTTTTGCCTTTTGAGGAAGGAATATTAGTTCCAAATACAAGAGATGGAAGAGTTATTTTTATTTTGCCTTATTTAAATCATTGTTTAATTGGAACAACTGATAATAAAACTATTTATGAAGAAAATCAAAAAGTAAAAGATGAAGAAATTGAATATTTATTAAAAGAAGTAAACGACTATTTTGAAAAACACTTAACAAAAGAAGATATTTTATCTTCATGGAGTGGAATTAGACCACTTGTAAAAAATGAGAAAAAAAACGCAACACAACAGATGTTACGGGAACATATTATTCTAAAATCAAAAAATAATTTAGTTTCAATAGCTGGTGGAAAATGGACAACTTATAGAAAAATGTCTGAAGATTTAGTAGATTTTCTTATTAAAAATAAAGATTTAGAAAAACAAAAAAAATGTGAAACAAGAAATTATAAATTAGCTGGAAATGAAGCAACTATTGAAGAATTTGATAAATTTATGAGTTTTTATCCTATATTAAAAATGACAAAAGAATCTCTAAAAACTTTGTATGGAACTTCTTGTATTCGAGTTTTAAATTTGGCAAATGAAACAGATAATTTTGAATTAATAAATCCAAAATTACCATATCTAAAAGCTGAAATAGAATATGGCATAAAAGAAGAATTTGTAGAAAAACAATAGATTTTTTAGCAAGAAGAATAGGGCTTTGTTTTTTAGATAAAAAAATGGCACTTGAGTGTGTTGATGTTGTATGTGATGAAATGGGAAAAATTCTTTTCTGGGATGAAAAAAGAGTTGAAGATGAGAAAATTGAGTGCAAAGAGTATATAAATAATTATTTCTAACAGATAATTAACAAAAAATTAACAGCTCTTAGTAATACTTTCATAAATTTATTAATTTAAGGCAAATTTATGAGAAAATTTATCTCTTTATCACTTATAACAACTGCTATTTTGTTAAATGCAAGTGAAGTTGAAACTTTAGAAACAATTAGTGTAGTTGAAACTGCAAACTCAACAATAGTAAAAGATGTTAGTTCTGAAGAACTGAAAAGTGCTGATTTATCTGAAGCTTTAAGTAAAAATGTTCCATCTATTTCAATAGTAAGAAGAAGTGGAATTGCAAATGATATTATTTTAAGAGGACAAAAAAAAGATAATATTAATATTCTTCTTGATGATGCAAAAATCTATGGAGCTTGTCCAAATAGAATGGATCCAGCAACTTCTCATGTTTTATCAAATAATGTACAAAGTGTAAAAATAATTGAAGGTCCTTATGATGTAGAAAATTTTGGAACATTAAGTGGACTTGTAAAAGTAGAGACAAAAGAACCAACAAAAGATGTTCATGGGGAAATTAACTTAAACGCTGGAAGTTACGGTTATAGAAAAGCTAGTGCAACGGTAAGTGGTGGAACTGACAGAGTTAAATTATTAGTTTCAACTTCAACTGAAAGAAGTGATCAGTACAAAGATGGAGATGGAAATAATTTTAGCGAACAACAAATAGTAAAAGGTGTCCCATATACAAATCAATATTCGAATACAAAACAAAAAGCATATGAGAAAAAAACACTTTTAACTAAAGGTCAATTTAACATCGATGATGATTCAGAAATAAAACTATCTTATACCGCAAATAGAAGTGATAATATTCTTTATCCAACTGGTTCAATGGATGCTGATTATGATGATTCAAATATCTACACAGTTGGATATACAGCTAGAAATTTAGGGAATTTATCAAAACAGCTAGATTTAGATTATTATTACTCAGATGTTGACCATCCAATGAGCACAACATTAAGAAATAGAAAAACATCTGCAACTTCTATGATGACAATGGCTCCAATGGTAAGTCGTTTAAAAACATCTATGTGGGGTGGGAAAATAAAAAATAGTATAGATGTTGCAGATTCAATTGTTACAGTTGGGTTAGATACAAGTATTAGAAATTGGAGAGCTGTTGATACTGCAACTCCAAGTATTCCATCAACAGATACAAATAATAAAGCAATTTTTACAAAAGTTGAAAAATCATTTGGTAAATTAGATTTAGAGCTTGGAACTAGATATGATTATACGAATATTGAAACAACAAAAGCAGCAACTGATGATAAAAAATATGTTGGATTAAACGCAAATATTTTTGCTATATATAATGTAGATGAGAACATGAAATATTTTGCAGGAGTTGGAAAATCTTCAAGAGTTCCTGATGCTAGAGAACTTTATAATACAACAGCTGGTAATTCTAATTTAGAAGATACAAAAAATTATGAAGCTGATTTAGGATTTGATAAAACTATAGGAACATTTAATATTAAACCAAAATTATTCTATTCGGTGTTAAAAGATTATATTTATAATTCAACAGTTACTCCTACAACAACAAAATTTGAAAATATTGATGCAAAAATATATGGTTTAGATATTTCAGGATTCTATTTCATGACAGATAATTTATCTTTAGATTATGGAGTTGCATTTCAAAGAGGTCAAAAAGATGGTGATTATTCAGACAAAGATTTAGCAGAAATTCCACCATTAAAAGGAAATTTAGCATTAAATTATGAAATGTATAAATCAAAATATACAGCAGAAGTTATAGCCGTTGATAAATGGAATAGTTATGATAGTTCAGCAAAAGAGCAAGAGTTATCTGGTTATTCACTATTTAACTTAAAATATACAAATCAATTGCATAAAAATATAGGATTAACCCTTGGGATGGATAATGTATTTGATAAAGTATATAATTCGACAAATACTTATCAAGATGTTTCATATGTTACCGTTGCTTCAGAAAGAGTACTATTCAATGACCCAGGAAGATACGGATATGTAAATTTAAAATATAGCTTTTAAAAGCTATATTTTTCTATATTTTAATCAAATTCCATTCGTACCTGTGTTTGTCCAGTTGTCCCAAATTCATAATCTATTTGTGTTGCAATTGCTTTAAAATCAACACCTTGAACTACTTTTAAACCTTTTAAAATCTCTTTTTTCCCACTTATTAATTCTTTTGATTTTATTCCATGAGAAATAGATAAACTAGCTTCCACAAATGCTGATAATTTATCACATTGTTTAAGTGCTAATCCATCAATAGCATTGTATTTATTTGAATTATATTTTGAAATATCTTCTACTATTTGAATCTTATCTTCATAGATTTTATCTTGAAATTCTTCTTTAATTCCATCATAAAGACCTAAAATATAAGAAAATTCATCATGTAAAATTTCTGGAATATTAGGCAAAATATCATCTTGGATTTTCTCAATTTCATATTCAGCAATAATATCTGATAACTCATCAACACAATATTTTACAGGTGTGATAATATCTCGAGTAAGAGCTTCTGGTAAATCATGAAAAAGTGCTGTAAAAAAGTTGTTTTGTAATCTTTTATCACAAGCATTTACTTCAAGTGAAAAGAAATATCCAAAAATTGCAACTGTCAACATATGTCCTAAAACTGATGTTTCTGGAACTCTTGGAGTTTGCGCCCATCTTTTTTGAAATCTCAATCTTCCACTTAAATCAATAATTTTCCCAAGTTTTTTATTTAATGCAATTTTTCGAACTCCAATTAATTCATAATAATCTTCAAGTTCTTCATCAACACTTTTTTTAACATCTTCAATATCATTTAAAAATTGACTTGTTTGATAAACAATAGAAAATTCCCATTTCGTTGCTAAATATGAAGCGGCTTTGAGAACAAATCTCTCTTTTTTATACATTTCAGGATTACTTAAATATTCTTCGAATTTTTGTAAAAAATTACCATTATCTATATCTTTTATAGAGGGAGTCAGTTTTGAAATAACCCAAGCATTAATCTCTTTTGATTTTTTTTGCAAAGCTTTTCTAAAAACATCAGGTCTAATATCAGTTACAACAACCCGTCTTAAAAACTCAAAAATTCCAGCTTCAATTAAATGAGTATAGTTTATATCTGTTTCAAGCTTTGCTATAAAATATGCAATTATAAATTTATGTGCTTGCTTATCAAGTTCAACTAATTCGACCATTCGAGGATAATCATTCCATCTTTGAATTGAAGCTGAAGTGAAAATATAATCTATAATTGTTGGATTTATCAATTTTTAACCTTATTTATCTTTTTTTGAATCATCAAAAAACATCATTTTTTTACCAAGTAACATTAGTCCAACAACAACAAACATCATTAAATATACTTGCCAATCACTCATAATTAACTCCTACAACTTCCCATTTTTCCCAAAGCATTGATTTTTTCAACTCGACCTTGGTGTCTTCCGCCTTCGAATTCTGTTTTATCCCATGATTTAATAATTGCTTCAATCATACCATGACCTGAAACTCGCTCACCTAAACAAATAATATTTGCATCATTGTGTTTTCTAGCCATTCTTGCGCTATATTCATTGTGACAAAGTGCTGCTCTAATACCATCAAATTTATTTGCAGCCATACTCATTCCAAGTCCTGAACCACAAATTAAAATTCCCATAGTTCCCTCATTTTCAAGAACTTTTTTACAAACTTTTGCTGCATAATCAGGATAATCAACTCTATCTTTACTAAAAGGTCCTAAATCAACTACTTCATGACCTCTTTCTTCAAAAAGTTCTTTAACATAATCTTTTATATCGATTCCAGCATGATCAGCACCAATAAAATATTTCATTAATAAATTCCTTCTTGCTGTTCAATTTTTAATTTCTCAAAATCAACAGTTTCTTCTAAAGTTTTAACACTTTTTAAAACTCTATTCCATCTAATTTCTTTATGTTCATCCCATGAAAAATATATAAACCAAGGTGTTCCAACTATATCTTTATAAGGAACTGTTCCCCAAAATCTTGAATCATTTGAATGGTCTCTATTATCTCCCATCATAAATGTTTCATCTTCTGGAACAATTATTGGAGACATATTAAATAATTCAGCTGGATTTAGACCATTATCCACAACATTTTCATCATTATGAATACCAGGATGTTCTTTTCTATATGGATTTACAACCCAAAGTTTATCCCCAACTTCAACAATATTTTCTTTTGGATAATTTGCTTTTACAAATTCATTTCCCTCTTTTGGATGAAGTAAAAGATGTTTATCTTGAATTGCTACTAAATCGCCACCTGTTGCTACTGCTCTTTTTACATAGTGAATAGTTTCATTTTTTGGGTATCTAAAAACTACAATATCACCTCTTTTGGGTCTTGGTCCTTCAATTAAGTGACCATTCCCATTAAAATCTGGTAATACTTTTATTTCAAGCCATGGAATTCTAGGAGTTGGAATACCATAAGAGAATTTTTTAACAAAAAGCATATCCCCTATTAAAAGAGTGTTTTTCATACTTCCACTTGGAATCACAAATGCTTGTGCAATAAAAAATATTATTCCAAGAACAATTATAATCGTTCCAGTCCATGAAGAAGACCATTTATATATTTTGCTAAACATTTATTTTTTTTCTCTTTTTTCTCTTAATTTTGCGGCTTTAATTGTATTTTTTAAAAGCATTCCAATAGTCATAGGTCCCACTCCACCTGGAACTGGTGTTATATGTGAACATTTGTTTTTACAATCTTCAAAATCTGCATCACCTGTTAATTTACCAGTATCAAGTCTATTAATACCAACATCAATAACAATAGCACCATCTTTAATCATATCAGCTTTTAATAAGTGTGGAACACCAACAGCAATAACAACTATATCAGCAGCTTTTGTATGAAATGTTAAATCTTTTGTTTTGCTATTACAAACTGTTACGGTTGCTTTTGCATTAATTAGAAGTGAAGCCATTGGTTTTCCAACAATATCACTACTTCCAATTACAACAACATTTTTTCCACTTACTTCAATTCCATACTCTTGGAACATTCTCATAACACCAAAAGGAGTTGCAGGTAAAAATGCATCAAGATTTGAAACCATTCTTCCTACATTGTATGGATGAAATCCATCAACATCTTTTAAAGGATCAATCGCTTCAAGAACTACAGTTGTATCTATATGTTTTGGAAGTGGTAATTGAACTAAAATACCATCAAGTTTAGGATTTTCATTCATTCTTGCAATTGTTTCAAGTAACTCTGTTTGAGTTATCGTTTCAGGCATTTCGTGAACAACTGAATAAATACCAGCATTTTTGCATGATTTTGCCTTACTTGCTACATATGTTGCACTTGCTGCATCATTTCCAACTAAAATAACAGCAAGACCTGGAGTAATTTGTTTTTCCTCTACAAGTTGTGCTACTTCGACTTTTACTTCTTCTTTGATTTTTTCAGATAATGCTTTTCCATCTAATAATATCATTGGATTTTACCTTGTTTTGTATTTATATATAAGATAATCATTTTATCCAAAAATCAATTAATAAAAGTTAAATGTAAAATTAATAAAAACTTAAACTTACATTTAGAAAACTTTTTATATAATTCTGCCCTAAATTTAAAAACAAAGGAACAGTTATGTTAGAGGGTATCATCAGAGATAGTATGACAAAACAAGCTACTAAAACTTTAAGAAGAGATGGGTATTTAATTGCAAATATCTATGGTAAAGGTTTAGAAAATATTTCAGCTGCATTCAAAAGAAATGAATTCATCAAATTCTTAAAAAACAAAGAAACATTAGCATTTGATGTTAATCTTGGTGGAAACATTGTAAAAGTTGTAGTTCAAGAATATCAAAAATGTCCATTGACTTCAGAGTTATTACATGTTGATTTAATGGTAGCGCAAGCTGGTCTTAAAACTGCATATAAAATTCCTGTTAAAACAACTGGTATTGCAAAAGGTCTTAAAAATAAAGGTCTTTTAATGATTCATACAAAAAGAGTACCGGTAAGATGTACATTAGAAAATTTACCAAATAATATTACTTTAGATGTAACAGAATTAGATACAGGTGATAATATCTTAATTAGAGATTTAACTTTATCTGATGCTTTAGAGTGTTTCTTAGACCCTAGAGTTCCTGTTGTTGGTATTATTAAAGCTAAATAGTTTTAATTAATGCATTTAATTGTAGGTCTTGGTAATATTGGTGAAAAATACCAATTAACTAGACATAATGTAGGATTTATGGTTATTGATGAAATAACCAAAAGTCTTACAACTTCAAATATCCAAAAATCAAATTTTCATTCTACCTTAGAAAAATCAGCTTATGATTTATTCTCAAAACCAACTACATATATGAATAATTCTGGAATGGCAGTTCATTCAATTAAAGAGTACTATAAATTAGGAATTGAAGATATTATTGTAATTCATGATGACATTGATTTACCCTTTGGAGCAATAAAGTTCAAAATTGGTGGTGGTCATGGTGGACATAATGGTTTAAAATCAATAGATGCACATATAGGGAAAGAGTATATTCGTGTAAGAATTGGTGTTGGAAAACCACAAGATAAAGCAGATGTTGCGAATTATGTTCTTAATAACTTTTCAAAAGAAGAATTAAACAAACTACAAGATATAATGCCTCATATTACGAATGCTATAAAAGCACTAAAAAGTGAAGATATAGAACAAGTAAAATCTAAATTTACATTGAAGTAAGATGAACATATTAACAAAATATATTTTAAAAAAGTACCTAATTAATTTTATTGTTGTTCTTATTTCCTTAGAGTTCTTTTTTGTAGGTATTGATATTTTACAAAACTTTAAATCTATCCCTAGTTCGGCAAATTTACAAATTTTATATGTGTTATATATGGGATTTTTTACATTAACTCTAACTTTACCTTTATCAATTGTTTTTGCTTGGATTGTAACTTTAGTTGTATTTATTAGAAATAATGAATTTGTTGCTTTTAATGCACTTGGCGCTACAAATAGAAGAATCTTTTTACCAGTTGTAAATATTTCTATTTTATTATTAATAATGCTTATTTCTCTTCAAATGACACCTTTAGCATACTCATCAGATCAAAAAAGTAAAATATTAAGTAATGAATATTTCACAAATACAAAAAAAGATATTTTTTTAAAATATAATGATTATTATGTATATTTTAAAAAATTATTCCCTTTAGAAAAAAGAGCAGAGGGTATACATATTTTCAAAGTTTCGGGGAAAGATGTTATTGAAACAATTATTGGAGAAAAAGCATACTTTCAAAATAATAGATGGTATGTTTTAGATGTAAAAATAATTAATAAACCAAAAGAATTAAATTTAGATAATTCAAAATTAGATATTAGATATGAGAAATTTTTACATACTTTAGATGGATTTAAACCAAAAATTCTTGATAATGTTTATGATAATAAGTCTGATTTTTCTATATTGGATGCTGTTTCAGCACTTACTTTATTAAAAGAACAAGGAATAAATACAGCTAAAATAAGAAGTATTTTATATAATCAAACAGTAATTCCTTTTTTTGTTATTCCACTTATTTTATTAATTTTTGCCTACGCTTCTTTAAATAGCAGATTTTTTAATATGGGAAAATTTACTTCTATTTCGATTTTTGGAACATTAATAATCTGGGGTATTTTCTTTATGTTATTTAAATTAACAAATGGTGGAATTATTGTTCCAGAAGTATCAATTTTATTACCAATGTTATTTTGGATAATTATTTCAATCTATTTTTATAATAAAAAAATCAATTCTTAATCCCAAGGCTAAAAATGAGATCTCATATAAAATCGTATGGAGTAGTTCCTTATCTTGTAAAAGGTAATAATATAAAAATATTATTATGTAAATCTGTTGCAAGTAAAGATAAATGGGGTTGCCTTAAAGGAACTAAAACTAGTAAAGAAAGTGCTTATGAATGTGCTAAAAGAGAGTTTATTGAAGAGAGCTCAATTAATGTTGATATCGCTTTGTTTGAGAACTATTTTGAGCAAATTAATATAGATAAAGATGTTGGAATTTGGTTAGTAAATGCAAATAATATTGAAAACTTAGAACAATATTTTGTTGATGATACTTTAAAAAATAGCTATTTATCTTGGGAAAATTCAAAAGTTAAATTTTTTTCTTTGAGTAATTTACCAAGAATAAAAAATAAGCAAATAACTTTAATAAAAGAAATTAAGGATTTTTTGAAAAATAAGAATCTACACCATTAGCAATTCCATTTGCTAATAATTGTTGATATGCTTTATCATATAATCTTTTACTTTCTACTGGATGAGAAACATATCCTAACTCTACAAGAATAGAAGGCATTTGCGCACCTACAAGAACCCAAAATGGTCCTTCTCTTACCCCTGAATCTTTTATATCTTTATATTTACTTCTTGCTGATTGTAAAATTCCTGATTGTACATCAATTGCAAATTTATGTGATGCAGTTATTCTTGGACGATTTAAAGATTCTAAAAATACATCTTTTGATGAAGCACTCATTTCTCTAATATCTGTTTTGTTTTCTAGTGCAGCGACTCTTTTTGCTCTTTCATTTCTTGCAGGACTCAAGAAAAATGTTTCAATTCCATCAACCTCATTTGCTTTTTCTTTAGGAACAGCATTTGTATGAATTGAAATAAATAAATCTGCATTTTTTTCATTTGCTAATACAGTTCTATCCATAACTTTTATAAATGTATCATCATTTCTTGTTAAATAAACAGTATATCCTCTTTGTTTTAAAAGAGCTCCCACATATTTTGTAACATTTAAATTAATAACTTTTTCATATCTATTATTTGGTCCAACAGCACCAACATCATCAGCACCATGTCCTGCATCAAGTACAATTACTTTATTTTTTGGTTTAAATTCTGATTTTACAGAAGAAGAGATTGAACTTGGAAGATTTAATGGTACTTCTTTGGTTTTAGCAGACTCTTTTTTGCTTGATATAGTTGTAACATTTGTATTCATATTTAATTGTTGATTATTTATAGTGATAATTAATTCTCGAGGAGCTAAGGAATATGTAATTTTTGTATTTTCTTTATTAGAAACTTTAATATTTACACTGTCTTTATTATCATTTACAGTGATATTATCAATATTATTTATTTCCAATTTTGTAGGTATTGTATACTTATATTTACCTGCTATATCAAAAGAATATACATAATTATTAGCAACTTTTTGTGATATTTGTTTTATATCATTTTTTACATAATTTTTATTGAATTTTACTACTATTTTATTTTCATTTGTAGATATAGAACGAATAGGATTTATTGTATCAATATTTATTTGTTCTATTTTTAAGATATTATTTTCAGGCTCATTTTTTGTAACAACTTTTTCTTGCACTTGATTTTTCACTACATTAGATGTTGTAACTTTTTTATTTGAAGAGAGTTGTCTTCCTAATAAAATTTCAAGTTTCTTTTTATCAGGTCTTACATCTTTATTTAATTTTTCACCAATAGATACAATATTTTTTAGTTCGTCAATTTTTAATTGTTCATCATTTTGCATTACAGCTTTTAGGTAATTCATTTTTGATGAATGATATTGTTCATTTAATTTACTATTTGGTTCAGCGCTAAGTAGTAAGTTAAAAGTTAGAGTGATGAGAATAAAAAATTTTTTAAAAATTTTTATTCTCCTTTTGTTAATTTTTCCATTAGTTCTTTTACAGATATAATTTTTTCAATTCTGTACCCATTTGAACCTGAAAAGAATAAACCTGTTTCTACATCACCTTTATACGCAGCACCTAATCTATCTGCAATACAGTAACCAACAATCTTAGCTTCATGTCCTCTATTACAAGGTGCTACGCAATTTGAAATACATTGAACTTTTGGTGCAGTTTTATTTTCAATAGAAAATTGTAAATTAGTCATAACTCCTCTTGCTGGAAGTCCAACTGGAGATTTCATTAACTGAATATCTTCAGCTTTTGCATTTAATAAAACATTTTTAAATTTAGCATCAGCATCACATTCAAAAGTTCCTATAAATCTAGTTGCCATTTGAACACCTGTACAACCCATTTTTATAAATTTATCAATATCTTTTTTATCCCAAATTCCACCAGCTGCAATTATTGGAATATTTCCCCAATTTTTAGCTTCTTCAATAATTGGTCCAATAATATTCTCTAATTGAAACTCTTCTTGAGCACATTGTTCATATGTAAATCCTTGATGACCGCCACTTAACGGACCCTCAACAATTATTGCATCAGGAAGTTTATTATATCTTTGCCATTTTTTACAAATTAATTTTAATGCTCTAGCACTTGAAACAATTGGAACAATTGCAACATCTGGAAAATCTTTTGTAAATTCAGGCATATTTGTAGGTAATCCAGCCCCTGTAATAATTATATTTGCACCAGCTTCACAAGCATCTCTTACAACTCTTCCATAATCATTTATTGCATATAAAACATTACATGCAATTGGTGCATTTCCACAAATTTTTCTTGCATTTGTAAAAATTTCAAAAAGTGAATCTCTACTATAAAAATTCAAAACATCTTTTGGTTTATCTTTTTTTGTAACGATATGAATATTTTCACTTATATTTTTATAATAACCAGTCCCAACAGCAGATATTACACCTAATCCGCCTTCTAAACTAACATTCCCAGCTAATTGGTCCCAGCTAATTCCTACACCCATTCCACCTTGTATAATTGGATGTTTTATCTCATATTTTCCTATTTTCACAACTAGCCTTTCTATTTTATTACTATCTTAGCGAAATTTTTTTTACCTTTTTGTAAAATGTATTCACCAGTTTCTAAATTTAATTTATCATTATCTATTTTTTCTTGATTTATTGATACTGCATTTGCTTTTATATCTCTTCTTGCTTGTGAAGTTGACTCAACAAGTTTACTATCAACTAGCGCTTGACAAACCCAAATTGGAGCTTCAAAGATAAATTCAGCCATATCGGTTGGAATATCTTTTTTTGCGAATACTTTTTCAAATTCTTCTTTTGCTTTTTGTCCCTCACCATTTCCATGGAATCTCTCTACTATTTCTATAGCAAGTTCTTCTTTTATTTTTTTAGGGTGTAAAGTCTCATTTTTTACACCTTCTTGAATTTCTTGAATTTCTTTTAGAGATTTTGATGATAATAATTCAAAATATCTCCACATTAATTCATCTGAGATAGAAAGAATTTTTCCAAACATATCAAAAGGTTCGTCTGTTACACCAATATAGTTACCTAATGATTTAGACATTTTTTGAACACCATCTAAACCCTCTAAAATAGGCATCATTAAAACTGCTTGTTGTTTTTTGCAGTTATATGCTTTTTGCAAAGTTCTTCCCATTAGAAGATTAAATTTTTGGTCTGTTCCCCCAAGCTCAATATCTGTATTCATTGCAACTGAATCATAACCTTGAAGTAAAGGATATGTAAATTCACTTAATGCAATAGGCGTATTACTAGCATATCTTTTTGAAAAATCATCTCTTTCTAACATTCTAGCTACTGTCAAATTTGAAGCAAGTGTAATTAATCCACCTGTTCCTAACTCTTTTAACCAAGTTGAATTAAACATTACTTGTGTTTTTTTAGCATCTAAAATTTTAAAAACTTGCTCTTTATAAGTTTCTGCATTATTTAAAACTTGCTCATTACTTAAAATCTTTCTAGTTTCACTTTTTCCTGTTGGATCACCAATAGTTGCTGTAAAATCTCCAATTAAAAATTGAATAATTCCTCCAAATTTTTGGAAAGTTGCTAACTTTTGAATAAGAACTGTATGTCCTAAATGTAAATCAGGAGCGGTTGGGTCAAATCCAGCTTTTACATAAAAATTTTCACCAGTTTCAAAATATTTTTTTATAAGTTTCTCTATTGCTTCAATATCAATAATTTCGGATGTTCCTCTTTTTATCTCACTTAATGCTTCTTGAACTTTTTTTTCCATTAATTTTTTACCCTTTAATTATTTGTTATAAGCATCTTTTTTTGAATAAAATTCTATAACTTTTACTTTTCTTTCTATTATTTTTCTAACTTCTTCTATATTTGATTTATTTATTTCAAACTCAATATAACAGTATTGTATATATGAGTGAGTTTGTCGTCCAAACTCTACACCTAATATATAAAACTCATATTCAGCCATATAAGTTAGTACTTTTGCTAATTCACCTTTTGTATTTGGAATACTAATTACCATTTTATATTGATAAACTGTATCTATTGTCCATTTACAAAAAAGCATTTGTTGATTTGTTTTTATTTTGTCGTAGGCTTTATCACACATTTTATGATGAATTATAGCTTCATTCCCACTTCTAAAAGCAACAATATCATCACCAAACTTTGGATGACAACAATGGTCAAATGATACAGAACTTATACTGAAATTTGAATTTATTAAAACATTATCAAATTTATATTCTTTAATTTTACTAGTTAATATTTTAAATCTAGTCATTAAACCTTTATGGCTTATAATTTTTTTTTCAATTATCTGTTTAGTATGTTTAAAAAAATCTAAAATTTGTGGTATCTTATGTGGAGATTCTATTGGATATATTTCTGTAATATCATCAGAATATCTCGAAAATACCGTATTTATAATATTCTTCCCAGATAATTCATCTATCTCTTTTTGTCTATGTGTACATAAAAATTTAATTTGTTTTTTTGCTCTTGAAGTTTTTACCATATCCATCCAAGAGCATCTAACAATAATTTCATCACCTAATTCAATAGATACAATATCTGTGCTTTTTAATTCAGTCAAAAGAGGTTTTTTAATTTTATTTATGTAACATGCAATTGCTTTTTTCCCAACATTACTATGGACTGCAAATGCGAAATCATAGGCGCTTGAGCCAACAGGTAGCATAAATACTTCACCTTTTGGTGAATAAACTACAATTTCTTGAGTATACAAATTGTCTTTTGCATCTTGGTAAAACTCTTCTACATTTTCATTTGAAAACTCTAAAGATTTTAGCCAGTTAAGATTTGTAGTATTTTTAGCTCCAGATTTGTATTTCCAATGCGCTGCAATCCCAAATTCTGCGATTTTGTTCATCTCAAAAGAACGAATTTGAATTTCATAAATTTTAGAATTATAAAATATTGTAGTGTGTATCGTTTGGTAACCATTTTCTTTAGGAGTTGCTACATAATCTTTAAATCTTGAAATCAATGGTTTAAATTCAAGGTGCATATATCCTAAAATTTTATAACAATCAATATCATCTTCAACTAAAATTCTAATTGCAAATAAATCTAAAACTTCATCTATTGAAATTCCTTTTCTTTGCATTTTTAGATAAATTGAATAATGGTGTTTTATTCTACTATAAATTTTAATTTTATTTAAGTCATAACCATTTTTTTCTAAAAGATTTTTTGTTGTAGAAATAAATGTATTAAAAGTAAGTTGCATTGCACTTTGTTGCTCTCTTAAAAAATTATCAATTTTTTTATATTCATTTGGATAGATATAAAAAAATGCCAGATCTTCTAAAGCATTTTTTAAAGTAGAAATTCCTAGTCTATTTGCAATAGGAACATAAACAACTAAAGTTTCTTCAGCAATTCTTTTTTGTTTATTTGCAGGTAAAACACTAAGAGTTAACATATTATGTAATCTATCACAAAGTTTTACAATTAAAACTCTAACATCATCTATTGAGGCTATTAACATTTTTCTAAAGGTAAGTGCTGAAGATATTATTTTAGAATCACTAGCATCAATTGATGTTATAAATTCATTTTCTCTAATTTCAACAATTTTAGTTAATCCATCAACCATATGAGCAATATCACTACCCCATCTCTCTTTTATGTAGTCCAAAGAATAATTAGTGTCTTCTACTACATCATGTAATAATGCAGTTGCAATAATTGCTTCGTCTTTTGAAAAATGAGCTGTAATAGAGGCAACTAAAATTGGATGAACACAATATGGTTCTCCACTTTTTCTGTATTGACCTTCATGGGCTTCTATTACAAAATTAATTATTTCACTTAGTTTTTGAGATATTTCTGTTTGAGTATTTAGTTTGTTAATTGCATCTTCAACATTGTTTATATGTTGAATTTCTTTGATAAATGGATCCATGGTATATTAGACTTTAAAGATAAGCTTTTGGCTCATCTTTATTTCTTGTCCACAAAACCTTCTATTCTTAGTAAACCACTTGCAATTTCATCAATTGCAATATCAGTATATTTCATTTTTTGAGTATTTTGTTCTAATAATGGTTTTGCACCTTTACTTAATTCATCAGCTCTTTGTCCAACAGCGATTGCTAAAATATATCTGTCATTGTCAACATATTTTAAAGCTTTTGATATTCTTTCTTCTAATCTCATCATAAGTTATCCTTTTGTATTTAATTATTATCTAACTATTGAACATCTACTATAATCACCTTGTATGATTTTTAGTAAGTTGCCTTTTTCATTCATATTTGCAACAACTATAGGAAGTTTGTTGTCTTTAGCAAGTGCAATGGCTGTATCATCCATTACTTTAATATGGTCCTCTAATGCTCTATCATAAGATAAAGTTTCTAATTTTTTAGCATCTGGATATTTCATTGGATCTCTGTCATAAACACCATCAACTTTTGTGGCTTTTATTAACATACAAGCCCCAATTTCAGTTGCTCTTAGCGTTGCTCCTGTATCAGTTGTAAAATACGGGTTTCCAGTTCCTGCACCAAAAATTACAACTCTTCCTTTTTCGAGGTGTCTAGTTGCTTTTCTTACAATAAATGGCTCAGCTATTTGTTCCATTTTAATTGCAGTTTGTAATCTAGCACTTAAACCTTTGTATTCCAATGCTTCTTGCATAGCAATACCATTAATTACAGTTCCTAACATTCCCATGTAATCAGCACTTGTTCTTTTAATAACACCATCAGCTGCTGCTGTCACTCCTCTGATTATATTTCCACCGCCAATTACAATACCAACTTCGATACCATTTTCAACTAAACTTTTTATCTCTTCAGCAATATAATCTAATATTTGAGTATCAATACCATAACCTTCAGCACCAGCCAATGCTTCACCAGAAAATTTTACAAGTACTCTTTTGTTCATTATGCATATCCTTCTATAATTTTTGGATTTTATCTAAAAAATCATTAACAAATACTTAGCTTAACGCCCATTCATAAAATGGAATTATATTTATTTTTAATTTCGGATCAGAAATTTTTTCATTGTTAGAAATAGTAATAATATTTATCTCATTTATTTCAAATTCATTAGCATTTTTAATAATTTTTTTTAGTGCATTATTCATTAAAAATCTATTAAAAAATGGAATAGGAATAATTGCAATATTTTTCGATTTAATATAAAAATCAATACTATCTAAATAATAAATATCTTTATATTTATTTATTAATTCTAAGAAAATCATATTAGAAAATTCATTTTTAAACTTTTTTACATGGGAAATTGCATTTAAAAAAGAGTGATTATAACAATATATCTTTTTTACAGATTTTTCTTGATTATATTTTTGTAAAAAATAGATTGATTTATTATTTTCATAAATTTTACACGTTTCATAAAATTTATCTTTAGATATTTTGATTTTTGATTTTAAAGTGTTAAATAGCTGAAATAAAGACTTTTTTTCATCTATATTTTCAATTAAAATTTTTAAAATCTCATATTGAGTTTCATTTTTACATTGTAATTCAATTATTTCTTGTAAACGATTTATTTTTTTATGGTCTTCATAATTAATTAATTCAGGAATATTCCCAAATTTTAAAAAACTATTAAAACTTTGAGTTATATTTTGATGTCTATTGTCATGAAGTAAATACTCTTCAAAATCTAAAGCAGAAATTATTATATTCTTAAAACCTTTTAAATTAAGAGGTGTTTTTGTAGAAATAATAATATTTTGACAAGTTGGAAGTTCAAAATCAAAATCAAAATTTTCTAATACTAAAACAGTTATTTCATTCATTTTTATAAATTTTTCTAAATTTTTACTAACTTCACTAGCATTATTTCTTAAATCTGAAAAATCAATATAAAGATAATCTTTGGGTTTAAATGTAGATAAAAAATCATAAATAAGATAACTTTTCCCTGTTTTAAAAGCACCACTTATTAGAGTTTTTGATTCAGTAATTTTTGTTTTTCGCTCCATGAAATTAACCTTTGAAAAGTTAATTTCATAACAAGCTTCTAGAGTTCTCATTTTTTATTTTGTATTAAAATAATTGCTTCTTTGATAGCATTTACATAACTTTTTGTATTTATTTTTTCATTTTTATATGCAATATTAAAAGCAGTTCCATGGTCAACTGAAGTTCTAATTATTGGAAGATTTAGACTCACATTTATACTTTGGTCAAAATAAAGAGCCTTAAGTGGCGCTAATCCTTGGTCATGATACATAGCTACAAAATATTTATAATTTTTTCGTGAAACTGGTGAAAATGCAGTATCTGGAACTAATGGACCTTTGAAGATATTTTTTTCTAAATGTTTATTTGCTTTCTTTATAGCTTTGAAAATTTCTACTTCTTCATCACCTAAAATGCCATTATCACTTGCATGTGGATTTAAACCTAAAACTCCAATGTTATCATTTTTCACATTTTTGTAAAAATCGATTAAAAATTTAGTTAAATCTTCTTCATTTACTTTTTTTGCAACTTTTTTTAAAGGAATATGTTCCGTGAAAAGTCCCACAAACATCTTTTTACAACCGAGCATCATAATGGCATTTTTACCAAAATAATCCCTTAGAACTTCCGTGTGACCTTTGTATTTTATATCTGCTTTACTCCAAGATTCTTTGTTAATAGGAAGTGTGCAAATTGCATCAACTCTTTTTTTATCTGCTAAATTTATAGAATCCATAAATGAATCATAAGAATATTTTCCTGCTTTTTTTGAAACAGTTCCTGATTTTATTTCAAATTCACCTTTTGTTTCAAAAAGTTCAAAATCTTTTGGAATCTCTATTTTTAATTTATCACTTGCTTTTTTTAGCATAATAGTGTTTATACAATAAATTGGTTGGCAAATTTTTGATATTTTTTCATGACATTTTAGAGCTATTTCAATTCCAATACCATTTAAATCACCTATACTAACAGCTATTTTGGGTTTTAAATCAGTCATTTTTAATTAACTCTTTCATATCAATAATTGCTTGACTTAAACCTGTAAATACAGATCTGGCAATGATACTTTGCCCAATATTTAGCTCTTCAATTTCAGGTATTTTTGAAATAAGTGTAACATTTTGATAGTTTAATCCATGTCCAGCAGCTATTTTTAGATTTAATTTTTTTGCTAATTTTGATGAAGTTTCTATTTCTTTAATAGCTTTAGTTAATCTGTTTTTTAACTCTTCTTTACTTAATTCTAACTCATTTATACTATGATGAGTTGAAGATAAGTTTGAGTGAAGCATTGCATAAACATTTGCAAAAGTTCCTGTATGAAGTTCAACCCATTCAACTTCTAGTTGACTTGAAAGTTCAATTATCTCTTCATTTGGGTCAATAAATAAAGATACTTCAATCTCATTTTCATGAAGTTTATCTATAACTTTTTGAAGTTTCTCAAAGTGTCCTTTTACATCAAGTCCACCTTCAGTTGTTACTTCATCTCTATTCTCAGGAACTAATGTAGCACGTGTTGGTTTTAGTTTACAAACAATATCAATAATTTCACTATTTATAGAACACTCTAAGTTTACTGGCAGTGTTGATTGTTGAATTATCGCAATTGCATCATTATCATGGATATGTCGTCTATCTTCTCTTAAATGAATAGTTATTTGATTAGCACCTGCAAGTTTGCAAATACCAAGGGCATCAAGGGGATTTGGGTCATTAATTTTTCTAGCTTCTCGCAAGACTGCAATGTGGTCAATATTTACACCAAGTAACAATTTGTATCCTTTAATATTGGCTTTTTCTATGAAATAATAGCCAATATTAAATAAAGAAGTCTTTGTGGGATTTTTTAGATTATGATAAATCTTTTAGTGTTGCAATATTTGCAGCTAGTTTATTTTGAACTTCTAAATATTCATCTTCAGGATTAGAATCAGCAACAACTCCAGCACCTGCTTGAAATATTAAAGTATCATGTGTAAGCATTGTAGTTCTAATTGTAATTGCACTATCCATATTTCCATCAAAACCAAAGTATGCAATACTTCCTGAATAAAAATTTCTTTTAATTCCTTCAAATTGAGCTATCAATTCCATAGCTCTTATTTTTGGAGCGCCGGTCATTGTTCCTGCTGTAAATGTTGCTGCGAATAAATCAAACATATCATACTTATCATCTATGATTGCTTCCACATCTGAAACAATATGCATAACATGAGAGTATCTCTCAATTCTCATTAAATCAGTAACTTTTACAGTTCCTGGTCGTGCAACTCTTCCCACATCATTTCTTCCTAAATCAACAAGCATTAGATGTTCAGCTCTTTCTTTTGAATCATTGATTAGTTCATTTTCCATTTGAAGGTCTTTTTCTAAAGTTCGACCTCTTTTTCTGGTTCCTGCAATTGGTCTTAAAAGAAGATGTCCATCAACAAGTCTTATCATAACCTCAGGAGAACTTCCTGCAATTGAGAAGTTTTCAAATTGTAATAAAAATAAATAAGGACTATGATTTTTACTTCTTAATGCTCTATAAAAACTTAAGTGATCAACAATAGCTTTTTGAGTAAATCTATTAGACATCAAAATCTGAAAAACATCTCCTGCTTTTATCATTTCTTTTGATTTTGCAACCATTTCGAAGAACTCTTTTTTTGTAAAATTAAATTTACCTTCATCAATTAAAGTTGCTTTTTTTAATGGAGTATATTCATAACTTTTTAAAAGTTCTTTTTCTATTAGTTTTAAATCTTTTTCTTTTTCATTCATAGATGTAACAATTACAAGTTTTGAAGTTTTGTGTGAAAATCCAAGAATTATTTTTGGTCTTATTAAATCTAAATCAGGAATATTTAGTTGATCAACTAATGAATTCATAGACTCTTTTAATTTAGGTTCAAACTCTTTTCCAATGTCATATCCAACATTTCCAATGAATCCATCAATTAGACCAATTCCTAATTCTAAAGATTTATTTTTATAAAGTTCTTTGTCGAAGTTTTTATAATATCTTTTTAAAAAAGTTAATGGATTTGATTCAACAGTTGAAACTTCTTGTTTTTCATTTTTATAAAAACAAGTTTCATTTTTATACCAAACTCTTTCTCTATCACCAATTATGATATAAGAATAATTCCCGGTACTTGAATTAATTGTACTTTCAAATAAAAATGTTATTTCATCTTTATATAAATTCTTAATCTTTTCATATATTGAAACAGGTGTAAATTGATCTAAAAATAGTTCTTTGCTATAAAAATTCATTAATGTCACTTTTTCTAAAATTTAACCACAAATGCACTTGTAACATTTAGTTTTTGTTTTACATCTTCAACATTTTCACTTGCTGTTGCTTTTGAACTATAAGGACCAATTAAAACTTTATTATAAGCTACACCATTTACAGTATCTTGATATATTTTATATTTTAATTTTGCATTTCTTATTGTGCTTACATAACTATCAGTTGGTTTTTTTGTAAATGCTCCAATTTGAATAAAATATCCACTTGACATACTATTTGATACTGTATTTTCAGAATTAGTTTCTACTAAATCTTTAATAGAAGATTTTTTTGTCTCTACTTTTTTTGTAACAACTTCTTCTTTTTGTGTTGATGCTGGAGTTGTAGTGATTTTTTCTTTTTGTACAGAAGATTTACTTCTTTCTACTTTTTTTATAGTTTGATCAATTGCTTCATCTGAAATTCCAGTTGATTTAGAATTATAACTTTCAGCTTCTTTTTGTAGATTTTCAAAAGCTTGTAAAGTATTAGAATCTTCTGCTTTTTCATTATTAGATTTTGTAGTTGATCCATGAACTTCTGGTACCATAGGTTCATTTGTATCTTTTTTTACTCTTTCATTAATAATTTTTTGAAAATTTTCTTCAATGTTATCGCTATCTTGTAGTTTTTTCATTTCAGTTGAACTTGCACTATTTGAAGTAAATTGGTCTTCTTTTGGAGCATCATTTGTTAAAAGTCGTATAATAATTATAGTTAGCAAAAATAAAACCACAAGAACAATACCTAAAATTAGATATTTTTTCTTATTATCTTCATTTGCATTAGATGAACCCAGCATAATATTATCAAGCTCATGTTCATTTGGTTCAACATGATTGTTATAGCTATTGCTATTATAATCATTAGTATTGTTTCTTTCCAAAATAACTGAGTCATTATTAATTGACATTTCTACTTCTTCAAGTTCATTTAATTTTCGTTCTAATTCTTCTCTTTCTTGTTGAATCTGAACTTTTTTAATAAACTCATCACCTTTTATTTGCATAACATATCCTTATTTATATAAAACCCTTAAAAAGTTGATTTATTGTAAATCACAAAATTCCCAGCTAATTCTTCTAATTCTTTATTTATTTTTGCATGAAGAGCTGTATCTTCAATATTATCTAATACATCACAAATTTTGTTTGCAATTAATTCAAACTCTTTCTCTTTCATCCCTCGTGCTGTTAATGCTGGACTTCCTATTCTAATACCTGATGTTACAAATGGACTTCTTGTCTCACCTGGAACTGTGTTTTTATTTACTGTTATCCCTGCATTCCCTAAAGCTGCATCTGCATCTTTACCACTGAATGGTTTATTTAAAAATGATACTAATACTAAGTGATTATCTGTTCCACCTGAAACTAAATCATATCCTCTTTTTATTAATACATCTGCTAATACTTTTATATTTGCTTTTACTTGTTTTGCGTAATCTTTCCATGCAGGATCTAAAATCTCTTTAAATGCTACTGCTTTT
>Ga0172377_10000768_pt1 | contig 31265 bp, 28 predicted proteins | sample Pumphouse3metaG_FD_119749 | JGI IMG/M metagenome (GOLD analysis project Ga0172377, IMG submission 119749) | Leachate microbial communities from a municipal landfill in Southern Ontario, Canada - Pumphouse #3 metaG | ecosystem: Engineered > Solid waste > Landfill > Unclassified | place: Canada... | reverse complement strand
CTCTGAAATAAGACCCGCGACCCTTCTTTGTGTCAAAGGTGTCATACCTATGATATCACAGATCTCTCTGTATGTCGTATAAACATCACCGGTCGTCATCTTCTTATTATTACTTTCAAAATTCTTGATTATACTCATAAGAACGACCTTTGATTGATTTGTGATAGTATTCATTACTTCTATCACTGCATCGAATTCAATCTTCTCACGAGCAGAATTAACATGAGCTTCGGTAACAACGGAATCTCCGTTTCTTTCAGCAATATCTGCTGCTATTCTTAAGAAATCAAGAGCTTTTCTTGCATCTCCGGAATCCTGAGCAGACAAAGCAGCGCAATACGGAATGACAGCAGGATCCAAAACCCCTTCATCAAAAACGCATTTTGCTCTGTCGGAAAGAATATCCTGTAATTCTATCGAATTATACGGATTGAATACTATTTTCTCTTCACCCAATCTGCTTTTGATCTTTGTTGAAAGCAATTCGGTGAATTTTGAATTATTTGTTATTCCGATAATGGATACTCTTGATTTTTTGAGTATCTCATTCATTGTTGTAAGGAAATAGAATATATCGTCACCGTTCTTCTTGAACGATCTGTCGATCTCATCAAGAACGATAATGAAGACCTTATCTTTCTCATCAATATAATTTGAAAGTTCATAATAGATCTTATCCAATGCCCATCCTGTGAACGGTATCTTTCTGTTATATTCCGTTATGATCTGATTTGATATATTATACAGAATTCCGGACGGTGTATCAACGACTTCGCAATTCACATAGATGAAACTGCAATTCTTTTCATCAGGATCTGCTTTTTTCAATTCTTTTCCGATATAATTCAGAACAGCGGTTTTTCCGGTTCCCGTTTTTCCGTAAATAAGAATATTGGATGGTTTGTCTCTGTTAAGACAGGGAGCTAAGATCTCGGCTATTTTTTTGATCTGCTCGTCTCTGTGTGGTAATTGTTCGGGAATGTATGAGGATTGAAGGATGTTTCTGTTTTTTATCAAAACATTCCTTTTTTCCATATATTTTTCAAATATGGATTTTTCTTTTTTTTCTTCCATTCGCATTACCACTTTTTCCAATGGAATGAGGTAAGTTGGATCTAGATTATAAAACCTCTTATGACCGATTTTATTCTTTGTACATTCCTTTTATAACAGAACGTTCATTATCCTTTTGTATTGCGTAAAGCAAAGGTGAAAATAATGAAAGGATGGCTTGTTATCGGAGCTTGTATTCTTGGGATCGTCGCATTCGTTCTGATCCTGTACGCTATCGGAAGTTTCTTCTGATATCAACAATTTTCGATCGATCTAACGATCGATCTTTCAATTTTTTCTTTCGAGAATTCTTTGTTATTTTCTAAAAATATCTATTTTTTTCTGCAGTGGAAATGAAGGGGTGGGGGAGTTTGTTTAATTGTATATCTTTCTTTATAATATTCTTATGAAAGATCAGTGAATCATGACAGGAATTCTCAATGACAAATATTTTCTGATGTGTGTTTCGATATCGGTTATAATTTTGATATCTGTATTTTTGATGCCCGGAGAGAACAGTGATGATGAGACCGATGACAGCATCAAAGGAATAGTCTATGATATCGATCAGACATCGAGAGGATACACATTTTCGTTTCAGGATACGGAAGGAAGGTCGATAAGGTGTTATTTCAAAGAGATGCCGGAAGAGTCGGTATATTCGATATCGGGAAATTTTTCTGATGACGGTTCCATATTCTTTGTAAGCGAAATGACCCCGATACAATCAGAATGAATATATCGGATTATTGAATAGCCTCTGTTATGTATGTAGCGGTCGACGATACAGATTCCAACAAAGGGAACTGTACGACCTTTTTGGCAACCGAGATAATCAGAGAACTCGACGATCTGGACCTTATCGGAAATCCCAGACTTGTCCGTTTGGACCCTGCAACTCCCTGGAAGACCAGGGGTAACGGTTCATTGGTCATGAGATTCGGAAAGGGTGTCGGAAAAAAGAGATTCATCGGTAATATCGGTAACAGGGACATCTATTGTTTCGATTGCTGCACGGATTTTGAACCGAACGAAAATGATCTTCTTAAGAGGATCATCCCGCTGATCGAAAGATTCCATGAGGATGATGCGAATCCGGGTCTGGTCATTTCCAGGAAAAAACCGTCCCAGGAATTCTATTGGAACGGTGTAAGGAAGATAATGGACCGTAAGGATATCGAGAACGAGATCAAAAGGATCGGTGCCGTCAAATTCGAGATAGGGAACGGAAGAGGTGTTATCGGCAGCACATGCGGGATGGCATGGAGACCGCGCGATCACACATATGAACTTCTGACATACAGACCTATGAGCAGATGGGGTACCGAACGCAAATTCGATCCGCTGACCATCAGGGATGCGGAACATAATATCGAAACATCGTTCAACAGCTGGGAGGACAGGGATCAGAAGGTCGCGATGGTACCGGCGACCCCGTGTCCGGTGATGTACGGTTTCAGAGGAGATGTCCAGGAAGATCTGATCAGGGGATTTGAGATGATCAGGACAGAGCCTATCGACAGATGGGTGATCTATCTTACGAATCAGGGTACAGACGATCATATAATCTATCATCCGAAGGAACTGGTCCCGGAACGTTCTTATTATCTTGAGGGAAAAGTGATCTCTCCCGCCGAGCACATCAAAGGAGGGCACGTTTTCGTAGATATCATGACGAAGTACGGGAAGGTCACCTGCGGAGCATACGAACCTTCCAAGGATTTCAGATACGTATTCGACAATCTCCGTGTCGGAGACAGGATAGGGGTCATGGGTGAGCTCAGAGAGGACCCGAGGACCCTGAACGTCGAAAAGATACATGTTCTGGAATTGGCAGAGGTCTTCGATAAGGTATCCAATCCGATATGTCCCGTATGCGGCAGGACGATGGGTTCCGCTGGAAAGGATCAGGGATTCCGCTGCAAGAAATGCCATACCAGATCCAAAGAACCGATGTCCGTAAAGGAGTTCAGGTGGATCGTTCCGGGATGGTATGAGCCGCCTACTTATTCAAGGCGCCATCTTTCAAAACCTTTGAAGAGAATGGGCGAATCACAGCCTGTTGATTTCGTCAATTGCCGTAGTTGATGACCGACATTAATATATATTGTGTCGTAAAGTGTACTCCAAATCAACTTGAGGTATAAAGATGGAAGATGCAGTAATAATCAGTGCGGCAAGGACGCCCATAGGAAAATACGGAAAATCCCTTTTGGGAATAAAATCCACCGATCTCGGTGCACTCACACTCGCAGAGGCAGTGAAGAGGGCAGGCATTCAGACGACCGATGTCGAGGAATGTATTATGGGAAATGTCCTTTCGGCAGGACTCGGTCAGAACCCCGCAAGACAGGCAGCCATCGGCGCAGGTCTTCCCGAAGAGATCGGATCATACACCGTCAATGCTGTCTGCGCATCCGGACTCAAATCCCTGATGAACGCGGCAGATGCCATCAAGGCCGGCGAGTACAACGTACTGGCCACCGGCGGAATGGAGAACATGTCCAACGCCCCCTACATCATCAACGGTGCCAGGTGGGGACTCAGGATGAACGACCAGCCCATGGTCGACTGTATGGTCCACGACGGACTCTGGGACATCTTCAACAACCAGCACATGGGATTCACCGGCGAGATCGTTGCCGAGAGATTCAATGTGACCAGGGAGGACGCTGACAGACTTTCGATGGAAAGTAACCTCAAGGCAGCCAAGGCCCAGGCAGAGGGAAAGTTCGACAAAGAGATCGTCCCCGTCACCATCCACTCAAAGAAGGGAGACACCATATTCTCCAAAGATGAGGGTATCAGGCCCGATACAACGATGGAGACACTCGGAAAGCTCAAACCCGTCTTCAAGAAGGACGGTATCGTCACGGCGGGAAATTCCTCGCAGCTCAGCGACGGTGCGGCCGCATGTATCGTAACGTCCAGGTCCTGGGCGGAAGAGCACGGTATCAAACCCATTGCGGAGATCGTCGCATACGGCGAGCGCGGTGTTAAGCCCGAGTACATCATGGAAGCACCCATACCCACCACCAGGCATGTCCTCAAAAAGGCCGGAATGACCATCGACGATATCGATCTCTTCGAGCACAACGAAGCGTTCGCATCGGCATCATGTGCGGTAAAGAAGGAACTGAACGTTCCCGAGGAGAAATTCAACGTCAACGGAGGAGCCGTCGCACTCGGACACCCCATTGGATGTTCCGGAATGCGTGTGCTCACATCTTTGATATACGCACTCCACGACCGCAACAAGGAGACAGGTCTTGCGACACTCTGTTACGGCGGCGGAAACGCGGTCACGATGATCGTTCGCAGGTGCTGAATACAAATCAAGGGGGAGATCCCCCTTTTCAAAAATTTTTCAACAATAACCTATATGAATTTTCAACTGATTTACTGTCAAATATGGAACTGAACGCCGTTCTGGAGAATATCGATGCTTCACGCGATGACATCACAAAGGTCATGACCGAAATGATCGGAATACCTGCGATGTCCCCGGAGATCGGCGGCAACGGCGAGAGCAAGAGGGCAGATATGCTCCAGAGATGTCTCGTCGGATATGACAGCGTTCAGCGCATAGACGTTCCCGATGAGCACGATCCTTCCATCAAGAGGTCCAACATCCTCGCAAAGAAGGAAGGCAAGGGAAAAGGCACCGTCTGGATTGTAGCGCACATGGATACGGTCCCCGCCGGAGATCTGAACGAATGGAAGACCGACCCCTTCAAGGGAGTTGTCAGGGACGGCAAGATCTACGGCCGCGGAACGGAAGATAACGGTCAGGCGGTGATCTCGTCCATGTTCGCATCAAAGTTCATTCCGTCCGATATCCTCTCAAAGAGGTCCATCGGAATAGCCTATGTGGCCGACGAAGAGGTGTCCAGCCGTATGGGTATCGGATATCTTCTCGAGCACGGTTATTTCTCTCCTGACGATGTATTCCTGGTCCCGGATTGGGGAAGTCCCGAGGGATCGATGATCGACATCGCCGAAAAGAGTCTGATCTGGCTCAAGTTCGAGGTCATCGGAAAGACCACCCACGGATCCACTCCCAACAAAGGTCAGAATGCATTCCGTGTGGGGACGTATTTCCTGTCCGAGCTCATGAGCAAGTTCGCCAGGGAGTTCAACGACACCGATGATCTGTTCGATCCCGCCATCTCCACATTCGAACCGACGAAGTGCGAGGTAACATCCGAGAATGTCAATACCATTCCCGGAAAGTTCGTCTTCTACATGGATATTCGCGTGATCCCGAAATATTCTCCCGACGACATCCTCGCGGCAGCGAACGAGATGGCGAAGGAATATGAGCGCAGGACCGGTATCAGGATAGTTGTGACAGATGTACTCAGGCACACTTCGGGGAAGGTCTCGTCCACGGAGACGGAGGTCTACAAGGCGCTCTGCGACTCGGTGGAATCCGTTATCGGAAAAAGACCGACCGCCACCGGTGTCGGAGGTGCCACATGCGCCAATTTCTTCAGGGCCAAAGGATATGATGCATATGTTTGGGAATACGGCGGAGGTACCCTTCACGCCCCTAACGAATATGTGGTGATCGACAGCATCATCAAGGATGCCAAGGTCTTCGCGACCCTGTTCTACAAATTGTGTGTCTGATCACTCGAAGAGTCTCTCGAGCATCCAATCTGCGTTGAACTGCTCGATATCGTCATATTCCTGTCCGTTGCACACGAATGCAATGGGCTTTCCTATGGTGTGAGCGATAGAAAGTGCGGCACCGCCTTTTGCATCGGTGTCTATCTTTGTCAGAATGACCGCATCGATACCGACCGCTGCATCGAAGACCTTTGCCTGTTCTATGGCATCGTTTCCCGCGAGTGCATCGCCGACGAAGATCTTCAGTGCGGGTTTGGATACACGTGCGATCTTCTTCATCTCATCGATGAGGTTGTTGTTCGTCTGCATACGGCCTGCGGTATCGATGAGGACGACATCCTTCTTTTTCGATCTGGCATGCTCGATGGCGTCGTACGCAACTGCGGCCGGATCCGCATCCTGCGACTGTTTGACGATCTTGACGCCGAGTTTGTCCGCATGGACGGTAAGCTGCTCGATCGCTCCGGCCCTGAAGGTGTCGCATGCCGCCATTACGACGGTCTTTCCGTCCTTCTGAAGCATGTTGGCGATCTTGGCAATTGCCGTGGTCTTTCCGGTACCGTTGATACCGATGAACATTATGACTGTAGGTCTGGGCTGGTCCTCGATCCACTTCATGAAGTCGAATTCGTTGACCTTCAGAACGTTGCGGACCGATTCCTTGACAGCCGTCTCGACGACCTGCTCGAGTGTGAATTCGCGGCTGTATTTCTTGTTGACAAGGTTGTCACGTACTCCGAGGATGATCTCCTGAACGACAGGATATGCAACATCGGATTCCAAAAGGGCCACTTCGAGTTCGTCCAAAATATCGTCGAGCGGGTCCTCTTTGATCTTTTTACCGCTGTCTCCCACCATTCCGGAGGTAGACGGCGTATGAGTTTCGGCAGGAGCGTGCTTTGTTTCGGCCTTTGCCTCTGCCTTCTTCTTTTTCTCAAGTTTTATCTGTTCCCTTCTGGACAGGGGCTTCTCCTCTACGGCGGGAGCCGCCTGTTCGGGGACTTTCTCGGGTTCCGGAGGGGTCTGTCCCTGGGGGACATCCGCCTTCGGTTCCTCGTAGATCTTCTCCGAGTCAAGCTTTTCTGACTTGTGGAAGACGTTCTTCAGCTTCGACTTGAGAGAATCGAACATCTCACAGACCTTGCTGGTTGTTTTGCTGCCTGGCGCGGTACTCGTTCTGTATGGCCAGAGTAAGGTCGTTGGCAAGGCTCTCGATCTGTGTCATCGCGTTGACGGCGTTCTTGAGTGTCTCAGAACAGTCGTTGCCGTTCTCAACGATGAAATCGATGGCCTCGTCGATGGTCTTCTCGACCGATACGCGGGTACCGACGTTGACAAGGACCTTTGTCCTGTCTGCAACTTTGACATTTACGAAAGATGAAGCACCGATCGGAAGAAGGACCTCATCACCCTCCTTCGCATCCTTGAGTGCCTTGAGCGTCTCACGTGCCCTGAGAAGGTCATCCATAGATGCCTGGAGCATCTGTGCCTGACGGTTCAGGTTCTCAAGCTGCTTGTTGTAGGAGTCAAGGACCGCCATGGCCTGACGGAGCTCATCATCTTTCATTTCACTCACCGATATCGTATTTTACGACGTGGTTTGTGACCTGGTCAGCGGGGATCTCTTCGACACTTGTGATGTCGATCTCCCATCTCTTGAGTTTGTGTTTGCTTCCGAATGTGGAAAGTGCTTTCTCTCTGACGCTTGTCTCGTCCTCGGCGGACATCTCTACGGAGAAGACCTGCCTCCCCTTGTCCTGCCTCGGGTCTGCGAATGAACCTGTTACGCGGAATGCTTTCATAAGTATTACCTTCTGGTGGGGAATTATATTTAATTAATAAAGCTTTGGCCTTGACACTCTATAAAAAGGGCGCATTGCTGCATAAATACGTCGGAAAGCGGCGGGGTATTCCGCTCCGCAGACATTTATGTGCCGTTTCCGACCTCCGGGAGAACACGGGTGCGGTCAGAAGAACGAGTCCTTCCTTTCGGAGTCGTATCCCCAATTGGCTTCCTTCCTGCCCACAAGGAACACCGCCGCGTATTCGGGGACCTCGGTCTCCCCCGCTTTCAGGGATATGCGGTCGTCTTTGATGTTAAGCTGATACGGGCGTTTCATCGTGATCTTGGTGGGTTCGTCGGAATAAGCTTCCGGTACCGCATAGAACAGGGGATTGTAATCCGTGAGCTGTTCCCTGCTGATCGGACTTACCCTGAGACCTGTCTTTCCGTGGACGGAACCTGGCAGACGGATGAGCCTCTTGATATCCGGGGTGACAGGTTTATCGACCTCTCCCGACATCATGCGGGCCTTGTCCTCTTTCATGACCTTGATGAGAAGGTCCTGGTCGTGTTTGTTCAGAAGGCTCATGTCATTCTTCTCGAAAAATGAACCTCTGGCACTTTTTATCCTGGTCTGCGCGTTCAGCAGTGATTGGTTCTGGAGGGTCTTGATGCAGGGGTATGTTTTCTTCAGGACACTCGGGTCCATCGTGCAGAAGTCCTCGACGACCTCCATGAGTCCGTGCCTCATCCTCAGACGCCATCCGCCGGAATCCTCTCCCGGGATGAGTCTGATCTCGGCGACGTTGGACCTCATACCGTCGCTCATCATGACCGTCTTCGTTGCCCTGCGGTCTATCGGGAACACCCAATCGATGTCCATTCCGGAGCATGTGATGTAATCCACCAGCTCTCTTCTCTCGTGCGTTCCCAAGGTCAATACATCGGGCATGGTGACGTGCGCATGGTAACCCCTTCCGCCGGAGAATGCCAGATGGACCTGGTCCTCTGCGAATCCGAGGTCTCCCGTGAGGAACGAATCGTACAGGTTGATCATCTCGCTGCGGATCTGTATCATCATGTCGTCGTAGGTCATCTTGTCCGCGCCTTCCAGGTGGTCTGCGTCCAGATCGAAGATGAGCTCCGCGCCCATCCATTCCTTCTCGTCCATGGTCGGTGCGTTGGGACGCCTGTAGTATGCCGTGGAATAGTAGCTGTGCCTGGGCGCCTGGGCGATCATGAATATCTTCAGGTCGTCCGCGGTCCCGAACGACAGATGCCTCTGCATCATATCTCTGTCGAAGAACATGAATCCGAACTCTCTCTTCGTATGTCTGGGAGGCATCCAAGGCGTGTATTCCTTGTAGTACTTCCTGAACGATTTCAGAAGGAAACGGGAGTTGCGGTCCATCGGCCGTAATATCGCAGGCAATCTATAATTAGGTTGCTCGGCGGTAGGGGAGGCATGGATAAGGTACCGGTGTACGACAATCATTTCCATATGAGTCCCGCAGGCAGGAACGTGGATGCCCTTCTGGAGTTCCAAGCGGCGGGAGGGACGGGGATAACCCTGGTGACCCTGCCGTATGCGGAGGTGCCCATCACGAAGGGTTCCGATTTCGAAGAATCCTTCAAGATAACATATGATCTGGCACGTAAGGCAAGAGAACGTACGGACGTCGAGATCAACGTGGCCGTCGGTCCCTATCCCGTTCTGATAATACCTCTTTCCGAGAAGTACGGATTGGAGGCCGCGGAGGAGATGCTCATGCAGGGCATGGAGGACGCCGCCAAGGATATCGCCGAAGGGAAGGCATGCGCCATCGGAGAGGTCGGACGTCCGCACTTCCCCACCGAACAGAGGTACGTCGATGCGGCCAACCGTGTTCTGCAGAGAGGCATGGAATTGGGAAAGGAATTGGATGTTCCGCTGATCATACACTGCGAGTCCGAGGACCACACCGACCGTTCCCTTTCCGAGATGGCCAGAAAGGTCGGTCTCGACCCCGGGATGGTCATAAAGCACAGCTCTCCGCCGTTGGTCACCGAGGAGGAGACGTTCGGAGTGATGCCGTCGATGCCCGCTTCCAAATCCAATATCAAGGCCGCCCTCGGCAAAGGGACCACGCGTTTCATGATAGAGACCGATTACATCGACGATCCCGCAAAACCCACGTCGATAATGGCCCCGGCGACGGTCCCTAACAAGGTGAGGCAGATGCTCGGTTCGGGAATGGCGGACGAAGAGGTCGTCTGCAGGATATGCAAGGACATACCCGATTCCCTCTATCACCGCTAAGGTATTGGTTATATCAATGGGTACATTATAACCCTCCTAGGATTACTATGCAGGCAAAGATTCTGTGTGTATATGACGAGGGTGCGGCCGTGGATACCCCGCTCATCGGAGCCCAGGGACTGGCACTCCTCGTGGACGTGGACGGGCAGCGTACGCTGTTCGATACCGGAATGAGGCCCAGATACCTCGCTCATAACCTTGATTATCTGGACATCGATCCCGCATCCATTGATGTTGTGGCGGTATCCCACGGACACAGGGATCATGCCGGCGGATTGGCAGGACTTCTCGAGAGGATCGAGGGACCCGTCGATGTATATGCACCCGAATCGGCAAGGGGCAGGAAAGGCCTGATGAGGGGAAGCGGTCTCTACGTTCCCGCGGAACTCGCGGGGAAGATGGTATTCAAACCGGTGGACGATTGGCTTCAGCTCAGTGACAATCTCTTCATGTCCCCTCCGCTAGGCGGCAACGGGGACGAGGAGTGTTTTCTCATCCTGAAGACAAAGAAAGGCCCCGTCGTCCTGAGCGGATGCTCGCACTGCGGGGTCCAGACAGTCATAGATCTTGTCAGGGACAGGTTCGGATCCGCGCCCAAGGCATATATCGGAGGCATCCACATCGAGAAGAAGGAGAAGGCGAAGGCGCAGGAAGCATCGGAGGCATTCCAATCTTCCGGGTGTTCAGATCTCCATCTGAATCACTGCACCAGCCGCGATGCGATCACCGAGATGAGGGTGAAGCTCGGACTGCACGGCGTCGAGAACTTCTACGTCGGGAACACATTGGAATACGAGGTGTGAGGATGTTCTGGAGAGCTAGGACAGGTATGCTGTTCGTCCTGATGACGGTGATCCTTGTTGCGATCGGTACGTTCATAGGGGCGATCTTCAACGCATGGTCCATCGGACTGATCGTGATGCTGGTCCTTTCGGTCCTGCTTTGCATCTATTCATATTACGGGTCCAAAGGGGCCGCGCTCAGAGCGAACAACGTTCACATCATCACGGAATACGAGGAGCCCAGGCTTTACAACATCGTTAAGAAACTGGCCGAGAAGGCAGATCTTCCGATGCCCGAAGTGGGAATATCCGATACCGGAATGCCCAACGCATTCGCTACCGGAAGGAACCCCAAGAATGCCGCTGTCGTTGCGACAAGAGGCATACTGGCACTTCTGCCCGATGATGAATTGGAAGGTGTCTTCGCACACGAACTGTCCCACGTAAAGAACAGGGACATCCTCGTGATGTCGATAGCTTCGACCATGGCGTCAGTGATCAGTTTCACATCCAGGTATGCCTCGTACATGGTCGCTTTCGGCGGCGGCAACAACGAGAACAGGGGACAGATGATGCTTATCGCCATAGCATTGAGCATCACGGTACCCATAGCGGCGCTCCTGGTCCAGCTGGGAGTATCCAGGAACCGCGAGTATCTCGCCGACGAGACCGGTGCAAGGATGACCGGGAACCCCCGCGCATTGGCAAGGGCATTGAAACACATCGAGACCGGATGTGCGACCACCGATGATGTCTACACCGAGAACAGTTACGCGGGCATGATGATCTGCAACCCGTTCACGGGAAAGAACAAGCGTTTCCTTTCAAGTCTGTTCAGCACCCATCCTCCGACCGAGGAAAGGATCAGAAGACTGAATAAGCTGGCAGAAGAACTCGGTGACAATGAGGAGAGGCCCAAGGCGAAGACCGCCAAGAAGGTCCCTCCGAAGTACGAGGATAACAATCAGTATCTCTACTGATCACTTCACGGGTTCCCATTTCGCGAGCTCGTTCACCTTTGATAGAGTGGAACCCCTGCGGATCTCTTCGCGGGTGCGGTCCTCTCTTTCATTGACATCGACGGAACGGTTCGCGACCTCTACCGCGATCTCCTTCGGGACCACGATAAGTCCGCTCTCGTCACCGATGATCCAATCGCCGGTACGGACCCTCTGACCGCCGACGGTGATCTCGATCCCGATGCCGCCGTATCCCTTTGCTTCGCCGGCACAGGGCACGGCCATTCTGGCAAATGCGGGGAATCCGAGTTTTCTGATGTCGTCGATATCCCTGATGGAGCCGTCGATGACTATTCCTTTCACACCCATCTGCATGGCAGAATTGGATGCGAGCTCTCCCCAGACCGCCATAGGCGCACCGCCCACATCGACAACGATTATGTCGCCCGGTTTGGCGCGGTCTATCGCTTCGACCGGTTTGGCCCAGTCTCCGTTGGATGTCTGGACGGTAAGCGCGCGTCCGACCATGCGTGTCCCGTCCCTGATATACGGGTGAAGTCCGAAGATGACACCCTGTTTGTGATATGCATCCGATATGTTGCATGTGGAGCATTTCGAGAATGCTTCGAAAAGATCATCCTCGGTGTATTTCTTTGCGATCGAGGACTGTACTTCGACGCCGGACATGGCCTTCTTCATCGCGGCGGCGGCCCCTTTTACATCGGGGACCTTGATGATGCCGCCTCCGACTATGATGTCGTAAGCTCCCGCTTTGACGTAGTCTGCGGCGTTGTCGGGGGTTATTCCTCCCGCAACGGCCACCGGGATGCTTGTCTCGGCGACGATCTTTCTGAGAACGTCTATGGGAGGTTCTTCGCCTTTCATCTGGGAATCGATGCCCATGTGCAGGCAGATATAGGATACACCGAGTTTCTCGACCTCCTTGGACCTCTTCACACGGTCGGGGACGTTGATCATATCGACCATGATCTCCGCACCGTACTTCCTTCCCACAGAGACTGCCTCTTCGATGGTGGAATCGTCTGCCAGTCCGAGGATAGTGACAATGTCTGCGCCTGCTTTGGCCATCATTTCGACCTCGACACCGCCGACATCCATGGTCTTGGTGTCCGCTATGATCTTGGCCTGGGGGAACTTCCTGCTCAGTACACGTACCGCGTTGGTTCCCTCGCTCTTAACCAGAGGTGTTCCCACCTCGACCCAATCTGCACCGCCGGCGACCGCTTCCTCAGCGATGGCCAGGGCTCTGTTCAGCTGCATCAGGTCAAGTGCGACCTGCAGGACCGGCTTCATAATCATTCATAGAAGGGACGATATTTACGATTATGGATAAGAAAAGGAAGAATGCCACTCAGCTCGCCCGTCTATCATCACATTCAGCTCGATAAACGATCATCATCGTGGCATTTACCGCATCGACTCCGCGGATAATACCCTTTCCTTCCGGATCTCTCGGGATAACCCTTTAACTCACCATACGTATTGAGGGGGTGAGTCCAATGTTCAAGAAGAAACCCGAAGTGAAGGTACGTGTGATGTTCGTCGACGAGAAGAACGACTGCACATCGCAGCTTGCCGAATATTATGCAAAACAGCTGTACCCGGACACATACGACATATACAGCGCAGGCCCCAAGCACGATCTGGTGGATTGCGATCTCATATCCGTCATGTACGTTGCCGGAGAGGATATGAGGCGCCAGGTATCCAAGGACTTCAAGGACACCGATCATCTCCGCGAGGATGACAATTACGATCTCATCGTCTATACCGAGAAGAAGACCTTCGACGAGTGGGCGCCGAAGACACCTTGGCAGGGCAAGCAGATCCTCGCCGATATGGGGTCGGTCAAAGACTATCACCCTACCGACGATGCGGAACTCGGTCATGCATACGAGCAGCTGGCCGATAAGGTCAGGCTCTGGGTGTCCGAGAATATGAAGGACCCCGAAAAGCTCAGATCGCTGGTAACCGCATGATACCGGTCATCATCTACGATGAATGTCAATGCGACCCCAAGAAGTGCACTGCCAAGCGCATGCTGAAGTTCGGATTGGGAAAGGAGGCCAAGAGGCTTTCGAATATCCCTTCCGGGTCTATAGTGCTGTCACCGTTCTCGCAGAAGGCGCTTTCTCCGGCCGACCGTCATTTTGCGCGCAAGGGACTCGTGGTCATGGACCTCACATGGACGAACATCGATCAGTTTCCGAGGATGAAACGCGTGGAGGAACGCGCACTTCCGTATCTTTTGGCCTCGAACCCGATCAATTGGGGACGTCCGATGGAACTCAACAGCGCCGAGGCGGTCATGGCGTCGCTGATAATATTGGGCGAGAAGGAGCAGGCCGACACCTTCCTGGAGAGGTTCAATTGGGCGCCTGAATTCCTCCGTCTCAACGGTGCACTCCTAGACGAGTATTCCAAGGCAGAGGACAGTGCGGAAGTGGTCCGCATACAGAACGAGTACATCGATTCCATCAAAGGCGCCGACGGCCCGGGCGACGATAATTAAAAGTACGGGCGCGATGTTGAGAGTCCGCTATGCTAGACGAAGCGGTTCCGTTGATTTGGAAGGCCTTGGGAGATGACCGTGTCACCACCAAAGAGGCCGCAGAAAGGCTGGAGGAGTTATTCCAGTACAGATGCCCGGACGATCTGGCCAAAACATTCAACAGGCTCAGGAGACAGGGATTGATCAAAGGCGAGATATCCATGGAGATGGGCGGCTGGGTATGGTGGGCGGACAGCGAATGTCACGCAAAAGGAGACGAATGAAATGGTCGCATATCAGGAACAGGACATCACGGCAGGCTGGGAGGAGATCCTCAGCAAGGACAAATACCGTCTGATGATCAGCGAGGTCTCCGCAAACTACCCGGACAAGAAGAGCATATTCGTCTCGTACAAGGACATCGAGGCGTACAGCATCGATTTTGCGATGTTCGTCCTCGAGAATCCGGACATGTGCATAACGAAAGGAAAGGCCGTCGTCAAAGGACTTCTTCCCCCGACATGGGACGGAAAGGACCAGGTCAATCTGAGGATAACCGAGCTTCCCCGCGATGCCAAGGTCGATATCCGTCTTCTGAGAGCCAAGCATCTGGGAAAACTGGTGGCAGTGGAAGGACTTGTAAGGAAGGCCACCACGGTAAAGCCCAGGATGACCCATGCCCTGTTCAGATGCGCACGCTGCAACGCGGAACAGTGGGTGGAGCAGACAGGCATGTTGCTGAAGGAGCCGGTGATGTGCACCAACACCGAAGGCAGCTGCAACAAACAGGCCGTACGTTTCATAATCGACGAGAAGGAGTCGAAATACATCGACACGCAGAAGGTCGAGATACAGGAGAGTCCGGAAGGACTCAGAGGAGGTGCCCAGCCCGAAAGGCTCACGGGATTCGTGGAGGACGACATCTCCGGAATAATCACTGCGGGTAACAGGATTACGCTGAACGGTGTCATCCGTTCCGTGGAGAAACCCGACAGGGACAAATCAACGGTGTTCGAAATGTACATCGACGTCATGTCGGTGGAGTTCGAACAGCACGAGTACGATGAGATCCAGATAACCGAAGAGGACGAGAAGGAGATCCTGAGCATGTCGAAGGACCCCAACCTCTTCGACAACATCGTTGCGTCCATATCGCCCACAATTTACGGCATGGAAGAGGTCAAGAGCGCCATTGCGCTGCAGCTCTTCGGCGGCTGCCATAAGGAGATGGATGACAAGACCTCCATCAGAGGGGACATACACATCCTGATGGTCGGAGACCCTGGAGTCGCAAAGTCGCAGATCCTGAGGTACATGAGCACTTTGGCCCCCAGGGGAATATACGCATCCGGAAAGTCCGCATCCGCCGCAGGTCTGACCGCGGCCGCCGTCAAAGATGATTTCGGAGACGGAAGATGGACGCTCGAGGCCGGTGCGCTGGTCCTTGCGGACAAAGGTCTGGCATGTATCGATGAGTTGGACAAGATGACGCCGCAGGACAGGTCGTCGCTGCATGAGGCCATGGAATCCCAGAGGATATCCGTGGCGAAGGCCGGTATCACCGCGACACTTCAGTGCAGATGTTCGATGCTTGCCGCGGCAAACCCCAAGTTCGGAAGGTTCGAGACCGAGGGAATGGGAACATTGACCGAGCAGATAGATCTGCCTCCGGCGCTCATATCCCGTTTCGATCTCCTGTTCGTCCTGACGGACAAGCCCGACCGCAAGAGGGACAGCAACCTTTCCAGACACATACTCGGTGTCCACAGGCGCGGTGAGATCAGGCAGATCCCCGAGGATGCGGTATTGGACGGAGTGAACGTCGAAGAGGTCAGAGAGATGACCACCAATGTCAAGCCGTACTACGATGTCGAGCTTCTCAGGAAATATGTGGCATATTCAAAGCACGTCGTCCCCGTCATGACAGACGAGGCCGTCAAGATCATTCAGGACAGTTATCTCCGCATCAGGGACATCGGCAGGGCGGACGGAACGATCACCATCACCGCCAGGCAGCTGGAGGCCTTGGTGCGTCTTTCCGAGGCATCTGCAAGATTAAAATTGAGCACCACTGTGGACGCCGAAGATGCGCAGAGGGCAGTCAGACTCGTGGAATATTACCTTTCATCCCTGGCATCCACCAACGACGGCCAGTGGGATATGGGAGCGATAGACTCCGGATTCACCAAGAAGGACCGCGACCGTACGAAGATCGTACTCGGTACGATGGATATGTTCGGTTCTCCGGAAGGTATCACATTGGATGAGTTGCTGGCACATGTCGAATCCGAGGGAATGGCAGAGGGCGAACTCAACAAGGTGCTCCGCTCATTGGTCGAACGCGGTACCGTATACTGTCCCCGCGACGGAATGTACAAGAAGGCATGAATATGATCAGCGTCAAGATACACACACATAAGAACGACATAATCCTGGCAGCCTGCGACGAGGACATCCTCGGACAGACATTCACGGGAGACGGCATGAAGATCACGGTGTCCGAGCTGTTCTACGGAGGGGAGTCGGTCACCGAGGATGTGTTCGTAGAGCGTACCAAATCGGTCTCTATAATGAACCTCGTCGGCAACAGGGTCGTCGAGAGGGCGATCGCCGAGGGTATCGTCGACAGTGACAATGTGATCGAGATCGGGGGCGTCAAGCACGCCCAAGTGGTGATCATGTGAATTTCTGTGTCAAATGCGGGAAGGATTGCGAGAGTTCCATAGACGGACTCTGCATCGATTGTTTCCTGGACGGAAAGAAGCTCACTTCGATGCCCCATCATACGGACCTGCAGGTCTGTACGAACTGCGGAGAGTTCCGCATCCATGAAAGCTGGGTGGTCAAGGACAGGCTGGAGGCCATCGAGGACGCCGGCATCGAGCAGTTCTCGGTCATGAAGGAAGCGAAGATCAAGGAGATCGGCGCGGCCGTCGAAGAACACGACGATATGAACTACGTTGTCCGTATCCAGGCACTTCTGGATGTTTCCGGCGTGGAGGTCGAGTCCGAAGATTCCATCATCGTCCGTGTCAAGAACACGGTCTGCAAAAGGTGCTCGCGTTACCTTGGCAACTATTACGAATCGATCCTTCAGGTCAGGTCGAACGACAAGGACCTGCCGTCCGCACTGAGACAGGAAGTGATCGACCGCATGGAGACATACGTGTCGGTCCAGTCCAGTACGCACAGGGACATATTCATCACCAAGATAGAGATCGTCCACGGCGGAGTGGACTTCTATCTTTCATCCATCCAGTTGGGGAAGGCACTGGCCAAGGTCCTTACGGATTCCTATTCTGCAGAATCCAAGGAAGCTGCCAAGCTGGTCGGACAGACCAGGGACGGCCAGGACATGTACAGGGTAACATACCTTGTCAGGCTGCCGGACTTCCATGTCGGGGACATCATAGAGTATCAGAAACGCATCTATGTCCTGACCCGTGTTTCCAACGCCGGCGGCAAGATAATAGATCTTTCCAATTTCAAGGAGAGGTCCGTGAAACGCACGGAACTAAACGACATCCGCGTACTGCTGAAATCATCCGAGATCATGGACGCGGCAGTGATAAGCAGGACCGGCGGAGAGGTCCAGACCATGGACCCGAAGACGTACCGCACCGTCGATGTGGTCGTACCGGAAGAGACAGAGGTCGGAGAGACGATCAGGGTCGCCGACATTGAAGGAACATTATATTACATACCGTGGTGAGACAGATGGCTACAATGATCAAACTGCCCGAAACGATCGAGGATACGGTCGTCAACCTGCTCCGCTTGGCCAACACCAAACTGCCCGTCGACATAGGATGGGCATTGGAATCGGCGGCCATGTGGGAGAGAAATCCTATAGCTTACTCCCAAATGGGCGCGATAATGGACAATGTGAAGAAAGCAGAGGTTCTGGGAAGACCTATGTGCCAGGACACGGGAATACCGATATTCTACGTCAGGGGAAGGTTCGATTCCACCATCGCGGGGGATATCGAGAGAGGTGTCGCCAGGGCCACCAGGGAGATCCCCATGAGGCCCAACACAGTGGACCCGATCACTAGGAAGAATCCCGGGAACAACCTCGGAAAGGGAATGCCGATCATACATTACATCCCGACAGACGACGATTTCACCGAGATCACGGTCGTGCTCAAAGGGGCCGGATCCGAGAACATGACGCATCTGGCCATGCTCAATCCCGCAGACGGGGTCGAAGGGATCGAGAAGTTCGTCGTCGACACGGTCTTGGACGCAGGAGGACGTCCGTGTCCTCCCGGCATCGTAGGTGTCGGCATCGGAGGCACATCCGACGAATGCGTCGCAATGGCAAAGAGGGCCCTCCTCCGCAAACTGGACGAGGAGAATCCCGATCCGGAACTTCAGAAGATGGAAGAGGAGCTCTTCATCAAACTGAACAGCAGCGGACTGGGGCCGATGGGTCTCGGAGGGGACACCACCGTTCTGGCAGTGAAGATCAATACGGCATACTGCCACACGGCAAGCCTGCCGGTCGCCGTGAACATCGGGTGCTGGGCCACACGCAGGGCATCAGTAAGAATAACCGACGGCGGAGTGGAATATGCCCAGGGGGTCACGTTATGAGAACGGTCAGAGTGCCGATGTCACGCGACACCGCCGAGTCGCTGAAACTCGGAGAGGTCATATCGATAACAGGCACGGTCATCACCGGAAGGGACGAGATGCACATGCGTGCCATCGAATACACCGACGAGGGGAAGCCCGTCCCGAAGGAGATAAACAATTCTGTGCTGTACCACTGCGGTCCGATAATGGTCCGCGAGGGCGATAAATGGAAGGTCATCGCGGCCGGTCCCACCACAAGTTCCAGGATGAACAAGCTGGAGCCCGAGATAATAAGAAGGTTCTCCATAAGGGCGATCATAGGCAAAGGCGGCATGTCGCAGGAGGTCCTCGACGCGATGAAAGAGGTGGGCTGCGTATATCTTGCGGCCACCGGAGGCACCGCGGTATCCCTGGCGGAAGGATTGTCAAGGGTGACCGGAGTGGAATGGGAGGATCTCGGAATGGCAGAGGCCATGTGGAAGTTCTCCGCCGAGAATCTGGGTCCTTTGATAGTCGCGATGGATGCCCACGGCAACAGTCTCTACGAAGACGTAAGGAAAAATCTCGTCAGAGACTGATTCAGTCTTCTTCTTCGGGGGGTTCCGGAGTATCGTCCACTACGGAGATACTCGTCGTCTTGTGGCGTGTGAGCAGTATCATCGATATGGATATCAGCACGCCGAACAGGACGCCCAATGCCATGAGGAAATGTGCCGCATCCATGCCCAGGAACAGCGTGATGTCTGCCTTTGTCAGAGTTATCAACTGAGGTTCGGTATCGTCGGATACGGTCACCTGGATGGTTCCGCTGGAATTGAATCCGTTGCATGTCACGGACATGTAGTAATTGCCTGTCGGGCAGGATGAGAGATAGAATGTTCCGTCCTCATCTGTTGTCAGAACATATTTGGTGCTGGTGCTTGCCGAAACGAGGGTCACCGTCGCACCTACGACAGATCCCCCGGTGTAGGATACGCTTCCGGAGATGTATCCGGTCGTGGAACCCATGATAATGCAGTGAAGCCCGGTGTAACTGGACGTCACCAGATAGGTGTTGTTCTTGGGAGTGATGCCGGCGAGGTCCAGGAGGTAGTATGAACTGCCTTTTTGCTCCTGGAAGCAATCCGGGGCTGCCCTTACGGTGTAGCTGTCCTTCTCGAATTTGATCTGAAGGTTGTCGGTACTCGTCACGGCTATGGAGAAGAATCCGTGTTCGTCGGTAACGTCTGAAGAAGTGACCGTGTTATTGTAGAAGATCGAGACGCTGACATCCTTCAGAGGAGAGTTCTCGGACTGCAGGGCCTCTACGACATACCCTGTGATGTAGTATGTCGTCGAAGCGCCCGTGCTGTCCTCGTTATCCGCTGCGATAGGCATGGCGGTCATAATGAATACCAGAACAACGGCCGCTATCAGGGTCTTACTTTTCATCGGTTCGCAATCTGCGTATTTACCTATTATACTTTGGCCCGATCGACAGCAGAGGCCGATCTCAGAAAAACGCAATGATTCATACATAGCAAGCGTATCATTTTTCCAAAATTTGGTCAATATTCCCGGGTCCGAACCTTAAGCATAAATACGACTTCGTTCTAAGGCAAGCACTACTACAGGTGAGCGATTGGAGAAGATAGATAAGACTCATACCATGGATGAGGTCATGTCGACCATGGAGCCATTGATATCAAAATGGTTCTACAAGAAGTTCGACAACCTCACAGAGCCTCAGGCCAGAGCGATCCCGGTGATACACCAGAGGAAGAACGTTCTGGTATCTTCGCCCACGGGATCCGGAAAGACACTTACCGCATTTACAAGCATAATCAACGAGCTCACCCGTTATGCTTCCGAAGGAATGCTGGAGGAAAGGATCTACTGCGTCTACATCTCTCCCCTGAAAGCGCTGGCCAACGATGTCAACAGGAACCTCAACACGCCTCTGGCGGAAATGAGGGAGCTTGCGGCGGAATCGGGACTGCCCGTTCCAGACATCAAGGTGGCCGTCCGTTCCGGAGATACATCGCAGAGCGACAGGCAGAAGATGGTCCGCCATCCTCCGCACATACTTATCACAACACCGGAATCGCTGGCCCTTATACTGGCGGCACCGAAGTTCAGCCAATCCCTGAGACACGTGGAATGGGTGATCCTGGATGAGATCCATGACATCTGCGATTCCAAGAGGGGAGTGTTCCTGTCACTGACATTGGAACGTCTAAGACAGTTCTGTTACACCAAATACACAAGCATCGGTCTGTCCGCCACATTGGCCCCGATAGAGGCGATCGCAGGATATCTCGTCGGCTGCGAGCCGGGCGGGACCATGCGCGACGTGACGCTCATAGAATCCGATTCCAAGAAGATACTGGACCTGAAGGTCATCTGTCCTACCGAGGACATGACCACGCTGTCCTCGGATATCGTGAACTCGATGATGTACGACAAGCTGAAGGAGCTTGTCGACCAGCATGACACGACCCTGATCTTCACAAATACCAGATCGGGTGCCGAGAGCGTCGTCTACAAGCTCAAAGAGCGCGGACTGGAAAGCGTCGAGGTCCATCACAGCTCTCTCGGAAAGGAGATCAGGCTGGACGTCGAAGAACGTCTTAAGAGAGGGGAGATAAAGTGCGTCGTGTCATCGACATCTCTCGAATTGGGTATCGACATCGGTTCGGTGGACCTGGTGTGCCAGATAGGCTCGCCCAAATCCGTCGCGAAAGGTCTTCAGAGGATCGGAAGGAGCGGACACAGTTTTGGAAAGGTTGCCAAAGGCCGTCTGATGGTATTCGATCCCGACGATCTGGTGGAATGCGCGGTCATGTGCCGTGCTGCGCACCGCAGCGATATCGACCGTGTCGGCATCCCCGAAAATTGTTTGGACGTACTGTCCCAGGCCGTCATAGGCATGAGCCTTGACATGAGGTGGGACGTCGACGATGCGTACGAGCTTGTCAAAGGCTCATACTGCTACCGTGACCTTCCCAAGGCCAGTTTCATCAACGTTCTGAGATACCTCGGAAGCAAGGACGAACACGAAGGCGTCTATTCGAAGATCTGGTACGACGAAGAGGAGAACCAGTTCGGAAGGAAGAAAGGATCCAGGATGATCTACCTGATGAACCTGGGCACCATCCCCGAAGAGGCCAACTACCGTGTGATAACAAGCCACGGATCCACTGCCGGAGAGCTTTCCGAGAAATTCGTAGAGAGGCTTTCGCCCAGGGATGTCTTCGTTCTCGGAGGAAGGTCCTACGAGTTCGTGCGTTCGAAAGGGATGATGGCCTATGTCAAAGAGGCCAACGGAAGGAAGCCCACGGTGCCCTCATGGGCCGGAGAGATGCTTCCCAGAAGTTTCGACCTGTCTATGGATGTCGCCAATTTCAGGACCGAGATGACGCACGAGATCGATGAGGACCCGAGCATACTGGTCCCCAAGATCTGCAAGGATTTCGATGTGGACGAGGGTTCCGCCAGGAGCATCGTATCCTATATGAGGGAGCAGAAGGCGGTCACCGGTTTCATTCCGGATGCCGATACTCTTGCTATAGAGGAGTACATAGACCCGTCCGGAAATCAGAGGATCATCTTCCATTTCCCGTTCGGAAGAAGGGTCAACGATGCCCTTTCCAGAGCGTATGCATACAGACTTTCCAACATCATCGGCAAGAATGTGTCGGTCACCATCACCGATGATAATTTCATGATCGGGACATCCAGGAAGATCGATCTCAACGAGATACCAGGGATGCTCTCATCGAGGGACCTCGAACCCGTGCTCAAGAAGGCCATCAAGGATTCCGAGATATTCAAACTCCGTTTCAGACACACTGCCGCACGCAGTTTCATGATCCTCAGGAACTACATGGGCCGCCCCATATCCGTCAACAGACAGCAGGTCAGGTCCGCATATCTCCTGGACACTCTTGGAGATATGGAGAACGAGCCCGTTATCGAGGAGACCTACAGAGAGATCCTCGAGGATGACATGGATATCAAGAACGCCAAGTACGTCGTGGAGATGATAGAGAGCGGAAAGATGGGCGTAAAGGTCCTGCCGTTCACCGGCACTCCGTCGCCGTTCGCGCATTCCATCATTCTCTCGGGATTCTCAGATATCGTCCTCATGGAGGACAGGTCCGCTTTGCTCAGGGAATTGCACCGCAAGGTCCTGACCAGGGCGCTCGGGGATTCCATCAAGGATTTCGAATTCGAAGAGGATCAGGTGATCCCCTATTTCAATCACAAGATCGGGCGCATCATGTGCAAGGAGGATATCCCCAAGCTGCTCATGCGCACCGGTCCGCTTCAGGCCATCAGAGAACGCGGACGCAATATCTACACCTATTGCGACGAGGACAAGAAGACCGTCGACGAATGGGTCAGGGACCTCATCAAGGAGAAGGTCATAGGCACGGTGTTCCTGGACGAGCCTCATATCATGGTCGCATCGGAGATCCCCGATTACGCCGCGGCCACGGTGAAGGACAGGGAGCTGTCGGATCAGGACCTTCAGGTCTACAGCTGCATCGGAGACAGGACCGCGATGAGCGAGATCACCTCCGAATTGGAGATCAGCGAGGACATGACCGCAAGATCGGTCCGTAAGCTCGAGTCAATGTATCTTATCACGAGGACGGACATCGCCGCCAACAACAGATGGTATTTCGGCAGGGTCGAATACCCCGAGAAGGACAGGAAGGCAAGTCTCGACACGATCATATGCCGTTATCTGGATTGTTTCGCACCCGCTACCGTCCATGAGGTCGCATACGCGCTCTCGATACCGGAGGACGAGGCAAGGACCTCGCTGGAGTCGATGGTAAGCAGCGAGGAACTCGCGAAAGGATTCTTCCTGGTATCTGAGAACCCCCAGTACATGAGGACGATAGACAAGCTCAGGCTGAAGGCCGGAAAGGAGAACGTATACGATTACGACACGGTCGAGAATTACAGGGTATCGAAGGGAGAGCATTTCGATACCATCGACGATTTCTTCCATTTCTACGGTTCCGCCGGAAGCGAGATCGATGTGTTCAACAGGGTCAAGGATTTCGATCTTTCGGAATGGTACTCCATGAGGGAATCCGAGCACATACTTCTGGGAAGATTCGTCAGGGGAAGGGTCAGATTCGTCCTGTCGGACGAAGGGGACCGCCTGGCATCCCTCAGGCCGGACGAGTCCACGGACGAGGACAAGAAACTCCTGAACATGATAGACGGTATGGGACATGCCACAATGAGGCAGCTTGTCGCAGAGACCGGTAAGGACAAGGCGGTCGTCAAGGATTCCATCCAAAGGCTCGACCGTTCGCTGAAGATCATACGTGCTTTCGACGAAAGAGACGATTGGGGTACGGAGAACACCTACAAGGTGTACAGGCCGAACCCCCCGTCGGGAGAACCCTCCAGGGACCTGGTGAAGAACTACATCCGCGCACACGGCCCGTTACCCGCACAGGCGCTGCGTTTCCTTGTCGGCGCGCCTATCGACGAGATGGACGATCTGGCAAAGGAGGTCGGTGCGGTGCCGATCCTTGTGGGAAGCGCGCAGACGGTCATGTACATCATGCCCGACGAGGTCCCGAAGCTGGAGAACGTTCCGGAACCCGACAGGACGGTGAAGATCCTGTCACTGTTCGATCATGATCTGGGAGCCAAATGGGCGGAGCTCTCCGCACGTTACGGCGACAAATGGATCTATCCGCTGGTCAGAGGCAGCAGCGTCATCGGTGCACTGGAGATCTGGGAGATGTCCGGATGCATAGAGGTCAGGGGAATGGACCTCGATAACGGAGAGGACCTCCCGGAGGTCCTGGACGCCATCGACCGTCTGATGAAGTTCTTCAACATGAAGAGGACGGACGTCGTCAGGATCAGGGAGATCATGGGAACATCTGCGGATCAGGTCTCCGAAGATGTCGCAAAGCTGATGGAATCCAAGGACTATCACATGGTCAACGGATTCTACGCCAAGGGACGTTTCGTTCTCAGGACATTTACGGAAGACGAGTTCCTGAGCTATGTGTTCTACAGGCAGAAGGTATCCAAATTCTCCAAGTATCCGACCGTGGACCGCTGTGTCGCGGCAAGAGGATACATCAGGAACGATCAGGAGATGGTCACGAGGGTAATCGAGCACACGACCATGAAGAAACAGGTCGAACGCGGACTTCTGGTACGTATGTCGCTGTGTCCCCCGTACGTCGGATACACAACACTGGAATTCGCGTCTCTGTTCCGTGCGACGAAGAACGGGGAGATGGACGACGATATGAGGGCCATCTACCGTCTGATCAAGGACAGGCAGCCCGTGTCCAGAAAGGAGATCGTCTCGGTATCTCCGCTTTCCGCGACCAAGACGGCCGAGTCCATAGTGGCCCTTTCCAAACAGTCCATGGTCTATCAGGATGCGGATTCATATTTCAGTCTCGTTCCGATCAGGGATGTGGAGCAGAAGGAGGCGCTCAAGCAGGTGGCCAAGATGCACTTCAAGGACTTCGGCATATTCTCGGCGGAGAACCTTTCGCAGTTCATGGGGGTCAGGATGGGAATAACCAGAGAGGTCCTTGCCGAGCTGGAGGACGAAGGATTCCTCGTCAAAGGATTCTTCCTGGCTGACGATCCCACCCTGAGGTGGATGCTCAGGGAGGATATCGATCTCGAGCCCAGGCCGTTCACCGAAAGGATGCTTCTCAACTCCCAGGACAATCTCCATCTCTATCTGAGGGATTACATCAGGAAGTTCTGCGGCGGTACGGAGAGCGTTATCTTCGCCGGAACCGAGATCATCGGATCCTTCAGAGGAAAGGTCGCACCGTCCGGTGCGAAGGTCCAGGATTTCAAGGGCAGCGACAAGGCCGGCCGTTACATCAAGGAAGTGGCAAAGATGTACGGCGTCAAGATAGACGAGGGCAAGACCTCCGAGGAAGAGGATTGGGATGTTTCCGAGTTCTATCTCAAGACGAATCCCGGTGCCTGATACTCCCTGTGTTTACGGGGTGTTAACCTGTCCGTCATTCCCGACACATCAGTTATTAATAGGGGTTAATCTATTGTTAACTTTATGAAGACCCCTTGCGAGATAGTGGTGTGGTACGTTCTTCCAACCATCAGGAGGGAACTTGCGAAAGAACTCGTGGAATCTTACGGACTCAAGCAGTCTCAGGTCGCTAAGATGTTCGGGGTCTCCGATGCGGCGATCTCCCAGTATCTCAAGAACAAGAGGGGAGGCAGTTCTATCATCGAGACCAGCGAGCATTACGATGTGTTCGAGGACGAGGTCAGGGAATCCGCAAAACTTCTCGCCGCAGGCAAATCGGACATCTCTGCGGAGATGTGCCGCATATGCACCGCGATAAAAGCGATCGGTCTTCTCGCCCAGATCTACACCGACAGCACCGGAGCGCCCGCGCCTCTCTGCACATGGGGAGATCATAAGCTCGATCTTCAGATATGATCGCTGTGGTACAGGAATTCCTGTGCGTATCCGGCGTATTCGCCGAACTTTTTCCTTCCGTATTCGGAGACGGTCCTGTAGCTTCCGGTCACGCCGTACATGGACTCCATGCATTTTGAGATTCTGACGTCTATCGGGAAGGCCTCCAAATGGCCGAATCCGAACAGTGCCACACAGTCTGCGACCTTGGGTCCGACACCGTTGATGGTGACGAGTTCCGAAACGCATTCTTCGTAATCCTTCTCCGATATCCCGTCGAGATCGATCTCTCCGTTCTCGGTCCTTTCGGCAAGTTCTATGAACCTCTTCTCACGGAATCCGAGCTTGCATTCGCAGACGCGTTCGGAGCGGTCGAGGATCTGTTCCGGTGTCGGGAAGGCGCATCTTCCGTTCTTCAGAGGGGTGCCGAAGGTATCGCAGACCGATTCCACCATCTTCGCTATGCGCTTGACGTTGACGTTGGTCGCAAGAAGGTATGTGGCCAGGCATTCCCAGGGTTCCTGCTTCAGAATGCGCAGTCCGGGGCACCTTCCGGAAAGGTCCGCTACGATGGGATCGCATCCGGAGATGTATTCTATGATCGAGTGCAGATCGTCGCAGGACCTGAAATATGCCAGCACTTTGTTTTTGTCTTCGGTGCCGGAGCAGTCGAAACCGTCCTCCGTCTGTGTCAGAACGACCTCTTCGTTTCCGAGAACACCGTGCCAGGAATCCCCCTCCTTTCTCCATCTATGGGCCTGTCCGCAGCCCAGGGTCGGGTCGAGGGAGACATCCATCGAAACATGCATGTCCTACCCGAGGGACTTACGGATATTAAGCCCTGATAGCCTAAAATAGGCGCAGGACGTTGGGGGATGCATGAGATTCGGACCCGCAGGATATCCGTCGGCAGGGAAGACACCGGAAGGCTCCCTGAAGTACACGAAAGAACTTGGACTCAACGCTTTGGAGGTCGAGTTCGTGCGCGGAGCGAGGATCTCGGAAGAGAGGGCATTGGCCGTCGGCAAATGCGCCAAAGATCTGGATATCAGGTTAAGCTGCCATGCTCCGTATTTCATCAGTTTCAATTCGGATACTCCCGAGACCAGGGAGAAGAGCATCAATTGGGTGATGGACACCGTTCATGCGGCACACAATCTCGGCGCATACATAATCGTCATACATGCCGCCGCCTACGGCAAATCTCCGGAGACGGCATTGCCGTCTGTGATCGACGGATTGACCAAATGCAGGAACATCATGGATGACGAAGGTATCAAGGATGTGATCCTGGGCGTCGAGACCATGGGCAAGAAAGGACAGTTCGGCACCTTGAAGGAGATCTCCCAGGTCATGGACTCCGTCGACGGTGTAAGGCCTGTTCTCGATGTTGCGCACGTTCATGCAAGGGGCGCAGGCTGTCTCAAGACCAAAGATGATATGAAAGCGCTGATCGACGAGTATTTCCCGCTGTGCGACAAGATCGCACACTTCCACATCAGCTGCATCAAGTACGGCGAGAAAGGCGAGATATCCCATCTTCCGTTGGAGACCAAGGAGCCCGACCTGCAGTTGCTGGCCGACATACTGGACGGTTCGCCGCAGGACTGTACCTTCATCTGCGAATCGCCGCTTGTCGAAAAGGATGCCCTTGTTTTCAAGAACATGTTCCCTACATACAGGGCATAAAAGGATGCTGTTGAGATAGCAACAACTTTTTATCCTTGATATCGATAGTCGGATTCAATGCCACTGTGGCTCAGAGGTAGAGCGGCAGTTTCGTAAACTGTAGGCCGGGGGTTCAATTCCCTCCAGTGGCTCCATTTTCATTTTATCAGTTTAAGCCTGCTTCCGACATTCTTTACCGCCCCGTATCGTTTGAAACAGGATCTGCCGATCTATCATCATTTGAGTTGCCATCGAGCTTACGCGATTTGCGCAGATATTTGCTGGACGTGTGTTTATGGCGTTTTCTGGCTGAATATGTTGGATGTATTAGCCAATCTATTTAAATGTGGAGCGTTATTCTGAGATGTGATTCAGATGCAGAAAAATCAGATCATTGTAATCATTGTCGCGGCCGTTTTGGTTGTGGCAGGAATAGGAGTATATCTCCTAGCAACAGGCGAAGATGCCGAGAAAAAGGGTCTTTACAAACTAAATGCGGTAGTTACTGAGGTCAATATGGGCCAGTGTTCTGCAACTCCCGGAGTTATTGTGACCCTGGAAGATATGTACGAAGCATATTATGGAGATCTTGTAGACGATACACTGACCATAGATGATGCGAAAGCGGATACTGATTTTTGGTCAACATACGGAACATGGGACTCTCTTATCTCTGACAATGGTGACGGCACATTAGATGTTACCGTATCTACCAGTGCAAAGGGAGATGAGACTGTGACGATGTCTGTCTGTGACACGGCTGTTGTCATGGGAACGATGTATTCTGAGACGATGTATTTCCTTGCATGTGCAGAGAATGATGTTGAAGTATACAGTGAAGAAAGTTACACGAACGCGGGTGTCAAGGAGTTCCTGTCAAACGCGATCACCGGCGGAATGATCTACTCATATTTCGAGGATTATGATGTTGAGTACATGCTTAAGTGCGTCTCGGAGTCCGATTATTTCGACCTGGGCGTAACATCTGTACAGAAGGTAGAGCCCGAGAAGCTGGCATCAGCACTCGAAGATGCGATGAGCGATGGAAATAACGCGGTGTATTTTGCATCTGGAACCCGTATGACTGCGGATTACTATGACAACAATGTCAATCCCTGTAAGAGCACTGGGGCGAATTATGCGTTTTTCGGTCCCACGACTATTTCTGATGTGTTCTCTTGCGTAGAGGCAATCGGATGTATTATGGGATTTGATGATGAGACGATCGATGAGGTTATTGAAGATATTCAGCTCAGGCTTTACAAGATCTACTATTCTGTAGAATCCAAGACATCCGGTACAACGGATACGACTTACGCGTACTGGGAGAGCGGACTCGGAAGCACTGTCAAGTCATCGATGGCAAAGGTCATTGTTCAGTATCTGGGCTTTGACGCAAGTCTTCTTGATGGAGCAGATCACGATCTCGAGAGTCTTCTCGAAGATAACCCCAAGCTACTGATATTCTATACCAATGATTCTCGTACAATGGATGAGAAGATGAGGGTGAACCAGTAAGTAAAATGTCTTCAACAATGGGGATGAATGATGGCGGAATTGAATTCATTTGAAGATCTGAGAGAATTCGAAGAGACATCGAGAAGGAAGACCGTCGTTATTGTTTCCTCGGTGGCAGCCCTGGCCGTCTCGACATTTATATGTGCCATGATGGTAGGCAACTACCACCTTTCTATTTCTCAAGTGTTTGGCGTTCTTTTCGGAACGATCCATGATGACACGATGGAGTATATCATCTTTGAAGTAAGGTTGCCCAGATTATTGTGCTGTTTCATCGTCGGTGCTGCTTTGTCACTAAGCGGATTGGTGATGCAGAGTCTTTTCAAGAATCCGATGGCATCGCCATCAGTACTTGGAATCTCGTCGGGTGCCGCATTTGGAGCTTCACTTGCATTGGCATTCGGTGTAGGCGGGTTCATGGGCAGTTTGATGGTTCCTGGAATGGCCTTCATTTTTTGTTTCCTTACGATGGGTGTCGTTTACATGCTGGCACGTACAAAATACGGGGTTGCATCAAACACACTTCTCCTGGCAGGAGTAGCAATGGGTGCGTTTTTCAACGGCCTTGTTTCCCTTCTGCAGTACGTTGTGAATGATGATGTCCTGTCCAGCATAGTATATTGGACAATGGGCAGTCTGAATGGATGTGGTTGGAGTTCGTTTGCGCTCGCCATAGCGCCTCTGGCGATAGGGATGATCATTGTTTTCATTCTGATAAAAGAGCTGAATCTTATCTCTGCGGGAGAGGAACAGGCCGCCAATATGGGTGTCAATGTTGTTAATGTTCGTATTATACTGATTATCGCAACTGCACTCATGGTCGGAGGTTCGGTTGCCATTTCGGGAGTCATTGGATTTGTGGGGTTGATAGTGCCTCATATTTTCAGAATGATCGTCGGCCCCAATCACAAGTTGTTGGTGCCGTTATGTATCGTGGGCGGCGGCATATTTATGATAGTCATGGATACGATCGCGAAATCGATGTTCAGCATAATATTGCCGGTCGGTGTTCTCACATCGTTGATCGGTGCACCGTTCTTCATATATGTGATGAGGACGCGCAAGAAGGAGATATGGGAGTGATCTGATGGGCAGTATCAAAGTTGAAAATGTTGATTTTTCGTACGCAGAAAGGCAAATCCTGTATGACATATCCTTAGAAGCAAATGCCGGAGAGGTTGTCGGTATCCTAGGTCAGAACGGCTGTGGAAAGACCACTCTTTTGAAATGCATCAATCGTTCGCTCAAAACGAATTCGGGAGATGTTTTACTGGACGGCGAGAATGTAGGGGAGATGTCCAGGAAGAACATCGCAAAGAAGATCGCATTCGTTACCCAGACGACCAACATCACTTTTGCATTCACGGTATTCGAGACTGTAATGATGGGGAGGTATGCCTGTGCGGGCGATGAGGGAAATACCAACGAGAAGGACCTCAGAGCCGTGTATGAGGCTATGAAGGATACCGAGACCCTCAAATTTGCTGACAGGTACATCAACGAACTCAGTGGCGGCGAAAGGAAAAGGGTCATGATCGCACGTGCGCTTGCGCAGGAGCCGGAGATCCTTCTTCTTGATGAACCCACACTTCATCTGGACATAAATCACCAGTTCGATCTTCTGGAACTTGTAAGGAAATTGGCCAGAGAGAAGAACCTTCTGATAATGATCGTCACGCACGATCTTGTTTTTGCTTCAAGGTACTGTGACCGCGTTATGATCATCAAAGATGGCAAGTTACACCATTTAGGGAGCACGAAGGACATAATGATCCCGGACAACATCGAAGAGACGTTCTACATCGAGACCGAGGTGTCCGAGGATAGCAGATTCGGTATCAATATCCTGCTGATAGGAAAATCAAAAAACAATAGCGACGATAAGTAAGCAGAACGATCTTCAATGGTTGTCTGAAGCTCCTTCTACGAGGCCTTCAGCCTCCATGTAGATCTCCTGAAGCTTCCTCTTCGTCTCTTCATCGGCATCCCACATGTCCCTGTCTATGGCCTCGAGAAGACGTCCGGCCATGTCCATCATCGCAT
>Ga0172377_10000760_pt1 | contig 31418 bp, 20 predicted proteins | sample Pumphouse3metaG_FD_119749 | JGI IMG/M metagenome (GOLD analysis project Ga0172377, IMG submission 119749) | Leachate microbial communities from a municipal landfill in Southern Ontario, Canada - Pumphouse #3 metaG | ecosystem: Engineered > Solid waste > Landfill > Unclassified | place: Canada... | reverse complement strand
TCACGTCGCGGTGGAATACAGTGTGGAGCGTAACCGCAGCACAGAAACGGCGCGCCCGGATATCGTGCTGTTCGTGAACGGTATCCCCTTTGCAATCATTGAGTGCAAATCTCCCAAAGCGGATATCGCGCAGGCCGTATCCCAGTCCATCCGCAACCAGGGCGACGATTATATTCCCCGCCTGTTCGTCTTCGCCCAACTGGTGATGGGGATCAATAAGAACACCCACCGTTATGCCACCGTCGGTTCAAAGGAAAAATTCTGGGCCGTATGGAAAGAAACCGGCATGGCGCCGGGCAGCCAAAACCACGAACGTCTGCAAGCATACGTCAATGAACCGCTGCCCGAAGCCGTCCGGCGCAAGATCGAAGACGCTCTGGAGATAAAACAGCCGACACCCCGGGAAAATCGCAGGATCACGGATCAGGATATCGCCTTGTTCTCCCTTTGCCGTCCCGAACGCTTGCTGGAACTGACATGGAAATTCACGGTGTTTGACAACGGCGAAAAGAAGATCGCCCGCTATCAGCAATATTTTGTGGTAAAATCCACCCTGGATCGCGTGAAAATGATCGACAAAGAGGGGCGCCGGCAGGGCGGTATCATCTGGCACACTCAGGGTTCCGGAAAATCCCTCACCATGATCATGCTGGCCCGCAACCTTGCCCTGGATCCGGACGTGCGGGATCCCCGGATGGTCCTGGTCACGGACCGTGACGATCTTGACAAGCAGTTGGGGAATACCTTTACTGCCTGCGGCCTGCAACCCAGCCGCGCCACATCGGGGAAAAACCTGCACCGCCTGATCAGGCAGGAGCGCAAAAGCATTATCACCACCCTGATCCATAAATTCGACAAGGCGATCAGTTACAGCAAAGAGATCGATGACTCTGCGGATATTTTTGTGCTGGTGGACGAAAGTCACCGTAGTCAGTTCGGCAGTTTTTCCGCGCGCATGCGTCAGATGTTCCCGCGGGCCTGCTACCTGGGTTTTACCGGCACCCCGCTCCTGAAAAAAGAAAAGAACAATTTTATCCGTTTCGGCGGACTGATCGAACCCCATTATTCCATTTCCCAGGCTGTGGAAGACAAAGCCGTCGTTCCCCTGCTCTACGAAGGGCGCATGGTAAACATCCTTCAAAATAAAGCGGCGATCGACCTGTGGTTCGAACGGCATACCGAAGGATTGAGCCTAAAACAGCAGGCTGACCTGAAACAAAAATACGCCAAAGCCGAGATGCTGAACAAGACCGATCAGGTCGTTTACATGAACGCCTTTGATATTTCCGAACATTACCGGGCGAACTGGCAGGGAACCGGGTTTAAAGCCCAGTTGGTATCTCCCGATAAAGTGACCGCCATTAAATACCGGCAGTTTTTAAAGGAGATCGGGATGGTCTCTTCGGAAGTGCTGATCTCGTCTCCGGATACCCGCGAAGGCTATGACGAGGTCAACGCCGAATCGAAAGATATCAATGTCCGCTTCTGGAAACAGATGATGGCGCAATTCGGGAATGAGGAAGAATACAACAAACAACTGATCAATCGTTTTAAGTACGGCCCGGATCCCGAGATCATTATTGTCGTGGATAAATTGCTTACCGGCTTTGATGCGCCCCGGAACGCCGTATTATACCTCTGCAAGACCCTGCGCGAGCACGCCCTGCTGCAGGCCATCGCCCGGGTGAACCGTCTTTACGAAAACAAGGACTTCGGGTATATTGTCGATTATGCGAATGTTCTCGGAGCGCTGGATCAGGCCTTGACAATGTACAGCGAATTTGAGGGATTTGACGAGGCGGATATCGAAGGAACGATGACTTCGATCCAGGCAGAGATCGAGAAGCTGCCGGAACGCTATTCCGCGGTTTGCGATATATTCAAATCCGTGAAGAACAAAAACGATGAAGAAGAATATGAAGTCCTCTTGGCGGACGAAGCACTGCGGGAAGAATTCTATCAGCGGCTGACCGCATTGGGAAAAACCCTTGCTATCGCCCTCTCTTCCGAAAAATTTGTTATGGAAACGCCGGTCCACCTTCAACAGCGATATAAATCCGAATTGAAGAAATACCAGGCCCTTCGTGCTTCGGTCAAACTTCGCTATGCCGACGGGATTGACTACCGCGATTATGAGCCCAAGATAAAAAAACTACTGGATACCCATATCCAGGCAAACGACGTTCAACAACTGAATGAACCGGTCAATATCTTTGATGAAAACACCTTTCATCAGGTAAAAAACGAACAGGGCGTTTATACAACACTGAAAACAACGGCGGCGCGGGCAGATATGATCGCGCATGAAATGAAGCGTAGCATCACGGAAAAAATGGAAGAAGATCCGACCTTCTATGAAAAATTTTCCATCCTTATCCAACAGGCGATCGATGCCTATCGCGCCAAGCGTCTTTCGGATCTGGAATATCTGAATACGATCTCCGAAATTCGTGAACAGCTCGCGGGAAATGTCCATGATGACGCCCCGAAATTATTAGGGAACAACGCTGACGCCGTCGCTTACTTTGGAACGGTCAAAGACATATTAAAAACTTACCCCCTCAATCAGCCGGCACTGGAAACCGTATCCGCAGAGATCGCACTGAAAATTGATGAAATTCTGCTTAAACACCGAAAAGTCCAATTCTGGGATGACAAAGACGCCCAGAACCGGGCGATCAACGAGATCGATGATTATTTTTACGATGTGATCCGCAAACAAAAAGGCATTGAAATCACCTACGACGATATGGATGCCATCATTGAAAAAACATTCCGTATCGCCAAACATAGAAACCTGCAATGACAAGTGAACAACAAATATTTTCTTACGGGAAAAACATCATCCCCTATCGCCTGTTTTATTCAAGCCGGAAAACCCTGGAAATTTCCGTTTTCCCGGACGGCTCGGTAACGGTAAAAGCGCCGGTCAACGCAGACCTTGCGGCAATTGATATGAAACTCAGGAAGCGGGCGCGATGGATCGTCGGGCAGCGTGCCTATTTTGAACAATTCAATCCGCGTACCACGCCGCGCCTATTTTTAAGCGGAGAAACGCATCTGTATCTCGGGAAGCGGTTTCAATTAAAAATCGTTCCCGGTTCTCAGAACCGGGTCCGTTTAATAAACGGACGCTTTTTCGTTGAAAGTCCGGATACGTCCCAACGGCACATTCGAACACTCATGGACACATGGTACAAGGAAAAAGCACGGCACCAATTCCACTTGCGTTTCGACGCCTGCCGGAATGCGACTATTTCCGCCGATCATCCCAAACCGCGGTTACAGATCAAACGCCTGAAAAAACGCTGGGGATCATTGTCTCCCGGCGGTATTCTTACTCTGAACCTCGAATTGATCAAAGCGCCGAAGGAATGTATCGATTACGTCATTACGCATGAATTATGTCACCTGAAATATCCCCATCACGATCCGGACTTTTATCGACTATTGGAAGAACGGATCCCCGATTGGGAAAAAATTAAGCACAAGCTGGAAGTGCTTATGAGTTGAAATTACCATTAAACCTAATTTCAATTCTGTTTATTCCGCAAGATAAATTCAAATATATTTCCTCCCTAATGCGTCAACCTGCAATGAAACGATCAGAAGCCATTCTGTTAATCCCGTTATCCTGTCTAAAAATATCCCGTCAACTAAAAAAGCCCCGCTCATACGAACAGGGCTTCATTCTTCCAAGGTCTTAGGTTTTACATCAGCGACCAGGCTGCGGTCATTCCGGCCATGACAATGGCGACCATGGTCATTAGCTTGATCAGAATATTGAGGCTGGGGCCGGAGGTATCCTTGAAGGGGTCGCCGACGGTGTCGCCGACAACGGCGGCCTTGTGGGCTTCGGAGCCCTTTCCGCCGTGTGCGCCGGTCTCAATGTATTTCTTTGCGTTATCCCAGGAACCGCCCGCGTTGGCCATAAAGACAGCCAGTACAAATCCTGCGGAAAGGCCACCGGTCAGGAGTCCCATAACGCCCGGAACACCAAAAATGATGCCCACAGCAACGGGGGCGATGATGGCCAGCAGTGAGGGCAGCATCATTTCATGCTGAGCGCCTTTGGTTGAGATGGCGACACAGCGTTCGTAATCCGGCTGTGCTTCGCCGGTCAGGATGCCTTTGATCTCCCGGAATTGCCGGCGCACTTCATCCACCATGCTTGCCGCTGCGCGACCGACCGCCTTCATGGTCAGACCGCAGAATAAAAAGGCCATCATTGCGCCGGTAAACATCCCAACCAGTACTTTGGGATTCATTAAGGTCACGTCGTAATATTCCATAAAATCCGTGAGGGTGGCCGCAGAGGTCTGCACAACCCGGCTGCCGATACTCATGCTCATTTCACCCAAACGGATCAGTCCGATCTTTAGCTCTTCAATATACGACGCCAGCAGCGCCAGGGCGGTCAGCGCGGCCGAGCCGATGGCAAAGCCCTTGCCGGTGGCGGCAGTGGTGTTTCCCAGCGAGTCAAGTGCGTCGGTGCGTTCGCGGACTTCCTTACCCAAACCGCTCATTTCGGCGTTTCCGCCGGCATTGTCCGCAATGGGTCCATAGGCGTCGGTGGCCAGGGTAATGCCGAGGGTGGACAGCATGCCAACTGCAGCGATACCGATGCCGTAGAGTCCCATGGACATATTGGCAAAGTTCCATCCGGAAGCGGCAAGATAGGCAAGGATGGTGCCGACGACAATGGTCAGGACCGGGAAAGCGGTAGACATCATTCCGGTCCCGATGCCGTTGATGATCACCGTTGCGGGACCGGTTTCGGCATTGCCGGCAATGTCTTGTGTCGGCTTGTAAGCGGCCGAGGTAAAATATTCCGTTTCCTTGCCGATCAGCCAGCCGGTAAGCAGACCTACAACGATCGAGATCCAGAGTCCGGTATAGTTGTCCAGCTGCAGCAGACGGAGGACAACATAGGAAAGCACCAGGATCAGAAGAGAACTCAGGTTCACGCCGCGCCCCAGGGCGCCCAGCAAATTCTTCTGCGTTGCGCTTTCTTTGGTCCGCACGGCATAAATGCCGATAATGGAAAGCAGGGTTCCGAGCGCAGCAATGATCATTGGTGCAAAAACGGCCTTGACCTGCATATCAAAATTGTGCATAAAGGCGGCGGCGCCCAACGCTGCCGTAGCCAGGATGGAACCCGCGTAGGATTCGTATAGGTCCGCGCCCATGCCGGCAACATCACCGACGTTATCCCCTACGTTATCAGCGATAGTGGCAGGGTTGCGCGGATCGTCTTCCGGGATACCGGCTTCGACCTTGCCGACAAGGTCCGCGCCCACATCCGCCGCTTTGGTATAAATACCACCGCCCACACGGGCAAACAGGGCCTGGGTCGAAGCGCCCATGCCAAAGGTCAGCATGGTCGTGGTAATGATCATCATTTTATGTGCGGGATCACCGTCTTTAACAAATGCGTTCAGAATAATATACCAGACCGAAATATCCAGCAGTGCCAGCCCGACCACGACCAGCCCCATTACGGCGCCGGAACGGAAGGCCACCTGCAGTCCCTTGTTCAGCGAACTGCGGCAGGCATTGGCCGTACGCGCCGAAGCGTAGGTCGCCGTTTTCATGCCGAAAAAGCCGGCCAGGCCGGAGAAAAAACCGCCAGTCAGAAATGCAAAAGGGACCCAGGGGTTCTGGACTTTCAAAACATAAGCCATTAAGGCAAAGATTATCGTAAGAACGACAAAAACAATGATAACGATCTTATACTGTTGTTTCAGATAAGCCATGGCGCCTTTGCGCACATGCCGGGCAATTTCCGCCATCCGAACGGTGCCTTCGGAATGTTTCATCAATTGTTTAAAAAAGATCCATGCAAACACCAATGCCAGGATCGATGCGGCAGGAACGATCCAGAAAAACGGGTTTTGGACTCCTAACATGCTGTCTCCTTTTGTTGTATTTCAAATATACCGGGGAATAATAAGAATATCGGCGCCTTGTTTCAAGCTTTTTTGGATTTTTTGAAAGCCGTATCGATGTACGCGGGATCCGGAAGGAATTTGCTCTGTACCTTTAAAAGCCGGATGACATCGATCAGCAGATCCTTGGACCCGGTTAGGATTGTCAGGTACAGGACGGAATTCCGGGTGCTGGTCACCCCGCTCTTGATCCGTTCAACCTGATTTTTCTGATACTCGCCGATCTCGTCGAGCAACCTCAGTTGCGTACGCTTAATGGCTTCTTTCTGTTCAAAATCCTGCTCCTTAACCATAACAGCGACCGATTCAAAGATGTTCTTCAGCTTTTCATGCAGTATTTTCAGTTCTTCGTTCTGCACATCAATGGTGCCGCGGTGGTTGTTGTCGACGTGTTCGTAACAGGCCAGGATAAGATTGTCAAGACTATGGGAAAATTCACGGATATAATGCAGCATCTGCAGATAAAAATGACCGTATTCCACGGACTCTTCTTCCAGTCCCGGAAGGCGGACGGCAAAATTATTTCTGCGGTTTTTGGTTTCCAGCAGCAGCCCTTCGGCTTCGTTTTTGAGTTTTTTCAGTTCCTTGCGGTCTTCCTGGTGCAGCGCGTCAATGCTCCGGCCCAGCATCTCCGGAACCAGTTGCAGTATGTGCGTTGTATAGTTGTTGCAGATTGTAAAGATGTTTTCGTCCTCGAACTCCTTTTGTTTTTCCTGGCTCGCTTTTTCTTTTTTGTTAAAGCGAAAGAATGCCCGGGAAAAAAGAAAGACGGCAAGGGCAAAGAGGATGACGATGGCAACGATCTTTCCAAAATAGATCAGTACGGCAAAGATCATGGAAACCGTAAAGGCGATCAGCGCGGTCATAAACCAGCCGCCAATGACGGTAAATACGCCGGTAACGCGATAAACCGCGCTCTCGCGTCCCCAGGCCCGGTCCGCCAGTGTGGTTCCCATCGAAACCATAAAGGTTACATAGGTTGTGGAAAGCGGGAGTGAAAATGAGGTCGCAAGTGCGATCAGCGAGCTGGCGATCGTGAGGTTCATGGAGGCGCGGATCATATCAAAGGACTGTTCCTCCGCTGCGTTCGCGGTAACGGGCCGTGTAAAGCGCGAACTGACAAAATTCTGTACACGCTGCGGGACATAGCGTTGGAAAAATTGTGCGGCAGAAATTGCCGCCCGTACGATAGAGCGGGATATGCCCGTCGATCCGAAACGTTCTTCGCCGGCATCCTGCTTAGCCATGCTCAGTTCTGTTTTGCTGACATGCCCGGCTTTTTTTGAAGTCCAGAGCGTGATGACCATGATCAGTCCCGCCAGCAAAAGCATATAGGTTTCGGTTTTTACCTTTCCGGACATGAAGGCCATTGAAAAGGTGCCCGGATCGGCACCCGGCACAGCGGAAAAACCCTGCCAGGCCTTAAAACCCGCCAGCGGCACTCCGATAAAGTTTACCAGATCGTTTCCCGCAAAAGCAAAGGCCAACGCAAAGGTTCCAAAAAGAATGACCATGCGCGGCACGTTGGCTTTGAACAGCCAGGTCGCCACCTCAATGATCAGCGCCCAGCCCAGAAAAGACAGCCCCAGTATCAGCCAGGTATGATGCTGTATCCAGTCGCTCGCTTCTTTCGTCATAAAAGAAGCGCCGTTAACGCCCTTGATCAAAATAAAGTAGGTAATGAGCGAAATGCAAAATCCGCCCCAAAGGGCTCCGTAACGCTTCAATTTTTTTTTATATTTAAAAGTAAAAAAGAGGCGTGTAAGAAACTGCACCAGCGCCCCAACGGTAAATGCAATGATCACCGAGAGCAAGATTCCCGAAATGATGAGAAAGGCCTTGTCGGAATTGATAAAGCGGGACATCTCGGAAAGCGAGATCATTGGATCGCTTCCAATTTTGATCAGCGATACCGCCACTGCGGCTCCCAGCAATTCAAACACGATGGAAACCGTCGTCGAGGTCGGCAGTCCCAGGGAATTATAGGTGTCCAGCAAAATAATATCCGTCAGCATTACTGCAAGATAGATGATCATTACTTCCGAGAACACAAACTCCTGGGGATGAAAAATGCCCTTACGGGCAACTTCCATCATTCCGCTTGAAAAGGTAGCGCCGATAAAAACGCCAATACTGGCTATCAGCATGATGATCCAGTTCTTGGCCGCCCTTGCGCCACGGGCAGAATTGATAAAATTCACCGCATCATTGGTCACGCCAACGACCAGATCCGATGCTGCCAGAAAGAACAACATGATGACCATGACGAAGTATAATGACATTATTTCTTTCCTATCATAACACTGAATTTAATATGCGCCTTCCGCGCGACAAAACAGTTTTTTAAAAAAGTACGGAGCATCCCCGGGGATGCGTCGGATACCGTGCAAAATTCAAGGGTTCAGAATCTCCCGTGTTCATCCAGCCAGGACCAGCCGAGCAGCCAGTTTACTGTGCCAAAGGCACCTTTGAAACCGGCGTTTTCAAAAAAATCATCGGCGATGACAGCATCAACATTCTGAAAAGCCGGACCGCTGACGGCAGGCAGGACCCTTACCGATGCGGTACCGGCACTTTCCCGTCCGGCGGCACCGATCGTAACGGGCGTATCGATTGCCGTCAGACCGTAATCGTCCCTGAATTGCCCGCTTTTGCAATTGTAAATGATATTGTTGGGTGAAAAATACAGGTAATCCGGGCTTGTTCCCGGGCTCCCTGAAACCAAAGCCAGGGTCGGATCATCCGTAATTCTGATACCGTGCTCTTTTCCGTCAACCATGATCATATTCCTGAAGTCTCCTCCGGATCCTTCACGCATGCGGATCATCTGGTCATTGTCGGCAACAACGGAACTCCCGCCGGAACCGATCAGCGTGACGTTGGAAAATTTCGGATGCGAGCGGGGCTGTTTGTCCATATCGGATCCGTCGTTATCCATTTCAAAGGCCCGGTTCCCGTCCTCATCTCCCATCAGGACAAAAAGGTATTGTCCCCGGCCCTGATATCCGAGGTCGGTATCAAAGGCGTCGTCGCCGGCAAACAGGACGGAACAATATTTCAGATCGACGGTGCCGCCGAACATCTCAAATCCGTCATCGAGATTGAAGGCGACCTCGCAGTATTCAACGGTCGTTCCGCGGCCGACCCCGGCTAATGTGATCCCGTTTATCTCATTATCCTGACCGATCGAACGGCCGCCGTACCATACCCGTACATAGTTGAGAACACCGCTGTTGTCATCGGGGTTCGTGCCGCCGTAAGGAACACCGACAAGCCCTTCGACAAAAGCCTGTCCCCCGCTTTTATTGATAGGCGCTTTGCCCAGGATGATCAGGCCGCCCCAGGATCCGCGGTCCTTCAGGTCATCCGGAAGATTTGATGTAAAAGTAATGGGAGCCGTTGCCGTCCCCTCAGCCATGATCACGGCACCCCGCTTAATGACCAGACAGGGCGCCAGGCCTTCACCGTCATCGGGAAGGGATTCGATGGTGGTTCCGGGTTCTATCGTCAGCGTCACACCGGAATCCACAAAGGTCTGGCCGGCCAGCAAAACGGCATCATCCGCATGCAGGGTCATGTCGCTGCCGATGTTCCCGTCCAGGACCACATCATAACCGGGGTAGCTCGTGCCGCCGTTGTTGCCGCCTCCCTCAAACAGATCGCATCCGCTTAATGTCAGAAGCAGCGCCAGCATGGCAATGCTAAGAAAGTATGCAGTTTTCATTTTTTCTCCTTTTTCTTTTGCGTTCATTTATTTAAAACACATACTGTATGCTTGCACTGTAGCCGATCCCCGGCCGGTAGGCGCGGGTGGCATAAAAAGTATTCTCCGCATCGAGGATTCCGAAACGAACCGCAGCGTTCAGCAGGTTGTTCGCTTTGATGCTGAAGCGGATGTTCCGGACCTTTTTGCTCAGGGTCAGATTCAGTGAATGAAACGGCAGTTCATATTCATTCGGAATGGACCCGCTCCCCAACGCCGACAGGCGTTTGCTGAAAGTATTGTAGGCAAGGGCCGCGTTCCACCCCTTGATACCGGTATACGACAAGGCGGCGTTGGCCATAATATTCGACTGTCCCTGAAGAGGGCGCTTCAGTGTGGTGGAATTATTCCGGATCCGTACGCCGTTGAACAAAGTGATCATCTCATCCGCACGGACTTCCGATAAACTGAGGGTCGTGTTGAACATCGCCATCAGACGGCCTTTTTCCGGATCGATCAATCCCAGATCATTGCGGAGATCGATCTCAATGCCTTGCGTGCCGGCGCTGATGGCATTCTGATAGGTCAGGTAAGACTCATCCGCGGTTTCGATCTGAGAGATCTCGATCGGGTTGATGAAATCCTTGAAAAATACACCGATCGCCAGCAATTCTCCGGCGCCGTGATGCCACTCGTATCGAATGTCGTAGTTGTAAATATCGGTAGTCTTCAAAAAAGGATAACCGACCACGGCACTCCCTCCGTAAAATTGCTGGAATTCAAAGGGGGCGATCTCTCGGAACTCGGCGCGGGCAACGGTCTTGCTGTAAGTAAGCCGTAATTTCATTGATGGGACAATCTCATACTGGAGATTGAGACTGGGAAGGATCTCGTGCTCGCTGATATTGGCTTCTACGGGGCTGCGGCTGTCATCGATAAGCGGACTTGAATACTGCTGGCCGGTAACCGGATTATAGGGGATCAGTTCCATGTCGTAGTATTCATAGCGGAAGCCGCCGATAAAACGGAATTTGTTCAGGGATTCCAGCCGGTTGAAACCCAGCGGAACATCCGCCATCACATAAACAGCAGTAATGAACTCATTGGCCCAATAGGCATTGCGGGAAGCCACGTCCGTCGATTCCAGCAGGATCAGCCCCGCTTCATTGGCAGATGAAACGAAGTTGGAATCGCTGAAAACGGCGCCGAAGTCATTCCCTTCAACGCGTACCAGAGTGGCAGGCCAGGCCCCGTCCGAATATTCATGATAAAAATTCCGCTTTTTAAAATTCCGGTCTTTATACTGTATCCTGCCGCCGAGCTTCACTGTGTAAAGTTCGTTGAACCCGTCATGAAGGGATGTTTTGTAATTAAGATCCGCATTCGCGTTCCTGTCGAAACCATCCGTAAAATACCGCTGACCCGCTTTGGCACTGGAACGTGCGATCTCATAATAATCTCCCGATGAGATATATTTATAATTGTGGCTTTTGACATCCGGTTCGTTTAAAAAGGATATTCCGGCATTTGCGGCCCATTCCAGCCGGCTGTTGAGGACGTCTTCAAAGGCGTGATCTCCCGTCAGAGTGCCGTTCAGAATACTTTTTTCTACAAAGTATTCTTTGATAAAGATCCCATCCTCATCCAGGTTGGGTGTGCGGCCCTGACCAAAGCTAAGGGATGATTCCGAATTATGGGTGTACAGGCCGTACAATTTGAGTTTGTGTCTGTTTTTCAGTTTGAAACCCGTCGAGCCGCTCAGGCTCATGTTGGTGGTGTACGCGCTTTTTTTATTGTTAATATCCGTACGGGATATCATGTCCGAATCGGATACGGCATATCGCCGGTAGATTTCATCTTTATAACCGTATCCGTTCGAAAAATTCAGATTGGTATAGAACCCGTACTCAAAATCATCCGACACGACATATCGATTTCCGTAATTCAGACCCAGGCTGAGCGGCTGGCCGATCCCGGCGGGCCGTATCGTAAAATCCGTCCGGAAACTTTGCCCGTAATTGCCCAGCTGTGCCTTCCAGTCACTGTAGGAATATCCGGGGAGCGGAGACCATTCGCTTAGCATATTGTCCGGAGGGATCGCAGCGGGTAGTGCGCGGGTCCCGTCATCAAACCCGAAATAATCCGTACCGCTTTTCGTTCCGGTCATATAGTCCGCATTTAATAAACTCGTTTTCCCGCTTAATCCGAATTTTGCATTTAATATTCGGGTGTCGGGATAGGCTTTTGTTCTGATATTGACGGCCCCGCCGGCAAAAACACCCGGCAGGTCCGGCGTATAAGTCTTGTAGGCGGTAATGCTCTCTAAAATGCCGGCAGTGAACAAGTCCAGCGGAACGCTCTTTTTTTCGGGTTCGGGACTTGGGACCGGAACACCGTTCATCGAGGTAGATACGTAACGGTCGCTTAAACCGCGGACGGAGACATACTTGCCGTCCTGAACGGAAACACCCGTAATGCGCCGGACTGCATCGGCGGCATTAGCGTCACCGGAGCGGGACATCTGATCGGCGGATACGCCGTCCTGGATCTTGTCGCTGCGTTGCTGTTCTGCCAGAATAAAAACATCGCTGTGTGCGCCGGCTTTCGCCTGCACCAGCACTTCATTCAGATTCATTACGATGGAGGATAAGGCAATATTCACATGGCTCTGATCATGGGTGACAACGGCGACATTTTGAACTTCGCGTGTCTCATAACCGACATAGCTTACCAGCAGATCACAGACGCCTGCCTGCAGACCGGAAATAAAATAATATCCGTCCAGGTCCGTAGCTGCGCCAAAAGATGTTCCTTTAACGATTACGTTCGCTCCGATCAGGGCTTCTCCCGTTTTTTGATCGATCACATATCCGCTGATCTTCCCTGTTTTTCCCTCCGCATACAAAAATGCCGTCAGAACGATGACGGCAATAAAAATACGAAGCGTGCAAATGAAAGCACGCCTGTGTAAATGTTTACAAGCAGAATCTTCTCTTGTTATTTCTCTGTTTTTTCGCATAGTATTCTCTCCTTCTGTCCTGTCGCTTTTCTTCCCGTATATGAAAATGCCGTTATCAAATAACGGCATTAACAATCAAATATAAATATCGACGATAAACATAAAATCGCCGGCAGAATATGCTTCCGGCACCTTTTCTTTCGTTTGCCCCGGGAAAAACTTCTTCTGTATACGGCACTGTCCATCATATTTCTCATTCCGCAGTTTTTGTAAAATCTGGCGGAATTTAGTGATGATTTTCGGAAAAACAATAACTTTTTAAAAAATATTTGCGGAGGGAATCTCTTATTCAAACAGAGACAGGTCCATCTGTTCGTTCTTTGTGTTTTTGCCGGTGCTTCCCGGGACCCGGTCATGCGGGATAAATTTGCTTTGCACTTTTAGCAGGCGCACAAGATGCGCCAGAAGATCACGTATACCAAAAAGCAGGGTCATGTACAGCAGCGTATTGCGCGTGTTGATCCTGCCGTCTTTAACTCTCTTTACCTGACGGCTCTGAAAAATACCGATCTGTTTCAGGAGTTTTTCCTGACGCCGTTTAATGCTCTCTTTGCTGCTGAAGTCACGACTGCTTACCGTCGCTGACACCTCGCAAAAGATCCGTTCGAGTCCCCCATGTAACTCCAGCAGTTCCCCGTATTGTTCTTCGATTACAGCCCGGTGATTGTTCAGAATATAATCATGACTCCCCCGGACAATATATTCAATGCTGTGCGAAAATTCCCGGATATAGTGCAGCATCTGCAGATAGAGCTGTCCGTAATTCAGTGACGCTTTATCCAGATTTCGCAGACAAACCGTAAAATTATTTTTTCTTTCTTTCGTATCGGTCAGCAGATCATCGACTTCCGTCAACAGCTGTTTGATGCTTTTACGGTCTTCACGGTAAATCGCTTCGATCGTTTGCTTCAGCAAATCCGGTATATACCCCAGGATCTTGCAGGTATGCGTATTGCACTGTGCAAAAATATCGCTGTCTTCCTTTTTGCCGGCGCTGCGTTGCTGTTCTTTATGATGGTGACGGAAGGTCCGGTAAAGAATAAAAACGGCAAGCGCAAACAACAGGATAACGGACAATAATCCGCCCAAATCGATCAGCAGGGCAAAGATCATTGAAACTATTAAAGCAATAAAAGCGGTCAGAAACCAGCCGCCGATGACGGTAAATACGCCGGCCACGCGATAAACGGCACTTTCGCGGCCCCAGGCGCGGTCCGCCAGTGTGGTTCCCATCGAAACCATAAAAGTCACATAGGTGGTGGATAAGGGCAATTCAAAAGATGTGCCAAGCGCGATCAGGCAGCTGGCGATCGTCAAATTCATCGATGCCCTTATCAGATCAAAGCTCTGTGTTTCCTGTTCCGTTCCCGGAAGTGCATGGGCAAAGCGCCGGTTGAAAAACATCCGGGTTCTTTCCGGGATATGCTTTTGGAAGAATGCGCTTACGGCAATCATGGAATAAACGATAGCCCGCGATATACCGGTTGAGGCAAAGCGTTCTTCACCGATATCCTGCCGGGCAATACTTAATTCCGTTTGACTGACATGCCGTGATTTTTTTGAAAACCATAATGTCAGGATCATTACGGAACCCGCGATCAGTAGAAGGTAGGTTTCGGTATGGATGCTGCCGGACATGAATTGCATGGGGAAGTTTTGGGGGTCCGCACCCGGAACGGCTGCAAAAACCCGGAATGCGTGATAGCCGGCAAGGGGAACGCCGATAAAGTTTACCAGATCGTTACCGGCAAAGGCAAACGCCAGAGAAAAGGTACCGATCAAAATAATCAGGCGCGGGATGTTGATCTTAAAGATCCAGCGGAAAAACTGGATCAGCAGTGTCCATCCGATAAAGGACAGCAGTAATATCTCCCCCGTGTTCCGGGCGATGGCGGCCTTCAGCGATTCGGTCATAAAGGAAGCGCCGTCCGCACCCTTGATCAGAATAAAGTAGGTAATAAGGGAAATGCAAAGGCCACCCCACACGGATCCGAAGCGGGACAGCTGCCTGTCAAACTGAAAGGTAAAAAGCAGCCGGGTTAAAAATTGGATCAGGCTTCCCGCCAGAAAAGCGATCAGCACCGATAAAAGAATACCCGCAATGATAGCCAGCGCCTTGTCGGAGTTGATATACAGTGAAAGCAGATTGATCGTCGTTTCGCCGGGACTGCGTATCACTTTCAGGAGCGCGACCGCCAAAGCGGCTCCCAGAAGCGAAAAAACGATCGAAACGGTTGTGGAAGTTGGCAAAGCAAGCGTGTTGTAGGCATCCAGGAGGATAACGTTCGTCAGCATTACCGCCATATAGATGATCATGATCTCTGCAAATCCGAATTGTTCGGGATGAAAGATCCCTTTCCGCGCGACTTCCATCATTCCGCTGGAAAAGGTGGTGCCGATCAAAACGCCAAGACTGGCTATGAGAAGAATGATCCAATTCTTTGCGGCTCTGGCGCCGCGCGCGGAATTCAAAAAATTGACGGCATCGTTGGTAACGCCTACGACCAGTCCGGCCACGGCAAGAAGAAACAGAATAATAACCATGATGAGATATGGCGCCATTTTTCCCTGAATTTATTCAGGTAAATTTAACTACCGGAAAGAAAGCATCAAATATTTTCTTTCATCACGATAAAATAAATTGTTTTTCACTCCTGTCCCGGAATGCTGTTCCTCAAAAAAAAGACATAAAAAAAAGAGCCGCAAAAGCGGCCCCGGGATGCTGTTTTATAACAATATCAGATGTCCAGTTTATAACCGACTCCGCGAACATTCTTGACCAGAGAGGCATACTTGCCAAGTTTTTCGCGCAAATGCTTAATGTGCACATCCACGGTGTGGTCCACTACGATCTTTTCATTTCCCCAAAGATTGTAAAGAATCTCTTCGCGTTTGAGCACATTGCCTTCTTTTTCCGCAAGCATCTTCAGGATCCGGTATTCCGTCGGCGTGAGCGACACGATTTCATCTTCAACCCGAACTTCGTAACGGTCGATATCGATCACGATCTTGTTTTCGATATTGATCTCGTTCTTTGGGTTTGAGGGCTGACTGCTCTGGCGTCGCAATAATTTTTTTACCCGAACGGTAAGTTCCTTGGGTGAAAATGGTTTTTTGACATAATCATCGGCACCCAATTCCAGTCCCAGAATGGTATCGGATTCATCAACTCTTCCCGAAAGGATCACAATGGACATCATGTCGTATTTCTGTTCGCGGCGGAGTTGTTTGCAAAGGTCCATACCGTCCATATCCGGCAGCATCAGGTCCAGGATGGTTACATCCGGGATCGTCTTTTCAATAAATGTAAGATATTCCTGCGCCGTGGTAAATGTCGCAACCCTGAAACCGAATTTCTTCAGATGGATGCTTGTCAGCTCAAGAATACTTTTTTCATCGTCAACAACAGCAATTAATTCATTCATATTGGTTCCCGCTTACTTTAATCTTTATAATATAAATAACAATTTTTCAAATAAAAACACTTTTCAGAGCAATTCGGCAATGGACAGGATGTCCGCTTTGGAAAAGGGGTCAAGCGGCTGATGCTTTTCCAGGGCTTTTTCTATTTCCACGGCAATTTCAGGGAAAAGGATCTTGCCTTTCAGGAAGCGGTAAACGGCTTTTTCATTGGCGACATTTAAAAGAGCAGGATAGGTTCTGCCCGCTTCGAGGGCTTCCCGACTGATACGCAATGCGGGAAAACGCCGGATATCGGGTTCTTCGAAATGCAATTCGCCCGTCATGGCCAGATTCAGGCGCGGCCATGCGGCAGAAAAACGCAAGGGATACGTGAGGGCATATTGTATGGGGATCTTCATGTCCGGAACTCCGAGCTGTGCCTTCACGGACCCGTCGCGGAACTGAACCATACTGTGAATGACGGATTCGGGGTGGATCAGGATCTCGATGCGTTCACTTTCGATATGGAAAAGGTGACGCGCTTCGATCAGCTCCAGTCCCTTATTGAACATGGTTGCGGAATCGACCGTGATCTTGGCGCCCATGCTCCAGTTGGGATGGCGCAGCGCCTCCTCAGGAGTAATGCTCTCGAATTTTTCAAGATCACGATGCAAAAAAGGGCCACCGGATGCCGTTAGGATCAATTTCTCCACATCTTCGCGCCTTTCACCGGCAAGGCATTGCCAGATGGCGGAATGTTCGCTGTCGACCGGCAGAATGCGGGATGCGTTCTGTTCACAAAGCCGCCCGATCAGTTCGCCGGCCATGACCAGGCTCTCCTTGTTGCTGAGCGCAATATCGCGCCCGGCTTCGGCAGCGGCAATGGTTGCCGGCAAACCGGCGGTACCGGAAATCGCGTTCAGGACCAGGTCTGCGGCGCTGTCACGGACCATTTCTTCAATGGCTTTCGCTCCCGCCATGCAGCTTATCCCGCTCTTTGAAAGACCTTCGCGCAAACGCGGGTATTTGCTCTCATCCGCGATCACGACACTGTCCGGCCGGTATTTTTTTGCCTGTTCAATAAGGAGTTTCACCTGCGTATTGGCCGTTAAATACGCGATTTGAAAATCTTCGGGGTGCGCATCCGCGATTTTCAGTGTGTTTTTTCCGATAGAACCGGTCGATCCCAGCAAGCCGATCTTTTTCATTCCTTTATTCCGTTTTTAAGGTCCAGGACAATCCGGCAACGAAGACTCCGCTGCCCGCCGTGAATATCATATTTCCGTAACTGCTGTAGAAAGCAATTTTCGGGGCCAGTCCGTAAACGCGTTCATCGCTGAGCGGAAATACCGCCGCATCCCTGATCTGATGGTGCTGAACATTCATATCCAGGCCCGCGGCAAGCCGGAAAAGCCCGAATTCGATCCCGAACATCAGCGTTCCGGCCACACTGAGGTTCTCGAAATAGCGAGAACGGTAATGCCGCACTGCGGTACCAAAATTGTAAAACCAGGGGCCTTCGGCTTTCAGCAGATCTGCGGTGCCGACCCCCAGCTGCATAAAAAAGAGGGGCAGGGCATATTGCGGATCTTGTGCGGCGGCCAGCGCCCCATGAAAATAATAGCGCCCTCCGAAAGGAACGTTCATATTCAGATACGGAAATACGGCGCCCTTGCTTGACACAGAAAGGCCGGGACTGATGCCTGCCGATTCTGTCGGCATGGGCTGCCCCAATAGATCAATACTGCGGAGAAATTGCCGGCCATCCTGTGCCGGACTTAGCCCTGCTATCAGAAAGAGCAATAAAACGATACGGAAAAAGCTTTTCATACCGCCCCTGAATAAAAAAACCGGCATTCACGCATACGGGCATGATTGCCGGTTAAAATTGCTGGCATGCTTATTGAGATTTTTTAAGTTCTTCCAGAACGGTTGCGGTCAGATTATGCTCTTCGGCAGCATATACGATGGTCCCTTTGGAAGCATCAAATATGTAGGCGTACCCTTTTTGTTCGCCGATCTTTTTCAGTGTTTCGTTGATCTTCTCCAGTACGGGCCCCAGATATTCTTCTTCTTTGGCATAAATTTCACCGTCCTGTCCGAATTTTTCGATCTGATACTGCTGAAGCTGACGTTCTTTATCCAAAATTTCTTTTTGTTTTTGGCTTTTCCAGGCATCCGAACTGACGAGCTTGCGCTTTTCGTAATCTTCAATCAGTTTCTGATAATCCCCCTGCATTTCTTTATAGACAATTTGAAGTTCCTGCGCTTCCGCTTCCAGCTTTTTCATGGCGTCGATCGCTTCCTGATACTCGAGCATGATCTGCTCGGAATAAACAAATCCGACCTTAAAGACATCTGCGGCAAAGACCAGGCTCAGGGCCAGCGTTAGCAAGACAAGTATTTTTTTTCCGTTTTTCACGCTTTATACTCCTTTTAATATTTTTTACAGTGGCATACCGAACACAAAATGCGTTTCCCATCCAGGGGATTTATAGGTGACTTTTCCACTGCTGTTGTAGTAGTACAGTTCGTCAAATCCATAGCCGAAATCAACGCCCAGCATTCCCATCATGGGCATATAAACCCGGGCGCCCACACCAAGGGAGCGCGCCATTTCGGGGATCTTGATCTCTTTCAGGTCGTTCCAGATACGTCCCGCTTCGGCAAAGGCCAGAACGTACAGGGTCGGATTCGGAGACAGAAGGAATCGCAGTTCGCAGGAATATTTCAATAGGGTGTTGCCGCTTTCGTAGGAAGACATCGGCGGACGGATGCTGCCGTCGGCATACCCTCGCAACGGTGTAATATAACTGATTGCATTTGCACCGCCAAGATGAAAAAGCTCATCATAGGGGATCACGCCATAGCGCCCAAAGGGGATCACGACCCCAAAATCAAAATTTTGATAGAAGACCAGTTTTTCAACAATGGATGTAAAGGTCTCAAAGGTAACCTGGGTCTTAACGAATTCTTCTTTCCCGCCGAAAATTCCGCCGGAAAGCTGGGAGTTCCACACCATTTTGGACCCCAAGGTCGGGAATTCCGGTTTATCACGGCTGTCGCGGGTAATGATCTGTGTCAGGCTGTTTCCCCACAGTTCGGTGATCCCTGAGGGATTGTATTGGATAAAATAATCCTGATTGCGTACGTTATAATAATTCTTGTAAGCAAAGGTCAGCCCCCAGCTGCCACGGAAATAGCTGTCCGGCCAGCGGAAACGCCGTCCAAAACTCCCCGTCGCACCCAGAATTCTGCGATCGTAGGGTTCGTAATAATAGGAACGTTCCGTCATTTCACGCTGCGAAAAATACAGATTTACGCCGACGGTATTGGGACGCCCGAACAACCAGGGCTCGGTAAAGCCAAGACTGACATAGTCGGTTCCGGCGCTTTTCTGATAGCTGATGGACAAGCGCTGGCCGCGGCCGGCCAGATTATTGATCTCAATTCCCACGCTGCCGGTCAATCCGTCGTACTCGCTGTAACCGATGGAGGCGTTGGCCTGATCGCTGGATTTTTCCTCGACCCGGACCTCAAGGTCAATGGTTTCATCATCAACGGGAACGATATCGGGCACCACATCGGCAAAGTAGTTCAGCATAAAGATCTCGCGTTGGGAACGAATGAGTTTTTCACGGTTGAACACATCGCCGGGCATCAGCTTCATTTCGCGCCGGATCACATATTCGCGGGTCCTGGAATTGCCGGCAAACTGAATGCGCCGCACCTTTACTTTATGGTTTTCCTGCACGCGGATCAGTACATCCAGGGAATCTTTCCCCACCGGGGTGATCTCCGGCGTCACCTGTGCGTACAGATAACCGGTATCCATATACAGGCTGCGGATCTTGGCGTCCACGGCCATTTCAAAATACTTTTCCTTAAAGACCTCCCCCTTCCGGATGCCGGCGAGCTCCAGATTCCTTAAAAAGAAATCCTGCGGATATACCTGCGGGCCTTCTACCTTAACGTTGCGATAGGCATAAAGCGGGCCTTCGTCTATGTAAATATGCAGAACCATTTTCCGGTTGAGGGAATCCAGGGCAGTCTCTTCCCGGACTACGCGCGCATCGCGGTATCCGTGATCGCGGTAAAACTGCAGAAGCTTGTTTTTGTCGTCAAGAAATTTGTCCGGGTCAAACTTGGCGCTCCGGAAAAAAGTGTACCAGTCGCGCTGCTTGGTGTCTTTCATCTGCCAGCGCAAGCGCCATGGCTTGAACAATTCTTCATTCGTGTGAAAGAGGATCTCATCAATAAAGACCCGCTGATTCTCCTCGATGATAAAGGTAATATTTACCCGGTCTTCAACATCCGTTGCCGCTTCGGCGATAACGTCGATAAAGACGTTGTAAAATCCGGCGTCCCGGTATTTTTTTTCAATATCAAGTTTGGCCTTGTTGATCAAATGCGGACTGAAGACCTGGCCGCGGATGAGTGAAATTTCTTCGAGCAGTTTATCGCTTTTATACTTTTTATTGCCTTCGAACAGAACATCATGGATACGGGGGTATTCGGTAACTTGAATAATAAAATGTATCCCGGCCTTGGTCTCGTCTGCGGCAAACACATTAATATCGCTGAACATACGCAGATTGTAGAGTTTCTTGATGCCGTTCTGAATTTCATTGGAAGTGACCTCGCTTCCTTCGATGAGTCCCATGGACATTTGAATAATGCGTTCGGAAGCGGTCTTGTTGCCCATAACGGTCACACTGGCAACCCGCAGTTTCTGTTGCTGGGCAAGGAGCGTTCCGTTAAGGGTTAGGACAAGAAGCAGACAGAGAAATAAGCGTTGAATGTGTTTCATACTTTATGGGGTTACCTGTTCACTGGTTTTTCCGAAACGCCGTTCCCGTTTTGTGTAATCCAGCAGCGCGCGATAGTATTCCTGCCGGTGGAAATCCGGCCATAGCTCCTTTGCAAAAAAGAATTCGGCGTAGGCGGACTGCCACAAGAGATAGTTGCTGATCCGGAATTCTCCGCTGGTCCGTATGACCAGATCCGGATCGGGGATACCGGCGGTATCGAGGCGGGACTCAAAAAGCGTTTCGTCGATCTGTCCCGGATCTGTGATCCCTTTGCGGCTGTCCTCTGCGAGTGAGCGGACGGCCCTCAGGATTTCGTCGCGGCTGCTGTAGCTCAGCGCAACGATCAGGGTCAAGAGCGTGTTATCGCGAGTGAGCGCTTCACCGTTTTCCAGGATCTTCCTGGCCTCTGCGGGTAAATCGTTCTTGTCTCCTATGATCCGCAGGCAGACATTGTTCCGGTGTAATTCGTTTATTTCTTTTCTTGCCGTCGCGTTAAGGAGTGACATAATGGTGCCGACTTCATCGGAAGGGCGGCTCCAGTTTTGCTTTGAGAACGCATAGATGGTCAGATAGCGAATACCGGCCTCCGCAGATGCGGTAACGATCTCCTTGACATTCTTGACGCCCTCGTTATGCCCCATTGTGCGCGGAAGTCCGCGTTTCTTTGCCCAACGACCGTTTCCGTCCAGGATGATCGCCACATGCCGGGGCTTATTTGCACATTGCTTGATCTCTTCCGCCTTGATTTCCATGAGCCACCTTATCTTCATTGTATTAGCCTGTTAAAATAACTTTTAACTTAATGAAAGTCAAGCAACTTGACTCAAGTTTTTACTTGTTCCCCCTTTGAGAAATTTATTGTACATTTGTTTTATGGAAACAAAACCTGAGATCCTGGCGCCTGCCGGCGATATGGACAAGCTTAAAATCGCGCTTGCCTACGGAGCGGATGCGGTATATGCGGGCATTCCGAAGTTTTCCCTGCGCACCCGGGAAACCGCATTTACGGCAGAAAGCATCCGGAACGGCATTGATTATGTCCACCGGCATGGTAAAAACATTTATCTGACCCTGAACATCTTTCCTCACAACCTGAAGGTGGATGCGTTCCTGAAAGAACTGGATGCCGTGGTGCCGCTGCAACCCGATGCGCTGATCATGGCCGATCCCGGAATGATCGCCGCTGCGCTGAAACGCTACCCGGACATGCCGCTTCATTTGTCCACCCAGGCAAATACCGTTAACTGGGCAACAGCAGCTTTCTGGCGGGATCTGGGGGTACGGCGCATTATTTTGAGCCGCGAGCTGAGTCTGGAAGAGATCGCCGAAATACACGATAAGGTGCCGGATATCGAACTCGAAGCCTTTGTACACGGCGCCATCTGCATCGCTTACTCCGGCCGCTGCCTGATCTCGAACTATCTGCATTTCCGCGACGCGAATCAGGGCACCTGCACCAACAGCTGCCGCTGGGAATACCGCCTGGCCTATGAACGCGGTTCCCTGCTGGATGTGGAAGCCCGCCAGCATCCCGCCGAACCGCTGCCCGCGCCTGCCCGGGGATTGGTTTTGCACGAATCCGAACGGCCCGGCGAGGCGTTTCCGGTATCCGAGGATATCCAGGGCACTTATCTGATGAATTCAAAAGACCTCTGCGCCATCGAGCTGCTTCCGGAACTGATCCACAGCGGTGTCTGCAGCATGAAGATCGAAGGCCGCACAAAATCGGCGTATTATACCGCTGTCACAGCCCGGGCTTACCGCCGGGCGCTGGACGCCCATCTTGCCGGACGCCCCTTTGACCCGGAAGATCTGCGCGAACTGATGCGTCTGAGCAACCGCACCTATACAACCGGTTTTTATACGCGCAATCCGCGCCAGTACGGTGAGAATTTCCGTGACGGCCTTTCCGAAGGTGTCGGTGAAGCGGTTGCCGGCAGGATCCTTCACTATGATCCCCAAAGCGGTCTGGCCGTTTTGGAGGTCAAAAACCGATTTTCCCGCGGCGAAAAAATGACCCTGATCAGCCCCGGGGGGAACCTGGACATAATCGTGGACCATATTGAAGACGAGAAAGGCCTCGCAGTGGAATGTGCGCACGGCGGTGGCAAAAACGTCCGCATTCCACTGCCTTCGGACCCCGGCGATTTTGCTTTTATTCGAAAACGGGCTTGATCATCCCGGCTTCCGCGCAACGGGTATCTTCTTTTAAAATGAAGATCCCGCTGTACAATGCGAAAAAATTGCGACAACGATAAAGGATCCCCCGTTTGAGGGATCCTTTATCTTCATAAGGGGATCGTATTTTTATCTACTCATAACGCAATGCTTCGATCGGATCCAGCCTGGCGGCTTTATAGGCCGGATAGGACCCGAAAACGACGGCGATCACCGAACACACTACAAAACCGATTATTGCCCAGTCCCAGGGAAAGACCACCTTGGTTTTCATGACAAATGCGAGAATGTTTCCCGTAATAATGCCCAGGATAATCCCGGCTATGCCGCCCATTTCGGTCAGGATCAGAGCTTCCAGCATGAATTGTGAAAGTATGTCGCGGCTTTTGGCTCCCAGGCTTTTACGCACCCCGATTTCGCGCGTACGCTCCGAAACCGTAACCAGCATGATGTTCATAATGCCGATCCCGGAGGCCAGCAGTGCAATCGAACTGATGATGATGGCCGCCAGTTTAATGGCCGCTGTCATTTTATTGAAATTATCGATCAGTGAAGCGTTTGTCCAGATTTCAAAATCATTCTCGGCGCCAAAAGGAACGCCGCGAATGAGCCGCAATTCGTTGATCACCTCCTGCATCCCTTCTTCGAACTGATCCGGATCAACAACGGTAAAGCAGTAATTCAGGCTGGTAAAACTGGCTTGCCCGTAGTATTTGAAATAGGTTGTGAGCGGAATATAAGTGCGGTTATCCTGAGATTCTCCGAAGCGCTGCCCCTTGCGTTCCGAGATCCCGATCACGCGGTAGCGGATACCGTCGATCTTGACATCTTCGCCAAGAGGGTCCCGGTCCGGGAAAAGGACATCCACCACATCATAACCCAGTACGATCACGTGCGCGGCATTCGTTTCGTCGACCTGAGCGATCATGCGGCCCCGGTCGATCTTGAGATTGTTGGTAAATTCCCAGTTGTGCGTGACGCCGGCAACTATAATATTGGGCTTGGTTTCCCTGTCGTCATATTGCAGGCGTTTCCCGTAATTCCAGTCTTCAGCCGTTGCATAATCAACGATCTTGAGTTTTGTCAACAACCGCTTGAATTCCCGGTAGTCGAGATTCTTGCGATTATGGTAGCGCCAGCGGTCGTTGCCCATTTGTATAACAGGATATTTTTGGACCTGAAAAGTACCGGCACCCAGACCGGTCATGTTTTCTTCGACGGTTTTCTGCAAAATATTAATGGCGGTCATGACGCCAATGATGGAAAAAATGCCGATCACGACCCCAAGCAAAGTCAGAAAAGAACGCAGGCGGTTTTGCCGGATGGAATCCCGCGCAGACTGATATATTTCCTTAAAATCCACAGTTCCTCCTATTCGTAGCGCATGGCTTCAATGGGATCCTGGCGGGAAGCCTGACTTGCGGGAACAATGCCGGATACAAGCCCTACCGCAACGGAGACCAGCAAGGCGATCAGCACCAGTTCCAGCGAAAGGCTGGCGACAAAGAATTTCTTAACGACACCGACCAGCAGGATTGTCAGCAAAAGTCCGATGGCACCGCCGATCACGGCAATAATGACGGCCTCCAGCAAAAATTGCATCATAATAACCCAGCGCTTTGCTCCCAGCGCTTTGCGTATCCCGATTTCCCGTGTGCGTTCCTTGACGCTGACAAACATGATATTCATAATGCCGATCCCGCCGACCAGTAGCGACAACGCCGCAATGCCGATCCCGACAAATCCGATGGCCGATTTGATACGGTCAAGCTCATCTTCCATCGCCTCCTGCTGGTTGATGGCAAAGTTGTCCGGATCCATTGGCCGCAATCCGCGCAGTCCCCGGGTAATATAACGAACTTCATCCAGCGCGTAAGCCGGGTCTGCGCCGTCTCTGATCTTCAGCGAAACCGACAGCCACCAACTGCGTCCGAATACCGCTTTGCCGGTCTGAAACGGGATTACGCCCATATTGTCAACGCTGAACATACCGAACACTTTTCCCTGTTCTGCAAAAACACCGATAATTTTAAAGTTCAGACCGTTGACCTTGACATACTGACCGACCGGATCCTCAATATTAGGAAAAAGCAGACGGCGCACTTCGGAACCGATCACAATGACCCGCGAAGCGTGTTCGTCTTCGAGCTGCGTAAAATAGCGCCCCGTTTCTATCCGGGCGGCGTCGATGTAGGCGGACTGCCAGCCCGCGCACTTCAGGTCTACGCCTTCGCTTGATTTTTCCTTATAGGACAGTGTCACTCTGCGGCTGGCCTCTACGCTGGCATAAGAAATGGTCGGGGCCCGTTCCAGGATCTTGTCCGCGTATTCCTCTTCAATGCGGGGCCGGTTCCTGAACTCCCACCATTCCGTATTTCCCATGAACCAGGGGAATTGTTGCAGATAAAGCACGTTCTTGCCGAACATGCCCAGCGTTTCATTAAAGACATTGTCAATACCGTTAATGGCGGTTCCCATCAGGCTTACCGACAAAATTCCGATAATAATGCCCAGCATGGTCAGAAAAGCGCGGCCTTTGTTCTGAAATACCGCTTTAAAGCTGATGATGAAACTTTCATACAATTGGTTGAACATGGCTTACTTCTTTTTGTTGTCTTCGCTGATCTTTCCGTCAAGCATGTGGATCACGCGCTGTGCGCGGACCGCAATATCCGCCTCGTGGGTCACCAGAATAATGGTGTTCCCCTGTTCGTGCAGTTCACCGATCAGATCCATAATATCCTGGCTGGTCTTGCTGTCCAGATTTCCGGTGGGTTCATCCGCCAAAATGATCGAGGGATTGTTGATCAGCGCGCGGGCAACGGCGACGCGCTGGCGCTGACCGCCGGACAATTCGTTCGGTTTGTGGTACATGCGGTCTTCCAGGCCGACCTTTTCCAGCGCATTTTTTGCACGTTCGATCCGCTCCAGACGCGGGACACCGGCATAAATCAGCGGAAGTTCAACATTATGCAGCGCCGTCATCCTCGGCAAGAGATTAAAGGTCTGAAAAATGAACCCGATCTTCCGATTCCGGATATAGGCCAGCTCATCGTCATTTGCCGTGTCGAATTTTTCGTGATCCTCTTTGTGAATGGAAATACCGTCCAGCTCATAGCTGCCGCGGCTTGGAGTGTCCAAACAGCCGATAATGTTCATCAAGGTGGATTTCCCGCTGCCGGAAGGTCCCATTACGGACAGATACTCGTTCTTGTCCACAAGAAGATCCACACCGTTCAACGCGCGAACGTCCACCTGGCCGATACGGTAGATCCGGTAGATATTGTGTAATTTCAATAACGTCATAAGGGATCCTTGCTGTTATGATTTAGGGGTTTTCCCTTTTTGTTTGACCTTGGCAACATCCTTAACCGCCGTCCCGCTCTGCAGATCGAAGGTAAGTGCCTGATGATTTCCCGTTACGATCGTATAGCTGGTGTCAACTCCGCTCAGCACTTCAAAATAATCCTCGCTGCTGATCCCGAGTTCAACGGGAACGGCACGCACGGTATCGGCTTCCACGGCAAAAACGACTTCAAGCAGCATGGGTTTTTCATTGCGGCCGTTCGCCGTTTTCCGGACCTTATCTTCCGGACGCACTGTTACGGCACGTATGGGGACGGCAAGCACCTGTTCCTTGCGTTCGGTCAGGATCTCTACGGTGGCGTTCATCCCGGAACGGATCTCAGCCGGAATTTCCGTCATTTTTACCAGCACCTTGAAATTCGTTACGGCATTCTGGGTTCCGGCTCCGACGGTAGTCGCCAGCTGGGATATCTCCGTTACATACCCGGAAAAGCGCTTTTTCCCCAGCGCATCGATCTCGATATCCACCGAGTCGCCAAGTTCCACGCGGACGATATCGTTTTCATTTACGTCCACCTCGACTTCCATGCCGGAAAGATCGGCGACCGTCATGACCACATCCGCCTGAAAGGTTGAGCCCATGGCAATTTCGCCCTGTTCTTTCTTCAGACCGATGACCGTGCCGTCGATAGGAGCGACCAGGGTTGTTTTCCGCAAATTGTCTTCGGATTGTTTCAGTCGCGCCGCGGCCTGTTCAAGCGTCGCGACGGCCTGTTCGTACTGGGCTTTTGTCTGATCATACTGAGATTCGCTGTAATTCCCGCTTCGGAAAAGCTCCTCTACGCGGTAGAAGTCCTTTTCAGCGACATCCCGGGCGGACAGGCAGGAACGATGGTAGGACTTTGCCTGTTCCACTTCCGCCTGATACATTACCTGGTCCAGCTGAGCCAGTACCTGCCCTTTTTTGACTTCCTGCCCCTCCCGTACGTTCAGGGCAATTATCTCCCCGGATACATTTGCGGAGATATTGACTTTTATCACCGGCTGGACATATCCCGCCGCGTATACCTTGGATTCAATGGTCCGCAAGGCAACTTTTTCCATCTGGACGGCAATCGCTTTTTTATTGTCCTGTTTGAGCGTAAAAGCAATGAACACTCCCAAAAGCAGCACTGCCGCAAGAATAATGATGATCTTTTTCTTCTTCATGCTCGTTCCTATATCTTATTGATTAATTTTAAAATTTCAGCTTCAACGCGCTTGCGGGCATACTGCGCTTCCACCAGCGAACTTTCGGCGCTGAGCAGTGCAAGCTGGGCCTGCATTTGTTCCAGCATGGTGACCTTCCCCAGCTGGTACTGCTGATTGACGATCTCCAGGTCACGGCTTGCGGACTGCAGGCGTCTCCGGTTGATTTCGATCAGCGACGTATAGGTTTCAAATTCCGTGTAAAAGTCCTGCAACTCCTGTTCCAGCAGACGTAAGGTGTTATCGACTTCAATCCCCGACTGATCCAGCCGCAGTTTCTGCTGCTGGACCTGCTGACGGCGGGAAAGTCCGTTAAAGAGCGTCCAGCTGGCATTCAGGCTTATGCCATTGCTGGGTGTCAGGGCGGGATCAAGGTAGTTGCTGTAATGATAGCTCCCGCTTATACTCGGCAGATAATTCTCTTTGCTTGCCTGCAAATTCAGGCGGCTGACGGATTCCTGCATCAGCACCGCATGGTATTCCGGATTATCCGACAGCATTGCTTCCCGCGCAAGTTCGTATTCGGGTATGCTGACCACATCCACGTCCACATCCTCCAGGTCCAGGGAATTACCCGGGTCTTGTCCGAGCAGGATGTTCATGGCGCGCACATAACTTTTCAACGCCTGTTTCTGGCTCAGGAGCTGGGATTCAAATTCCCCTTTCTGTGTTTCCGCTTTCAGCACATCCGATTCGGTAATCAACTTCGTTTCGTACATCGCCCGGGTTTTCTTCAGATTTTTTTCCGCTACGGCAATGTTGCCCTCGTAGACCGCAATCAGACGTTGGGTCGTCAGGATTCGATAATACAGAGCACTGATCTGACTGACGATCTCGTTTTCGGTTGCCGAAGCTCCCGCACGGCTCATTTCACTGTTCAGCCTGGCGGCTTTGATCCCCGTATACAGTCCGGGCGCATAAAAGGTCATACCGGCCTGCAGGCCGACGCTCTTACCCAGGGACCAGTTATCCTGATCAGATGCCGACAAGCCGGAAGTAATCGAAAGGCTGGGAAGAACGGAACTGTAGGATTGTTTTTGCTTTGACTCTGCAATACCGGTCGACAGTTCTTGTTGACGGACACTGGGATTTTGAGCCCGGGCAATGGCTATACATTCTTCCAGGTTTAGTGTTTCCGCGCACAAGAATGCCCCGCAGCACATTGTCAGTGCAAGCAATGTTGCTTTCATACTCATGGATACCTCTTATCAAAATCGTTATTCTATAAAGCGATGTCTTCGCTTTCCATTTGCCGGATTTTTCCCATTCCCGCTTTTTCGATATTCACTTCGGGAGGATTGCCTTTGTATCGGACATTCCCGAGGCCGGCAATATTGATTTTTAAACTTTTGGCGGCGTAAATGTTTGCCGTACAGACACCGGCAATATCCAGATTGACCGCATCGGCCAGAAAATCGTACGCCTTTAGCGATCCGGCGCCGGCACATTCGATATTGAATTTTCGGGCGGACCCGCGCAGTTCCAGATTTGCCGCTCCGGCGATCTCGACATCAAATTCTTCCATCTGCAGATCGGCGACAAGGTGCAACGCGCCGGCCACGTCCAGGCTGAGATCTTCTCCCTTCCAGGCGCCTTCGCTGCGGATATCCGATTCTCCGATCACCTGGATCTCTTTCAATTCGGAGAAAGACAGGCGGATATTCAGGATCTTTTGTCCGCGCGGCCAATTCAGCCGGCTACCGCTGATCAGAGCGTTCGAAAAATTGCTGTCCGCCATATCATTAATGTGTATTTTGCTCATTGCCGTGCTATCCTTGAGATAAAGATACAGCACCCCGTCAACGACTTGTATATGGAACTGTTCCATGATACTTTCGTAAGTTTCAATACTCACACTGCTTCCGCCGTCCTGCGCCAGGATCAGGTCTACCGGACCGGCAACAATTACGCTGCGGTAGCTTTCCACCTGCAGCGTATTGCTGATTACATCACCCGAGACTGCAATACGTTTGATTTTGTCGCTGTTAATCCCGCAGGAGGCCAGGATCAACAGCACTAAAAGCATCGCAAAGATCTTTTTCATGGATATTCCCCTTATAATAATCGTGTGTTATCTGCTTTTTATACTTGCCATTCCGGAAGAACTGAATGCAGTTTTCGGCGGATTGCCCCGGTAGTAAATCGTTGAGATCCCGGAACTGTTCGCTTTGAGTGATTCAAGCACATAAAGATAAGAGGTGCTGTTCCCCGACACGCTCACATCGGTAAAGCGGCTGCGCAGACCATCCGCTTTCAGCGTGCTGGCACCGCCGATTTTAGCGTCCAGATAATCCACCTCGCCGGCAACGGCAAAATCCGTTGCACCGCTGCCGTTGATCTTGAGTTTAGCGCTGCTGATTTCCAGATCGATCTCGCTGGCGCCGGAAGTGATAAATTCGCTCTCTTCCGAGCGGATCCGCAGATCCGCATCGCTGGCGCCGCTGGCATTCAGATAAAAACGGTTTACATCAAAATCCCCGTCCGTAATATCGGAAGCACCGCTGCAAAATATCCGGACGGAATTCCCTTTAACCGGCATAAAATGCAGATCGCTGGCGCCGCTGGCATTCAGCTGGAAATCCCCGACGTTCAGGACGCTTTGCATATAAAGGTCACAGGCTCCGGAAAGGTCCAGCTTTTCGATGTCCCTGACCGTTACATAAAGTTTCAGGATCTTCTCGCGCCCCATCCAATTGATACGGGTCACCATGCGGTCGAGCCGGACCATCAATTGATCTTTGCTTTGTTTTGTCTCCACATTAGGCAGAATGCTTTTATAGGTTTCCACAATATATGCTTCCCGGTCACCCTGGCTCAGATACACGTCGAACTGGGTACGGATATCCAATGAACGAATGTCACGGGCATTGATCTCTTTCCGGACCACTTCGCCCCGGGCGTCGATCACCCTGGCGTTCGCCACGGCAAAGAGCAGAACAAAAACGGTCAGACATATACGTTTCATCTTGTCCTCCTATCCTTCAGCACGTTTATATTGATAGATCAGGGTTGCTCCCGAATAACAGGCTCCTGCGAAAAGCAGGGCCGCGATCAGGCGCGCATCACCCAGGACGATGGCAAGACTCAGATCATTGTCAGCATTCAGACTGCCAAGCATCACAAAAAGGTTTTTGAAAATATCGGGCAGTAAAATGGTCCGGTGAAACATTTCTTCGATCAGATAGAATACCAGCTCAACGATTCCCAGCATTGCGGTCCCTTTGATAAAGGCATTATTCCGGAAGATCGCGGAAAACAGGAAATACATGCTTCCGAAAACGATGCAGATCTTCAGATAGATCAGCCAGCCGAGCAGGCTTCCGTACAGTGCGCAGCCCAGATAAAAACCGCCGACCGTGCATGCTGTAATAACAGCCGTGATCAATGCCGTGACGATCCCCAAACCCAGCAGCAAAAGGCTGCCGGCATAAATATGCATCAGATAGCGTGACACGGTTGAAGACCAGATGTTCACCGGCTGGCAACGGTAAAACAATTCGCAGCCCAGCTCTTTTTCTTTGGAAAGGCTGTTCTGGGTGTTCATGATCATAAAGAGCATAAAGACAAATGCCATCATCATCATGATCCCGAACGCCGCGATCTTGACACCCTCGTAGATATCTTCGTAGTCGAAAGTAAGATTGATAAACCCAACCTGGATATTTTCCCAGTTGCCGATCAGCGCTCCGAGGACCAGCAGCAGGATCAGCAGGGCGACGCCCCCGATGATCCACAGCGGCAGCCAGTAGGAGCTGCGGCGTTTTTGGTATTCCGTCTGCAGTAAAACCCGGAATTGTTTCATG
>Ga0172377_10000759_pt1 | contig 31418 bp, 23 predicted proteins | sample Pumphouse3metaG_FD_119749 | JGI IMG/M metagenome (GOLD analysis project Ga0172377, IMG submission 119749) | Leachate microbial communities from a municipal landfill in Southern Ontario, Canada - Pumphouse #3 metaG | ecosystem: Engineered > Solid waste > Landfill > Unclassified | place: Canada... | reverse complement strand
TTTAAATAATATAATATGAACAGAAAAGTTTTACTGATGATCCTCGACGGCTGGGGAGAAGGCAGGCACGATCACTCGAACGCAATCTACACTGCCGGTGAGCCATATATCGATTCATTGAGAGCAAAATATCCGAGAGCGCATCTGAATGCTTGCGGCGAATATGTCGGGCTTCCTGACGGGCAGATGGGCAATTCCGAAGTCGGGCACACGAATCTCGGCGCGGGAAGAGTAGTGTACCAGGATCTGGTCAAAATCAATATGGCCTGCAAAGAGCACAAACTGCTTGACAATCCTGAGATAAAGGCTGCATACGACTACGTTAAGAAAACCGGCAAAAAGATGCATTTCATTGGCCTGACATCCACCGGAGGCGTGCACAGTTCGCTGGACCACCTTTACGAATTCTTGAGAGTCGCAAAGGAATATGGTCTTGAGGACGTGTTCGTGCACTGCTTTATGGACGGACGTGACACCGACCCTCGCAGCGGCAAGGGATTCGTTGCGGATCTTGAGAAGGAAATGGCCAAAAGCACCGGAAAAGTGGCCAGTGTCATCGGACGTTACTATGCGATGGACAGAGACAAGAGATGGAACCGTGTCAAGGAAGCCTACGACTTGCTGGTGAGCGGGATAGGAACTCAGACCACATCTGCGACAGCGGGCATTCAGGCTTCGTATGACGCAGATGTCACTGACGAATTCATCAAACCGATAGTCGTTACTGACGCCAAAGGAGCGCCTCTCGCCAAAATCGAGGAAGGCGATGCGGTGATATTTATCAATTTCCGTAACGACAGAGCAAGGGAACTTACAATAGTGCTGACGCAGAAGGATATGCCTGAGGAAGGAATGCACACGATTCCTCTCTACTATTGCTGTATGACTCCGTACGAAGCTGATTTCCAAGGTCTTCACATACTTTTCGACAAGGAGATCGTTAAAGACACTCTCGGAGAGACAGTCTCGAAAGCAGGGAAACGCCAGCTAAGAATCGCTGAGACCGAGAAATACGCTCACGTTACGTTCTTCTTCAACGGAGGACGCGAGGAACCGTTCGAGAACGAAGACAGGATTCTCGTGAAATCGCCGAAGGTCGCGACTTATGATCTTCAGCCGGAAATGAGCGCCCCCGAGGTGGCTGAGAAGCTGATCGGTGCCATCAACACGGAGAAAGAGGACTTGATCATCCTGAATTTCGCAAACGGGGATATGGTCGGGCACACAGGCGTCTACGAGGCTATATGCAAAGCGGTCAAATGCATTGACGGTCTGGTTGAGCAGGTAGTGAAAGCCGCCGTAGCCCACGGCTACGTGGTGCTCCTGACAGCCGATCACGGGAATGCTGACTACGCCGTCAATGATGACGGTACTCCTAACACCGCACACTCTCTGAACAAAGTTCAGTTCATTGTCATAAATGCGGGGGATGAGGTCAAGACGGTGAAAGACGGGGCTTTGTGCAACGTAGCGCCTACGATTCTCAAGCTTATGGGCATACCTAAGCCGGCGCTGATGACAGCGGAACCGCTGGTTTAATTGACAGCTCACAGTTAACGTTATCCCGCGCTTCTTCAGGAGGTGCGGGATTTTTTTTCGTTGTTGCCTGTAAAGACCGGGATTTTCATTATATTTACAAAATAATTCACATCATTATGCATACGACACTAAAGATTTTCATTTCAGCACTATTTGCAGGGCTTACCACCATACTGAACGCCCAAATGCTAACAGAACAGAATTCGGCAGTCGTGAAGGATGTCGAACTGAAGACCGATGTAGTTGTCGCGGGAGGCGGACTCGCTGGAGTCTGTGCGGCAGTCTCCGCGGCAAGACACGGAGCAAGCGTCGTCCTGATTCAAGACAGACCGGTTCTCGGCGGCAATGCCTCAAGCGAGATGAGGATGGGCATCGTGGGGGCTCACGGGGATCAGAATCAGGAAACGGGCATATTGGAGGAATTGCAGCTCAGGAACTTCCGTTACAATCCGCTTCAGCGCTACACGCTTTGGGACGACGCCATCTACTCAACTGTGGTTGCGGAGAAGAACATAGAGCTTCTGCTCAACACCTCGGTGAATGACGTGGTTATGGACGGGGAAAGGATTGTGGCGGTAAAAGCTTGGAACACCAACGCATACACGCGCTACACAATCAAAGGTACCATCTTCGCAGACTGCACCGGGGACGGAATCCTCAGACTTTCCGGAGCGAAATTCAGAAGAGGCAGGGAACTGCCGAGTGAATTCGACGAGACATTTCTGGAAAAAGGAGGGGATGCCAAGACTATGGGCAACTCCATTCTCCTGCAGTTGAGGAAGACAGAGGAAGACCACCCTTTCACAGCTCCTGACTGGGCTTATCATTTCACGGACGCGGACTTTGCCTACCCCACCCCGAAATCCACCACCAAGGGGATAAAATTCAATTACAAAAGACTGTATCCTGAAGACAATAACTTCTGGTGGATTGAGTTCGGAGGCAACTTCGACACCATCGGCGATGCAAACGCCATCCAATACGAGCTAAAGAGGATAGCTTACGGAGTGTGGGAATATATGAAGAACAATCCCGACGGTCGTTGCAAGAATTACGATCTCGACTGGATAGGCTCGCTGCCAGGGAAAAGGGAATCCACAAGATATGTGGGACCGCATATCCTCAATCAGAATGACGTTATGTCAGGCGGACATTTCCCTGACATCGTGGCTTACGGGGGCTGGACTCTGGACGACCACGACCCTGACGCATTCCACAAACAGGGGAGGATTTCCGTAGAGCACAAGACTCCGGCGAGATTCGGCATACCTTACGAGTGCCTATATTCAGTGAACGTGCCCAATCTTATGTTCGCGGGCCGTGACATCTCAGCCACTCACATGGGGCTTTCATCGACAAGGGTTATGGCCACTTGCGCATTGCTCGGCCAGGCAGCCGGGACAGCCGCAGCTCTGGCGATCAAGCACGACACTACTCCCGCAGTGGTCAGAGAAAAGTATATAGAGGAGCTTCAGAACGAGCTGGAAAGCGATGACTGTATGCTGCCTTACAGATGGAGAACACCTTCCGCTCTCACTATGTCGGCAAAGACTTCGGAGCAGAATTTGATTCTGAGAAACGGAATCGACCGCAAATGGGATGACGCCGACAACGGGGTTTGGGTGAGTCCTGAAGATGTGTCAGTTCTCTACGAGTGGAAAAAACCGGTCCTTATCTCAGGAGCGAGAATCATTTTCGATTCCAATCTGAAAGAGCGAGGAAAGAGGATGCGCAAGCTGGAAGCGACCACTGAACGGGTGGATATGCCTCCGATGATGGCCAAAGGCTTCAAAGTAGAAGCCAGGGTAAAAGGCAGTTGGATGACTGTCTACGAAGACTCAGGGAACTATCTCAGGCTGCGCAGAATGTCTTTCTCCCCCGTCAATGCGGACGCTCTAAGACTCGTGGTCACATCCACTTGGGGCGGAGAGAAAGCGCACGTTTTCGCTTTCGACGCTCTTTAGCGCACCAGAAATCTCTCTTTGAGCTTGGCTCTCAAAGGAATGTCATACAGTTTATAAGACGCGACGGCTATCAGCACCGCGAGAATGAATATGCTCACACCGACAAGGATATGAGTTCCGAGCGGGGCGCCCTGATGGGAACTTGCCCAATTGATCTGGAGATATATCAGCGGATAGTGAGTTATGTAGAGAGGGAACGAGACGCCTCCGAGGAACTCGCACACTGCCGCGGACTTTTTGCCTTGGATATTGCTGCCGGCTCCGATGGAAACAATCAGCGGGAACATCACAATTATACAGAAAGCCTCATATATTCCGTTAGCCAGCGAGCCCCCGAGACGGGGCATCACAAGAATGACGGCTATCAGCAGGGCGCACCACCAGAATCCGCCTTTCAAAGTGATCAGTTTGTTCACGCGAGAAAGCAGCAGGCCTGCGAAGAATGGATAGAAGAGCCTCGTAACTGCAATCAGGATCTGATCAGGGTCCAGATTCCAGCCTCCTATCACCGTGTAAGCAGCCGCGGTCCGGTCAGTGAAAAGGCCGAACACATCCCAGTTGAGCGTAAGATTCAAGGTCAGAAAAGCAGAAGCGCACACCAAAATACCCAAAGCCAGCTTGTTGAAATGGCGCACGATTGTGGCATAGAGGAAGTTGCCGACATATTCCCACATCAACGTCCATGCAGGGCCGTTGAGAGAATAACTCTCGTTCCATCCTCTGATGTCCAGACTGCCTTTGGTTGGGATTAGCAATGCTCCCAACACGGTCACTATCAACAGTTTCCACCAAGGAGTGGCTGCGATTCCGGGAAAAGCCGGACAGTCGCCCAAGAAAAAAAGCAAAGCTCCGATCAATGTCCCCATAACCACCATCGGATGAAGTCTGACAAGTCTTCTCTTGAAGAAGTCCTTGAGCGACATCTTGTTCCATCGGTCGTCATAAGCGTAGCCAATCACGAATCCGGACAGGACGAAGAAAAAGTCCACGGCCAGATAGCCGTGGTTGACAATCTGAAAGGCGGGGCCTTTGGAATAAGTCTCAAACAAATGGAACATCACGACAATCATAGCCGCAACTCCTCTCAAGCCGTCAAGAATTGCGTATCTCTGCTTTGAGGGCAGATAACAGGATGGTGTTTCAGTCACGATTTCAGAAGGGGTTAGAATTGTAAAATAAGTTCGACCGGACAATGGTCGGAGCCGACAATCTCATTGTGGATCTCAGTCCCGGCTATTTTGTCTTTCAAAGAATCGGAGACGAGAAAATAGTCAATCCTCCAGCCGGCGTTGTTCTCTCTTGCGTGGAAACGGTAGGACCACCAGGAATACTTCACAACTCCCGGGTTCTGTTCTCTCCAGCTGTCCACAAAGCCGCTTTTGAGCAAATCTGTGAATTTGCCTCTTTCCTCATCAGTAAAGCCGGCATTGTGACGGTTGCTCTGAGGGTTCTTTATGTCTATCTCATTGTGAGCCACATTCATATCCCCACACACGACCACTCCTTTCTTTTGGGAAAGAGTCCCGAGATAGGTGCGAAAAGAATCTTCCCAAGTCATCCTGTAGTCGAGTCTGCGAAGTCCGTCCTGGGAATTAGGGACATAGACGCACACCAGATAGAAATCCGCAAATTCCAGAGTGACTGTTCTGCCTTCGTGGTCGTGGACATCCTCTCCGATGCCGTAGCTGACGGAAAGAGGCTCATGTTTGGTAAAAATCGCCGTCCCCGAATAACCCTTCTTGTCGGCATAATTCCAAAAAGACTTGTACCCTTCGAATTCCAGATCAAGCTGTCCTTGCTGCATCTTCGTCTCCTGAAGGCAGAAAAAATCGGCATCGAGATTCTTGAAAATGTCTTCGAAACCCTTTGAATAGCAGGCCCTGAGCCCGTTCACATTCCACGAGATGAACTTCATATTAAAATGTGTTAATCAATGTCCAACCTAATCCCACGTAATGCCTTGAGCACAATTGTGCGGTTGTCAGGGAGCGTCACCTGATGATCGACGCTGTCCATGTTCACATAGTACTGAACAGTCTTTCCGGAAGCGGAAAGCCACTGGCTGCCGGCTACCACGTTGAATGGGCCGAATCCGGGAACGTCCACAACCGGATTGTCTCCTGAAGGAATTATCTCTCTCATATACCTTCCTCCGATGAAAACGTCGTGCTGCCGCCTCCTCAAATCAGACAAGGTTTTCAGGAAAGTAGCTTCTCTTTTGGCTTCATCTTTCATCAGTAACGTCGGATCAACCCAACCGAGTTGCGAGCCGAAGAGAAAACATTGCATCGTCTCGTAGAGAAAGTCCCCACGATTCACACGGTCCGCGGGAGAATAGGTGTAAGCCGCCGTAATCACTCTGTCTGAGTAAACCAGCGGGAACAGCGGCACGATTTTGCATCCGGAGTGAGGCGAGTTGACAGTCAGAAGGACATCGAACATATCAATGTAACATTCTGCGTTCTCCTCGCTCACTAAAATGTTGCCGTCTTTCAAAATGTGCGTTCTTATGGAATCAACCAGATTGCGATAGGACTTATGCCAATAATCCCCGCCTCCTGAGGAATGTCCGTGATTCTCAGCCCAGCAAGGCTGAGGCGCTGCGGCGGAGACTTGATCAATGTAGACGCCGTCTGTTCCGAGTTCTGCCTGAATCCTGTCAACAAGCCCTGCTATTATCCCTTGCCACAACTTGGAAGCGGGGCAAGTGACAGTGTTTATCACTTTGGAAGTGGGATAAATCTCCGTGTAAAGAGTCCCGTCAGGTTTTCTGCAGGAAGCGGTGGCGCCGTTAAGGGCAGAATAGCTGTCACTTGCGGGATCCCAAAGTCTTCCGTTAATGTAAGGCACTGTGTGACAGTCCCTTTCTCTCAGGTCAGCAATCATTTGCTTAAATCCTTCCTTTGCGGGGAAATAGTCAGGATAATGGGTGTCGTAAGGATAATTGTGCCAATAGTACCAATGTACGAAAGTGTTCTTTCCGTAAAGATCTATTGATTTTCCCACGGCATCAGCGACATTCCGGGTTACTCCCTTGGCGCGAATCCAAGTGTCTGTGTCCTGAAGCCATTGAGGTATGTTTCTGGACTTCAGAGACTTGCTCCCCCACTCTGTGGTGAAAGAGAAAGGACGATACCATTTTTCAGCCGCATCCGCCCAGCCTTTGGGCGAATAGCCTGTAACAGTGGTCCACGGCAACGAGAAAGTGCCTTCGGACCATGATTCGGAAGCAACTATGTCCGAGAAAAGCGTGACTGTCTTGTCACTAACCGAGGCATTTAGATTTTTCCCGCAGCCGTTGACATCCTCGGTGGCATAATAGAGACAGCCTTCAGGATTGTGAAGCAGCATAAGTTGCATAGCCCCGGTAACTGACGGATAACTTGAGTTGTATTGGCGAGGGTAATCCAATTCGTATTCAGCTCCCCATCCTGCGGAAGTAATGAGTTTTGCCTCCCGGGGTCTGGACACGGTGACTTTAGGAAACTGCAACGAGCTAACCACCCATCCTTGCGGTGTCCCGCAGGAAATGTCCCAATGAAGCAGCTCTGATTCTTCCGGGAGAGAAACCGTCATAATGACAGGGACCGTAATCTCGTAGGTCAGTCTCAGATCCCACGTGAAAACCAAGGCATCAACGCTATCCCGATGTTCTTGTCTTACGCCTTTGTACACGGCGTGGGAAGGATTGAACACAGGATTCTCTCCCTGTGGACCTTTGTATGTTATAACCCACGGAAAAGAATTCGAGCCCTCCGCGGAAATCAGGCAATGGCCGCCTTGGTCAAGTCTCGAGATGTCGAACGAGTCACCTTTCTTGACAATTAGAGAGGCCTGCTTGCCTCTGAGTGCTATGAAATCTCCATTGTCCGTTATCACGGTCTCTTGTGCGCCGGCCTCGAAAAGGCTGACTATCAATAACACGCAAAGCAGAAACAGACGATTTTTCATATCACGGCGAATTTAGGCTTTAGTTGTTTTTTTGTCAGAGGATTCTTCCTTCGCGAAGAATTTGTACTGGAACAGGATCAGATAGAATGCGCCCACTGTAACGCAACTGTCCGCGAAATTGAACACAGGCTCGAAAAATCTGAGCGGATGACCTCCGACAAGAGGCATCCGGTCAGGCCAGTAAGTGTCTATGAGCGGGAAGTAGAACATATCCACTACTTTTCCGAACATAAACGGAGCGTAATGGCCTCCAAAAGAAGCCACCGTACCGGGAACGGATTCCGAGAATATGATTCCGTAGAATAGAGAGTCTATCAGATTGCCGAGAGCTCCTGCCGCTATCAAAGTAAGCCCTACCAGAACGCCGACTGGTACCGGTCTCTGCTCTTTTTGATGGGCAGGATCACATTTCTTGCGGCAAAGTTTAGTTATCCACCAGCACAGCAGGGAAAACAAACCTATTCTGAACAGAGACAGACAGAATTTCCCTACCACGCCACCGAATTTCATTCCGAAAGCCATCCCCTCGTTCTCGATGAACAAGATTTTGAACCAATTTCCGATTACGGGGAACGACTCTCCGAGCGACATATTGGTCTTCACCAAAACCTTGATGATCTGATCCGCTATCACGAGAACGGTTCCGAAAATCAAAAGCTTCTTTCCTTTGGACAAGTGCATATCCGCTTAATTCTTGCCGTTTTTGGTCAGCATTTCCTTAGCTTCGACGGTCAGCGTCGCATGAGGCACGAGACGAAGCCTTTCCTTTGGGATAAGTTTGCCTGTGACTCTGCAAATCCCGTAAGTCTTGTTTTCGATTCTCACCAGCGCCGCCTCAAGATTCTTGATGAATTTGTACTGACGCTGAGCAAGTTGGCTTGCCTCTTCTTTGGAAAGCTGAGCCGCTCCGTCATCCTCGACAGTCTTGAATGAAGGAGCAGTGTCTTCTATGTCGTTGCTACCGTTATGCATAACGATCTGACGGAGGGTCTCATATTCCTTGCGTGCCTTGTCAAGCATATCGTTGATGATTTTCCTGAATTCCTCAAGTTCCTCATCAGAATAGCGTGTCTTTACGTTTTCTTCTTTTTCCATAATTAAATGTACTTAATTGTTCAAAAGCCTTACGACTTTTATTCTTATTGTTGAGTCGTTCCATTCGACCTCCGCACCCTCGCGAGTGTCGGAGAGTTGTGTGAGTTCTATTTTTTTGGTCAATGTCTGCGAGGAGACATAGTCCTTGAACACCTCCAGCGAATCCGCAATCTCGGCATAGTCGTCGCACGCAGCGAAAATCTCAACTGAGATTTTGTCAGTAACCTCGAATCCACTGTCCTTTCTGAGATTCTGGATGCGGTTGATCAACTCTCTCGCAATGCCTTCGCGCTTAAGTTCCGGACTAAGCTCTATGTCCAGAGCCAGAGTCAGAGGGCCGTCAGTAGAGACGAGCCAGCCGGGCATATCCTCGGATGTGATCTGATAATCCCCCGGTTTCAGAGAAATTTCCTCTCCACTTGAAAGGTTGAAAGTGTAGGAGTTTCCCACAGTTTCGGCTTCCTGAATGTCCGTTATGACTTTCTGGGAGAATTCGCCGAAAGCGGCTGAGATGTCTCGCATATTTTTACCGTAGATCTTGCCGAGCGTCTTGAAGTTAGGCTTTATCCTCTTAGTTATCAGCCCCGTCGTGTCAGAAATGAATTCGGCTTCCTTGACGTTCACCTCCCCCAATATCAGGTCCTTGACTTTCTCCAGTTGAGCGCGGACTTTGTCGGAAATCACAGGTATGACAAGTTTGGAAAGCGGCTGGCGAACCTTTATGTTCACTTTCCGGCGAAGCGCCAGAACCATAGAGGAAGCCCTCTGGGCAAGTTTCATTCTCTCTTCCAGATCAGTGTCAATGACTTCAGTGTCCACCTGTGGCATCGACACGTAATGCACCGATTCTGCTCCGTCCTGAACCAAATCAAGATAAAGTCTGTCCATATAGAAAGGCGCTATCGGGGCCGAAAGAACTGAAATGTCCGTAAGTACCTCATAGAGAGTCTGATAGGCGGAGAGTTTGTCCTCGTCCATATTCCCGCCCCAGTATCTTTTTCTGTTGAGCCTTACATACCAGTTGCTGAGATCATCGCAGACAAAGTCCTGAATGAGTCTGCCGGCAGTTGTCATATCGTAATCCTCATAGGCTGCTATAACATTCTTTATCAATGTGTTGAGTAGAGACACTATCCAGCGGTCGATTTCCGGACGCATGCCGTAGGGCACTTTCTCGGAATGCGGATCAAAGCGGTCCACATTGGCGTAAAGCGCGAAGAACGAGTAAGTGTTGTACAGAGTGCCGAAGAATTTTCTTCTGATCTCGTCAACTCCCGCCTCGTCAAAACGAAGATTGTCCCAAGGCTGGGCGTTTGTGAGCATATACCAGCGAAGCGCGTCGGCTCCGTATTTGTCCAATGCCATAAACGGATCCACGGCATTGTGAAGTCTCTTGCTCATCTTCTCTCCGTTCTTGTCGAGTACCAGTCCGTTGGAAATCACTCGTTTGAAAGCAGGTGTCCCGCTGATCATCGTGTGGATGGCGTGAAGGGTGTAGAACCATCCTCTGGTCTGATCGACGCCTTCCGCTATGAAATCTGCCGTGCAGCCGAATTTAGGAGACTCTACGTTTCTGAGGCCTTCCTGTGCGTAAGGCATTGAGCCTGAATCGAACCAGACGTCAATAAGGTCGGATTCGCGGACCATTTTCTTCCCGCTTGCCGAGACAAGGAATATGTTGTCGACGTAAGGCCTGTGGAGGTCTATCTTGTCGTAATTGTCTTTGGACATATCCGCAGGGTCGAAGCCTTCTTTAGCGAGAGGATTGTCGCTCATCACTCCCGCGGCGACCGCTTTCTCAATCTCATCGTAAAGTTCTTTTACGGAACCTATGCATTTCTCTTCTTTGCCGTCCTCGGTTCTCCAGATAGGAAGCGGTGTGCCCCAGAAACGGCTTCTGGAGAGGTTCCAATCCTGGATATTGTCAAGCCACTGACCGAAACGGCCCGTGCCGGTGGATTCTGGTTTCCATTTGATGGTCTTGTTGAGGGCAACCATTTTGTCTTTGACTTCCGTGGTCTTGATGAACCAAGCGTCAAGAGGATAGTAGAGGACAGGCTTGTCCGTTCTCCAACTGTGAGGATAACTGTGCACGTGCTTCTGAATCTTGAACGCGCGTCCGTCCGCCTTCATCATCACGCACAAGTCGACGTCCAATGTCGGAGCGTCTTTCGGAAGGCTGTCATCGTAGGCATTCTTGACGTATCTTCCCGAATAGTCTTTATAGTCAGGGGAAACGTGAGTCTTGACATATTCAGGGTCAAGGTCTTCAACCGGATAGAACCTCCCGTCTCTGTCCACTTGGGCCTGACGCACACCGTTTTTGTCCATCACCATCATAGGAGGGATGTCAAAATTGGCCGCGACTCTCTTGTCGTCCGCTCCGAAAGTCGGGGCTATATGCACGATTCCCGTTCCTTCCTCGGTGCTGACGTAGTCTCCGGATATAACCTTGAAAGCCTCTCCCTCAAGTGGTTTGAACCACGGGATAAGCTGGTGGTACTGGATTCCGACGAGGTCTGAGCCTTTGAATTCTCCTTCGAGAACTTTGTAAGGGATGATTTTGTCGCCTTTTTTGTAATCGTCCAAAGGGACATCGGCTCCCTTAGGGTTGAACCATTCCCCTATCAGGTCTTTCGCTACAATGTAAATCGCAGGATTGCCTGAATACGGGTTGAATGACATCACTCTGACATAGCAGATCTTGGGGCCAACGCAAAGCGCGGTGTTGGAAGGCAGTGTCCACGGGGTCGTGGTCCATGCTATGAAATAGGCCGGAACTGTCTCGCAGCCGAACAGGGGCTGGGATTTCTCGTCTTTGATTATCTCGAACTGACAGGTGACGGTGGTGTCGGTGACATCTTTGTAGCAGCCTGGCTGGTTTAGTTCGTGAGAACTGAGTCCTGTTCCGTCCGAAGGTGAATACGGCTGTATGGAGAAGCCTTTGTACAGCAGTCCTTTGTCATAGATTTTCCTCAGAAGGTACCAGAGCGTCTCGATGTAACGATTGTCGTAAGTGATGTAGGCATTGTCCGTGTCCACCCAATAGCCGATTCTTTCGGTCAGCGAAACCCACTCTTTAGTGTATTTCATAACCTCGCGACGGCATATCTTGTTGTACTCCTCAATGGAAATTTTGGTTCCTATGTCGTCTTTGTGGATCCCGAGCATTTTCTCCACACCAATCTCTACTGGAAGACCGTGGGTGTCCCAACCCGCGCGACGGTTGACTTTGTAGCCGCTCTGCGTTTTGTAACGGCAGACAGCATCCTTGATGGAGCGCGCCATTACGTGATGGATTCCAGGCATACCGTTAGCCGACGGAGGGCCCTCGAAGAAAATGAATTCGGGAGCACCTTCCCTTAACTCCAGGGACTTGGCGAAAGCGTGGTTTTTCTTCCACCTTTCGAGGATCTCATTGTTGACTGAAACGAGATCAAGACCTTTATACTCTTTAAATGTCATAATTTTTGTCTAATTTTGCGAATCAAATCCCAAAGGGCTAACAATGGTTTTTAGTCTGCAAAGATACGTAATTATTGAATTTTTATCAACACGATGAACCTTCTGGACATTATTCTGATTGTTTGCTTCGGCATAGCCGTTGTCAGAGGCATTATGAAAGGCTTTATCGAACAGGCTATGGCATTGATTTCCATTATATTAGGGGTTTGGATGTCGTACAAGTTCACGAAACTTCTATGCGACTGGCTGCACACATACATTCAGATTTCGGACACTCTTCTCTATGTTATTTGTTTCATCCTCATATTTGTGGCGGTGGTACTTGTGCTTCATTTTCTGTGCAAGCTAATCAAAGTGAGCGTGAATTTCGTTATGCTCGGGTGGCTTGACAAACTTTTGGGAATTGTTTTCGCTTTGCTAAAGACGGCCCTCGTTGTGGGACTGATCATCATATTGTTCAACACTTTGAACACAAAATTCGGCTTCGTCAGCGCTGAGACTTTGGGCCGGTCGAAATTATATCTGCCTCTCAAGGATTTCGCCTACGCTGCGTTCCCATATCTTAAAATGCTGTTATTCAATGAGTAAGATTATTTTATTGGAGACTTCCACAGCCTTGACTTCGGTGGCTATTGCCGAGGATGGGGTGGTGATTGCTTACAAAGAGAGTGAGAAACCGCGCGAACAGGCTTCGTCCACGGCGCCTTTCGTCAAGGAGTTGCTTGACAGTAAAGGGCTTTCGGTCAAGGATTGCTCGGCGGTGTGCGTGAGCAAAGGGCCCGGTTCCTACACTGGGCTGAGAGTCGGGGTTTCTACTGCGAAGGGGCTTTGTTTCGGTGCGGGCATCCCGCTTCTTTCTGTTGGGACGCTTGATGTTATAGTGTGGCAGGCGGTGGACGAAGGGCTTGTCCCTGAAGACTGCAGGTACATTGTGCCTATGATTGACGCTCGCAGAATGGAAGTCTATGCGGCCGTGTTCTCGGTTGACGGAAAACAGGTTGTGGAGACTGAGCCGAGGATAATTGACGCTGACAGTTTCAAGTCCGAGCGTGCGGAAGGCGGGGTTCTGTTCATTGGTGACGGTGCGGACAAATGCAAGGATGTGCTTTCAGGAGATAATTCTCATTTCGTTCAATGCTGTCCAAAGGCTTCCGCTATGGCGGCGCCTGCCTTCAAGGCCTATAACGAAAAACGGTTCGAAGACGTTGCGTACTTCGAGCCGTTCTATCTGAAGCAATTCGTGCCTACTGTCGGCAAGCACAAATTATTCTAATTCAGTCCTTCTAAGGGAGGCTATTCTTTTCGTCTCTAAAGCAGGCTCTCCACCAGACGGTTAAGGCCTTCTTTGGTGCCGGCGCTCTTGTCGATGAGCTTGCCGTCCTGAATGAAGTAAGCTACCGGCAGTTTGGTGATGTTGTAGATGCTTGCGGAAGTCGACGCCGTGCCGAGCCCGTCACAGACATTAATCCACGGCAGTTTCTGACTCTTCACGACCGATGCCCAATTGCCTTTGTCAGTGTCCACGCCGACTTGATAGATTTCAAGTCCTTTGTCGTGATAGGTCTCATACAGAGGTTTGAGCACGTCTTGGTTGAAAAGTTTGTTGCCTGCGTCTGTCGCCGTCCAGAAAAGCACTATGACCAATTTTGCGTTGACCTCGCTGAGCTTCACCTTTTTGCCGTTCATATCAGGCATCTCAATGTCAGGGAAGTTCATTGATTTGGCTCCGCTGAGTTTGGTGCCTACGGAAAGAATGTTCTGTCTCCTGAGCGCTTCAGCCCTTAGAGCTTTCACATAGCGGGAGTCAGGATACAACTTGCCCAACGTGTCTGCCTCATTCTTGAAATGAATTGCGTCAGTCTGCTGGGAAAACACAGGGAAATTCTCATTAATGCTTTGATAAAGAACTGGAATACAAGTCATCGAGCCTGAATTGGTTAGAATGTAACGTACGCAATTCCTATAGTAGTCAATGTACTGCTTGGAGAGTTCGCGCTGAACTTCTTTTGCCTCGTCCGAGCCTGCTTCCGTCCCTTGCATTCTGTCCGTTGTCGCGGCGAATGACAAGAGAAAGTCAGTGAAGTCTTTTTCCACTTTCTGGAGTTTCTCACTTTCTTCGGAACCGGTCACGGAATAGGAACCGAGAGTGTCGGCAATGACTTTGACTTTGTCGCCCCTATTGAGAAGGAGAGACGCTATCTTAGTGTCGTTGTGGAAGAGATATATGAATTCAGGCTGTCCTTTCGCTATCTTGACTTTGTAGGAGAAATCGCCGTCCTTGCTCACCTTCACTGTGTCAAGTACTTCATAAGTGTTGACATTCAAGAGTTTGACTATGACTTCTGACTCCGGGGCGTCGGAAAGAGTTCCGCTAATTCCTGCTCCCTGAGTGCACGAGACCAATGACAAGACGGCCGCCACCACAGCGGCTGTTAGGGATTTAAAGTTTCTCATATTCCTTTAATATTGAGTCTGCTATGGTTCTGTATTCTTCCGGAGTGGGTTTCACTCTCGCGTTCTTGAAATTCAAATCCGATTCGCTTTGGAGCGGAACCAGATGGATGTGAGCGTGAGGCACCTCCATTCCCAACACGCACACTCCGATTCGCTTGCAAGGGACAGCTTTCTTCAGAGCTACGGCCACTTTTCTGGCGAATTTCCACATATTCTCGTACGTGGCTTCGTCAAGATTGAATATGTAGTCATCCTCAGTGTGTTTAGGGATGACAAGGGTGTGCCCTTTCACAAGAGGGTTGTTGTCCAAAAAAGCGTAGAAATCTTCATTTTCCGCGACTTTGTAGGAAGGAATCTCTCCTCTTGCAATTTTTGTAAATACTGTTGCCATAGTGCGTTAAAGTGATATGTCCAAAATCTTGAATTTTAAGACGCCCGATGGGACTTGTGCGTCCACGATTTCGCCTTTTGAGTGGCCTATAAGGGCTCTTCCAATCGGCGTCGTTGCGGCAAGTTTGCCTTTTGAGAAGTCCGCCTCAGTCTCGCCTACCAATGTGAATTCCATTGTCTGCTTGTTGTTCATATTCTGAACTTTGACTTTGCTCATCATCCCGACTTTGTCGGAACTCAGCTTGCTTTCGTCAATGACTTTAGCACCGGCTATGGTGTCTTTGAGTTTGGCTATCTTAACTTCGAGAAGACCTTGAGCGTCTCTCGCAGCATCATATTCGGCATTTTCCGACAAATCTCCTTTTTCTCTGGCCTCTCCTATCGCCGCGGAAATCACCGGGCGCTTGGCCAATGCTTCCGCCAGTTCCTTTTTCAAATTATCAAGACCTTCCTGGGTCATATAATGAACTTCAGGCATAATAATTAATAGTTTATATGTTTATAATTTTGTTTTCTTTCCAATTCTCTCCTCAGCCACTCTCCTCCTTATACTCCGATTCCGTCCTTCTCTCGGCGAAAAGAGTAAACTAAAAGGAGTCCTGCCGAAACCATATCTGGCAGAACCCTTTCCAAGACAAATATACAAATTAACTTCTGAATAAAAAAATCAGGCTTCCTTGAACTTGGGTTCCATTATTGACGAATAGATGATCAGTTTTTTCTTGTCTATCAGAACTTTGGAGTGTTCTGAGCGGGTCTGGCCACCTGTTTGTCCTTGCTGTGAGATGTCACCGATTTGGTCGAAACTGAATGCCGTAATCGGATCCGGCGTCACCGACTTTCCGCCAATTCGAGAAGCAGCCTGCCTCTTACTGGCTTGTGTTCTTTGCTCAGTGCCCTGTCTCATCGCATCGTACTGCCTCGCCGTCATCGGCTCGTCATTCTTACCAACCTCCATACGCATTGAAGTCGCCGGCTGACTTTCTGTCGTGGGATTCTGATCAAGACTATGTTCCGGAGCAGCCTCCTTAACCGGCGGATTCATAGGAATGCCGAATTGTTCCTCAAGCGCTCTTCTCAAAACTTCAGCAGGATCCTCCTTAGGTTTTCTATGCATCTCCTCATCTTCATCCTTCCCACCCATATTCATATCCTTCCTCGCCTCGTGCATCTTCCTTGCGGCCTCCTCCTTTCCGGCAGCCTTCAATAATTTCTCAATAAGCTGCATAGCGACAGGAACCACTATCACTAAAAGGGTAAGTATGATTGAGACTGCATCCATCCTGATAATATCTCTTTTAAAACATTCAAAGATAGTGGAATAATCTGACAAAAAAAATAGGCCTGCCATAGAATTCCCCCAGAGTCCCGGACAATGAACGCCAATTATCGGATCAGCCACACGATACTACCTCTCACATATATGCAAGTGCACTTTGCCGTGGCCAATCCTATTCGGGGAAGAAGCAGTTACCAACGGGCGACAGTCGGGCGGCGAGAAGAGCTGTACCGCAGAGATCCCCGGAGCCGGCCCGAACTGTAGCGCTCGCAAATCATTTACTGCGATTGCGGCGCCCCATTATTCAATTACTTTCAAAAATAGGGTGTCGCACGACAATCCGCATTGTGAGCCGTGGAAGGCACTTTCGTGTGCGCGACCCTAAGGACGAATGGCACAAAATAATGAGAACTGATGATGTTGTCTTGGATTGTCCCACGTAGGTGTTAATACGACTTTAGCTACAATATTAAGACAATTTTAGTATCAATTGTTTGATTGCTGCACCGTCGCCGCACAGTCGCTGTCAAGCGACCGCTGACGAATGTCAGCGCATCGCCCTCGGGGGCAGCCAGCTTTGCTGGCGGGGGCAAGATATAGGTCTGGCAAATCAGATGTCGCAATCTACGTCTGCCCTGCAGACGTTTTCGCATCAAAAGGTTGGAGAGTACTTCATAGAAGAGGTATCTCTGAGCGTAGAATGAGGTTCTCAACGGAACGCAAAAACGGCCGGGCACGAGATGGTGTCCAGCCGTTTTAAAAGATATATGCGAGAAAGAAGGTTTCCGCAAAGGGCGGAAAACTACATCATTCCGCCTTGTGGCATTGCGGGAGCCGCAGGCTCTTTCTCAGGGATGTCGGCAATACCGCATTCTGTGGTAAGGAACATTCCGGAAACTGAAGCCGCGTTCTCAAGAGCGACACGAGCGACCTTGGTCGGATCGATGACGCCTGCCTCGAACATCTTCACGTATTCGCCTGTGCGGGCATTGTAACCGAAGTCATCTTTGCCATCTTTGACCTTCTGAATAACGACACTGCCCTCGACACCTGCGTTCTCGACAATCTGACGAAGAGGCTCCTCGATTGCGCGAGCTATGATGTTGATGCCGGTGTTCTCGTCATCATTATCACCTTTGACTTTCTTAAGAGCAGCTGCGGCACGGACATAAGCGACTCCGCCACCTGGAAGATAACCTTCCTCAACGGCAGCACGAGTGGCATTCAGCGCATCCTCAACTCTGTCTTTCTTCTCTTTCATCTCAACCTCGGTCGTGGCGCCGACATAAAGGACGGCCACACCGCCGGCGAGTTTGCCGAGACGCTCCTGAAGTTTCTCTTTGTCATAGTCAGAAGTGCTTGTGGCAATCTGTTTTCTGATAAGATCAGCTCTGTCCGAGATGTCCTGCTTGTTGCCTGCGCCGCCTACCAAAGTAGTGTTCTCTTTGGAGATTGTGACTTTCTCAGCCTTGCCAAGCATCTCTGGAGTCGTGTTCTCAAGAGTGAAACCTCTTTCCTCTGAAATGACTGTCGCTCCTGTGAGAGTGGCGATGTCCTGAAGCATTTCCTTGCGGCGGTCACCGAATCCCGGAGCCTTGACGGCAGCAATCTTCAATGTGCCACGAAGCTTGTTGACCACAAGTGTGGTAAGAGCTTCCCCATCCACATCTTCAGCAATTATGAGAAGAGATTTCCCGTCACGGGCTATAGGCTCGAGAACAGGAAGCAGATCCTTCATAGCGGAGATTTTCTTGTCAGTGATGAGAATCTGAGGCTCGTCAAGAACGGCTTCCATCTTGTCTGAATTGGTCATAAAATAAGGAGAAATGTAGCCTCTGTCGAACTGCATTCCCTCAACGACTTTGACCTCTGTCTCTGTGCCTTTGGCCTCCTCAACAGTGATCACACCGTCTTTCTTAACCTTGGACATTGCGTCAGCAATCAATTTGCCGATTGTGCCGTCATTATTGGCGGACACTGTGCCTACCTGCTCAATCTTGGAATAGTCGTCACCGACTTTCTGGCTGTGAGCGTTAAGATTCTCAACAATAGCAGCTACAGCCTTGTCGATACCTTTCTTCAAATCCATTGGATTGGCACCCGCGGCTACGTTCTTCAAGCCAACATTGATTATGGCCTGTGCAAGAACGGTGGCAGTGGTGGTACCGTCACCGGCCTGCTCGTTGGTCTTGGAAGCGACTTCCTTGACCATCTGAGCACCCATATTCTCAAATTTGTCAGCAAGTTCGATCTCTTTTGCCACAGTGACACCGTCCTTGGTGACCTGAGGAGCACCGAACTTCTTGTCAATAACCACATTACGTCCTTTAGGGCCAAGAGTTACCTTGACTGCGTCAGCCAAAGCGTCCGCTCCGGCTTTCATTTTAGAACGTACATCAACATCAAATAATATTTCTTTTGCCATAATGATTTCCTCCTGAATTATAATATTGCCAAAATGTCTGACTGACGAACGATAAGATACTTCTTGTCGTCAACAGTTACTTCTGTACCGGCATATTTGCCATAAAGAACTTTGTCTCCTTTCTTAACTTCCATCGGTTCGTCCTTTTTACCGGAACCTACCGCCAGAACTGTTCCCTCTTGGGGTTTCTCTTTTGCCGTGTCAGGAATGTAAATACCTGCCGCTGTCTTGGTCTCAGCCTCTTTTGGCTCGATCAACACTCTGTCTGCTAATGGTTTAATCATAATTCTATAATTTTAATGTATAATTCATTTACAGCCTCTAATCGGATAATATGTCTTCCGAATCGAAACCGAAGCGGATAAGGTCAAATTATATGCCACCCGACGCAGTCTGCCATTTTGTCATATAAGACAACGAAAAAGCCCGCTCCGGGATAGGGTTCCCAAGAAACGGGCAAATAATGTAGGGTTAGCTACATTAAAGTACCACATCGACAAACAATGGCAGATGGTCGGATGTGGCAGACACGTCGGCGCTTTTGAAGCGGGTGCAGACGAAAGACTTGTCCACCGAGAACTTAGCTTTGTTGTTCAATGCAAGGATATAATCAATACATATAGAAGGATTCTTGGCATCATAAGTAGGATATGTCGCAGAGATGATCTTCCAATCGGACTTCAATTCGTTCAAAACTGCAGAAGAGCGGGAATCATTGAAATCACCGCAAAGAAAGACAGGTTTGTCAGACTTGCCGTATTGTTCCTCTAAAACATCGCTCGCAATCCTGATCTGGGCCAATCTGGCATCAGGCGATTTGTGGTCGAGATGAACGCAGGCCAGACAATAGTCAGGCGTCTCCACCACTGACATCCCTCTGGATTCTGCCCCTACGCCTTTCGGAAGAGAGACACCGAACTTGTCGACAATCTCAGACCTAACGGCTATTCCGTCCCCGTAAGCGCCCCCGCTGTAAGGCATCGCTCTTTGGAACGCAAAATCCCAACCGGAATGACCGCTCTCGGAAGCGAGTTTACTGACAAAACCTGCCATCTGGTAAGAAGGCTGTCTGGCAGTGCAGCTGTCCAACTCGCACAGACCTATCGCATCAGCACCGATTTCCGACATCATCTTGGCGATGTCAGAAGAACTGTCTTCCCCTGATTTGCCAAAATGTCCCACATTGTAGGTAACGATTCTCAATGTGCCGGGTGCTTTGGAATAATCCGGCTCAGGAGTCTCCACCGCCTTGACGGCCACTCTGATCGCCTCAGGCACTCTAGTGGAGAACTCGGACACCAGTTTGACGGCTGCGGCTACAGGATTCTCGAAAGTTGAAGGGGTGGACAAAGTCGCGGTCACCGGGAACGATCCTTCGTCGGATTTGACCATATCAGGAACACCTCCCGCTATGATTGAGTCAAAATAGAAACGCAATCTCGGCACATAGTAGTCCCTCAATATTCCCGACCATACTCTGGCCGCATAATCGTGAAGCGAAGCGCCTCCCCAAGTGGAAATCAGCCTCTTTGAATTGATCACGAAAGACTTGCTCTCTTCAGGATTCGTCCCGGCCTCTGAAGCGAAATCCATCCACCTTTGAGTACGCATAGTAGGATGAGCCTCAAGTAGTTTGTCGGCATTGGTAAGCAATTCCAAAAGAAGACTTTCCAATTTCGAAGCATTGGCCATATCGCCCGCGTCTATGGATTTGTAGATTGCGGCGAGCACATCGTCAGCCTGACCAGCAAAATACAACGCGCCGTACATAATGGCGTCAGCCTCGTACAACGGGTTGCCGGCAAAATCGGAAGCGACCGAAAGGAAATCCTCGATGCCTCTGTAATAATGCTCATTTATGTTCAACGGAGCAGGCTTCCTCGTAGGCTGACGAAGCTGCCAGTTGAATTTCGCGCGACTGGTGAAATTGCAGTAAGGCGACTGAAGCATCTCCTTCCAGAAGCTCATAAGAGCATCGGGAGCGGCGCCGTAACGAGCCTCGGTATAATTCTTCAGGAAAGGCATAAGCTCTTTCTTTGACGAGCTCCATCCTGAGGATGAGATTGCCTCATAAGTGATTTCGTTGTTTTCAACGCCTTCAGGTGAGGTTCCGAAACCGACAAGATTGCCTTTGTTAGGAGAAGTCAGAGCATTGACGGCGTCATTGAGATAGAAATCGATAGGCCCTACAAGAGAGGACTTGCCACCGAAATTCGGAACAGTGCTCCAAATCCAATCTTTGTTGTAGAACCCTTTGTAGAAGTCCCAAGTTCTGGAGTTCTTCCAGACATATTGATTGAAATCGACCGCAAGGTCTATTATAAGCATCTTGTCATCAGGCACATCTGAAAGAAGAGAAGCCAGAGTTTCCGGTGTCCAGATAGATCTCTGATAACCGAGAATCCAGCCTTGCATAACCCAGACCGCATCCTGATTGGCACTACGGATTGAATCATAAATCATCCTTCCGTATGTCTTCAAAGCGTCGAAACGCTCCTGGCTGCCGGGAGTGCCGAACGGAATGTCCATCTCGTTGAAACTGTCGATAAGGTAATATTTCCCTTTTCCGAACTCTTTCTCCCATTCTTTGATGAAAGCGGTGCCCATCTCAGAGAAAAGAGGGTGCATAGGAGGAAGCATATGGTTGAGACAGGATTTGTCAAAAGAACTCCAGTCAGTCTCTGTGAGTTTCAGATCGGGATAATGATTGGTTATGCCTTTAGGCACGAATCCCGCGAAGCCTTGATAGACGGGAGTCATTCCCAACTCAAGTTCTCTGTCGTTGATACTGTGCTCAAGAGCGATCTGAGCGTCAAACCACTCTTTGCTCATACCGCCCTGAAAATGAGCGATGTTGCCCATCCTCATCCAAGGGAAATGCGCCGGACCGGTAAAATAGTCGCTTATCTCCTCATCCGTAAGTCCGAACTGTTTCCAGACTCTTGTCAATATGGTCTCGCCTCCGATCGGGGAGAGCGGCATATCGAATCCGTGCATAGCCATCCAGTCAATCTCTTTCTCCCATTCTTTCCATCCCCAGAAAGGAGTGGTGTAGCCGAAAGTGCACACATTGTAATAAAGATGATGCTGATAGGGGCTCACTGTCTGAGTGCGCGCCATAGCAGGCAGCTTCTTGGGAAGATCCAGCCTGTTGCCCGTCCAGCTCACGAGACCGTAGCCGTTGGAGAGGATGTAGTCGTGAAAACCTTTGCATATAGCCACGGCAGAACTGCCTTCAACCGTTAACCTGCCCTTGCCGACTGACAATGCGTAGACATCACAATCAGCATTCTTGGCTATGACTTTAAATTCTACATTTTTAGGAAAGAAACCGAAACAACGCGTCACGACGCCTTTGGCGGCGACTACTTCGGAAGGCTCGCTCTTCGCAACCAAGACGGTGCAGAGCAGCATAGCAAAAAACGCGGCAATAACTTTCAAATAGTTTTTCTTCATTATAATTGGGGCTATTTAGTCATAAAACGGTAGACACAGTGATGGCGATAGGTCTGCGAAGGATGCAGTACGATTGAAGGAAAAGCACTCTGATTAGGAGAATCGGGATACTGCTGAGTCTCCAATGCAAGAGAACTGCGGAATGTAAGCGGCTTGCCGTTCTTGCCTGAAGACTTCCCGTCAAAGAAATTGCCGCTGTAGAACTGAAGCCCCGGCTGGTCTGAAAGCACCGCCAAAGCTCTTCCGCTCTCAGGATCGTAGACTGTGCAGGCAAGATGGAGATCCGTTGCCACGGTGTCTCTGTCTATGCACCAGTTGTGATCATAGCCTCTCGCATTCTTGAGCTGCTGATTGTCTTCGCCGATCATCTGACCGATAGTGTGCTCCTCTCTGAAATCGAAAGGAGTGCCGGTCACGTCAGCGATTTCGCCGGTAGGAATGCTCAAAGAATCAATCGGAAGATAGTGGTCCGCATTGATGAACATCTCATAGCCTTCGATTGAGCCGCTCCCCTCTCCTGAAAGATTGAAGAAAGGATGGTGGGAAATGTTGACCGGAGTGTCGTGATCGGTGACAGCGGTGTAATCCACCTTGAACTCGTTACTTTCAGTCAAAGTGTAGGTCATCTCTATGCTGAGATTGCCGGGAAAACCGTCCTGCCCGTCAGGATGGATATAAGTCAGCACTATGGAATTCTCAGTGACCGACTTCACGTTCCACGGCACCATATCAAGTCCCTTGAATCCTCCGTGAAGAGTGTTTATGCCGTGATCATTGGCCGACAGATAATAAGTCGTGTCGTTCATAGTGAACTTGGCGCTGTCAATACGGTTGGCGACAGGTCCCACGCAAGCTCCGAGAAAACGCTCTCCGGTCGGCTCCGCGTAAGCTTTAAGGTTGTCATTGCCAACGACTATGTCGGCGAGACGGCCTTTTCTGTCAGGAGTGAAAAGCGAGACCACCCTTCCTCCGAAATTGGTAACCTGCATTGTGATGTCCCCTCCTTTCAAAGTGTAAAGGGATGTGGAAACGCTGTCTATTATGTCGGCGAAGTTTTCTGCGGGAACAAGATCCGGTTTTTTGTTATTTGTGCATGCGACTAGAGCCAAAGCCGCTGCAGTGATAATGAACTTTTTCATATCTATTTGATTTTTATCGAATTAAGCAATTCCAATTTACCGTCATTAATCTGTTTGAGAATCAATTCTCCGAACAGAGTGTTCTGCCAAGCGAACCAGGCTCTGGTGAATTTGTCAGCATTGTCTTTGTTGAAGGACTCGTGCATAAAGCCCGTCCCGGCATCGGTCTTCATAAGGGTTTCTATGCACCATTTGATCTCTTTGTCGGAAGAAGACGTGAAAGCCTTCATCATTATGCTCATCGGCCAGACCATATCATAGCCGATGTGCGGTCCGCCTATTCCCTCTCCCGCCTTGCCGCTGAAGAAGAAAGGGTTATCCTTGCTCCAGACGAATTTGCGAGTGTTCGCATAGATCGGATCATTCTTGAACGACTCGTCCAGATAGGCAAGCGCGAGAAGACTCGGCACATTTGCATCGTCCATCAGGTACTGATTGCCGAAACCGTCCACCTCGAAAGCATAGATTTTGCCGTATTTCGGATGGTCATAGACAGCGTATTCCTTTACTGCCTTCTCCACCTCCGCCGCAAGATCAAGACACTCTTTCGCAAGTTTCTTCTCGCCGTTGACGGTTGTAAGGATCTCAGCCGCCTTTCTCAAAGAGGAAACGGCGAAAATGTTGGAAGGGATGAGGAAACCGAAAGTGGTGGCGTCATCCGAAGGGCGGAATGCCGAATAAATCAGGCCCACCGGATTGACAGGGTTGCCGAAGCCGTCGATGGCCTGAGTGTCGCCCTGACGTTCGGTCTCTCTCATAAAATGATAAGGTCCGAGACCGTCTTTCCTCTGCTGAGTCCTCAAAGTCGTGAGAATGTTCTTTATTGCCTTCACCCAAACATCACCGAACACTGATTCGTCCCCGGTCACTTTCCAGTACTGATAGGCGAGCCGAATCGGATAGCACTGAGAGTCGATTTCCCATTTGCGCTCGTGAAGATTGGGATTCATATCCGTGTTGTCAGTCACCCATCCGGTGCCGGTGGGGCCGTCATTGAAAGCATTCGCATACGGATCTATGTTTATGAGGCTGAACTGACAGTTGATGGTGCCCGCAATCATATTCCTTAAATGCTCGTCCCCTGCGCAAAGCTGAACATAAGGCCAGACCTGCGCTCCCGAATCCCTCAGCCACATCGCATGGATGTCGCCGGTGTAGACGAACGTGCGCCAGTTACCGTTCTCGTCTTTTCCGAAATGGACAGTGGTGTCCAGAGTGTTCGGGAAACAATTCGCAAACATCCAGCTCAGACGGGGATTCGCCAACTGGGATTGAACCTTGGAAATTTCATTCTCCACAGCTTGAGACACGAAAAGCCTGCTTTCCGGAGCCGGCCTTTTGGACTCATAATTCTGAGCCGAGATTATTGAGGGAGACAACACTAAAATACTCGCTAATAATAAGGATACTAGTTTCATTGGTGCTAAATATTAGTAATTATATATTCACAAATATAGCATTAATTAGGCTTAAAATGCGTTTTAAAAGAAAAAAACCAACTTTCTTGAAAAAAATTTTCAGTTTTATTTGTTTTTGCCTATTTTTACGCCAAAGAACTTGTTAAGTGAATTTGCAGTTCTTGTTATTTGTTTTAGTTGGTTATTAGTTATTGGTTATTATTCGAATAGGAATTCGAGAGAATTCATTTCAGGCACTTAACAAGATCTACCTGATTCTGCAGAGATGCACAATCAGCTTCTTTTTTTATCTTTGTACCCGACAATCAGAATAGTTAGCAATGAAATCTCTAAAAGAATTATACAGAATCGGGAAGGGGCCTTCAAGCAGTCACACTATGGGACCTCAGAGAGCCTCCCGGATTTTTCTTAAACAAAATAGCTCGGCAACATCTTTTGAAGTCACTCTCTACGGCAGTCTCGCTGCAACAGGCAAAGGACACGGCACTGACGTGACAATCAAAGATGTACTGGAGCCCACAGCCCCGACGACAATCGTCTGGAAACCCGGCATTTTTCTTCCTTTCCACCCTAACGGAATGCTGTTCAAGGCGTTCTGCGACTCAGACCACTCCAAAGACGCCGAATGGACAGTCTACAGCATCGGAGGCGGCGCCCTGTCGGAAGGCAAGAAGGAAGGCGATATGTTCGACACCGAAGAGGTCTATAACCTGAACAGCATCACGGAAATACTGCACTGGTGCGAAAAAACCGGAAAAAGCTATTGGGAATATGTGGAAGAATGCGAGGATTCCGACATCTGGGATTTCCTAATGGAAGTGTGGGAGGCGATGCAGGATTCCGTAGAAAGAGGAATCAACCACGAAGGGGTGCTGCCAGGGCCTCTAAATCTGTCAAGAAAGGCCCCGTCCTACTATGTCAAGGCTACCGGCTACAAGAAATCGCTTCAGACAAGGGGCTTAGTCTACGCCTACGCCCTCGCCGTCAGCGAGGAGAACGCATCGGGAGGGACTATCGTCACGGCGCCCACCTGCGGAGCGAGCGGTGTAATACCCGGGGTCCTTTACCACCTGTTCAAAGGACACGATTTCAGCAACATAAGGATTCTTCACGCACTCGCCACGGCCGGTCTTTTCGGTAATGCGGCTAAGACCAACGCCTCCATTTCAGGAGCGGATGTCGGATGTCAGGGAGAGGTAGGAGTGGCTTGCGCAATGGCCTCGGCAGCTGCCAACCAACTGTTCGGAGGCACGCCTTCTCAAATCGAGTATGCGGCTGAAATGGGTCTGGAGCACCATCTGGGGATGACCTGCGACCCTGTCTGCGGGCTTGTCCAGATTCCTTGCATCGAAAGAAACGCTTTTGCGGCCACGAGAGCTCTGGACGCCAATCTATATGCCGCCTTTTCGGACGGAAAGCACAGGGTCTCTTATGATCACGTAGTTCAAGTTATGAATCAAACCGGCCACGACATTCCTTCACTCTACAAAGAGACGTCGGAAGGTGGCCTCGCTAAAGATTTCAGCAATGACTAACCATTACAGCATCAAAGAAATTGCACGTCTGGCAGGTGTGTCCGCAGGAACTGTGGACAGGGTCATTCACAAGAGGGGCAACGTGTCCAAAGAGAGTGAGGAAGTCGTGCGGGAAGTCCTTGACAGAATCGGTTTTCACGGCAATCTTCATTCTTCCGCGCTATCGCTTAGAAAGAATTTCAAGATCATCATCTGCACTCCGGAACCGCGGCCGGGAGAGTTCTGGGGTTTGTTGAAAGACGGATTTGATATGGCGATAAAAGAATTTTCTGACGTCAAAGCGGAGTTCGAACATCTTTATTTTAACGAATACGACGTTTTCTACTGTCAAGCGGCACTCAATTCGGTGTTCAACGACAAACCGGACCTGGTGATTCTCTCTCCCGTCTTCACTGACGAGACGATCAGGTTCTGCGCCAGACTTGAGAAGTCCGGGATTCCCTACATAACCGTGGTCACGCTGGTTGAAGAAATTCATCCCATCGTGTCAATAGCGACTGATCAATACGCTTGCGGCAACATTATGGCGAGAATCCTCAACAACATAACCCCTCCCGGCGGCAAGATCGCCATCGGTGAGAGCATCCGGATATGCGACCAAATCTCAAAAAACGTTCAACTCAGAAAAAAGGGGTTCGTGGATTATTTTTCAGCTGCGGGAAACAAGGATTTACTGGTGGAAGCACCCTATTCAGTGACTTCGATGAAAGAGAACGGCATTTATATGCTGGACTTCTTCAAGTCACACAAAGACGTGAAGAGCGTCGCCGTGATGGGCTCAATGGGCCATTTTATAGCTGACTTTCTTCGTGAGCACGAGATTGGTGAGATTAGAATCGGGACTGTTCATCTTACCGACAACAACATACGGTGTTTGAGAAACGGAAGTCTTGAAATAATCCTCAGCAACAAACCGATGATGCAGGGCTATTCTGCGATAAGAGCCGCACTAAGATACCTGGTGTTCAGATTCCCCGCTCACGATGAGCCGTGCCTTCTGCCTATCGACGTCGTGCTTAAGGAGAATCTTCAGTACCACAAAGATTGCTGTTCCTACAACTTTTGACAATAAAAAAAGACGTTTGGCAAGGATCAACAAAACCAGACGTCTCTTTCTAACCTAATATTAACTAACTAAACTAACCGGTTACTGTCTATTACAAGCAGTGTGCCAAACTTTTATTGCCGGTCAATCTCAAGTTGTTGAATTTTGTAACTATCTTTCTGACAAGACACGAAAATGGTAACTATGAAGACCTCTCCGCCGGCAGTCAGGGATCCCATTGCATATTTCATATTAGACCGGCCTGCCATGTGGTTAACGTCAAAAGAACGCGGGGCGTAAGAATTGAAAAAGGTCTTGAGAATCTGTTTCGCCTGATTCTTGCTCGAATCGTTGGACACTGAGATAATGGATATCTCAAGATTGTCGGCGAACCAAGCAGATAGTTTGTCCACATCCCCGCAGGAAATGTACTTGGCTATGGGCACGAACACGTCATAACCTCCCTCCTGGGCGGAAACTTTGAATCCGGCAGTCAGGAAAGTGACCAATAACAATATTTTAAGCAATCCTCGCATATCAGAAATCCGCCTAAATGTTGCAAATACCGAGCCACATTAGTATATTTGTCTTTAAAGTTTAACGACTATGTCATTATGAAAATAACGCTTCTTACAGTTGGAAAGACAAACGTCGAATGGGTGAGAGAAGGGCTGGATCTCTACGCCTCCAGACTTGTCCACTATGTCAAATTCAGCGTCACTGAAATCCCTGACCTGAGAAACACGGCGTCATTGTCCAAAGATCAGATTAAGGAAAAAGAGGGCGAATTGATTCTCAAACATCTTAAATCTGATGAGACCGTGATTCTTCTGGATGAGAGGGGACAGGAGTTGAGATCCGTGCAGTTTTCCTTGTCTCTTGAGGAGAAAATGAATGCGGGAAAGGACATAGTGTTCGTGATAGGAGGCCCATACGGCTTTTCAGATGCGGTGTACGCCAGATGCAACGGCAAGATTGCTCTTTCAAAAATGACTTTCCCTCATCAGTTGGTGAGAACAATTTTCGCAGAACAGCTCTACCGGGCTTTCACCATAATGAAAGGCGAGCCTTATCACCACGAATAGTAGAGACACAATGTACTTAAAAAGACATATCAAAGACATTCCTGCTTGGATTCTCATTGCCTCGGCGTTGATTCTTCTTGGTTTCGCACTCACCGTAAACACCGCCAAGAGAGATATGGACAGGGTTGCCGAACGAACAGGCAAAATCATAGAGAAGCGTATGTCCTCCCTGGAGGAGTGTATGAAGGAAGCTCTCGCCGAAGACAAGACACAATGGATGAGCTTGGAGAGGCTTCCGGACGATATGGTCATCTACAGATATGTCGGGGACACTCTTCAAAGCTGGGCCAATCAGTTCACTACTGCCAATGACGACATCGGTGGCCGAATGATGTTCCAACGGCTGTCCAGCGCCAGTCCTGTCTCACCTCTCGCCGAAGTCACCGAACAAATAGACTATGTTAATTACGGGCCTAAATGGTATCTCGTCAAAGCAATTTCAGACAATGATTGCAAAGTGATAGGAGGACTTGAGATCAAGAACACTCTTGTGGCCTCACCTCTGAACGGAATCAATCCCAAACTTCATCTGAATGCCGCCCTTTCCATCCAGCCACTCGCTTTCAGCGACGGCTCAGCAGTCTATGTGGACGGAAAGCCTCTAATCAAAGTGGTTTCTGAAGCGAGCATCAGGCAACTTGTCGTCACCAACACCGGCATAATATGGCTGGCCTTATTACTTTTCTTATGCGGAACGCTTGCCTACGTGCTGGCAAAAAGAGATTATCACAGACTCGTCAAAGCAATAGTCGGGCTGACAGTCATCACTCTGACCATATATCTTTGGGGACATACCCTTCAGGGCAATTCCCGAATTTTTTCTCCAAGCGTCTACGCTGACGGCGCATTCCTGTACTCGCTCGGAGCGGTCCTCATAGTCAACCTCTATCTTACACTGACGATTGCATGCGCCTACATTACCAGATATTCCATAATGAGGAGGCTGTTCAGCAGCCGTTCAGACAAAGTCATCTACACTTTCTCGGCGATTCACATTCTTCTGATTATCGGAGTCGCAGCCTACACCCACCTGACGCTTAAGAGCATCATTATGAACTCCGGGATATCCCTGGAGTTGTTCAAACTAAGCACGCTCTCAATCTACAGCGGAGTAGTGTACGCATCGTACATTCTGCTTATCACCGGAATAATCCTTCTGATGCAGATGTTCAGGCCTTATAGCAGGAAAATGTTCGGTTGGGACGCAAACTTTTTCAGCGGTCCGGGCAGAAGCGTGACTTGTATCGTTGTCGCAGTCTACCTTGTGGTCATCTCGTCAGTGCTCGGCTTTCAAAAGGAACAGAACAGAGTGAACGTGTGGGCCAACAGATTGTCTATCGACAGAGACATCAGTCTGGAGATCAGGCTGAAGTCAGTTGAAAATCAGATTGAGCAGGATGCTCTAATCGCCACTCTTTCCACATTGCAGAACAGCGGCAACATAATCCTCAAGCGTGTTTCGGAAAACTATCTTTACCGGGTCTCTCAAGATTACGACATCAGCGTACTTCTGTTCTCCGACAGCGATATGGATCCGGCGATAATCCAGCTGTTCAACGAAAGGATCAGGAACGCCCAGCACATTGCTGACAATTCCCGATTCGCCTATTCGTACAACGCCAACGGCCACATACGCTACACGGGGCTGTTCTCCTACATAACCAAGGCTGGCGGAGTGACGAGAATGATGGTGGGGGTGGAGCCTAAATCCAACAAAGAGGATATGGGCTATTCCAGCATTCTGGGCTTCTCCTCCCCAGGCAAAGTGGTCATTCAGCCTTTCTATTCTTATGCGAAATACATATCTTCCAGACTGGTCACTTTCAAGGGAGACTACGCCTACCCTACGGTCCTGTCCGACAAATTAAAACTTGACATTACAGACTCGCCTAACGGACAGCTGAGAGTCGACGGCTATGTCCATTTTACGAACAAGATTTCGGATGACGAGGAGATCTTCATTTCCAGAAAGGCAATCGAGAAGTACAAGTACATGACAGAACTATTTTTCTTTGCCATAATCTCGTATCTTCTTCTGACCCTGATCGGTATGGACAGAAAAAAGAGAAAGACTTTCGAGAAGAACTACTACAAGTCGAGGATCAACACGGTGCTGATGGTGTCGCTCATCATCACATTGCTCACAATGGCTTCAATCAGCATTATTTTCGTGAATTCTCGCAACAATGCCAATCTTGAGGCTATTATGACGAACAAGGTGAACGCCATTCAGGCGATTATGGAGTCGGGATGTCAGGGAGCGGCTTCTTTCAACGATCTCGCCGGACAACCTGTTGCAAGGGCGATGGAGGACGTCGGAGCCATCACCAAGACGGATGTGACTCTCTACACTCCGAGCGGCAGGGCTTTCACTTCCACGACTCCGGAAGTGTTCGACAAGATGATAATAGGATCCCGTATCAATGAAGACGCTTACAAGAACATCATCTACAAGCACAAACGCTATTACATCGACAAGGAGAAAATAGGGGACAACAGTTATTATGCGTTGAGCGCTCCCCTGTTCAACGCTAACGGAAAACTGGTGGCTCTGATGAGCGCGCCTTACACTGATGAGAGTTTTGATTTCAAGTCCGCGGCGACTATGAACATCGCGGCTGTGGTGACAGTGTTCATCATCCTGCTGCTCATCACTAGATTTATGACTTCGACCGTCGTAAACAAGATGTTTAGACCCCTGATTGACATTGGAGACAAGATGAATGCCGCAGACATAAACAATCTTGAATACATAATTTACGAACGGGATGACGAACTTTCGTCTCTTGTCAGGGCCTACGACCTGATGGTCCACGACTTGTCCGAAAGTACCAGACAACTGGCGCAGGTGGAGAGAGAGAAAGCGTGGAGCGAGATGGCGAGACAAGTGGCTCACGAGATAAAGAACCCTCTGACGCCAATGAAGTTACAGATACAGAGAATCCAGCGTCTCAAGGTTCTCGGAAGGCCGGGATGGGAAGACAAATTCGATGAGGCTGCGGCGATTATTCTGGAAGAGATTGAGATTCTCTCCCGCACGGCGGAAGAGTTCTCCAATTTCGCGAAACTCTACAGCGAGACTCCCGTGGAGATTGATTTGGACAAGATGCTCAAAGAGGTTATCACTCTGTTCGACAACAAAGACAACATAGCTTTCTCGTACATAGGGCTTGAACAT